>Ga0137372_10003549_pt1 | contig 15215 bp, 13 predicted proteins | sample SagtaG_6_FD_104911 | JGI IMG/M metagenome (GOLD analysis project Ga0137372, IMG submission 104911) | Vadose zone soil microbial communities from Sagehorn Ranch, Mendocino, California, USA - Sage1_R_60_16 metaG | ecosystem: Environmental > Terrestrial > Soil > Vadose zone | place: USA...
ACGGCCGAGCGATTCTCCGCGGCCGAAGCCTATCGCCTCGGGCTGCTTCACGATCTTGCATTGCCAGAAGAGCTCGATGCGCGCGTCAACGAGCTTCTGGGCACACTGCTGACCGCGGGTCCGCTCGCGCAAGCCGAATGCAAGCTGTTGCTGCGCGCGATCGCGAACCGGCCGGTCGATGTCAATCTGATCGCCGACACCGCGCAGCGCATTGCGCGCGTTCGCAGCTCGCCGGAAGGCAAGGAGGGCATCGCTGCATTCCTCGCCAAACGCAAGGCGGCGTGGGTACCGCGCGGCGAATAGACGATTTCCGCGCGGCGCGAGCATGGAACATCTCGACACCTGGCAGTTGGTCGCTCTCGCCGCCGCACTGGGCTGGGCGAGCGGAATTCGACTCTATGCGGTGCTCTTCATCGTCGGCGCGCTGGGCTACCTCGATTGGTTCGACCTGCCTGCCCACCTGCGCGTGCTTTCGCACCCGCTCGTGCTCGCTGCATCCGGCTTCATGCTGTTCGTCGAGTTCTTCGTCGACAAGATCCCGGGCGTGGACACGCTGTGGGACCTCGCGCATACGCTGGTGCGAATCCCCGCGGGAGCGGCGCTCGCGGCGAGCGTGTTCGGCGATTCGCCGCCGGCGTGGACTCTCGCGGCGGCGATCGTCGGCGGAACGCTCGCGGCCAGCAGCCATTTCACCAAGGCCGGCGCGAGGATGGCGATCAACACCTCGCCCGAGCCGTTCTCTAACTGGGCGGCGTCCTTCGGCGAAGACCTGCTAGTCGGCGTGCTCATCTATCTCGCGCTGGCGCACCCGATCGTCTTCCTGGTCGTCCTCGGATTGCTGCTCGCACTGACGGTGTGGTTGCTGCCGAAGCTGTGGCGATTCTTGCGCGGCTTCGTCGAAAGGCTGCTGCGCGGGTTCGGGCGCCCGGCTTCGCACGACGGGCCCGAGTCGCAGAGACCAGGCGATGTTTGACAAGATCCTGGTCGCTAATCGCGGCGAGATCGCCTGCCGCATCGCGCGGACCGCGCGGCGCATGGCGATCCGCACCGTGGCGGTATATTCGGACGCCGACGCCGACGCGATGCACGTCGCCGCTTGCGACGAAGCGCATCGGCTAGGGCCGGCGCCACCGCGCGAGAGCTACCTCAACGCCCAGGCGATCATCGCGATCGCCCAATCGTCCGGAGCGCAGGCCATTCACCCGGGCTACGGCTTCCTGTCGGAGAACGCGGAATTCGCGTCGGCAGTCGCCAGCGCCGGCTTGCGCTTCATCGGTCCGCCGCCTGCCGCGATCCGCGCCATGGGATCGAAGGCGGAGGCCAAGACGATCATGGGCAAGGCCGGCGTGCCCTTGATTCCCGGGTATCACGGCAAGAGCCAGGACGACGCGCTGCTGCTTGCTCAAGCCGACGCGATCGGGTATCCGGTGCTCGTCAAGGCTTCCGCCGGAGGCGGCGGCAAGGGGATGCGCATCGTCGAGCGGCACGACGCGTTCGCCACCGCTTTGGCCTCAGCGCGGCGCGAAGCAAAAGCGAGCTTCGGCGACGATACCGTTCTGCTCGAGAAGTATCTGCAAGAGCCACGGCACATCGAGATCCAGGTATTCGCGGACATGCTCGGCTACTGCGTGCATCTGTTCGAGCGCGACTGCTCGGTGCAGCGCCGGCATCAGAAAGTCCTCGAAGAAGCGCCTGCCCCGGGCATGACCTCTGACCGCCGTGGCCGGATGGGAGCGGCCGCGGTCGCGGCCGCCAAGGCGATCGGCTACGTCGGTGCCGGCACCGTGGAGTTCATCGTCACTCAGGACGGGACGTTCTACTTCATGGAAATGAACACCCGGCTGCAAGTCGAGCATCCGGTGACGGAAATGATCACCGGTCTCGACTTGGTCGAATGGCAGCTTCGCGTCGCCGCCGGCGAGCCGCTGCCGCTTGCGCAGGAAGACGTCGCCATGCGCGGTCACGCAATCGAAGCACGCATCTATGCCGAGGATCCCGAGCGCGACTTCCTGCCTTCGATCGGAACCATCGCGCACCTGCGCACGCCACAGACCTCCGCCGCAGTCCGCATCGATACCGGCGTACGCGAAGCCGACGCGATCAGCCGGTTCTACGATCCGATGATCGCGAAGCTTATCGCCTGGGGCGAGGATCGGCCCTCGGCGCTGCGTCGCCTCAAGTCGGCGCTCGCCGACTATCGGGTCGTCGGTGTCGCCACCAACGTTGCGTTCCTGCAGCGGGTCGTCGCCCACGAGGCATTTGCCGGCGCCCGACTCGATACCGGCCTGATCGACCGCCACCGCGCGGCGCTTTTCCCCCCGCCGTCTCCTCCTTCGGCGCGCGTGCTCGCGCTCGCCGCGCTGGGCGAGCTCGTGCGTATGCGCGAAGACGCCGCGGCATGGGCGCGCGCCTCCGCCGACCCCTGGTCGCCATGGCAGGTCCTCGACACCTGGTGGCCCAACAGCGACGAGTACGCACTCGCGCTTTGCTTCGAGGCAGCTGGCGGCGAACACTGGGTACGCGTCCGCACGCGAAGCGATGCGGTCTCGCTCACGATCGGCGAGCGTGATTGCGTGGCAAGCGTCGCCCGCGCCGGCGATGGGCTGCGCGTACAGCTCGACGACATGGAAATCGCGGCCGACGTCGTGGCGCGAGGAGAAGACCGTTACGTATTCTGCGCGGGCGAATCGTACCGGATGCGGCTCGTCGACCCGTTGGCGCATTCGGGTGAGGAGGAACCGCATCCCGGGCACCTCATGGCGCCGATGTCGGGCACGGTCGTTGCCGTGTTGGTCAAGCCCGGCGAGACGGTATCTAAAGGCGCGGCACTCCTGATACTCGAGGCGATGAAAATGGAGCACACGATCACGGCACCGGCAGCCGGGACGGTCAGTGCGGTCAACTACCGCGCCGGCGATCAGGTGGCGGAAGGCGCGGATCTGATCGACCTCGACGCGCACTCCGGCGTCTGAACGCGTCGCTTGAGGCTCCTTTTCTACACCGCGGGAAGCAACGCTGAGTCGTGGCTTGAGGCGCTGCGGCGCGCGCTTCCGGAGGCGCGCATCGATGGCTGGCCCTCGGCGGTCGCCGGCGAGGCGGACTATGCGCTGGTATGGAAGCCGCCGGTGGAGCTGCTGCGTGCACTCGGACAGGTCAAGGCGATCTTCAATCTGGGCGCGGGGGTCGACTCGGTGCCTGACGTATTCGCGCTGCCGCCGGACGTTCGTCTCGTCCGGCTCGAAGATGCCGGGATGGCGGAGCAGATGGCCGAGTATGTGTGCCATGCGGTGCTGCGCCGCTATCGCGAATTCGACGCTTATGCGGAACAGCAACGGCTTTCCGAGTGGCGGCAACGGCCGCGGCGGCCCAAGAGCGAGTTCATCGTCGGGATTCTCGGGTTGGGTGTCTTGGGGACCGCGGTTGCGACGGCGCTCGGGCCGTTCGGATTCCCGCTTCGCGCGTGGAGCCGCACGCACAAGCTGCTTTCGGGCGTTGCGACATCGACCGGCATGTCCGAGCTCGATGGCTTCCTTACCGGCGTGCGCCTATTGGTCTGCCTGCTGCCGCTGACGAGCCAGACGCAGGGTCTGCTCGACAGGGCGCGCCTGTCGCGATTGCCGCAGGGGGCGTATGTGGTCAATGTTTCGCGTGGCGGGCTCTTAATCGATGACGATCTGCTCGCGCTGCTCGACAACGATCGACTCGCCGGCGCGACGCTCGACGTTTTCCGCGACGAGCCTCTGCCGGCGGAGCATCGTTTCTGGCATCATCCTCGAGTCACGCTGACGCCACACGTGTCGGCGGTCACGCTCGTCGAGGAATCGGTCGCGCAGATCGCGGCCAAGATCCGCTGTCTCGAGGCGGGGCGGGCGATCACCGGAGTCGTCGGTCGCGAACGTGGATATTGAAACCGCCAGAATGATCGATGACATGACCGCCGGTCCGCACGGGATGAAGCTGCCGCAGCGCGTACGCATGGTCGAAGTCGGTCCGCGCGACGGTCTGCAGAACGAGCAAGCGAAGGTGCCCACAGGGGTCAAGGTCGGACTGATCGATCGCCTGAGCGCTGCCGGGCTGCCGGCCATCGAAGCGGCGAGCTTCGTCTCGCCGAAGTGGGTGCCGCAGATGGCGGACGGTGCGGAGGTCATGGCCGCGATCAAGCGCAGGCCCGGCGTCCGCTATCCCGTGCTCACGCCGAACCTCAAGGGGTTCGAAGCGGCGCTTGCCGCCGGCTGCGACGAAGTGGCGGTATTCGTCGCGGCGTCGGAGACTTTCTCCCGCAAGAACATCAACTGCTCGATCGCGGAGAGCCTCGAGCGCGCACAGCCGGTGCTCGCCGCGGCCAAGGCGCACCGCGTTCGCGTTCGCGGCTACATCTCCTGCGTGCTCGACTGCCCTTACGAAGGCGAGATCGCTCCCGAGCGCGTGCGCGATGTCGCGGGTGCTCTGAAAGCGCTGGGGTGTTACGAGATTTCGCTCGGAGACACGATCGGCACCGGTACGCCCGGCAGGACGCAAAGGCTCGTATCGACCGTCGCCGACGTGGTGCCGATCGCCGAGCAGGCCGGGCATTTTCACGACACCTACGGTCAGGCGCTGGCGAACGTCTACGCGGCACTGGAGCTCGGGGTCGCGACTTTCGACAGCTCCGTCGCCGGACTCGGCGGCTGTCCTTATGCCAAGGGCGCGACGGGCAACGTCGCCAGTGAAGACCTGCTCTATCTGCTCGACGGGCTCGGCATCGAGACCGGTATCGACATGACGCGGCTGCGCATGGCCGGGCAGTTCATTGCCGATTTTCTCGGTCGGCCGACCACCTCGCGCGTCGCGCGGGCGCTCGACGTCAAGAATCCGCTGGCCGCTTAGGCTCGCCGCTTAAAGCATGCGCGACCAAACCGAAGTCCCTTCGCCATGCGTCAGCATCTGCGTCATCGACGAGCCTACCGGCCTGTGTGCCGGATGTTATCGGACGCTCGACGAGATCGCCGGCTGGATCGATCTGTCCGCCGCCGAACGCCGTGCGGTCGTCGCGAACCTCGCCTTGCGGCGCGCCTTGTACGAAGACGAGATCACTCTCCGCCACGCCGCCGATGCCGAGCGCTGATTGGTACTTCGACTTTGTCTCGCCGTTTTCGTATCTTCAGTGCGAGCAACTGCCTGCGCTCGAGCGTTCGCTTCGCGTGCGCTACCGGCCAGTGCTGTTCGCCGGCTTGCTCAAGGCTCACGACACCCTCGGCCCGGCGGAGATTCCCGCGAAGCGCCGCTTCACCTACCGGTTCGTCGTCTGGCGGGCGCGGCAACTCGGGATACCGCTCAAGTTCCCCGCCGGCCATCCGTTCAATCCTCTGCCGCTGCTGCGGCTGGCGATTGCCGCCGACTGCGAGCCCGAAACCGTGCGCAGGATCTTCCGTTTCATCTGGCGCGACGGACGCCTGGGGGATCTGCCGATCGAATGGGCCGAGCTGACCGCCGAGCTCGGTTTCCCCGACGCCGCGGAGCGCATCGCCAGTGCCGAGATCAAGGACGCGTTGCGCCGGAACACCGATGAGGCCATTGCGCGCGGTGTCTTTGGCGTACCGACGCTCTTGATCGGTGACGAGCTGTTCTGGGGCGCCGACGCGACCGCAATGGCGGTGGACTACGTCGCCGCCGGTTGCCGGTACACCGATCCTGAGATGGCGCGAGTCGCGAGCCTGCCCTTGGGAGCCGAGCGCGATTTGGCGAAGCGCCGAAGCCCGGGCTGAGGCGAAGCCGATGCCCGGGGCACTCGGCGACTTCGTCTGATCTTCCCGGGCGTCCCCCGGATCACAGACCGGCCGGACTTGATCCGGGGTAAGGGGTCATCCCGGGCTACTATGTCTTGCGCGGCGGTAGCTTCGTCGCACGCGCAGCTGCGGTTTGCTGGGCGCGAAACTCGGCCAGTTTCGCGGCCAGCTTCGCGTCGCCGCGAGCGAGCAGGGCGACGGCAAAAAGCGCGGCATTGGCGGCGCCCGCTTCGCCGATCGCGAAGGTCGCTACGGGCACGCCTTTCGGCATCTGCACAATCGACAGGAGCGAATCTTCGCCGCGAAGATATTTCGATGGTATGGGCACGCCCAGCACCGGCAGTGTCGTTTTCGCGGCGAGAACGCCGGCCAGATGCGCCGCGCCGCCTGCGCCGGCGATGATGCAGGCAAGCCCGTTCGCGGCCGCGCGCTCGGCGTACGCGAACGAATCGTCGGGCGTGCGGTGCGCCGACAGAACCCTTGCCTCATGCGGCACCCCGAACGCAGCGAGTTGGGCGACCGCGTGCTGCATGATCTCCCAATCGCTGGCGCTGCCCATCACGACGCCGACCTTGGGCGTGTTGTTGCGTCGAGCCATGAATATCCCTGTAGGCCGCGCGCGGATCGGCAGCACGGCGCATTTGCTTAAGCGCGATTTTACCATCGACTGCGCGCGCTGCCGGCGAACGCGAGGATGAAAGACTTGTCGGACGTGAGCCGCTCGCCGAGAATGCCGTTGAGCAATATGATGCCCGCGCCACTTCTTCGCTCGCCCGCCCCGCGCCACGGTGCGGCATTCGCGTTTGCCCTTGCCGCATGCATCGCTTCCGCGACGGGCGCGCAACCTACTGACGCTGATTTCATCGCGGCGCGCGATGCCTACCGGGCCGGCGATTCAGCCCGGCTCGAGCGTGTCGCGCCGCGTCTCAAAGACCATCTTCTAGAGCCCTACGTCGCTTATTGGCAGCTCAAGCTGAAGCTCGACGACGCCGATCCCGCGGCGGTGCGAAGCTTTCTCGATCACTACGCGGATCTTCCGCTGGCAGACCGCTTGCGCAGCGATTGGCTCAAATCGCTCGGCAAACGAGGAGCGTGGGCGCTGTTCGCAGCCGAGTATCCCAAGCATGGGACCGAAGACGTCGAGCTCGCGTGCTATGCGGCTCAATTCGAGTCGCAGCCAGGCAACGAAGGCCACAATGCTGCGGTCGACGTCAGGCGGTACTGGTTCAGCGGGCAGGAACAACCGCAATCGTGTCAGCCGCTCTTTGCCGCGATGCGCGCGCAAGGTACGCTGACATCGCGCGATATCTGGGCGCGCTTCCGCCTGGCGCACGAAGCCGGAAATTTCCGCCTAGCGGCAAGGATCGCCGGCGAGTTGCCGCCAGCCGAGCGGCCCTCGCCGCGCGACATCGAGCGCATCGACCGCGGTGCGCGCGCCGCGCTTGCCAAAGCGGACTTTCGCTTTTCTTCGCCGGCCGGACGCGAGCTCGCGCTGTATGCGCTTGACCGCGTTGCAAGGACCGATGCGATGGCTGCGCACGACGCCTGGGTCAAGTGGCGCACGCGGCTCCCCGACACCGACCGTATCTACGGCAACCTGCTCGTCGCGTACAGCGCCGCGCGCCAGCTCTTACCCGACGCGAACACATGGTACCGCGACACCGACGGCGCAGCGCTCACCGAGCCCCAACACGCATGGCGGGCTCGGGCCGCATTGCGCGCTGGCGCATGGGCCGACCTCGCCCGTGCGATCGACGCGATGCCGCCGGGCGAAGCGCAGGAACCCACGTGGCGCTACTGGAGGGCGCGCTCACTCGCCGTGTCCGGGCAAAACGAGGACGCGACCCGGATATTCGGCGGCTTGGCCACTGAGCATCATTTCTATGGTTTCCTCGCCGCGGAGGCGCTGGGCGCGAGCGTCATGCCGTTGAGCGAGCCTTTGCCGCCCGATCCGCTCGCGCTCGCCGCCTTCGGCGCGCGGGATGCGGTGAAGCGCGTCGTCAAGCTTTCCGCGCTCGACTTGCGACCCGAAGCGCAACGCGAATGGGTCGGCGTCGTGCGCGGACTCGACGACGAAGGCTTGCTGCTCGCGGCTGCCTATGCGCAGCGCAATCGCCTTTACGACCGGTCGATCAACACCGCCGACCGCACGCAGCGGCGGCATGACTTCGGCTTGCGCTATCCGACGCCATACCAAACGGAGATCGAGAGCGCCGCGCGTCAGAATGGCCTCGATGCAGCGCTGGTGTACGGCCTGGTACGCCAGGAAAGCCGTTTCGTGTCCGACATCGTTTCCGCGGCGGGTGCCGTCGGACTCATGCAGTTGATGCCGCAGACGGCGCGCTGGGTCGCTCGACAGACCGGCCGTGCCTCCCTGACCACTCCCGGCCTCGATGACGCCGAGCTCAACATCGAGCTCGGCGCACGCTACCTCCGTTATGTCCTCGACAAGCTCGAGGGCCTGTCGGTGCTCGGGGCCGCCGCGTATAATGCCGGTCCGGGACGGGCACAGGCCTGGCGGGCGTCGGTGCCACTGGAGGGCGCGATCTACGTCGAGACGATCCCGTTCAACGAGACGCGGGATTACGCGAAGAAAGTGCTGGCGAACGCGATGTTCTACCAGGCACAGCTCGGCTTGCGCTATGTCGCGCTGAAAGACCGCCTCGGCGTCGTCGCACCCCGCGGTGGCGTCGCCGGTATCGACATCGGCGCCGCACCGCCCGACGCCGTTCTGCCCGCGGATCCTAGCGACACCCCGCGATGAGCACAGCGAGAATCCTGGTGCTGGGCGGCAGCGGTTTCGTCGGGCGCCATATCGTCGCGCGACTGGTTGCCACGGGTTGGAACGTCGTCGTGCCGACGCGATACCGGGAGCGCGCCAAGCATCTCATTCTCCTGCCGACGGTGGACGTTCTCGAGGCAGATATCCACGATCCGCTGGCGCTCGAGCAACTCGCGGCCGGCGCCGACGCGGCGATCAATCTCGTCGGCATCCTCAATGAGACGCGCCGCGGCGACTTCGACCGCACGCACGTAGAGCTCCCGCGCAAGGTCGTCGCCGCGTGCCGAGCGGCGCGCGTACGGCGGCTTTTGCACATGAGCGCGCTCAACGCCGGCGGCAAGGCGCCGAGCCGGTATCTGCGCAGCAAGGGCGAAGGCGAAGCGCTCGTCGCCGAATCCGACCTTGTCTGGACGATCTTCCAGCCCTCGGTGATCTTCGGTCGGGAGGATTCGTTCCTCAACTTGTTTGCGCGCCTCGAGCACTTTCTGCCGGTCATCGCACTCGCCCGCGCCGACGCACGGTTTCAGCCGGTCTACGTAGGCGACGTTGCGGACGCGTTCGTGCGAGCGGTCGACGACGACCGCACGCACCGCATGCGCTATCCCCTCTGCGGCCCGAAGGTGTATACGCTGCGCGAGCTCGTCGCCTACGTGGGCGAGCTGACGGGGCATAACCGGCCCATTGTGCCACTCGGCCCCGCGCTGTCGAAGCTTCAGGCGCGCGTTCTGGAGCTGCTGCCCGGAAAGCTGATGAGCCGCGATAATCTGGCCTCGATGGCGCTCGATAGCGTCTGTGACTGCGAGTTCCCCGCGGTCTTCGGATCGAGCCCGACCGCGCTGGAAGCGGTCGCGCCGGACTATCTGGCGCCGGCGGCGACGCGGAGCCGGTATTCGGGCCTGCGCGCGCAAGGCGGGCGCTAAAGGCCGAAGCGGAGCGTCAGGGCGACGCTGCCGTCAGGAACGATGAAACGTCGCACCGGGCGCCCGGCATGAAGACCTATCGCGTCGGCGGCTCGGTGCGCGACGAGTTGCTCGGAAGACCGGTCGCGGATCGAGATTACGTTGTCGTCGGCGCCACACCGGAGGAGTTGCTCGCCCGCGGGTTTCGTCCAGTCGGCCGCGATTTTCCCGTGTTCCTGCATCCCGAGACGCACGAGGAATACGCGCTGGCGCGCACTGAGCGCAAGACCGGACGCGGGCATCAGGGCTTCAGTTTCCACACCGCGCCGGGCGTTACTCTCGAGGAAGATCTCGCGCGGCGCGACCTCACGATCAATGCGATGGCGCGCGCCGACGACGGAACCTTGATCGATCCCTTCGGCGGCGCGAAGGATTTGCGTGCGGGCATTTTGCGCCACGTCAGCCCGGCGTTTGCCGAGGATCCGCTCCGCGTGTTGAGGGTCGCGCGCTTCGCCGCCCGCTTCGGCTTCGCGGTCGCGCCGGAAACCGAGGCGATAATGCGCGCGATCGCCGCCGGGGGCGAGCTTGCGGCGTTGACAGCAGAACGCGTCTGGCAGGAGCTCGCCCGGGCGCTGCTGGAAGCGATTCCGTCGCGATTTTTCGCCGCGCTGCGCCGCTGCGGAGCGCTCTCGCAGCTCTTGCCGGAAATCGACGCCCTGTTCGGCGTGCCGCGCCGCGGCGGCGAGGACGCCGAGACCGATGCCGGTGTTCATTGCATGTGCGCACTCGACCATGTCGCTGCCGCGGGCGAGCCGTTGGCGGTGCGCTACGCGGTGCTGGCGTCGAATCTGGGGCAGGCGGCGAGCGGGCGCGCGCGGCCGGGCGATCGCGTTGCGCAAAACCTCCGACGCGCGGCGACGCTGAGCCGCCGGCTCAAGGCGCCGGCGGATTGCCGCGAGCTGGCGCGCCTTGCGGCGCGTTACGGCCCGGCGGTGCACCGCGCGGCCGAGCTTGCCCCGGCTGCGCTGCTCGATCTGATGCAGGGTACCGACGCACTGCGCCGGCCCGAGCGGTTCGAGCAACTGCTGCGAGCCTGCGCAGCGGATCGGCAATCGAGCTCTCGATCTTCGCGCGCGAATTATCCGCCCGCGGCGAGGCTTGCCGCCGCGCTGGGCATCGTGCGCGGGGTCGACGCGGGCGCCGTTGTCGCCGCGCGACCGCACGCCACGGATGTTCCGCGGCGCGTACGGGCCGCGCGACTGAAGGCGCTGCGCGAGTGGATGAAGACGTTGTAGGGCCGAATTCATTCGGCCGCGGCGCCAGGCCAAAGTCGCGTGCGAATGAATTCGCAGGAAACTCGTGTGCACCTAGAAGAAATGCGCCATGCCGAACACGAGACCCGTCGGCTTGGCGCCGGGTACGGTGCTGTAGTCGTTGATGTTGAAGCTATAGCGTGCGTTGGCGCGGTTGTTGAGCTTGACGAAGCCGGCGTAGAGCAGCGTGCGCAGTGACAGCGGATAGCTGTAGCTTATCTCCCATTGCTCGGCCGCAGAGTCCGCGCCCTTGGTCAGACCGCCGACCGCCGTGCCGTCGTCGGCGCTACCCTTGCCGTTGCCGGCACGGCCCCAGAACGCGTAGATCGAGCCGCCGCCTGCCGGCACGGTTGCCGAAACGCCCCAGAAGTCGCGCTTCAGATCGCCACGCTTGAGTTCGCTCGTGATGGTGTCATACCTCAGGCGCTCATAGACGACACCCAGACGTGGGCCGACGCCTGGCAAGGCGAAGCCGAAGTCGTAGGCACCGGCAATCGAGAACGCGTCGTCGTTGAATGGCTCGGCGCGGATCTTGTTGTTGCGCTCGTAGGCCACGCCGAAATCGATCGGCCCCTTGCTGTAAAAGGCGCCGATACCGACGACATTGGCGTGCCGCAACTCAGAGATATGGTCGCCGTTGTTGGCGGTGTCGACATCATCGAGGGAAAAGTCGCGCGTCGAGTATTGCAGCTCACCGCTAAACCCTCCCATCGGCGGCGTTTCGTACCGGATCGAGTTGCCCAGCCGGGCGTCGAAACCGCCTTGCACTTTCGACAGCGGTCCCTGCGCCCAGATTGCCGCGGTCGACAACATCGACGTGGTCAACGTAGGCGCATTGCCGAAGATCGGCAGGATGTCGTCGTAAGGCGTCAGAAAATGGCCCAGCTTCAACGTGCCCCAGTCGCCCTGGAGTCCCACGAACGTCTCGCGCCCGGCGAGCGCGCCGCCGCTCGTATCCGCCTGGACCGAGGATTCGATCTGGAAAATGGCGACCTGGCCCTGGCCCAGATACTCGCTGCCGCGCATGCCGAAGCGTGACGAGTTGCTGCTGACGCGAACGACGGTGGGATTCTGTCTTTCGTTGCCTGCAGCGCCGCAGCCGGGCGAGCTAGGGTTGTTGCACGTGGCCCCGTTGACAAATTCGAGATCGACATTGAGGCTGCCATAGAGCCTTACGTTGGCGATCTGAGCTTCCGCCCCCGGTGAGAAGAGGGTGGCGGAAGCGACAAACAGGGTGATGAGCGTGCTCTTCATCCGATCTTTCTGCCACGGCCCCGCTCATTGTCGCATGTCGCACCAGTGCTGCTACAGGCGGTACGCGGTGAGGGTCATCAAGCGCGCCACGCCCCGCATGAGCGCGCGCGCGAGCCAAGGCAAGTCATCCGCGCCCGAATCGCGCGCAGCGGCGCCGTGCCGCATTTCGTCGTCACGCATCGCGGCGACGATAGCGCGGCTCTTGGCGTCGCCGGGAGGTAAACGGTCCATGTGACCTGAGAGATGCTCTTCGACCTGCCGCTCGGTTTCGACGACAAAGCCGAGGTTCGTGCGGTCGCCGGTCATGCCGGCGGCCAGTCCGATCGCGAACGAGCCTGCATACCACAACGGGTTGACGAGACTCGGGCGGTCGTTGAGCTCGGCGAGACGTTGCTGCGTCCATGCGAGATGCTCTTCTTCCTCCCGCGCCGCGTGCGCGAAGCGCTGGCGGATCGCGCCGTCACGCGCGGTCAGGGCCTGTGCCTGATACAGCGCCTGCGCGCACACTTCCCCCGTGTGGTTGACGCGCATCAGCCCCGCGGCGTGCCGGCGCTCGTCGGCCGTGAGTGCGGGCTCCGGCATACCGGCGGCGGGATTCGTGCGCCCGCTCGCGGCGACGCCCGAAAGCGTGCGCAAGGCGCGGTCGAAACCCACGATCAGATCATCGAGCATCTACGCTCCGAGTGGTGCGGCGACGGCGCAGTTCCGCCGCGGCGGACGATCCGGCAAAAAAATCGGGCGCCCATCGGACGCCCGCGTGATCACTTCAAACCCAGTGAACCTGGGACTTGCGCGTTGCAATAGCTTAGAAGAAATGCACGATGCCGAATATCGCGCCGGACGGCTTGCCGTTGCAGGGGACCGTGGCGGCGCTGCTGACGTTGTGGCTCGTGTTGATCGTGTACCCGTTGATGTTGAAGCTGTACTTCGCGTTGCACTCGTTATTCAGCTTCACGTAGCCGGCGTACAGCAGCGTGCGCGGCGACAGGCTGTAGCTGTAGCTCGCTCCCCACTGCTGTGACTTGGTGCTCGGACCCTTGACCAGGCCGCCCACGGTCTCCCCATCCGCGGCGCTGCCGCTGCAGTCGTTGGCGCGGCCGTATAACAGGTAGACCTTGCCGCCGCCCACGGGGACCGTGCCTGACACGCCCCAGAAATTGCGCTTCAGGTCACATCCCCCAGTAGTAACACCGGCAACCGTGGCGCACTTGGTCTCGTACTTGGTGCGCTCGTACACGAGGCCGAGCCGCAGCCCGAAGCCCTGCATGATCGTCCCGAAGTCGTACGCGCCGGTGATCGACCAGTCGGTATCGCTTGCGTTGAAATTGCCTCCGGTCACAGCGTATTGGCGAACCTTGTTGTTGCGCTCGAAAGCGATGCCCGCATTCCACGGCCCGTTGGCGTAGATCAAGTTGCCGCCGATGACGTTGGCGTGGCGCAGCTCGGAGACGTGATTGCCGTTATCGCCGCCTTGCGCGCTCGACGCCGTCGGAGAGATCGGTGTCGAACACCCGACTTGTTGGGGGTTCGTGACCGGGGGCGTGCAGTTGATGAAGTTCTGTGTGTCGCCCGAAGAATCGCGCGTCGAATATTGCCAAGCTGTAGTAAAGCCGCTGAAGTTCGGCGAGTCGTACCGGAGGTTGTTGCCGGTGCGCGCATCGAAGCCGCCGTTGTCCTTGGCCTGCGGTCCCTGCGCCCACAGCGCGGCGGTCGACAGGATCGAGGTCGTCAGCGTCGGGGCGTTACCGACGATCGGGTGCAGGTCGTCCAGAGGCATCAGGAACTTGCCGATGGTCGCCTTATCCCAGCTTCCCTGCAGGCCGACGAATGTTTCCCGGCTGGCAAGTCCCGAAGATGCAGCGTTGCCCGTATCGCCACTCACGTTGGACTCGATCTGGAAGATGGCGTTGAGTCCGCCGCCCAGGCTTGCGGTGCCGCGCATCCCGAAGCGCGACGAGTTGCTGCTCACGCGATTGACGGTCGGGTTCGAGCCGTCGGCCTGCTGGCCCCTGACAAATTCCAGGTCCATATTCAAGCGACCGTAGAGCGTCACGTTCGCGGTTTGCGCTTCCGCGGCCAGCGGCAGCGCAAATGCGCCGGCGACGGCAAGAGCGACGAGCTTCTTATTCATGAAGTTTCTCCTTGTAACGGAAAAATAGGCAAGTAAATAGGGTTTGCGCCTGCCATCGGAACCTTCTCAGGAGGTAGCGAGAAGTTGAGATCATTGTGCCAAAGCGGCGAATCCATTGGCAAGCTAAAACCCGCGACCCTAAAACCCCCTGCGAAGCCTGTTGTTTAATTGCAACAAGACAGCGCTTTTAGGTTGGCGCGGCAGGAGCGTTGGCCGAGTATAATTGCCGCTACGATCGCCTTAAGCGGCGCTCGATTGCCCAGGCTCGCAAAAATGGTTGCGAACAACGGCTTGCCGACGTTGCGCACGAGCCAATCCAATACGCGCAAGGGCGCGACACGGCGATGACGGGATTGGCGGCAGTTATCGCTGCCGCGGTCAGCTGGGCTGTCCTTGGCGCACTGGTCCGGCGCGCGGGCCTATTGCCCCTGGATGTGCCGAATGCGCGCTCGCTGCATGTGCGCGCGATACCGCGCGGCGGTGGTCTGGCGATCTGGGCAGGCTGGATCGCGGGAACGCTCTGGTTGCCCGGTGCCAAGCCGTGGCTCGGGCCGCTCGCCGCAGTCGTCGCCGTGTCGCTCCTCGACGATCTCCGCGGCGTGCACCCGGCGTTCCGGCTGATGGTGCACCTGGCGGCCGCCGCGGCGTGGGCGTGGCTTGCCGGTCCGGCGCTCAACCCCATAGCCGCCGTTCTGGCGATCGTCTGGATGGCGAATCTCTACAATTTCATGGACGGCAGCGACGGGCTGGCGGGAACGATGGCCGTCGTCGGATTTGGCGCCTATGCCGCCGCAGCATGGCTGGCAGCGAGCGCTGCGGCGACACTCCTCCTCGCACTGGTCGCGGCGGTGGTCCCCTTCCTGCTTCGCAATGCACCCCCCGCCCGCGTCCTTTTGGGCGATGTCGGCGCCGTTCCATTGGGCTTCCTCGCCGCAATCTTCGGTATCACGGGATGGCAGGAACGATGGTGGCCGGCGTGGTTTCCGATACTGATCTTCCTGCCTTTCATCGCGGACGCGACGGCGACCTTGGTGTATCGGTTGCTGCGGGGAGCGCGCATCTGGGAAGCGC
>Ga0137372_10003564_pt1 | contig 15175 bp, 13 predicted proteins | sample SagtaG_6_FD_104911 | JGI IMG/M metagenome (GOLD analysis project Ga0137372, IMG submission 104911) | Vadose zone soil microbial communities from Sagehorn Ranch, Mendocino, California, USA - Sage1_R_60_16 metaG | ecosystem: Environmental > Terrestrial > Soil > Vadose zone | place: USA...
AGCCACGCGATCAGCTTCTTCTCGAGTCCGTCGCGAAGCGCCTCGTCAGCTAGATCGATCATTACCATCTGGCCGTCAGGGGCGGTGACGTGATCGTCCACCAGGGCCACGCTCACCGAGTGCCCGCAGGCCAGCGCATCGAGAAGATGCCGTGCGTTCCTGCTGGTCGTCTTGCTGGCTAGCGGAAGCGACGGCTTCTTCCCGCGGCTGCGGTACAGCCCGAAACGCGTGACGAGGCTGACCGCGGCCTGACCGATGTACTCGGCGACAGTCTCAGGTCCGTCATTGATGGTGAATCGGTAGATCCCAGGGACGGGATGAACTGAGGGGAAGACCAGGTCACCACCATGGTCCACGCTGACCTCGCCCACGCGTGTCCAGCGGATCCAGCCGACCGGAATCTCGGCCGACGTCAATTGAGCGGACTCGCTCACGATAGGACTCCAGGACTCCGAGCCGTTCGTTCCCGCACCGCCAACGGCGACGAGACGCCACCGCAGGCTCTTCATCAGTGACAGCCAGTGATACGAACGCACACCGGACCCGTTGATCAACCATAGCGTTCTGCGTTGGGGACCGAAGTCCCCTCAGGCGGCGCGAAGGAGGTCCACAGGCATCCCCATGGCGGCTACGAGTGAGGCGCAGTTGGACGATGGCTGTGCATCGTAGGTCAGTGAGGAGGTAGCAAACCAGTGGTCCACGCTTCCCAGAATGACTGCAAGTCGTGCGCGAGGCGGGTCGCTTCATCCAGGACGGGGTCCCAGAAGAAGACCCCGGTCCTCTGCCGGCTGGGAGGCAGAAGGGCGCTCCTGTGCCGTCGTCACCGAAAGCCAGAAGTCTGCGGCGGGTTGTGCTTTCCCCGGCCCAGGCGGCCTGGTTACGCGCCACTACCTCGGCTAGCGGCCAGATGACGAACCACTGGCCGGGTTCATCGAAGACGCCATCGCTGGTCAGGTAGAGAGCACGGAGATCGCCGGGGAAGGTCAAACCCAAGGCTGACTCACCAGCATTGATCGCGGAAGCTCTGGCCGGGGTGCGCATCCGTCGGCAGCTCCAAGGACGGTGGTCCAGTCAATGCCGGGCATTGGCACAGCTTGCCATCCGCCCGCTGGCATGCGACCACCGCACTGTCTGCGGCATGAGCGGGCGCGCGGACGGCGGCATGGTCGGGCGCCGGCCCGTCAGCGGCATGGTCGGGCCTGCTGTGTTGATCAACCGTCCCGGCAGTTCGGTCGGGCGTCGCCTGACCCAGGAAGTCAGATGTCATCCCATTCCCGACGCCAGACCCAGCGTCGGGTTCCGTCGGGTTGTAGCTGGATAGCATCTCGGACCGCCCTCAAACCCAGGCTCGTGACGGAGTTGCCCACCGACTCAAACTCTGGCTGCCACGTCCCACCCGACGACTCGACGATCGAGCGGGCGATCTGCGGGGCGGAAGAGCCTGCATCGCCCAGACCGACGGTCTTCGCCACCAGTCGAAGAAACTCGACAGGAACGGCACCTCCGGGACCGATGGCGGGAGTCTCCAAGTCAAGACTGTCGGCGATGTCGGCGATCAGCAGGGACTTCGACCGGGGCGCGGTCCATCTCGGCTGGCTCCGGGTGCCCTCGTTGGCGGTCCACCCTTGGCGTCTGGCTCTTGTCAACAGGTTCGTCATCCATGCCGCGTCAACAGGCTCATCCCGCGCCTGGCTGAAGTCGCGCTCGATCTGGGCGCGGTCGGCTTCGCCGACTCTGTCGAGCAACTCAACCAGATGACGGATGTCGGGGTCATCGGGCAAGACCGAGCGCTTCGCTGCTGTGAGAAGCTCAACAACCTCTGCCATCCGGGCCCTGGCAAACTCATTCCACTCGGCGGTGAGGGCGTCGGGGAATGGAAAGATCCCGACCCTCCCCGGGCCGGGGACTCGGTATTCCCGCCGTGCAGCTCGCTCCAGGTCGGCAAGCCACTGCGCCCGTCCGGGAAGAGCCTCGAACCCGATGGACCCGACCTGACCAGACGAAGGGTCGATCGTGACCTTCGCGATCCGGTAGCCAGCCGCCCACCAGGCGCTGACCTGAGGGCGACCTTCAGCCTTTGCGCCGCTCCCCGCCCACCAGGAGCGGTTGGCCCTGGCGCTCGCGGGCAGGCGCTCCTCGCCCGCGTCAATGAGGAGTCGGTCGATCTCGGCGAGCGTGTAGTCAGGATCGGCGCGCACGTCGGCAGCGAGTGCTGCGTACAACGACCAGTACCGGCCAGCCGGCCCCGGCGCGCGATAAACGTCGAGCTCCTGTGCCTGCCCAGCATCGACGCGAGGGCGCGGGAGCCTTCTCACCAGACTCTCGAGATTGTCCAGCGTGAGTGAACGCAGGTGACCAGAGATCTTGGTCGCGAGGACTGACTGGTCGATGCGACCCGCCAGGCGTTGCGGATCGACCAGGACCCACGCATCCGCGAACTCCAGCTGGAGCGCACTACAGATCCTGACGATGACCGGGAACGGGAATGGGGCGTACCCGCGAAGCAGCCGATCGAGCTCCAGCTGTGTGAGGGGAGCCGACCATTCGAGGTGGGTCGTGAGCTCGTCCACAGAGCGTCCGACCGCCTGTGCTGTGTTTTCGATGATCTTCTCGAAGCGACGTGCTGCGACGTGGCGCTGCCTCCGGTGCTGGTGATAGGTCGCGCCACTCGCCGCGTCGTGGAACGGGTCGCACTCCGGTATGTAGAACAGGTCCGGCCACAACCAGGCGATGACCAGGACGCGATCTTTCGAGTTCAGCAGTTCGGTGTCATCGCGCATCTCGCCTTCCGACGGCTGCATCCGATCGAGGTAGGCGACCTCGGTCTGGAAGCGGAGGACCAGCGAGTCGTCTGCGGCCACGTCGTGTGGTGTCACGTCCGCACCCTATCGCGTTTCTGCACGGAGGTGTTGACCATGCGCAACAAGGTCGGGTACTGTTCTTTCTGCACAGTCAAGACGCATCCATGCAGATAGCACGCCGGAGAGGGCGAATGATGTTGGCGATCGTGATGAGTAGGGACACCGCAGGGCTCCGCGTGAAGTCGGTCATGAGCGCGGGCGGGCGATTCGCCGCGATCCTCGACCTCGAGAACGTTGCGATCGTGAAGGACGGTCGCGTCTCGCAAGCCGAGATGCAGGTTCTCCTGAGCGCCATCGGGGTACGCGTCTCCGGAATGCCCGTCCGTGTGGCGACGGCCGTCAACGTGCTGCGCCCCTACATAGACTTGATCGGTCTCCAACGGTGGGGTCTGACGCTCGTCAAGACGGAACCGGATGCGGCCGACAACGCACTCTGCGACACTTTTCAGGAGTGCCAGACCCGTGCGGGAGTGCGCGCCTGAGCCGGTCATCGGGGCTCCGGCAGATGCCTTTCTGCCTACTGTGCACAACGGGCGAACTGTGAACCTGCCTGGTCAGGCACATTCCTTCGCTGCTGATTTTTCTGGTGTACACCTGTGCGCCACGCAAAGCCGCAGGTCAGAAGCCATAAAGCACAACTCCGACTCCAGAAAAGGCCACAGCACGCGACTTCATCCGCTGCGGGGTCACCGACATCGTCGTCGTCAGCGGTGACCACGCGTTCGTCCCGCTCGCTGCACATGCCCGCCTGCACGTCATCTGCCACGCCGACCACCTCAGCAAGGCGCTTCGCCTCGCCGCGACGACGGTCACATACCTGCCCGAGTTCCGCCCTACGGCCCGGGCCGCAGGCTGAGCCGGGCCAATGAGATCTCCCACGGCCGATCTGGCGACCGGGCTGACCAGCCGGCTCGACCATTCCACTGAAAAGGGTTCATCGTGACTCACATCAACAGCGCTCGACCTGGACTCGACGCAACCACGCTCGTCAACCTCGGGCACCTGGCTTTCCGGGTTGCTAGGGACCCTGCGGTACAGGGCGCCTGGCGCGAGGCGGCCGGCGACTACTCAGGGGCCATCAGCTCGGTCGCAACTGTCGTGAAGGCGGTCACGAGGGCCGTCGACTCGGTCGCGAGGGCCGGTAGCGAGACCGCCGCATCCTGGCGTCGGCACGGCGCTGCAGCCGCCCTATCCTCCTCAGCTGCCTGAACACATCCGCGAGCGAGGAGTCACCCTGACAACTTATAGGCAAGCGCGCCGCCGCTATCTGAGTGGCCAGGACGCAGTCGCTCATCGGCAGATCCGGGTGGGTTTCTGGTCCAAGAGCGGTGGTAATGAGACCAACCGCATGCCACTGCTGGCCGTCAGGGCCAGGGAACATCTGGGTGGGGCTGGTTTGGACCGAGCGTGGCCAGCTTGTGTCAGGATCCTTTGGCGGCGGCTTCGTACTGCTCAACGACGCTGGCGGGGATGCGCCCGCGGTCGCTGACCGCGATGCCCCGCTCTTTGGCCCACGCCCGGATATCGCCGCTGCGCTCCCGGCTTGATGCGGTACGCCCGGCCCGGCGGCGCTGCCCTCGGCCAGCCTTGCGGGCATGTTCGATGAAGGGTGCGAGCTGCTTACGGAACGTCTTGGCGTTCTTCTTGCTCAGGTCGATCTCGTACTCGGCGCCGCCCAGCCCGAACCGAACCGTCTCCTCCGCCGGGCCGCCATCAAGATCGTCTTCAAGCGCGACGGTTATCTTCTGTGCCATCCCGGCCTCCCTGACTGCGATCGGCTACCTGCACCGTACAAGATCAACTGTCCTGCCACGGTAACCGCAACGCCGCCAGGTGCCGGCCACCTCAATGGATGCGCTCGTCCAGCGGGATAGTGCGATCGACTCCGAGCCTCGCGGAGCGAACCCATCAGTAACACCTCAGGGCGGCAAGAGCGACGTTCCCCGGCAAGGTTTTCCAGCGGTTTCCCGGCGGCGAGTTCAGCGTTCGGAGGAACCGAAGTGATCGAAGATGCGCTGAGCGTAGTACGTTTCCCAGGGTTCACCCGGCTGGCTGGCGGTGTAGTCCTTGTCGAGGCTGACGAGCAGATAGGTCAGCTCACTGCGGACGGGCTTGGCGCCCAGTAGCGCAGGCAGCTCGGAGAGGTTGATAAGCCAGTCGGAATACCAGCTGGCCCAGTCGTCGTCGGCGCCGTCGACAATCCGGAACACGCGATGGTGGGTCTCGCCAGCCTCGTGGAGCAGCCGGCTGATCTGTTCGGTGGTGGCTTTCATGTGCTCCCCCTGCGGTGGAAGGCCCGGCCGGTTGCGTCCAGGTCTCCAGCCTGTCACGCGCAAGGCCGAAGACCCCCGGCATTGACCCGCACAGGAACGTCTGCCTGAACCCGGAAGGCGGCAGATCCGTGCGCTGTCGTGGTAGGACAACCGTGCATAAAAATTCAGACTGAACCGACGGTCTGTTGGGAGCACGCTTTGCAGATAGGACGTCAGCCCGGCTAATAACTGCGCGCCTACCCGCCGATATGGGCGGATGTGGGTATCACGCGATTAGGCGTGAGCCTGCCCATATCTCTGCATTCTGCGCCCGGTCGATCCGCTGCGCCTAGCGCAGGCATCAGCGGCAGGCCCGGGGCGGGCTGCGACCGGACGGCGGTGTGGGGCGTCCGTAGCTGGTGTGTGACAGCCAGGATGGTGCCTGGCTCGCGCGGGGCGGTCTGGGGACCCGCCGGTGACGCTGGTTGCCGCTGCCGTGATCCTTGTTGGTGTGGCCAGCGGCCGGCTGTCAGTCACCGCGGGGCAGGGTGGGGAGTGAATCGCCCGGCGAGTCCGAGCCTCCGGAAACTCCGGGGCGGTTCCCCAAGCAATGTCGTTGCCCGGATGGCAGCTTCACCGAGCAGCGATAGGGCGATCCTCTGCGATTTGGGTGCGGGACGTAGCAGAGGATCTAGCGTCAATCTGGTCAAGAAGGACAGACAAGGCTAGATTCTGGCTTGAGTGGCCAGATACGAACTCTCCAAGCGAGGGTCACTGGTCCCTTGGACCTGGCGCGAGTGTCAATTGAGAGTTGCCTGCGGTTCAGTGACTGCGAGTTCACCGATCCGATCGACGCGATAGGGGGCGGGCTTCGATGAGTGCTGTCGCAGTGATCATCGGTATCGATGACTATGAGATCGATCCACTTACGACGGCGAGGCGTGACGCGTTGATCTTCCGCGATGCCCTCCTCGCCCTCAACCTCGTCGCCGATACTGACGTGGTTCTGCTGACCTCGCCGGCGGGCGACGGTGCCGGGGTTGCGGACCGCAGAACGATCAATGACACCCTGATGGAGGTATATGACCGGGGTGCTGATCTTGACCGGCTGTACTTCTTCTTCGCGGGCCATGGCCTTAGTGCATACACGAGCGCGTCGCGGTCAAGCGCGAGCACTTTCCTGATCCCGCGGGAGGTGGTGGACCTCGGCGCCGACGCCTTCCAATTGTTGAACTTCGACAATCTGCGCATGCGTCTAGAGCGGGCAGGGCCGGCCGAGCAGTACTTCTTCATAGATGCATGTCGTGACCTCGCCTTCGGCAATCGGCCGGGCGATCCCCCGGACAGCCTCGGCTGGCGGGATAGCGCGCAGCCTCGCGACGAGCCCACTGCCCAGGCAGTTCTCTACGCGGTTTCAGTTGGCGGGCAGGCTCTCGGGGTCCGGGAGGGTATGGGCGTCATGACCTCGCACCTCGTCGATGCCTTGCATGGAAGAGGCGTTGCGCTCGATTACTCCGACGACGACGACGCGTGGGTGGTAACAAGCGAGTCCATCGCCAGACATGTCCAAGAGCGCGTCCGCGAGACGGTGCGCGGGCACCAACAATGGACGCACCAATACATGATTCCCGACCTTCGCTCGGCCGGGCCGCCGCTTCGCCCGTTGCGGGTCATCGAGCCACCCCCGAGAACAACATTCCGACTCGACTTCTACCCGCTCGCGGCCGCGGACTGGACCCGTGTCCGCCTCAAGCTGCGGGGACAGACCCTCCAAGAGCCGTGTTGGCCGCCACGGAAGCCCGGTGAGCCGATCGAGACACTGGGTCCACAGGTCTATTGGATTGACGTTGAGACTGACCGTGGAAGCGCTACCGCCGACCCCGTGAAGATCGATCTGCGCAAAGAGCAGGCTGCGGAGATCCGTTTCACCGACGCCGCGCCGACCGCCGTGCCTGCGCTACCGCTGGAGCCGGCCCCGGGGGATGCGAATGTCCACACCACGGGCGTCTCGTCGGCGCCGCCTCTCCTCGGCACGGTGCGTGCGCTGGCCGATGCGCCAGAGGCCGTGATCGAACTCGTGAACCAGGATCCCCCCTATCGGCGTTGGGACGTTTCCGGCGCGCAGTTGGACGTGAATGTACCGCCGGGAAACTATGCCATTCACTTCCGTCTCGGGAACGAGGTTTACAGCCGAACTGAGTTCGACGTTGCGGCCGGAGACACCAAGGACATCACACCGGGCGGCGCACAATCCCCCGCACTCGCAGAGGCGGTCGGATCCGTTTTCGGCGGCGGCGTGGTTTTGTCGGAGTCGCTCGGACCGATACGGTCCAGCCCGCTGCTCACGGCGCTACCGATCGTCGGGGTGTTTCCATTCGACACCTCAAGGGAGCTCTTCAATAGCTTCCGCTCCTCCCTTCAGTCCGCCGTGAATCCGATCGACATCGACGCGTTCGGCGGACGCCCAGTGCGGGTCGTCGTGGCCGCCGACGGCAACGGCTGGCCCGCTCCCGCAAGCGACGTGGCCGCTGGGACCCGCTGCAGCATAGTCGCGGGCGCCGCACCACCGATTGACCTCCCGCTCACCCCCCTATCCCCCGGAACTGAGGGCTGGGCGCGCCTGGCCCACGGCACGCTCGCCGCTCCCGCAAACAGCTTCATCGTCCGCTTCAGCTCTCCGGTGTTTGGCGAGATCGAGCTGGCTGGGGCCGCACTGCCCAATCGCATCACGGTCATCGGGCTCGCGCTCAGCCCAGACGGTCGGCTCGACGCGATACAGCACCTAATGCGCGTCCCGGGCCGCGCATATCCAGCCGAGCTTGAGCCGATGATTCCCTACAGTCGTTCGCTACGTGAGCTGGTCATGGGGCAGCGGTTGTACGAGAGTAACGAACTCATCAGCCGCGGGGCGGTGCCGAGCGCCCAGGCGCTACGAAGTCTGCTGTCTGCAAAGTGGACCGACCCGGTCCTCGGCTGCATGGCGTACTACGCGTGGAACGACGCAGTCGCACGGGACTTGCCCGAGGCACAGCACGTCGCGCCGTCGAGGACCACAGCCCAAAACCTGATGCGGTACTTCCCAGACCTTCCTGATGCACGGGTGATCGCCGCTCTTGCGGGCCTCCCGAACGCGACGACCCTCGGCAACGCGTTGCGCCCGGGCGAACTTCCGGTACTGGCGCGCAGCCTTCGCGAGGCAGCGACCGGGGAACCCAGGACGGTTGAGCTTGAGCGGTGGGCATCGGCCATCGCACCGCAGAGCGCCTGGACGCTGGTGTGGCGGTCTCAGCCCGCTTCCGTTTAGACCGCAGGCACGCTCACACCTCAAGCTGTTTAGGAGGAGCCATGGATTTCTTTGCCTTGTTCCGGCAGCAAGGCCAGCAGTTGTTCTGGCAGCGACTGGACGACAGGCGAGTGCTCGGCCGGCCCTCGGGTGACTCGATTCAGGCAGACGAGGCCTACGTTGTCATACGGCTTGCCGAGATGTACCTAGGCACGAGCCGAGTGTTGTGGCGCAAGTTCAGCCCGCTGGTGCATGCGTTCGTCGAGTACGGAAACAGCGGGCCACTACACGCAGTCGCAGGACCTGGCCAGCTGCAGGACCTTGGCGAAGCGAATCTGGACCGGGTCATCGTCCTCAACTACCGGCTCGCCGGCCCGATCCCGTTCAAAGGCGGGGATCTGGCTCTGCTGATTGGCTTGTACTCGGTTCCCCGAGCCGACGCGGCTGCTGCCCTGTTGTCCACGCTTGGCGCGTTGTCCGACGTCGCTGGCCCCAGCGCCACGACGGCAGTGCAGATCGCTGGCATTGTCAAGGACGGAGTGGACGGCATCCTGAGTCTGGGCACAACCCAATTGCGGCTCGGTGCCAGCGACACTTTCGGTGGCGGTGGAAACGACCTGCGCAGCGGCTTTCACATCGGCATCGGCGCACCACGGCGCCAAGTGCCCGCCGACCGGCTGTGGATCAAGGACGGTCACCTCCTTGAGGGCAACTCAGCCGTCCTAGCCCGAGAGTTCGAAGGCGCCGACTACTTCGTCGTTCACCTCGAGCGTCTCGAGCGCCGAGCCGACTGGCCGGGACTGCCCGGGCTGGCAGAGTATGAGCAACGCTTCGGCGACATCCTGAAGGGCGCCGGGGACGTGGCCGCGAAAAAGGCAGAGTTGGCGGACGTCTGGCCACTCTTCGGCGAGGCACTTGTGAGGTCGCCCTACCTAACGCGCTTCGACGCCGGCCAGATCGCCAACGACGTTAAAGCCGACTTGAGGGGCCGCATAGATGCCCTCGAGTCGGGTGGCCTATTCGAAACGCGCGGCTGGGCCACGGATAGGACCGTGGCATACCAGCCCGCGAACGTGGATTTCGCCCTGGTGCCCACCGTCCCCCATGGGACGTCCGACGCGGGGGAACGGGCGCTAGCGGATCCAGGATTGTAGATAGCCGGGGAGAACCGTCGGCCAAGGGCACAGAGGTGCAGGTGACGAGCTCTTGGGGAGCGGTGGGGGACGGCCGGTCGGGCTCGTCGCGAGCACAGCAGAGCTTAGCAGCGGGCGATCCGGCACGCTGGCTGACCGGCCCAATCCGGCAAGTGCACGCCAAGCCGGACAACATCGCCCGCGACCTCGCCTGCTGGTGCTTCACCCGCACCCGCCCAGCCAGCTTCGGGTCCGAAAGGACGGGAAGCTCAAAGCCGCCCCGAACTGGCCGATCTGAGCCCAACACCGCGAGCACGCTCCAGATCGCAATCCCACACCTATTCGGCCCAATCAAAGGTGAGCAGCGGCGTTCGCCGCCTCCTTCGAGGGAATCGCCCACCGACGGAATGAGCATGCTGGATTGGGAATAATCATGCGCAGGCGCAACGCGCTACTTTCGGCATGAGAGCGAAAGCAGAGCACACCTTCCCTGTCCGCGTCGCCGAGAGCCGTTCACCTGGTCGACGACAGCCGCAGGCCGCTGACGCTACCGGGCGCGGGCCGAAAGCCAGCTGCCAGTTCAGGCCAGCAGGCTGGTGCGATGCCGCCACGCTAGCTGGAGCACTGCCGCCCCAGCCGCCTGCATAGGCTCGGAGCCGTCCCCAAACCGGCGGATGACCGCGCCTGTGAACGGCACACCGGGGGCGTCCAGAGCGCCCTGGCCGCCGATGACGAGCCCTTCAGCATTCGCGGCAACCAGGCCCGCGAAGGTGGCGTCGAAAATGTCGCTGTCGAACACGGCGACGGCCATGATGTCCACCGCGAGTGTCAGCGGGTCCACGCCGAGGCCAAGGCAGTACACGCTCAGCTTCTCCGCCCCGCGCGCGGCGGACAGCTCTCGGTAGAAGGGCCAGCGGTCGTAGTCCAGGGGGCTGCCGAGGTCACGGTAGTCCTCCGTGGTGCCGAGCAGTTCCTCGCTGAACTCTCGCGCCATCGACCGCCACAGGCTCAGGTCGTTGTTCTCGGATGCGGGGTTGTCGTCGGCGGGTTGGAAGATCCCAACGGGCATGACCTGGTGAAGGCCGCCCGCGTGGGTGACCTTAGCTGGGTCACGCCAGTGCAGGAGGAACGACGCGTCACCTGAAGACGAGCGGCGGAGGGTGAGCGTGCTGATCGCGCACATCGCGCTGCGCCGTGACAGATCGCAGGGCTCGCCGATCAGGTCCCGCAACGGCAGGCTGCTCGGCGCGACCAATCGTGGGTCAGAACGCCAGGCGTCGGTGAGTTCGTGCGCGAGGGCTTCGCCGATGTTCACCCCGTCGAAGTACCGGCCGCCGGTCAGATCCATGCGCCCCATCCCGGCGGCCAGTTGACCGGACAGGAGCCGGTAGCTTGGCCGGTTCTCGAACAGTGCCGGTGGGTCGATCGCCGCGAGCGCGTCGGCGTAGGCCGGATAGCGCCCGCCGCCGGGGCGCAGCGGCCTCACATGCGCTGACGCTGGTCCGGTGCCGTTGACAGCTGGCGGCGGGGGATGTTCGACCCAGTTCAGTTTCACCTCGTCCAGGTCAAGTGGCCGGTCGGGGATCCAGTCCTCGCGGCACAGCAAGGCGGTGGTGCCGACCCGGGTCGCGGCTGGATAGAACCGGCTGGCAACCTCGGTGAGAACGCGCCGGCGCTGGTTTAGCTCCAAGCGGACCGCCCGCCAGTGCTCAGTGGAATCAGCAACGAGGCGTTCGGCATGCGACATGGCCTCGTTCCTTCCCTGGATAGCCGACGGCCGGCGGACCCGGCCACTGTAGCTGGCTACCTGGCCAGCAGGGCGATCCGGTGGCGCCATGCGAGCGCGAGGCAGGCGGCACCGGGGGATGCCATCGGTTCCCGTTCGAGCAGGCGGGTGACGTTTTGCTCGCTGAACGCCAGGCCGTGGCCCGTGATGTTGCCCTGCTCAGCGAACACGGTGATGCCCTCCGCGTTGACCCGCACCGCGTCGCGGAAGACCTCGTCGAATACGTCGTCGTCGATCAGGACCACGGTCAGGATGGTGGCCGCGAGCGTGAGCGCGTCCAGCCCGGCGCCCAAGCACACGGCACTGAGCTTTCCCTCCCGGCGGGCCTGGCCCAGCGTGCGGTAGAACGGCCACCCGTCGTAGTCGATGGGCGCGCTCCGCGAGCCGTCATGCTCGGGGGCGCCCAGCAGTTCCTCGCTGTACTCGCGGACGATGTTCCGCCAGATGTCGAAGTCGTTGGACAGATCGTGCGGCGCGATGCTGGATGGCTGGAACTCGCCGGCCGGGATCACGTCGTACAGGCCCGCGGCCGTGGCGACTTTGCGCGGGTCGCGCCAGTGAAGCAGGAAACTCACCGAACTGCGGCTGCGGGTACGCCGCAGCGTCAGCGTGGTGATCGCGGGCAGCACCGCCCGGCGCTGCAGGTCGAACGGATCACCGATCAGTGACCGGAACGGCAGCTCCCGCAGGCTGACCCCGCCATCCTTGTGCAGGCGCACCTGGGCCAGCTCATGCCCCACCGCCTCGCTGACATCGAGCTTGTCGAAGTAGGTGGCGAGCCCGAACCGCATCGCGCCGGTGCCGCCGGTCCACGCCATGCCGAGCAGCCGGTAGCTTGGCCGGTTCTCGAACAGCGACGGCGGGTCGAGGTAGCGGATCGCGGAGGTGTACCGGTCGTATTGCTGGCCGGGCACGCGCATCGGCCGGACCGGCTGGGTCTCCGGCTCCCCGCCGGTGACCCGCAACGGTGGGGCATCTGGCACCCAGGTCAAGTCGATGCCGGCCAGATCCACGGGTTCGGCCGGCAGCCATGAGCCGGGGGCGATGAGCGGCGTGCTGGTGATGCGGAACTCCGGCGGGTACAACGCCGCCGCGAGCTGCGCCAGGTCGTTGCGGTGATGGTTAAGGTGCCGCCGGACGGTGCGCCACTCGTCCTGGCTCGACCCGACAGACCCCACCAGGCCCGCCGGGCCGCCAGTGATCAGCTCGTTCGACAGCCCCAGGTCGGCGGGAGGAATCCCGAGCACGCGCGATACCCGCAGCAGGAAGCCGATGTCCCTGACGGCGCGGCGCCCGCGCTCAATCATCGACACATACGTCTGGTCGACCTGCAGCAGCTTGCCCAGCGCGGCCTGGGTCAGGTGGTGTTCGGCCCGGTACTGACGCAGCACTTCCCCGAGCAACGGCAGGGCGACCCGCTCGTCACCTGCTGTCCCAGGCTGCAGCCACGGTCCCGTGCCGTCTGGCATGGGGCGTCAGCCCGTTAAGGCGAGGAGGAAGAGACGGTGCCGGAGCATGTCCAATTCCTCAGCAAAACGACCCGCGGTCGCGACTGCCGTAGACCTCGGTGAGCGCCGCCGTGGTTGAGCCGTGCTCAACGGCGGCCGGTGCCGTTCCTGTCTCATAACGCTGGAACCTGGCCGGGACCTCGTCGCCGGGGCTGGCGGTCAGCCACCACAGGATGAAACGCGCCCTTTCGATCTCGGCCCACGCCGCGCGGCCGCCCCACCCGTCGCCGTAGGGCCACCTGCTCTCATCCAGCAGCGTGTCGTGATCCGGCGGCCTCTGGTGCCACTCCCGCAGGGCCACGGGCGTCGGGCCCTCGCCCGTCAGAGCCCACCGCCAGGCGAGGCCTGCCGGGCCGGTGGTGCCGTAGATCTCCAGGTCCTCGGACAGGCAGAACTCCACCAGCTCGCGGCTGACCGTAATCGCGGGCGGTAGAGTCGCCGGGATTTTCGTAACGTCCATTGCCGCCACCTCTACTCCACATAATGCGCCAGCAATTCGTTAAGTGGCGGCTTCTGGTGAGTTATCGCGCTCGCGGGCTGCTTCCAGGACCTTCGCCGAGGGCCTGATCTGCGGTTTCGGCGGCTGCAAGATCGCGTCCCTGTCGGGCCCCGGCCACGCCGGGAACGCCTGGCCGAGGTCGCCGTAGTCCGGGTCTTCCGAGGGGATCGTAAGGCTCTGCCGCTCGGCGAGCCGGTCGGCGAACGCGCGGCGCTCCGCGGCCAGGTCCTTGATCCACTGGCCCATCTCCTTGATGTCCTCGCCCGCTGTCAGGGTGAGTTCTTCGCGCTGGGGCTGGGTCGCCGGCTCGGGCTCGGCCGAGCGCAGCGGCTCGAACCGCTGATCGGGGTGGCGGCGGCGCAGCTCGGCGTCGGCGGCCACGCCCAGCCGCCGCTGCTGGGCGGTGGCCCGGTCCCATTCGGCCCGGTCACCCATGACGGCGGCGAACACGTTCTCACGCTCGCGGTAGGCGTCGTGCATGGCCCGGTAGCTGGCGGCCAGCACCTCGTGCTGGACGGCCAGATCCTCTCGGCCGCGGCTCATGGCGGCTGCCGCCTCGGCGTCGGCCCGGATCGCGGCGAGGTGGGCTTCCTGGGCGCCGCCGCGGACCTGGCGCAGCTCGTCGCCGACCCACTTGGGAGCCCACGCCGTTCCGACCGGGTAGGTGTCGCGCATGTGCAGCAGTGACCCGTCCGGCAGGCCCCGCACGTCGGGCCCCTCGACGGGCCCGAGGGCGCCGAAGGCCTCATGCCAGGCCGCCCGCTTGTCGGGGGCGTCTCCTGCGGGCTCGGGCCCGATCGGCTCGGTGGGATGGCCGTAGCCGTACAGCTCGCGGTAGGCGCCGATCGCGCTGGCGCGGCGCTGCCAGTCCAGCCGGTCCAGCGGGTGATCGGGCACCGGGCCGAGGGCTTTCACCGCCCACGGGAGCGCGTGCTCGGCGGCGTGCTCGCCGATCCGCTCCTTGCGCGCGTCCATCATCGCCGCGACCTCGGCCGCGAACGCCTTGCGCTCGGGGTCAGCGATATCGGGGACCTGCGCCGACCACGGCCCGGCTGGTTGCGGGACGAGGGGGTTCACCCGTGCCCGGATACGGGCGTCGACGACGCTGGGCACATCCCGCGATCCGGCCAGGTCTCGCTCGCTCACCGCCGTGGCGAGGACTTGCCCCGGGTCGACACCGGCTAGTTCGGCGGCGCGCAGGGTCCGCCATAGCCATTTCGCCTGGTCGCTGGGCGCGGCCCGGTATTCCGGGGGCAGGGCTCTGGCCAGCGTCTCCCGGTACCGCTCCTCGCGGGCCGGGGTGGTCTCGCCGGTCCAGATCGCGTTGAGGATCGCCAGGTGGTCGGCGTTGGAGAGGTTCCGCTGCTGGGTCTCGGTGGCCGACAGCTGCTGGCCGTCGCGCTTCAGCACGTCGGCCAGCACCCCCAGCGCCTCGCCCTTCCCAGCCGTCTTGGCCGCTCGGGCGGGCTGGCCGCCGCGCTCGGCGTTGATCCGGTCGTAGCGCGGCAGCTCGGGGGCGGGCCTCGGGCCCGGCGCCGGGTCGGCCAGCTTCGGCCACACAGTGAACACGTACGCGAGGTTGTTCTGGGCACCGCGGGAGAGGGCGACGTAGGCGTGCTGGCGGTCCTCGGTGCCGGTGATCAGCGCCAGGCCGGTGTGCACAGTCCGGCTCTGCGCCACGTGGTCGGTGACCGCATAGCCCAGCTCAGAATTTCTGCAGTCGCGGTACAGTAGGGTGGGCTGCACGGCGAGGTCCCGTGTTCATGTTGCGTGAACCCGGGCCTTTTCCGTGCAGCCTCCCTCCGAACCCGGCGTGCGGCTTTTACCGCACCGGGCTCTCCAGCGATTTATGC
>Ga0137372_10003568_pt1 | contig 15163 bp, 12 predicted proteins | sample SagtaG_6_FD_104911 | JGI IMG/M metagenome (GOLD analysis project Ga0137372, IMG submission 104911) | Vadose zone soil microbial communities from Sagehorn Ranch, Mendocino, California, USA - Sage1_R_60_16 metaG | ecosystem: Environmental > Terrestrial > Soil > Vadose zone | place: USA...
CACGAAGCCGTCCCACAGCGAGATCAGCGTGAAGCCGATGTGCTCCATGTACGGGACCCGCCACGCCTCGCCCCGCCGCCTGAGCAACCCTTGCGCCATGAGCGCGCGCCTGACCATGTACAAGCCGAGCACGAGCAGGGCGCTGAAGATCACCCGCTCGGTCGTCCCGAGCTCCTGCCAGTGGGCGGCCATCGCTCCCACCAGGAACACCACCAGCAACCCGAGCGACACCAGGTACACCCAGAAGAGCTGGGTCGCCCGCTGTTCCGCCCTGGGCGGAAACAGCGCGAAGCTTCCGGCGGCAAAGGCCACCACCCCGGCCGTGGCGTGCAGGACGATCATGACCGTGTGCAGCATCTCCCGCTCCTTCGCTGGCTCGAAGCCACCGGGAAGCATGCCCAGCCACCGTACGGGTCATGTCGCCTGACCGTCGTCGGCACCGTCACGTCCCAGAAGAACCCGCCGGATACGCACGTGACCCTGCTTACCAAGGTCGAGCTGACCCGCGGGCGGGTCGTCGCGTACGAGACCTGGTACCGGCCCAGCGACGCCACCTGCTGCCCGAGCGGGACAGCGGTCACCGTCTGGACGCTGCAGGGCGGCCGCCTCAGCCCGGGTGCCCCTCGTATCACCTCGTGAGGGCAGCTCCACGTCACCTCGGGCAGGAAAGGCCTCGGGGAGGCGTGGTGCCCACGTAGTGGAGCCATTCGTCGCGGGTAAGGGAGCGGCCGGCCCAGCCGCAGGCAAGCCGGCCCCATGCCGGGAACGAGAACCTCCAGCCGGTGGGCCGCGCCGACGCGGCCGCGAGCCAGAGGGTGCCGTCGGGCCCGAGGTCCATCCCGGTGCGCCAGCCGTACTCGGCACCGCCGGCGGTCTGGCTGCCGCGATCGTCCACCAGCGGCAGGGCCTGCAGCGTGCCGAGCGCCGTGCGGCTCGGCACGTCCCACACCCGTAGCAGCTCATCGTTGTCCAGCCCGAACAGCAATTGCCCGTCGGGACTGAAGCGCAGCCGCTGCGCGGAGCCGTCGAGCTGCCAGGCGAGACGGCCCTCCGGATCCCAGAGCTGGATCGACGTCGCGGTGGTGCTGGCCACACGCCGGCTTCCCGGGGTGAAGGCGAGGGCGCCGGGACTGTCGGTGCCGCTGTGCACGACGCCGACCTGCGCACCGGTCTCGACGTCGTACCAGAGGATGTCGCCGGTGCTGATGGTGACCGCGAAGGTCCGGGCATCGGACGAGACGGCCAGGTCGCCGACGTACGCCGAGGGCTCGAGGTGCGCCCGATAGGTGCGGACCACGCGACCGAGGCGCAGGTCGACGAGTCGAGCCAACTCGTCGGAGCCCCATGCCAGCATCCGCGCCGCACCGAGCGGCGAGAGTCCATTGCTGTAAAGGCCAGGGACCCGCAGCACGGGTTCGGCCGTGGGGCAGCCCGAGGGGGTGGGGGAGACGGCCAACCCCGCCGTGGTGCCGACGACCAGCATCGACCCGTCCGAGGTAAACGCCGCCGGCCCCGACGCGTCGGCGCCCTGGAGGACGGAGCCCTTGCGACCGGTGCCCAGGTCCCAGCAGACCACACGCCCTCCGTCGGTCCAGACCAGGCTGCGGCCCAGGGGGTCGCCGGCCAGGCTCGTGCGACAGGCCCGACAGGGAAGGGGACCGAGCTCGGTGGGCAGCTCGGTCGCCAACCGGGACTGCTGGTCCATGTCGAAGACGGCGATCGTGGTCGCGCCTGCGGCCAGCAGCCAGCGGCCGTCCGGGCTGAACTCCAGCCGCTCGGCGCTGGAGAAGCCGGGCAGCTCGACGTGCTCGCGACCAGCATCCGCGGCTCGGGCCGAGCGGTCGAACACGGACAGGGACCCGTGGTAGAGGAACGCGGCTCGGTCAGCCTTGTCGTCGACCGCCATCGGTTCCAACGTCGGAGGCACGGACGAGAACGCTTCTCCTTGCTGGCGTCCGGTCAGGGCATCGAACACGGTGGTCTGGTGGCTGGAATCGGTGCGCGCGAAGGTGCGCCCGTCCTCGGACCATGCCGTGGCGAAGCTTTCGTCGATGAAGGTCAGCGGGCCGTGCTGGCGCAGCCGCCGCGGCCGGGCGTCGACGTCCCACACCTGGGCGTCCCCCGCGTCGCCGCCGACGAGGACCCGCCGGCTGTCGAGGAACCAGAGGTTCTCCAAGGCAACCTCGGAGAGGCCACGCGGTGCGGTGCCGCGCACCGCGCCGTCGCGGGCGTCGAGCACCACCAGCGCGCCCGCCTTCGTCGCCACTGCCACAGTCCGGCCGTTCGGCGCGATCGCGGCCGAGGTCGCCTCGTCCGGCCGCTCCGCACGCTGCCAACGGAGCCTGCGGTCGGCCAGCGACCAGAGCCGGAGCGTACCCTGCCGGTCGACGGCGACCACCAGGCGGGCGGACGCGGATGCCGCCAGTGCCGTCACCGGGCTCGTACCGGTCCCGCCCAGCGCTCGCTCATGCTGGTAGCGATCATTCAGCAGCGACACACTGCCGTCGGCGTGGCCGACGGCCACGCCGGCGCCTGGTAGGTCGGCGAGCGCCGAGACGGCGGAGCGGCGCTGCACGAACCGTGCCAGGTGCGGGCTGGCGGTCACCGCCGCGAGCAGCGCCGCGCGCGTCTCCGGAGTCGGGCGCACGCGGGCCGCCCGCTCGGCGAGCAGCAGCGAGGCGTCCAGCCGTGTGGGTGCCGCGCTCCCGGCGGCGTTGACCAGCGCGCGGGACTCGGCCAGGACCGTCTGCCTGCGTGCCTTGTCGCGCTGGTCGACGGCGACCAGGGCACCGCTGGCGGTGCCGAGCGCGAGCAGGACCAGCAAGGTCACCGCGACCTGGGTCAGTCGGACGGCGCGCCGGTGCAGCACGATGTCGCGCCCGACCAGGTCGTCCTTGGGGATTCCCCGCACCGGGGCGGAGATGGTGGCCACGCCGTCCTGGAGGCGTGGGTCGCGGGGCGACAGCCGCGACGCCTCCCGCGCCCAGCGAAGGTCGACCCAGAGCGGTTCGTCGCGGAACCGGCCGGAGAGCTCCCTCGGCAGGGCGTCGGTCGAGTCCCAGGCGAAGTCGGCGCCCGACTCGTCCCAGGCGATCGTGCCGCCGGTCAGGACGATCAGCAGGGTCTCGGGTTCCCGGTGCTCCATCCACCAGGCCAGTTCCTGCCGCACCCAGGGTGACTGGGCGGCCGCTGGTGAGGCGAGCAGGATGAAGTACCGGGATGCCGCCAGGGCCTGCTGGATGGTCGGCCAGAGCGCCGGCGTGACCGCAAGGCTGGTCTGGTCCCGGAACACCTGTAGCGCCTTGCGCTGGTAGAGCGGCTTGGCCAGGCTCTCCAAGCCGCGCTGAATGGCTGGCGCCATGGTGCCGTCGGCCGCGTGGCTGTAGGAGATGAAGGCGTCGTACCTCCGTCCTGCCGGCTGCGGGCCGCTGCTGCGACGCGCCCCCCGTTGCGCCGGCGTAGGCGGCGCAACGGGACGGGGCCGCTCGACGCCGGCGATGGCCGTGTCCTCGCCCCCGGGTTCCAGCGCATCCTCGGTCACTTGAGCCGCCCCGCTCCAACCGTCAGATTTGTCGCATCTGAACATAATGCTGGCCCAAGTGGTTGGCAACCGACGACAGAACCATCGAGATGCGCGGTGGGCCCACCTGCTCGCCGAGTGTCGTCTCCATGTCGCCAGTAGGCGATGGAGATGCGAGAGGATACCGGCCTGCCCGGATGGGTCAAGAGGTTCAGGACGCTCAGGCGGACGGCGGCCGGGCAAAGGGGAGCGTGGGTGGGCGACGATCTCGCGGTGTTCGGTGTGCGCTTCCCCAACGGCAACCGCGCCCGAGCGGTTCGTGTCGGGCCGGGCGCCACCACGGCGGCGACAGTCGCGGCGCTGGCGCTGCCGCGTCCGCGTCCGCTGGTGGTCCTCAACGGTGGCACCGGAGAGCTGTCCACGGAGCTCGTCGGCGCGCTCCGTCCCCTGCTCGCCGACGGCCTCGCCGGGATGGTCGCCGCCGAGGAGGTGACCGTGCTCAGCGGCGGGACCGACGCCGGGATCTTCGCCATCCTCGGGGCGGGCCTGGCCGAGCGGCCGGGGCGTGGCTGCTGTGTCGGCGTCGCCCCTGAGGAGCTGGTGACCTGGCCCGGCCGGGACGGGCCGCCGCGCGACGACGCGGTGTCGCTGGAGCCGCACCACTCCCACTTCGTCCTCGTCGAGGGGTCCGACTGGGGCGCGGAGACGGCCACGATGTTCGCGCTCGCCGCCACGCTGAGCGCCGACAGCCCGTCGGTCGCCGTGCTGGCCAGCGGCGGCGCGATCGCCCGCGACGAGCTGCGCGCCAACCTGGCCCAGCAGCGCGACGTGATCGTCGTGGCAGGCAGCGGCCGCTACGCCGACGAGCTGGCCAGCGCCGCGCGCGGGCAGGCCGAGCGAGCCGATCAGCTGACCGCGGCGATGGGCCGTGACCCTCACCTGACCGTGATGGACCTCGGCGAGGGACGCGATGCCCTGGTCGGCTCGCTCCGTCGCCGCCTGATCAGCACATCCTGAGGAGCGAAGATGGCGCGACCCACCGTGTTCAAACGGTTTCCGAGCCTACGCATGCGCCCAGCGGACGCCCTGATCGTCCCGCCGGAGCTCCGGGCGCGCTGTCCCGCCCTGGAAGACGACTTCGCGGTCCTCGACCGCGAGCTGATGCCCCGCTTCCAGGAGCTGGACCGCACCGCCCTGCGGGCGCAGAACCAGTTTCGCCTCGAGCAGGTGATCCTCCTCCTTGGCGGCGTCCTGGCGGTGATGCTCGGCGCGCTGCAGGGCGCCCTCCGCGACGCGGCCTGGCCCGGCGTGGTCGAAGGCCTGGTCGGGGTGCTCCTGGCCGTGGTCGGCGTGCGCACCCGGGAGCTGCACGCGCAGCGGCGTTACCTCACCTGCCGGGTCAAGGCCGAAAGGCTCCGCGGCGAGTTCTTCCGGTTCCTCGGACGGGTCGACGAGTACGCGGGTGCCGACCGGAACCGCCGGCTGGTCGGACAGGTCGCCGGCATCTACCGCGCGAAGGGTCGGCCATGAGCGACCGGGACGAGCAGTTCCTACAGCTGTACCGCGACGGCCGCGTCGGCGACCAGCTCGCCTACTACGACGCGCGCGTGGCCGAGTACGAGTCGGCGCACAGCCAGGTCGTCACCATCAGCGCGACCTTCGCCGCGCTGGCGGCGTTCGCCGGGGTGCTCGCCGCGGCCGACGTCGCCGGGCAGCGGCCGCTTTGGGCCGCGCTGGCGGTGGCGTTTCCCGCCCTGGCGACCGCGTTCACCGCCTACGACGCCCTCTACGCCTTCCAGCACCAGGCCAGGTTGTTCCAGGACGCCGCGCAGTTGCTCGACCGCACCCGGGCTGCCGAGCCGGACACCGCCCAGGCAGCCGACGAGCAGGCGCGGAGCCAGTACGTCAGCGCCGTGGAGAGCATCCTGGTCACCGAGTCGGGCCACTGGGGCCAGCTGATCAGCGACCTCAAGCTCCCCGACGCGCCCGGCAAGGACGGTGCCACCGGATGACCGCCACGGGCGCGGCTGCTCGCTGACCAGAAGAACACCTCTACCGCGAATCGCCCCAGGCCGATGGCAAGGCGAGGGCAGGTTCGTCTCAGGAGGTCCCACGATGACCAGGCAGCGGAGGAGCCGCGCGTGGCTGGTGGTCGCGGCGGTCGCCGTCGCGATCGTGGCCACCGTCCCGCGGCGGCCGACCAGGACGGGCTACCGCCAGTCGCCGTTCTGGCGCGCCTACGACGGCGCGGCCCAGGCCGTCGACCGCAAGGTCGGCTGGGACCGGCTGCCGACGCCACTCGGGCTGCTGGTCCTCGTCGGCCTGCGCAAGCACAACCTGCACGACACCACCAGCCTGCCGGCGGTCGACACGCCCATCGTCCCAGCGGCCGACCCGCGCCAGCGGACCGCGCGCACCGCCGACGGCACCCACAACGACCTCGCGCACCCGTCCATGGGGATGGCGGGATCCCGCTTCGGTCGCAACGTCCCGATCGAGCGCACCCATCCCGAGCCCGAGCCGGCCCTGCTCGACCCGAGCCCGCGTGAGGTCAGCCGCGTGCTGCTGGGCCGCCCCGGCGGCAAGATCATCCCCGCCGAAGGGGCCAACGCCCTGGTGGCAGCGTGGCTGCAGTTCATGATCCGCGACTGGCTCAGCCACGGTAAGAGCGTCACCGAGAACCCCTGGCGGATCGAGCTCGCCGACGACGACCCCTGGCCGCAGCGGCCGCTGCGGATCATGCGCACCCGACCGGACCCGACCCGCCCCCCGGGCGCCACCGGCCTGGCTCCCACCTACGTCAACACCGAGACCCACTGGTGGGACGGCTCGCAGCTGTACGGCCACGGAGCGGAGGAGCAGGAGCAGCTGCGCGCCCACAGCGGCGGCAGGCTGCGCATCGAAGCGGACGGCCTGCCGCCCCGCCCTGCCGACCCGGAGCGCGACCCCACCCGGGTTCCCGGGTTCTGGCTCGGGCTGGCGCTCGTGCAGCACCTGTTCGCGCTGGAGCACAACGCCATCTGCGACCGGCTCCACGCCGAGTACCCGTCCTGGTCCGACGACGAGCTGTTCGAGCGCGCCCGCCTGGTCAACGCGGCGCTGCTGGCCAAGATCCACACCGTGGAGTGGACCCCGGTGGTCATCAGCCACCCCACCACCCGGGTCGCACTGCCCGCCAACTGGTGGGGGCTGGCCGGTGAGCGCCTGCACCGCCTGCTCGGGCGCCTGAGCTCCAGCGAGGTGGTCAGCGGCATCCCCGGGTCCGAGACCCAGCACTTCGGGGTGCCGTACGCCCTCACCGAGGAGTTCGTGGCCGTCTACCGGATGCACCCGCTGGTCCCCGACGACTACGAGCTGCGCTCGGCCGCCGACGACCGGCCGGTCCAGGCCGTGACCCTGCGGGAGATCGCCGGGCCCGGCGCCCTGAAGGTGCTGGCCGAGGTCCCGCTCGCCGACCTGCTGTACTCGTTCGGCACCATCGAGCCGGGACTGGTGACGCTCCACAACTACCCGCGCTTCCTGCAGGAGTTCGAGCGGCCGGACGGCAAGGGGATGATGGACCTGGCCGCCACCGACATCCTGCGCATCCGCGAGCTGGGCGTGCCCCGCTACAACGAGTTCCGGCGCCTGCTGCGCCTGGAGCCGGCAAGGGACTTCGCGTCGCTCACCGACAACCCGGCCTGGGCCGAGGAGCTGCGCCGTGTCTACCGCGGCGACATCGAGCGGGTCGACCTCATGGTCGGGATGTTCGCCGAGCGCCGCCCGGCGGGGTTCGCCTTCAGCGACACGGCGTTCCGCATCTTCATCCTGATGGCATCCCGCCGGATCAACAGCGACCGCTTCCTCACCCGCGACTACACCCCCGAGGTGTACACCCCGGCCGGCCTCGACTGGATCGAGCGCACCACCATGTCGACCGTGCTGCTGCGTCACCACCCGCAACTCCGTCCAGCTCTGCGCTCGCTGCCGAACGCCTTCATGGCCTGGACCCGCCCGGACCCGAGCCCGGGCGGGAGCTAGGAAGGTCCGGCAGACCGCGCGTGCCGCCGCGCTCCGGCAGCCGGTCCTGGACGACTGGCCCGGTTCACCCGGTGAAGAACTCCCTCACCACGGGGGCGAGGACGTCCCAGGCCACGGCGTGGTTCTGGCCGTCGAGGGTGCGCTGCTGTGGGTTGGGAAGCGCCGCGCTGAGCGCCCGTGCCGAGTTGGCTGCCCAGGCCCCGGTTTCGCTGCCCTCCGGCACGAGCGTGGGCGCCGTGACGGAGGCGACCAGACCGGTGGGCACCGTGGAGTCGCCCATGACGGCGGCGTCGTAGGCGAGCGTGTGGGCCAGCGCCTCCATGCCCTCCCACATCGGCGCCTGGCGCATCCCGGCGATCATCCCCTCGGGCAGGCCGATGGTCTTCATGAACGCCACCATGGCGTCGCCGCGGCGGCCTGCACCCAGCAGCCCGGTGAGCTCCGCGACGTAGGCCTGCTGCCGGCGGGCATCGTCCGGATCGACCATGAACGGTGGCTCCCACAGCGCCAGCCTGGTGATGGGCAGACGGGCCGCCGCCGCGTGCAGGGCGAGGGCCGCGCCGGAAGAGTTGCCGAAGATCGCCGCCGACCCGCCGGCCGCGGCGATCACGGCGTGGAGGTCCTCGACCTCCCGCTCGATCGCGTACGGCAGGGTGTCGCCACTGTCGCCGCGCCCGCGGCGGTCGTAGTTGAACACCGCGAAGTCCGCCGCCAGCAGCTCGGCCAGTTGCGCGTGGACCGCTCGGGCGGTCGACGCACCGCTGACCAGGACGACCGGCGCGCCCTCACCGAGCTGGTCGAAGGCGATGGTGGTGCCGTCGCTGGATACAACCGTGTCCATCAGAGCTCCCTTCCCTCGTGAGCGTGGTTGTTCGCCCCACCGACGAACGACCCGGACGCGGACGGACAGGTTCGCCAGGACTCCATGAGCTCACGAGCTCGTCGTCTCGCTGAGCCGCCGGGTGAGGTAGCGGCGCTCGGCGTCGGTGGACGCCAGCTCGAGCGCCTCCCGGTAGGCGAGGGCCGCCTCATCCCGACGGTCCAGACGGCGGAGCAGATCGGCGCGGGTGGCCGGCAGGAGGTGGTAGCCGGCCAGCTCCCCGGAGGCCTGCAGTTGCTCCACCAGCGCCAGGCCCGCGGCCGGTCCGTCGCGCATGCCGATCGCGACCGCCCGGTTCAGCTTCACCACCGCGGAGGGCACCAGGCGCGACAGCTGCCCGTAGAGCGCGGCGATCTGGGCCCAGTCGGTGTCGGCGGCCGTGGGCGCGGTGGCGTGGCAGGCGGCGATGGCGGCCTGGATCTGGTACGGGCCGGGCCGGGCCTGCCGCTGTGCCGCCTCCAGCAACCGCACGCCCTCGGCGATCTTGCCGGCGTCCCAGCGGGCACGGTCCTGGTCCTCGAGGGTCACCAGCTCACCCGCCGCATCCAAGCGGGTGGCGTGCCGTGCGTCGTGCAGCAGCATCAGCGCGAGCAGCCCGCCCGCCTCGGGCTCGTCCGGCAGCAGCTGGACCAGCAGTCGGGCCAGCCGGACGGCCTCGGCGGTCAGGTTCTGGCGGACCAGGTCGGCGCCTCCGCTGGCCGTGTAGCCCTCGTTGAACAGCAGGTACAGCACGCCCAGCACCGAGGCGGTCCGCTCGCCGAGCAGGTGGGCGGGCGGGACACGGTAGGGAATGCCGGCGTCGCGGATCTTGCCCTTGGCCCGCACCAGCCGCTTGGACATCGTCTCCTCCGCCACCAGGAACGCCCGGGCGATCTCCGCCGTGGTCAGGCCCGCGAGGGTGCGCAAGGTGAGCGCGACCCGGGCCTCGAACGCCAGCGCCGGGTGGCAGCAGGTGAACATCAGCCGCAGCCGATCGTCTGGTACGCCGCTGGCCGCGGCCCCATCGTCACCCGGTTCGTCCGGGACCGACAGCATGGCCGCCTGGCGCAGCTTGGCGGCGCCGACCGCCTCCCGGCGCAGCCGGTCGGTGGCGCGGTTGCGGGCGGTGGTGGTCAGCCACGCTCCGGGCCTGCGGGGAATCCCGTCGCGCGGCCAGCGCTGGAGCGCCTGCGCGAAGGCGTCCTGGGCGCACTCCTCAGCCAGGTCCCAGTCGCCGGTCACCCGGATCAGGGTCGCGACGATCTGCCCCCACTCCTCGCGAAACGCCCTGGTGACGGCCGCCTCTACCGCGCCGCTCACGTCGGGACGAGCGGCCGGATCTCGATCGTGCCGTACCTGGCGGCGGGATGCTTCGCGGTCACCTCGAGGGCCTCATCTAGATCCGAGCACTCGACCAGGTTGAACCCGGCGATGAACTCCTTGGTCTCGGCGAACGGCCCGTCTGACAGCAGCACCTGGTCGTCGCGTACCCGGACGGTCGTGGCATCACCGGGTGGCCGCAACCCCCCGGTGGCCAGCAGCATCCCGCGCCGCCGCATCTCGTCGGCCCAGGCATGGCAGCTGGCCACGAACGAGCCGTCGGCTTCCATGGCCTTGTGCGCCTGGTCCTCGCCACAGACCAACAGCAGGTATCTCACGGTTCCTCCCAGCCGCCGCGGCACCCTGATGACCCTAGACCCGACGAGCAACAGCGGAACGCCCGGCTACCTTGCGGCCGGTGGCACGGACCCGGGCGGAGCTTACCCGTGTCGGCGGCTGCTGGTGCAGGCACGATGGTCAACCTTTCAAGAGATCGACCGGCGCCTCGCTGGGGTCGATCCAGCAGGAAGCCGAGCGGCGCGCAACCGCGGCCCGCGGACCCATGTCGGTCTAGGAGACCTCCGGATCACGCTCGGTGTTCGTGAAGGTCGTGACGGGTGGCGTGCGCGCTGAGCTTGTCGGCCCGGTGTGGGTGGGTGGCGGGTGTCAGCCGGCCGGCGCGAGGGTGGCGGCGATGCCGGCGAGGACTGCCTCGAGTCCCAGGGCGAATTCGGGGTCGCGTGCGCGGGTTGCCAGTGGCTTGGCCACTGCGCTGGTGTGAGGGTGGATGGCAGGGTCGAGCCGGGCGAGCTGGCGTTCCAGGACCTGCTCGCCGCTGGCGCGTATCTCGGCCAGGACAAAGCCGACGAGGAAGCTCCAGAAGACCCGGTAGGCGGTGACGGCGTGTCGGTCGTCGAAGCCGTTGGTGCGCATGGCGGCCAGGGTCGTCTCGACGGGGCGTGCCCAGGCGGGGGTGTGGAGTGGGCGGGTGGCCAGCAGTTGCAGGGCTTGGGGGTGTGCGTGGCCGACGGTGCGGAACGCGTTGCCGATCGCGCGGAGCTGCCGGGCCCAGTCTGGGCCGCTGGTCGCGCCGGTTGTCTGGGTGACGTTGTCGGCGATCTCGTCGCTGAGGGCTTCGACGATGCCGTCGAGGAGGGCTTGCTTGCCGTCGACGTGGTTGTAGAGCGACATCGGGCCGGCGCCGAGCTCCTCGGCGAGGGCGCGCATGCTCAGGGCGGCCAGGCCGTCGCGGTCGACGAGGGCGAGCGCGGTGGCGAGGATCTCCGCTCGTGACAGTGAGCCGCGCCGGCGCCGTGGCACGTTGCCGTCTCCTCGTCTGGCGCTGGTGATATGAGTTGACACGATACGCATCCCCGCCTAACGTACACCGTACGTTATCGTGGGGGGAGGATCGATGCATCGGCGCGTGATGCTGGTCGGGGTCGTGGTGTTGGTCGCCCTGGCGTTCCCGGTCGGCTCGGCCGGGGCCGACCCGGCCAACAACCCAGCCAACCGCAACGGGCTCCTGGTCGAGCTGAACTGCCCGGCCGGGACGTTCACGGGAGTGACGATCGCGCAGAACAACGCGGTGCCGTTCCAGATCGTGGGGGAGACGCAGGTGGCGGTTGCCAAGACGATCTCGTTCGTCGACCTCACCGACCCGACCGGCACCGTCGTGGTGGTGCTGGACAACCCTGGCGTCGGCCACGGTCGCGAGGACAAGCTGGTCACCTGCACCTATACCGAGCCTGACCTGTTCCCCAACCTGCTCATCACCGGGGAGTTCCTGTTCACGGGCACGCCCTGAGCGGTGCCTCCGGGCCAGCTCGTCCAGCAGGCGACGGGCGGGGCGCCTGGTCAGGAGCTGACGATCGCCACCTGGCCCTCGGCGACCGCCACCAGCTCCCCCTCGGGCACCCGCGTGACCGTGACCCGGTAGAGCGCCAGCCGCCCGCCACGGTGCTCCTGGACGGCCTCGGCGAGCAGCTAGAGCTCTCAGCTCAGCGGGCGATGACGTCCGGATGGGGCGGCTCGGCGAAAAGGCGTTCCACCATGATCCCTCGCCGCTCGAGCGTGGCTCGTTGGTTGATGTAGCCCTTGTCGGTGATCTCGCCCGCGTCGAGCGACGGCGGCTCCTCCACGATGAGCAGCCGAGCGATCCGCTGGGACGATCCAGCTCCCCGATTCAACCGCTCCAGCGCCCCGAAGACCGCGGCGCGGACCGATGGGTCGCGGGCGAGGGCGCGCGCGTCGGCCTCGGCGCCCGCCCCGGCCAAGCGGCGGGCGTGGGCGAGGTTGAGCCAGGCAAGCGCCACCACGTAGTCGCGGTCGAGGCCGCCCAGGACGGCGTCCTGGAGCAGGCCCTCGGCCGCCGACAGCATCGGGCGCAGCGTGCCGACGCTGACCCACGTGCCCGTGGACAGCTTGAAGTCCTCGGTGATGCGGCCGTCGAAGCGCAGTCCTGACTCGGGGGAGGCCTGGTCGATCAGGCGCACGGCGTCGCCGGTGCGGTAGAACCCTTCCTCGTCGAAGGCCGCGGCCGTCAGATCGGGGCGCCGATGGTAACCGGGCGTCACGTTGGGGCCCTTCACGCGGATCTCGAGCTTGTCGCCGACCGGCGAGAGCTTGAGCTGGACACCTGGCAGCGGCACGCCGATGCAGTCGGACCGGCCAGAGGTGAAGTGCGCGGACGTCGCCGCTGGTCCCGTCTCGGTCGCCCCCCACGAGGCGGTCATCTGCGCCGACGCGCCGAGCTGGGCGCCTAGCTGCTCGATCCTGTCCCAGAGCTGCTGCGGCAATGCGGCGGCAGCGAAGAAGACGACGCGCAGTCGGGCGAAGAACCGCTCGGCCAGCTCGGCGTCCTGCTCGAGCGCTGGGACCAGGGCGGCGTAGCCGGCGGGGACGTTGAAGTAGATCGTCGGGCTGACGTCGCCGAGGTTGCGCAGCGTCCGCTCCAGCAGGCCCGGCGCGGGCCTGCCGTCGTCGATCCACAGGCTGCCGCCGTTGGCGAGGACCATGTTCAGGTTGTGGCTGCCGCCGAAGGTGTGGCTCCACGGCAGCCAGTCGAGCAGGACCGGCGGGTCCTCGGCGAGGAACGGCCACACCTGCCGCATCATCTGCTGGTTGGCGCACAGCATCCGGTTGGTGGTCAGGACCCCCTTCGGGTTGCCGGTCGACCCGGAGGTGAACAAGACCTTGATGACAGTGTCCGGGGTCTGCTCGGCACAGCGCCGCTCCACCTCACCGGTGGGTCGGGTACCCATGAGCTCGGCCAGCGGGGTGGCGGCTTGGCTGGCGGCGGTACCGCTGCTGGTGGCCACCTCGCGGCCGCCAACGGCCTCGATCGCGGCTGCGTACGTGTCGCCGTCGTCGGCGTAGACCAGGCCTGGGTCGGCGAGCCCGACGATCGCGCGGAGCGTGGCGTGGTCGCGGCTCTGCTGCGAGTAGGCGACGCTGATCGGGGCGACCGGGATACCGACGGTGTGCGCGCCAAGCGTGAGCAGCAGGTGCTCGATCGAGTTGCCGGACAGGATCATGAGGGGACGCTCACCGAGCTTGCGGTCGAGAAGGCTCTGCCCGATCGCGTCGGCCGCGGCCCGGGCCTGCGCGTAGCTGACGGTCCGCCAGCCGTCTCCGGCGCGCTGGGCGGCCAGCACGCGCTCCGGGTCAGCGGCGGCCGCGGCGCGAAACATCCCCGCGACGCTCGTCGGGTGCGGCGCCAGCGCCGTCTCCGACCAGAGCACCATCGAACCGTCGCCGCCCGAGCGCAGGGACGTGGACGGCGAGGCGAACAGTCGCGGTTCGGGGATGGTCATCAGCTCGTTCCCTGGTGGCAGGCATCCACCACGGTGCTTGCACGCCTAGGAGTCCACGGATGCTTGTCGACGAGGGTGCCAACCTTATCGTGCCATCTGACTGACCGGTTGGTCGAGCGTGACTGCGAGGCAGCCACACCCATGCGCGACGCCTGCATCCCCGTCCGCTGGGTCCTCGCCCAGCGGCGACAGTCCGGCTGGGGCCGATCCAAGCGCTGGACCGTGCGTAGTCAAAGGGATGCGCCATGGCACGACGGGATCCGCGCTGACCGAGGGCCTCGACGAGGTCGTGGCCCGGGTCCCCTAACGCATGGAGTCCAGCAAAGCAATGCTGGTGCGTGGTAAGGCTCCACCGGGGAAGAGGAACTGGTCGAAGAAGCCCTTGAAGAGCCTGACTGTGGCGCGACCCAGGAAGGGGGTGGCGAGTCCCACGATGACCAGCAGGATGACGAGGGCCGCCACGAGCCACCGCAGGTCGCGTCGAGCCGCTGCCGGGTCATCAAGCCGGCGTGGCATGGTCGGTCGTGCTCTGTTGCGCCTTCGTGGCCGTCGCATCGCCTGCCCCTCCTGATCCAACGCGACGCCTACCGTCGGCGGTTAGCCTGAACCGCCCCTGCGCCGGCCACCAGGGCGATGGTCCTCACGTCAGAGCGCTTCCATGACTAGATTCACCTGGGTATATCCGGCAGGGTTCGTGCTCGTGGTCGGGCGCCGACGGCCTTGCCTTCTCGGCCTGGGGTACGGCCCCGGCGGGCGCCGACCCCGCTCCGCCCGCGCCTCGATTCTGCGACCGGCCGACGATTAGCCGGTATCTGCCATCAAGGCAGTACGTCGGGCGGCTCCGCGTAGGCGTTGCCTACCTGGCAGCTCGCGCCCTGCTGTGGGAGGAGAAGCCACGAGGAGTTCCTTCAGACCATGGCGAAGGAACAGCGGCTGATCTACTCGTCCAAGTCAGGAATGACGCCTTGCTTCCCACGACGATGTAGCGGAACGGCCATCGGTTGCGCTCTTCCATGTGGCTGTCGGAGCTGTTGACGCGACCACGCCGGGCGCGGGGTGGTCCAGGAGGCGACATGAACGACATGAAGAAGAAGCGCCGCGCGGACGTGCGTAAGCGATGGGCGTTGCTCATTCCGCTGTTGACCCTGGCCGTCAGCGTCCTCCTCCCAGCGCTCGTCGCGGGAGCGTCGAGCGCTCAGGTGGTCCGGGTCACCAACGACAATGACCGTGACGCCGAGACCTCGATCGCCGTCAACCCCAGAAACCCGCTCAACGTCGTGGCCGGCTGGATCTCGAGCGGAGATCGCACCTGCGGCTACGGGGTTTCCTTCGACGGCGGGGCGACCTGGCCGGTCGTCGGCGTCGTGCCGGGGATTCAGACGGGAAGCGGTGGCCAGTTCGACCGCGGCACCGACCCCAGCGTCGTGTTCGACAAGAACGGCAGCGCCTACTACACGTGCCTCGCCTTCAACCTCTTCCCGCCGGGCACCGGCTCGGCCGGGACGGTCTTCGTGTCGAAGTCGACCGACGGCGGCGCGACCTGGGGCGCGCCGGTGGTGGCGCTGACGGGCGAGGATTCGCCCGGCAACTCCATCAACGAGTTCGAGGATCACCAGTTCGTCACGGCCA
>Ga0137372_10003572_pt1 | contig 15142 bp, 14 predicted proteins | sample SagtaG_6_FD_104911 | JGI IMG/M metagenome (GOLD analysis project Ga0137372, IMG submission 104911) | Vadose zone soil microbial communities from Sagehorn Ranch, Mendocino, California, USA - Sage1_R_60_16 metaG | ecosystem: Environmental > Terrestrial > Soil > Vadose zone | place: USA...
GAAGATGTCGTTAAGCGCGACTTCGGGAAACTGTTGCTCAAGCTTGAGGAGTTGCAGGACGAGCAGATCAGAAAGACCCTCGAGCCGAAGGAGCAAACCGTCACGCTCACGGATGAAGAGCGCAATGCCGCGCTCGAGCTGCTACGCGATCCAAATCTCTTGCAGCGCATCCTCACCGACTATGAACGTTGCGGCGTGGTCGGAGAAGAGACTAACAAGCTGGTGTGCTACCTGGCGGCAGTATCAAGAAAACTCGATGAGCCGCTGGCGATCATCATTCAGAGTTCATCGGCAGCCGGCAAGTCATGGCTGATGAATGCGGCGCTGGCGATGATGCCGGAAGAGGAGCAGGTGAAATACTCGGCGATGACCGGGCAGTCATTGTTCTACATGAGTGAGACGAACCTGCGGCACAAGATCCTGGCCATCGTCGAAGAAGAAGGCGCGGAGAGAGCCAGCTACGCGTTGAAGCTTTTGCAGAGCGAAGGAGAGTTGACGATAGCCTCCACGGGCAAAGATCCAACCAGCGGGCGACTCGTGACCCATGAATATCGCGTTGAAGGCCCAGTGATGATCTTGCTCACCACTACGGCCGTCGAAGTTGACGAAGAGCTTTTGAATCGCTGCATCGTGCTGACGGTGGACGAGGACCGCGAGCAGACGCGGGCCATTCACCGCTTGCAGCGCGAGCGGCAAACACTCGAAGGGTTGTTGGCGCGCCGCGATCGAGACCACATTCTGGCCGTGCATCGGAACGCGCAAAGACTCTTGCGTCCGGTGCATGTCACTAATCCCTTCGCCCGTGAGCTCACCTTCCTCGATGACCAGACCCGGACCCGGAGAGATCATCTCAAGTACCTCACGTTAATCAGAAGCATCGCTTTGCTGCATCAGTACCAGCGACCCACGAAGAGCGTCAGTCATCACGGCCAGGCAGTGCAGTACATTGAGGCGACGATTGAAGACATCGCGGCGGCGAATGCGCTGGCGCATGAAGCCCTGGGCCGCTCGCTCGACGAGCTTGCGCCACAGACGCGCCGCTTGCTGCTGCTCATCGATGAGATGGTCACTGAGGCCTGCGCACGCCTGGCCGTCGAGCGCTGCGATCATCGCTTCTCGCGGCGCCAGGTGCGGGAGTTCACCGGTTGGGGCAACACGCAACTGAAGCTGCATCTGTCGAGACTTGAAGACCTCGAATACTTGTTGCCGCACAGAGGCGGTCGCGGTCAAAGCTTTGTTTATGAGCTGCTCTACGATGGCCAGGGCAAAGATGGTCGGCCGTTTCTCTGTGGCTTGCTCGACGTGGATGCGCTCCGCTCGGGGCTGCTAGCGCGGGCATCAACTGCCGACGATACGCGTGAGTACGACTCCCACCGGTCGGGGGTAAACGCCGAGTGGTCGGGGCAAAATGGTGAATGGTCGGGGTCAAGTCGGGGCCAAGTCGGTAGGGTGTCGGGGCCTGGTCGGGGTGCGGAAATCGCTGTCGCAGCCAATGAGAATGGGCATGAAAGTGCTGAAGTTGGACCAAGAGCGAAAAACAGCATAGATCCAGCGAAAGCAGAAACAGCTCCGTCGTACGCACAGCGCCATCGTAGTGTCGTGCCGCAAGGGAGTGGCCGCTAATGCCCGCGCGCGGACAGAAGAAACCGCAGGCGATCAGCGGCAACCCGGCAGACCCGCGCGGGATGGCGGCCCTGGTGGCGCAGTTCGTCGAATACTTGAGAGTGCGAAACTACTCGGAGCGCACGGTGGACCAGCGCCGCAAGTGTCTCAACTGGTTTACTGAATGGTGCGAGCAGCGCGGCCTTACGCGCCCCGCGGACGTCACCCGCCCCGTGCTGGAACGCTATCAACGCTGGCTCTACCACTATCGCAAAGAAGATGGCCGCCCGCTCAGCTTCGGCTCGCAGTTTACGCGGCTGGTCTCAGTGCGGATGTTCTTTAAGTGGCTGGCCAGAAATAATCACATTCTGTCCAACCCGGCGTCGGAGCTGGAGCTGCCGCGCCTGGAGCAACGCTTGCCGCAAGCCGTCTTGACCGCGCAGGAAGCGGAAGCCGTGATCAATCAGCCGGACACGAATGAGCCCCTGGGCATACGTGATCGCGCCATCCTGGAGACCTTCTATTCGACCGGGATGCGCCGCTTCGAGTTGGCGGCACTACGCCTGACCAACCTGGACGCCGAACGCGGCACGCTGCTCATCCGCCAGGGCAAGGGCAAGAAAGACCGCATGGTCCCGGTGGGCGAACGGGCCGTCGCCTGGCTCGAGAAGTATCTGCGCGAGGTGCGGCCTGCCCTTGTGGTCGAGCCGGATGACGGCACGCTCTTTCTCACCAACGACGGCACGCCGTTCGTCCTGGCGCGGCTCTCGGCCATCGCCAAGCAGTGCTTAGATCGTGCTGGCATCGGCAAAGGCGGCGGCTGCCACTTGTTTCGCCACACCTGCGCCACTTTGATGCTGGAAGGCGGGGCGGACATCCGCTTCATTCAGCAACTGCTGGGACACGTCTCGCTGGAGACCACGCAAATCTATGCCCAGGTCTCCATTCGCCAACTGAAGGCGATCCACAGCGCCACGCATCCGGCGCGCTTGCAGCGCACACCTGGGAGCGCAGGCTGCCAGCCTGCAGCCTTGCCTGACACTCAAGTTGAATCAGTGACGACAACCGCAGATAGGATGCCTGACCCTCAACTGACAACCACGGCTAAACTCTCAGCAGATCACGAGGCAGCCACACGCGAAAAGTTGCTTCTTTCTTTAGCTGCCGAAGCTGCTGAGGAAGAAAACTCGTAGCAGCAGCTCACCTCTAAACCTGAATCAAGGGAAACTGAACACTCGTAAGTTGAGCTTCACTTCTCAACTTGAAGCAGTCGAGAGTTGCAACGTCGCAACTGGTCCATCACTGCGCCACTTGAATCAAGCGAAACTTGCAGCAGCGAAAGTTGCGCTGCACTGCCCACGTCCGCTCCGGCAAAAGGTCGCGTCGCAAAAATAGAGTGTTGCGCCGCGCCCTTTTGCCTCCGCTCTCTCTAGCGCACGTTGCGACGCTCCGCGTTCTGCGGGGCCGGGCAGCGGCCACGGGCGGGCGGGGTCATCCGATAACGCGGCATTATGTCCTGGTCAGACAATCGCTGCGCCGCGGCCTGGGCCAGAGATCTTCTTGGCCACGAGCTCGCTTTTCTCGAAACCCGTATCAAGCCCCTGGCCCATGCCCCGTCACAGCGATTGCCCCGGCACATAATGGGGACGTTATCCGACGCCCCCGCCTGCCCGTGGCCGCTGCCCTCCGTGGTCCTTCGCAGCTTGAAGGCTTGCGCAGCTTGGCGTGTAGCGTAGCTGGTCGCGTTCAATCGCAGCTTGGTTCGCTCCATTCCGGCGCTCCATTGCATTCCGCGCCTCATTCCGCTCCCGCGGCCCAAATCCCGCCCTCATAATTGACCGGTAAACGCTTTTCAGCAGGCGGGCAAGGCCTCTGCCTGCCCATTTCGCTCCGCGTTGCTGATGAAAAAGCGGAGCAGCTAAAGAGTGAAGTTGACTCTACCTGTCGTTGAATGGTTCCTGCTAAACTTGTCTCTGTGGAAACGGCCCGCAGCTAAAGAAGAAAACTTTGCGGCCGCTTGATCTTTGAAGAAAGCAGCTCAGGTCGAGGGTGAGTTAAGCGAAAACTCGCATCCGGGCTTCGCAGCTTTTTCCTGGGGCCTGCGTCTGGCCCAACAACGAGCTAAGCCCAAGCAAGCGTCTGGGATGCGGCCATGCTTACGACAAACAGGCGGCGGAGTTACGCTATTCCGCAATCCTTCAATCATTACGCTTATGTCAACAACGATCCGGTGAACTTTGTCGATCCCTCAGGTCTAGACACCTGCCATACTGATCCAGCCACTGGCCAGACAGTCTGCATACCGTACATCAATGGTGGAGTAGTGACGGTGAATATCCCTTCTTACTTATACTCGCCGAGCTATGCGGGGATTTACCAATTCAGGTCTGACACGGACTTGTGGCGAACGATCATCGGCATCCCGCCCTCAACGGGCACCCCGACCGGCGGCGGCACGACCGCTCCCCCGCAGAAACCCACACCGGAGAAGCCAAAGCAGGACTATCAGGCTCTGTACGACAAGGTCAAGAGTGACTGCCTCGCAAGAGAGAAAGCAAAAGCTGATGGCTTTAGGGCCGCATACCGTGACCAGTACGGTCACAGAGTTGTCCGAAGCATGGGAAGCGGGGCATTCAAGGGAGTGGTGAGAGGAGCATATGCCGGCGCTATCGGGGGTGAGTTCATAGAGCCTGCGGCGGGCGGGTTGCCAGGTGCAATCTATGGGGCCGTAGTAGGGGGCATATTTGGTGCCGCGTCGGGTGTTTTCTCAAGCGTCGTGAAAGAGCCCATATATCGAGGATGGTACGACTACTGGAATTATCGTCCAGCCTTGAACACCTCGCAGCTGGACTGTGATGCCGAGGCCAGAACTGCGGTATTTGACGCCCAACATTGAGGTACGACGATGACGAGCAGGACTATGACAATGATGCGTAGGTTTTCTTTCCGACGACTGCCGGAGTTCTCATTAGGTGAGAGGATAATACATGTCCTACTAACCTTCGGTCTCTTGTTCTTTATCAGTGACCTGTTTTTCATATGGGACACTGATCCCTGGCCTGTGGGTCTGCTTATTGCGATCTTTGGCACGATCGTCGAGAGTATAGCCTTCGCCCTACTTGAACACGGATTCTTCAAGGTATTAGCCAGACGAAAGCGTGATTGAACGGGACTGGAGGTTAGTAAGCTTTTGGATTTCAACCGCGCAGAACCCCGCGCCAGGAACCATAAAGGACCTTAGAACCTCCATTTACAATGACAGGGCTTTATTGGCGAAGATCAACAGCTGCCTCAAGAAACTGCTGGGAAACAACTTCAAATAAAAGCCAAATTCAAGATCATGCCGTGCCATTCAGGTCTCGGAAATACAGGCTTAAATCGCATGAACGCACGAGAGAATCCACGCGACCCCATCCATGGTGTCCCAGACTTGAACCCAAATAGGCAAACCGTTCCAATGGGGGCAAAACTTGCAGGCGGCAATGGTAGAGCGTTGGCGAAAGGTTTGGCCGACTGGATAAGAAACACTCTATGCATCAAATGATATGGAAGAAATCTAATGAAACACTCTAGCAAGTACATACGCAAGCTTTATGCTGTAAGCTTAATGCTCTTTGTGTCTGTTCAGTTCAGTGCGTGGACGAGGGACAGCGAAGAACCAAGAGAGACCCAATGCTGATCCAATCTCTTACAAAATGCTCTACGATGAAATGGGCGCCAAGATTAGCATTGGTGTCGAGTCAGAAACTGATGAACAGCAGTTACGGGCGACGCTGGCTAAAGCCGCAAACGATCATCAAAATGACGCAGGTAGAGACTACCTGATTGCGGATCACCTTTGGGTCGAAGCGTACCTGCTGCGTGGAGAAAAGCAGAGCACTGTTTCCGCCGGCCGCTTGGCAAGATATATTCCCGAAATCCTGATGCAAAGAATGAAGATCCAACCACACCGAAAGAGGATCAGTTCGTCATAACTATTGCGGAAGCAAAGCAAACTTTGCAGTAGCTACACGAACGCACCCGCACGCCCTGGCCCAAGTGCGAGGCCTGTGATTCAAGCGTTGCCGTAGCCGCGTGAAGCGACGAGAGAGTTGACTAAACGGATAACGGCGAGCTGGTCCTTTTGAGGAAGGGTAAGCAGTTGCTGAAACTGCTTCCATACGCGGCGTAGAGTTCACGCCTGGGTCGACGACAACGTGGCGGATGTGCGGCTTGGGCAAGGAAGACACTGGCGCCTACTTTGATGACATCGAGTACGCCTTCTTTATGGACGGCGGAGCAAACCTGGCTGTCTATGAATCCGGTAACTATCGCGGAAACTTCGGCCCTTATGCTGCTTCGGATCGCCTGCGGGTAGCGGTCGAGGGTGGAGTTGTGAGGTACTATCGAAACGGCGTGCTGCTCTACACGAGCACCGTGGCGCCACAGTATCCGCTGCTGGTAGACACGTCACTGAATACAGTTTCGAGCTACATCGCAAACGTAAAGTCGGTATTCTAAACGCTTACTACTCTAAAAGCTCGGCGAGACGAGCAGCATCCTATCCCACTGCGGCTCGATGTCTGTTACAGCAGCGAGGAGCGCCAGCGCGATGCCTGCTGCTCCCATCAGCAATCCCGGCTCGTCAACCCAACGCTCCGTGCCGTCCTCACCAGGCATGAAAACGGAAAAGCCAGCGATGCCCTGACCCGTGAGCTTCATCTCAATCGTCCGCTCGAACCAGTAGCGCGCAGCTTCACGGAAAACTTCTTCGCCCGTCGCCTGAAACAAGCGATTGAAGATATGGCCCAGACCGGCAGCGCCGTGACAAAGCCCTGCATCTTTCACGCCCGCGCTCTCAGGCTCACGCGCCGCCGCCCGCGTCGCGATTGCAAGCGCCTCGCGTTCCCATTCCTCTTCATTCACGCAACGCGCCGCAACAAGCAGCGCCGCCGCGACCCCCGCGTCCCCGTAACACCACGCCAACCTGCAATCGTCCTCTTCTATTTCAGCAGTCCGGTGTGAAAAGCTCGAGAGCGCGCCATCACCCTGCCTCTGCCGGAGAAGCCAGACTACCGCGCCATCAAGCAGCGACCTCGCCTGCTCAACCGCCACACCGGCAGCGCACACTCCGCCCAGCAAAGCGACGACACCCGGCACTCCGTGCGCCAATCCCAGATTGTAATAACCGTCCGGGCATTGCTTTCTTTCCCACTCTGAAAGAAGGTACGGGCGCGTCAACCACGTTACGCCGTCAGCATTGCGCTCGGCTGTCTCGTTAAGGCGCTCGACGATTCGCTCAAGACAAGCGATAGCCGACGCCGAGGCGGGCTTGCGCTCCAAAGCATAGACGCCGAATCCCACCAGCCCATTGATGAGGTCGTAGTCATCGTTCCAGGGCGAGTGGCTCACATATTCTTTCAAGGCCTCGTCAATTTCCTCATTGGTACCCTCATCCTCTGGATCGATCAGGCGGCCTTTAAGATGTTCCACCGCCCAGGCGATCCCCGTAAAGCCGCCATAGAGAGAAGGCCACATGGCTGATGCGGAAAGGGCATTTATCGCCCGCTGCAGAAACTGTACGGCAGTTTCGTCGTAGTCTTCTTCGGGCTGAGCAAGGTCAAGGTAAGCATACAGAATCGCCAACCCGGCGTGTCCGCCACCTAACGAGGCATATTGAACTCTATCTAAATATGAACCACGCAAACTATCAGCGATCGCGTGCACCACCTCAAAGGCACGCTCCCTGAGTGCACCGTCAAGAATGGGACGCCAGGAACTGCCTCCTCCGTTTGGCGGCTTAGATTGCATTTCTTTTGTAGCCTTTGGGTCAACACGTCAAATCAGCATCTTGGCCCCTGGCAATAGCCCAAAGTGCAGTCGGTTGTCCCGTTAGGTCGAGCCCGGACCCCACCCTTAAGCTGCCTCTGATCCTTGTCAGTCAGGTTCTTGACCGTCTCCTTGTTGAGCTTCAGCTTGCCGACCTTGACCCGGCCCTTCTTTGCTTCCTTCTTGTTTGCGTTCTTTTTCTTCGTCACCACGATTAAGTCTCCTTTCCGATCTGTGTTTCAGCGCTTCGGCTGTCGGTTTGAATGCAGGTGCCGACGCGTGTCAGGGCGGCGATTCTAACATCCGTTGCGATGCTGTCAATGAAACCGATGATATGGATGTAGGGTGCGCGAGATCCTGAAATGGCTTAAACCGTGAGGCGGGCGACTATTGCCTGAGCTTAGGAATTGCTGACACGATTTGACAAAAGTCGGGTCAGCGCACTAACCGTGCACCCGAGAGCGCCGTGCGCAAGTACGCTGACCAGGAGATTGATTCGCTGGAAGCAGCTAGGCCGTTACAGGCCGAATGGCAAAAGAGACTGTGTTAGCGTAGCTAACACGAAAGGTGACCTGGTCTTATGATATTACGTGTTTCACGGCCTTCTTGGTGCCTTTACCAAAGTGTTTACCGGCGCTCCCCATGTGCTTGCCAAAGTGTTTTCCACCGCGCACTATCCGGCCATGCTTCACGTTGCGGGCCATGCTCTTCCCCGCTTCGCCAGTCTCACTGCCGGTTTTCTTCATCTCTCCTTTGGCAGTATTGGTATTTGTATTCTGAGTCATCCCATACGCCGCGGTGCAGGTCAAGGTTAGTGCCATCGCCGCTGCAGTTAAGAACTGCGTTGCTTTTTGCTTCATACTTACTCCCTTTGTCGCTTGGTTTAAGTTAGATATCAGGGGGGAATGAATATTACTGTAACACAATCAGGCCCGGTCCGTTCGATTTACAATTTCCTTGTTCGACCTGCAAGAAACGCCATCGCAGCTCCCACAACAATCAAAGCAAGACCACCCATTACTCGAGCAGTGTTTGGCAGTTCGCGGACTTCAGTATTGGTGATGACAACTGCCGCGCTGGGTTCCAGAAAATATGCGCGGTAGGCGATCACGCCGCCAAGAGCGGCGATGGCAATACCCAGGGTAATGGCGATAACTCTCACGTGAATTCCGGTTTTTATTTTTGATTTTAAATCTTAGATCACTACTGTCAAAACGTTGATCGGGTCGTTGTCTGTATCTTGTTGGATTTGATCGACCTACCTCCCATGCCTATTGGATTCGATTTCAATTCACCACAGCTTATTATCGCAATCCGGCTCGCTGTGCTCCCCTGAGGTCAGTACCACCGCGCGGTAGCGGGTGGCTCCGTACCCCAGAGATACGCATCGCTTAGCCACCCGCTACCGCGCGGTGGTACTGACCTCATCCAGGGAACATCTCAATCTCAGCGACAATGGTCTACACATTTACCTTGGGCTAATTGTCTTTCAATTACTTTCCTTTAAACGCCGGCTTTCGCTTTTCCAGAAACGCGTTAACGCCTTCATCCTTATCTTCTGTGGAGAAACATAAAGCAAAAAGATCCACTTCGCGTCTTAAACCCTCATCAAGCGTCGAGCGCGACGCAATCTTCACCGCTTCCTTGGCCAGTTTCATAGCAACGGGCCCTTTCTCCGCGATGCGATTCGCTATATCCATCGTTTTGGCCTCGAGCTGGTCCGCCGGTACCACGTGGTTTACGAGACCAATCGAAAACGCAGTTTGTGCGTCAATGATTTCACCGGTAAGGATTAGTTCCATTGCCTTTCCCTCGCCCACCAGACGTGTCAGTCGTTGGGTGCCTCCGCCGCCGGGAATGATCCCAAGATTAATCTCGGGTTGGCCAAATGAGGCATTCTCACTTGCTATGCGGATGTCGCAAGCCAGAGCAAGCTCACAACCACCGCCCAGGCAGTAACCGTTGACCATTGCGATTAGCGGCTTGGGAAAAGTATCGATCGCCGTAAACAGGGAGCGGCCTGTCATTACGTCTCGCTGAGTCATTGCCGTGCGGCCGGCAAACTCGGCAATATCCGCGCCTGCAATAAACGACTTATCGCCGGCGCCCGTGAACACAACTACTCCCACCGAGTCGTCATTGCGGAGTTCCTCCAACAGAGCAGCTCCCTCTTCCCTGGTTTTAATATTCAGGGCATTTCTCTTGTCGGGGCGATTAATGGTGATGATAGCGACGCGATTGCGGCGTTCAAGCAGAAGTGTCTCGTAAGACTGCGACATTGTTCGCTCCAATTGGTTTGATTTGAAAGAAAGGAAATCGTAAGGGCTGGACGATTAATCGTCAACACGAACCGAAGTATAGTTGTGTCATGCTTTCGGAATCTACGCCACAATGCGGAGACTCGGGCAGGACGATCCACGAACGTACACGAAATCTCACTAAATATTCGTGTTGGTTCGGTCGAGTTGAGCTTACGCCTGGCGTGCTATCACAGACTCGGAATCCGGCTGATGAGCAGATTCTCTTCCCAAACTCGCAGCAACCAGCGGTGGTGGAGGATTGGCTACCAGAACTTCCAACGCTGCATCAACCACTTCATTGGTCCTTGAAACAAACTCGATCTCTAATTCGTTGCGCACGTCCTCGGGAATCTCTTCGATGTCGGCTTCGTTGCGCGCAGGCAAGATGATGCGACGAATCCCGGCGCGGTGGGCGGCAAGCACCTTCTCCTTGATTCCTCCAACAGGAAAGACCAAACCTGACAGAGTGATTTCTCCGGTCATCGACGTATCAGGGCGAACACGTCTCCCGGTGTAAAGGGAAGCCAACGCCGCCGTAATTGCCACGCCGGCGCTCGGACCATCTTTCGGGATCGCGCCGGCGGGAACATGCAAGTGCACGCCATACTCCTTAAACATCTGAGCACCGATGCCAAACTCGGCGGCGTGTGACCACAGGTACGACTGCGCCGCTCGTGCTGACTCTTGCATCACTTCTCCCAACTGCCCGGTGATTGTTAAGCCCCTTCCCCCAGGCAGCAGCGTCGCCTCGATGAACAATACTTCGCCGCCCATTTCTGTCCACGCCATACCGGTTGCCACGCCGGCGGGCAACTCCTTACGCGCCTGCTCGGGATAGAACCGCGGCGCGCCCAGGTAATCGCGAATGTCCGCGGCCGTAACGCTCACCGTTTCGGCCTCCGCCTGCGCAATTTTCAGCGCCACCTTGCGTGCGATGCTGCCGATGTTACGTTCCATCTGTCGCACGCCGGCTTCGCGCGTGTAGCGCGCGGCAATTAGTTCGATAGCCTCATCGGCTATTTGCAACTGGCCGGGCTTCAATCCGTTTTCTGCGATTTGCCGGGGAACCAGGTAACGACGAGCAATCTGCAACTTCTCCGGATCACTGTAGCCAGCTAGCGCGATCACTTCCATGCGGTCGCGGAGCGGTGGCGGAATCGGCCCCATTTGATTCGCCGTTGCGATAAAGAACACTCGCGATAAGTCGAATGGCAAGTCCAGATAATGATCGCGAAAAGTGTTGTTCTGTTGCGGATCGAGAATTTCGAGGAGCGCCGATGCAGGATCGCCGCGATAGTCACTGCCGAGTTTATCAATCTCATCCAGCATCAAGACCGGGTTGTTCACACCGGCGCGACGAATGGACTGGATTACCCGGCCCGGCATCGAGCCGATATACGTGCGTCGATGCCCACGCAATTCTGCTTCGTCTCGCATGCCGCCGAGAGACATCCGTTCAAACTGGCGCCCGAGCGCGCGCGCAATAGAACGGCCAAGGGAAGTTTTGCCAACTCCCGGAGGGCCGACAAAACACAGAATTGGACTCTTGGTGCCGGGCTGCAACTTAATCACGGCAAGGAACTCCAGGATTCGCTCCTTCACGTCCTCAAGCCCATAATGGTCCTCGTCGAGAATCCTGCGAGCCTCTTTCAGATCCAACTTATCTTCCGAAGATTTCCTCCACGGTAACTCGAGAACATATTCAAGGTACGTGCGAATAACGTGATAGTCAGGTGCCGTAGCCGGGAGCCTTTCGAGCCGTTTTAGCTCGCGCTCCGCTTCGGTGCGAACTTCGTCCGGCAAATCGGCGGCTACCAGTTGCTCGCGGAGTAATTCGGCTTCAGCACGCTCGCCACCCTCGTCGTCGCCCAGTTCCTTTTGGATGGCCTTCATTTGTTGCCGCAGGATGTAGTCCCGCTGCGCCTTGTCCATCTCGGATTGAGCTTCGTTCGTAATCTTCGAACGCAACTGAATGATCTCCAGCTCGCGTGAAAGATAGCCGTGCGCCAGCCGCAGCAGTTCATCAGCAGTTTCGGCTTCGAGCATCTTCTGTTCCTGCTCGACGCCAAGATTCAAAATCGAACCGAGAAAGTAGGCGAGGCGCACGGGTTCAACCGAACCAAGCATCGCCACTCTCACCTCCGGCGGGATTCCAGGCAAGAGGGCCAGGGCTTGCTGAATCATTGCCTGAACGTTGCGCTTGGTGGCCTCGACTTCTTCCGGATCCACGATTTGTACTTCAGGCAGGATTTGTACGACAGCCCGCAGGTAAGGATCTTCCTGCTTCCATTCGAGCACCCTGATCCGTTCAGTGCCCTGGGCGATGATGTGCATGGTGTCCTCAAGGCGCTCCATGCGCTTAATCATCACGAGGGTCCCCACAGAATACAAATCGCCGGCCTTTGCATCCTGCGTATTCCTGTCAGGACGCACGGTTATACAGGCAATGAGTTTTTCCTCGGTCGCCAATGCCGCTTCAACGGCGGCTACTGAACGAGGACGGCCTACCGCGAGAGGCACTACTGTCTCAGGAAAAAGAGTTGTGTTCTGGAGCGCGAGGACAGCTAACTCAAATGGTGGACGCACAGCCTGCTGAGATGAGGGCTGCTCACCAGGCGCCGCTGGTTCGGTCCGCGTTTGCGGCTGGTTGGTACCGGGTTGTTCATGACTTTGGGGCATTCTTCTTAAACCTCAACTAAAAAACGACTTACCTGCAGCGCATGTTGAGTATCAAAAAGCCGTCGCTATAGTCGTGTGACAAGGATTCGGCGTCAATCGAGCAGGGGAAGTCAACCCGCTTTTCAAAGCGACTATAGGTGATCTCCATCTGTTGGTAAGTGTAACCCTCGCGATAGAAAGTATCGCGTCGGCAGCCCCGGATTGTCAGGTACGTGTCGTCGAGCATTATCTCCAGGTCGTCAACAGAAACCCCGGCAAGATCCACTTTTACCATCCAGCCTTCACCGGCGCGGTAAACATCGGCGGCCGGATTCCAGAGGCGCCCGGATGGCCTGACCTGGTTACGTATGGCCATCAAAGATAGCGAGCGATTCGGATTTGGCATGTCTACAGCATAGGTCAAAACAGACAAGGTTAAAAGGGGAGGCGTTTACTTCACCTCCCCTTCTTGCTATTTGAGCATTAACCCGATCAGTGGAAAATTCTTTCCCAGAAGGATGACCCCTTCGAAATGTCCTCCAGAGCCTCCGCGAGTTCGCGATCTGCCTCTGTTTCCACCGCAATGTCTCGCATGGAGATTATCCCGAGGAGATTTCCGCCCTCCCCGACCACCGGCATGCGACGCACTTGCTTGTCGCCCATCTTGCGAATCACGTCAACGACGCGATCATTGGGTCTGGCAGTCTGCAGGTCCTTCGACATTATCTCCTCCGCGCGAGTTGTGGCGCAGTCTTTGTCTTCGGCGATGCAGCGAATTACCAGGTCACGGTCGGTAACCAGTCCAATTAGCTGCCCGTATTTGGTCTGGCCCGTACTCCCTTTCAACCCTTCTGTAGAAGTCCTACCGTTTCCACCGGGAACTTGATAATCGACGACCGGTATAACTCCGGTATCTTCCTCTTTCATCATTATTGCGACTTCCCGTAAGGTCGTATCACGCGTGGCGACTGACAGTTCGCGAGTCATTATGTCGCGACAGCGAAGGCGCGAACGGCCCGGTCGTTCATACTCCTCCGGTCTTCGCGTCAAATAATCGCGACGTTGTTCATATGGCGCGCGCCCGTAACTCTCCTCTGGAGAGCGTCCGGGGTAGCCTGTGTATCGTGGTTCGTCATAGTCGTAGTCAGCGCGTTCACCAAACCGACCGCGACTCTCGTCCCCACGTCGGTAGTCGCCGGCGAGCGAGCGACTGCGCCCAGCGTATGGATCGTCATAACCCCACGGCCTCTCGCGTCGGAAACGTTCATTGCGTGAGTCGTACTCACGATTCTCATCAATGTCATTACGATTTCTTACCATTGGTCGTACCTCCTTGTGGTTGCCAAAACGAATATCCTCGTTTCGCAAAACGAGGCGAGTAAAGAACTCCTGGGGGCCTTCGGGCTATGCCCAAATCGATATCAACCGCCTTCCACCTCCGCGATCAGTTGCACCCGTGAAGTGATGTCAAGTGTTCCTACTTCAATTGGGGTCTGTGCCGCCACCCGGGACATTTCCATCTTTGCCTCATAAACTGGAATCGGTCGCACAGTCCCCTCTTCCTGGACTTCAACAATTCGCACCACACGCCCGCCCAGCGCCTGGGCTATTACCTGTGCTTTGGCGAAAGCTTCCCGCGTGGCCTGAGTAAGTGCCTCATCGCGCGCAGGCCGATCGCGTCTAAGCGTAAAGGAAATTCCCGGGATATCATTTGCGCCTGCCAGCGCTGTTGCATCAATTACCGCACCCACCTTCGTCAGATCACTCAGAGTAACTGTGACACTGTTATGTGCTTCGTACCCCGTGATGGTCGGAGGTTGATTTTCGCGATAGACGCGCTGCGGTTGCAGACTGTATCCACTGGTTTTGATTTCGGCGCCCACGCCTGCCGCTGCCTTGAGCGCGCGCACAACCGCCTCACTTTTTGTCGCGTTTTCCTGCTGCGCATCAAGCGCGCGTTTATCCTGCGTGACAACTGAGACCGTAATGATCGCCGTGTCCGGTTGCGCCTGCACAATCGAGTCGCCGGCCACCGTCACTCGTGTCAACCGTTTGGACTCGCTGCCGCCTGCGCTTTGATTTCCGGATGCGGCGCCCTGGGTTAAAGGGCGCATTGACCGCACCTCAAACGGCGTACCTTCCATATAGATTGTTACGACATCCGACTTGGTTTCGCCAACCGCTTCCACCTCGGCGGATTCTTTAAACCAATTCTCGTTCTGATATTTCTGCGCATTCAGCACCAGGTATTTTTGGCCGTCAGCAACCACCAGCCAACCGCCAGCTTCCACGGTTTTTTGTAGTCGCCCGCGAACTGTGATCTCCTTTACCCCCGCCGCTAAGGCCTGCTGAGTAAAAAACAGCGTAACCAGTACCGAGGCCACCAGCATGGTTAATAATTTTCTTGTCATTACTGTCTCCCTCCAAACGTCCATCATTTGCTTCATTCTGCGCCGCGGGAGAGAAAAGTCCTAACGCGGAAATAATAGAACGTTCGGAGGCCGATAGTCTTGCTTCTATTTGGCCCCTTCTCACTGTTTTGTTACGATTCATGAACATGCAATCATTCAGTACTGATCCCGACAATCTCAGCAAACCTCCGCGCTCGCGCAAAACTATTATCGTGGGTAGCGCGGAAGAACTTACATTGGGCCGCTGCGCCAGCCTCCCAATTCCCGACGGTGGCGAGCTGGCTCTTTTCAAAGTAGATGGCGAATTCCATGCCACCGATAATTTCTGCCCGCACAAAGGCGCGCCTCTCACAGAAGGAACTC
>Ga0137372_10003575_pt1 | contig 15140 bp, 22 predicted proteins | sample SagtaG_6_FD_104911 | JGI IMG/M metagenome (GOLD analysis project Ga0137372, IMG submission 104911) | Vadose zone soil microbial communities from Sagehorn Ranch, Mendocino, California, USA - Sage1_R_60_16 metaG | ecosystem: Environmental > Terrestrial > Soil > Vadose zone | place: USA...
AGCAAAGGGTTGAGAATGCGCCATTCCGTATCCGTCAGATCGCCCCGACTCACGGCTGCCCTCCCTCCAGAAAGGCAGCCTTGAATCATTCATCTATGAAAAAACCGTCAACACGGCCTAGTGCAGCAGCGACAAAACGCATGACCTTCTCCCCCTTGGGTCGGGCTTTGGGGAGGATAGTGGCGAACCGTGCAGCGATGTAATATTGGAAAGCAGTCCGCCAGTATTCACTTTCAACACGTCCCTTATCTTCATGCTCTTCAATTTCGCTCATCTTTTCTAACTCCAAGCCAATCCGCTACTACATATAAACGGCAACAAACTGTCATATTCCTCCTCTTTCAAAACAGTTCTTATTTCCGCTTGTCCAACATCATCTCGTCAATGTAGGAATTGGCGTCATCCCAACCCAGAGTTTCTCCTATTACGCTTTGATATTGTGGGTCGAAGACCATGCCAACCTTCTTACCGTTTTCTATTTGAGCAAACGCCAACAGGTCGTCCGTTTGGGCATCGTATATCTGTCGCATCTGCCTCTCATTTTCTTTGTGCTGTCCAAACTTTTTGTGCTGAAAAATCTCAATGTAGCACCGATTATTGTTGGCATCATAATGTGACGAATGGTGTGCCGAGATAAGTTCTTGAGTGGCTTCAATTCTCCTATTCATGGCGTCTACGGCGGTGGGCGATAATCCTACACTCGCTCCATCAGTGGGGTTCATAGGATGCCATTCCAGCGACTCGGCTTTTTCATCTGCCATAGCCTGACACCGGATGCGAAGATTGAATGCCTCGGTTGCGGTGGGCGGTGTTTGACTGAGAACCGCTCCGCAGTTCAATACAGTTCCCGCCATCACCGCCAGCAAACGTATTTTCATTTCCCCACCCATGTCGTTGCAAATCTTTGTTCAGTTGATTTTAGAGTGACACCACCTCACTCCGCAGTATCGTGAACCACCTCACTCCGCAGTATGTCGAACTGTTGGCTGACATAACTACTCGTTCCAAGGTGCCCTGTGGCTATGGCTAAAACTGGCGGTGAAAAGGGCATTTCCCAAATGTCCACGAAGTCATCGAAATTTTCATAGCGCATAAGGTTTTTTACAATCCGTTGCCCAACCTGAAGACGGCAAGCGTCAGGTCCCCTTCTTGTTTCATTTCCGATATGATAGAGGGAACAGATAACTACGAGGCGTTTGACGAGATGAGTGCCACGGTTATCTACGACGGTATCAAGTCTCATGGTCCATTGTTTTGTAGTGGCGTCATACCCCGTCACAAACAGGGTATCGTGTGCCTCCTCCTGAGCGTGGACATTGCTGGTGACTGTTAGCACCGCTGCGATGAGTGCTGCCAACGCAATGAAGTGGCGGAACTCCTGATGCGCTGTTTCCAACGGTCTCGCCCCGATTTCTTCGTATTCTTGCGTATCCCCCGTGCTCCCTTTCGGCGGAGCTTGTCGTGCCGAACCCGAAGGTGACGACGATTGAGGGACGTACTGCCATCCCTGTCGTGTGAGCCAGCAGGGCGGAACAATGCCCTGAATGTGGCGGCAAGAAGGTAGGGGCGGAGCATAACACCGCCAAAGGCAACCCCTCCCAGAACGCCCACCCTCGCCCGTCATGCCTCGGAGGAGTGGCGGGGAAGGTGTCGGTTGCCGTCATTCACACACAGTTGCGGACGATGCAGGGGTTGCAGGGGGTGTGGCAATATCCAGCGTATAGGGCAAAATGCGCTATGCGCCGATTACTGTCACAAGGGGTGCAAGTCCTGCATCGGTCATCCCCCTCACCTTTCTCTCATCGTCCAACCCCCAAATCCCCACGCCGCCAATCCATCTGAACTTGTTTGCTTGAAAACAGAGGAGGGATGAGTTGTCAAAACAAAGATTGCCAAACCCTCCCCAAGAATGGCAAAAACAGTGCCATGGCGACCCCTAGAACACCCACACCGCAACCAAGTGCCAACCAGATAATACCAGCCTTTTTTTAGGGGGTGGATTTATAGCCCTATCTGGAAGGTAAATTCCAGAAGTATAAAGCCCGAATGCCTCATTTATATTGATGATGGTGTCCCGAATCTCATCACGCCTCCGACGATTTGCATCCATAATCTTTATACAGACAGCAAGCAAAACCAAATCAATGACAAAAATCCCGACTGCCACAGAAATACTATTTTGGTGAGTAGCGAACCAGCCTGCTAGAACGAGTTGGATGGTGAGGAAGCCTCCTAAAAGGCGGAAATCGTATTGATTCAAGTCTCTGAGATTACCCGCCTGTTCTTTGTAGCGGGTAATCAGTATTTCGCATTTCATGTCTTGATAGAGCGGGTTATCGGGTTCGTCAGTCATTGTAGCCCCAATGGGTGTTCGCTTAAGTTCGTTTAGATAGCGCAATGCATCCGACTTTGTCAGTCCGCGTGTGAAGAAGTCCGGATTGACTTTTGATATCTGAAATACGACCTGCACGAGTTCATCCAGTTCCTCCAAAATCAGTTGATAACGAGGTTCGGTATGCCTCATTGGTGCGGGATTTCGGACAATGCCAACCTCCAGTGTCATTCCCTTTCTAATAATGGGCTCGGGATAACGTATGCCTTCAAACTTGTCTAGGTCGGCAATCGTTTCATCAAATTTGTCTAATGCTGGATTCATCATCAATGCCTTGTATCGTTGCCAAAGCACCCTTTGCACCTGTTGTCCGTATTGTTCCCTATGGGGGTCGTTAGTGGATTATTAGGGAGAAAGGGTGCAACCATTCCCGCCCGTCTTGGGAATGCCGGTTCTGACTGTGAGTGTGGGCCAAGGTTTGTGTAGTCCTACTCTTCGATGCGCTGGATACCCCACGCCTCCACAATCGTTTTCGTTGTTCCGCGCTCTATTGGTGCTCCCCGCTCGCCCTCTGATAGCAAGGAAATACTGCATACCGACCCGTCAGGGCACTTGTCAAGTATTTGGAGACCGAGTTTTGAGTGAGTCCGGAACCCACAGACAGAATCGCCATGACTACAGATTATGATGGACCAGTCACTCGGGCCGACCTGGATTAGACCTTCACACCTATCTTGTTCCGCTTTCAAGACCGAGGGAACAGCAACCCAGATGCAAAATACGATGCCTGTTAGCCACAATAATGGAGGCACTCGCATCTTTGCACGTCCCATCATTCCACGTTCATTCCGCCCCCATTCCCTGCTCCATCATTCCGTCTCCCATTCCGCTCCCGATACCATCTGTTGGCATGAGCATATTCCCTCGAACGGGGCATCGGCTAGGCGGTTTTTAGTCGCAACCCTGTTCCTTTTTTCTGCTCATGGGACAAGGTGTATCATCGTATCGGATAGGCATAATAGTTGGGATTGTCGGTTTCTACTTCCTTCCTATCAAACGACATCCACGAACCTCTGTCCATAATACGCAAACCGCCATCTGCATCTCGTTCAACCTGATATTTCTCGGGGTGAACCTTGAAGTCCTTCCAGAGTTTGGCACGGTGTCTCCGATACATCGTCTTGTATGATTTGAACGAAATATCCATCATCGTCGCCATTTTTATCCTCCTACAAAACATTTAGCCATTTTATTTTATCCTCCTACAAAACATTTACTTATTTTACCACAGAACGCCCCAACGAACAATCCGCCGATACGCCCACAAGGTATCGGAGATTGGATTTTGGGGTAGGTGTGGTGGGTTGTGGTGGGTTGTTTCTATATTAAGGTCTAGGGCGAAATCGAATCTTTAAATATATAAACGACCTACCACACCTACCACAATCTCCGACCTCCCATCTCCGATTTCTCACTTGAAGCCTTCGACTGCTCGGATTGACACGACATTCGGTGGATTTGGATTAACCCATCGTTTCGGAGTCTTGTCGCCAATCCTCACCGATTTCTGATGCCAACCCAGCCCCGTCATAATGCGAGCCACCCGGTTCTTATCGGCTTGGTTCATACGCCCAGTCTCAATGTGCAGGGCGTGTTCCAATATTTCCGTGACGTCCGTGTTGGGCAAATCCTTTACGAACTTCGCCACGGTATCCTCCCACGCATCTGACTGGTATCGCTCTGCCTGTTCGTGTTCGGCAGTCTTGACCAATTCAATATCGTCAAAGTGCCAGACCGAACCCGCCTTGTATCTGGCTACAGCCTCGGCAAATAGTTGTTCCCTATCTGCCGCCGCCGCTTTTAAGTCAATCTCGGAAACAGCAACGACCCAATATCTTCGGTTGCCAGTCGGGTCTTTCAGATACCCACCGAGCGTTGGATTGATAGTCCCGGCAAACACGCATTGCCGAGGCTGGTCAACGAAGTTCTTGGCATACGGCGGTCGGAAGCGTTCAAAGCGGGCAGTGATATAGGATTTGGCTTCCTCGCTTTCGGCTTTGCTCCACACCGCCATTTCCGAAATCTCAATGCACCACACCCCGAATGTTGCCTGGGATGCGTCCTTGGTATCAATCCGAGGCAGACGGTCGGTAAACCACTCATTAAATAAAGTTCTCAGCAAACTTGACTTGCCGATGTTCTGCCTGCCTTCCAGAACCAGGACGTGGTCGACCTGACAACCCGGCTTGTAGATAGGTCGAGCGGTCGAAAAGGGCAAGCGTGTTGCTATCGGTCGTAGATGTTCCATTTTGCATTTAGCATATTCCTTGTCATCCGATGCCGTGTCCGCCTTGGCATAAGTGATTAGCCAGTTATCCAGCCGTGGCGTCCCGTCCCATTTCAGTCCATCCAGATACTCACGAATGGGATGATAGGGTTTTTCGTTTGCCACCACCCAGACCGCTCGACCAACGCTCTCGGCAGAGGCAGGAATACCCTGACGATGCAACCATTCCAATGTCAGGGTATCATACGCATCCTGCCAATCCGATGCCCTCCCGTTCCAATCAAAGTTGGCGAACCGGGGCTTGGCGTGTATTTCTGCCTTGACCGTAAACTCATTGAACTTGAGAACACCTTGCCACTCGGGAGCATGGCGCAGGGCGTGCAGCACGTTGGCAACCGAACCCGTGGGCTTACCCTTGTCATTCCGCAGCAAATCGGTCATCCAATCAAACTTTTTCTGCTTACTCATTTGCACAATCCTTTTCGTCAATATATCGGTGGGTCATAAATAAAAGTTGCCTAGTCCTACCGCCACGGTTTCCACCTTGACCGTGGCGTTTTCTTTTCAATCCATTATGAACAGACAGAGCATTGAGAGAAAAGCGTCCCTCACCTCGTTTGGGTCTCGTTGCAATACATCGTTCCAATCTTCGCCATCATCCAAGGGTATAACCGTCGCTGAACTGAGAGACTTGTTAAAATGTTCGGCAGCGATTTTGTATGTGTGTTCACTGCGTTTGCCGCCGTCATCGCTGTCCCTGTCATTATCTTGGGCGAATACGAGTATCTTGACATTGGGTGGTATTGGAGCAAATTTCAGGTTTTCCTTTGAGCCGACTGCCATCACGCCAACCTCGGGAACTACCGACCAGACACTCAATGCCGTCTCCAAACCCTCGGCAATCACCAAGACACCACTGATGGGCTTGCGTAGAATAACTGCCGTGCCTTTCGCTGCGCCCGGCTTGTAGGTGCGAAACTCAGTCTTGCCCGTTTTCTTGCCGTCGTTATTCAGCGGGACTAGATGCACGCAATACACGTCTCCCTCCGCATTCAACGCCAGTCCCAACAGAGCGGGATATTGGTGCCAGTTCCCGTTTTCATCTTGTCGGTTATAGGTGCTGTGTCGTAGTGATGTTGGGAAATCGTTGGCGGGCGTGATATTTCGTTCGTCCCTCAAATATTGTTCCGAAATCGTTCCCTTGATTGCCGATGATTGCTTGAGTAGATTGACGAACCGTTTTTGCTTTTTCTCGGCTTCATTCAGTTCGTCTGCGGTCGGTTCATATTGAAAGTTGAACAGGTTGACTTTCTGGTTAGCAAATCGTTCTCGTATCCATTGGTGTGCAGGTTCCCTATCCATAGAACCGAACCGCATCACGAACGAAACCATACGTCCACCAGCACACTGCGAATCGTCGTGGTATCCGCCCTCACGGTGTTCATACCAAATGCCACAGTCCCGACCATTGACCACAACAACGAGCGACGGATGATTGTCTCTCTTGTCCTTGAGGAATCGGATGGTATCGCCTGATTTTTCCTGTCTCCGGTTGGATAGTAGTTCCGTTGCGATAGCCCTTGCATTTTGGTCAGCAAGGATTGATGTTGGATTGGTTGGTCGTCTGTATGTTTTCATTGCCCACCCCCATTCCGATCATGAGCCTGCAGTAGAATGGCTCCATATTTCAGGATAAACTTTTGCTTTGGATCATCCGTGAGACCAGCTTCCATATCGTATAGAACGGCTTGTGCCTGATTTTTGGATATTTGATTGGGGGGTGGACAATCAGATGAAAATGGCGTATAAATATCTCGTCGTTTCAAGATTTACTCCTTGGGCGATATGTCAATGACTGCTCCTATTGGTCGTTGTTTGTACTCCAATGTTTGTCCTACCTTGGCTCGGCTGGACCTTTTCATTTCTCTCTTGTTGAACGGCAAAGACCCTCATTTCGGTGGGGGTCTTTGTTCATTAAGCCGTCTGTTCGCGTTGCATCACAGACCTTGCAGCTAATCGCAAAAACCTGGAGACCGACATATCACGTTCCTTTGCAATATTTTCGATTTCCTCGGCTTCCTGTCGCGGAACATATACGGCTAGCTGCACCTTCAACGGATTTGCATTCGTTGCTTTACGCATTTTGGTTTTCCCCTTTCCAAATATTATTTATCGCGGAATAATGTGTAGTCTTCATGCCGCCCGAACTCCGAGTATCATAATAAAGTCGAGCAGTTTCAGCTTCTTGACAATCACGTCGACCGGCTTGTCAGCTAAATTTTTCCATGCCTTCGGGTCCCTCCCCTTGAGGCTTGAATGCCGACTTGCCTCTTCCTCCTGACCACTCTGGCACTACGTAACTCACCGGTCGATGCCTCTCTTGCAATAGCCTTACGGTACGTCGTGTAACCGGTGTTATGTTCCGTAAAGACAAACACCCAACCGTTATCTGTCTGTTGGTGTACTCGAAACTTGTCTCCGGTCCCGTGTTCGGCTGCTTGTGCGTTAGCCTTATTGATACCGCTCTCCAGTGCAGTGACAATCTCAATCCATTTCTCGTCGTTGATATGCACAATAATATTCCTTTCTCAATGAATGTCTCCCCGACCAAAATGAATCGGAGCAGTCTTTGTTGTCGTTGACTGGTTCACGGGGGTTCGGAAAAACAAACCCGACATTATCAAATAAATCAGTATCGACAATCTTATAAAGTCCTATTCTACCATTATTTGAAGTCGGTGTCAATAGCGTAAGTTGCAGTCCCCCCCCAAACACAGCGCGAAATGGACACGGTTTAGCCCCTACACCGTCGAGTGCTTGGGGATGGTCGGGTGGTATTATGTTCCGCTGAGTAGAATCGTCAGCATGGTATTCGGCTGCTCCTTACCCTAGACCGTCTATGCCAAAGCGCAGCACGACCCCAAGTCCCGCGCTATTCGCCCGCCCTGATCGAGCCACGAACGCCGGAACGCTCGAAGGCTGTCTCGGCTGTATCGTCGGAACGCTTGGGTGAGGCTGTATTGCAGAGTTTACGTAAGCAATCCTGACCCAATATCCCGGTGCCCAACGCTATCGGACGAAAACGGGTGTTTAGGCGGTATTGGCGTTTTGCGCTGCTGCTAGCCGGGCTTGACGTTGTGCAGCAATCGCGATGTCCTGACGACGCCACCTTTCGTGCTCAATATTGGACCAAAACCCCTCCGTGCCATCCGCAAGTTTGTCTCGTTTTTTCGTCGGAGGGCTAAAAACACTATCCGGGTCATCGACATCCATCGGTTTCTGTTTCTTGTTGGCGTGATATCTTTCTCTCGCCAATCGATTCTTCATCTCCTTGTCCGATTCCACTGTTGTTGCCTGTACCTTTTTCGGCATGAGACTTCCGTATTTTGTTTGCCAGTTTATTGATGTGTCGGATTGCAAAACCTATGAGGCTGTATAGATTGTGAGCATTATTTGTTATGTAACTATCCTAATGCTATTTGCTTTGCTATCCGAAAAATAGTGGAAACAGTTCTGACATTGATAGGTTTGTTTTATCGTCGTTTTCGTTCGTTTGAATCCTCTTTTCTGTATATGATTATTTTGACAAATTGGACAATGACCCTGACGAGAAAAGTGGTCAAGATTTGGATGAGACGAATGCCATGATGCAATCTTGTCATATAGCGAAATCAATAACTCAGTGTCGTGTTTGCAATATTGTTTCATCAGAGACCAAGCCGATTTCTTTCCCGCAAGACAATCCATCCAAAGTTCGGACCCGCTGTGTTCAATCTTTTCGCCGAGTCCAAGTTGGCGACATAGCTCATCAAGCCGGTTCGAGTTGAAGCCAAAATATTTCCGTGCAATCTTCAGCGTGCAGATTTCCTTATATGGTGATGGGGGAGGTAAACGGTGGAGCAACATCCGAGCATTAAGTTTGCGAACATCAAATCGGGTATTGTGACAGACCACGAAATCGGCTGAATCAAGCAACTCATGAACCCGTGTTATCAATTCGACGTCGTTTGTAGGGTCGGCTTTATAGGTTTCGGGAAAGTCGGGTAATGCGTGCACCGAAACTTTATCCTCATCCCTCCAACGATAAGACACCGCCATCAGAAACCAATCTTGTGCAGTTGCGATAACATTCGTCTGCCAATTTTTCCACACCCAGGCCAGAGATGGAGATATTTCGGTGTCGATGAAAATCACTTTTGCTGGGCGTATTGCTGATTGCCACTCTATTTCGGTTTGTTCGATATTCTCGCAATCGTTACAAATAGAATGCTTAGGTTTGAATGCTCTTGCCGTTTTAGTATTCCCACACTTTGAACATTTCTTGATAGATGATGGTTTGGGCTTGATGACCCTTTTTCGTTTCCCCATTTTTCCTCTCTACTCAATATAAGTCCTTGGCTCCGTTTATTTATCTCTGACTTTCGGTAAAATCTAAATAATCCATTAAGGGAGAAATCCATGGCAAAGCCCGGTCGACCTCCAGGCATTCCGCACACCGTTGAAACTCGAAGAAGGATGTCCAAATCGATGGCGGAAGCCTGGATGCGAAGACGGCGGAGGAAGCGGAAACAAACAATTCCGCTGAGCCTTGAGATAGCGCAACTGGAAGAGATTTTGGAAATCAGCAAGCAGGCACGAATATCTACCGGCGACTATGTCAAATCAGCCCTACAGTTATGTCGAACTTTGGAACTGCCGAAAGGTGTCTCGCAATGACAACACCAACACTCAACGATTGTTTGATTTTGTTGAATCATGTGGTTGGGAAAAGTTACGGCGGTCGAGTGGTGGCTTGTGAATCAACCAACGTCACGGCTAGCGGCAAGGAGTTTATTGTTACCTTTGATATTCCGGCCTCCACGATGACAGAGTCATGGTCCGCTTTAAATCCTCTGGTTTCGACCCTCAAACAAACGATGCTAAATGTACGTCCCGACATAGTTGTTGAACAATGCGGGTACCAACGTTTGGTGGCACAAAATGAATTTGGTAGCAGACCCGTTCACAAACTTGGATTGCGTCTAACAGAGAATTACCAACAACATCCAAATGATTTTGTTAATGAAGACGAAGCCCTCACCGAATCCACACCGATGGGCAAGCCTCACAGTAAAGATGGCTCAGGTGTACGTCGCTGGGAGTTTAAGATGCGACACAAGGATAACAGCACTGTCCACATTTATGATCGACCAAAGCATGTCCGAGGCAGTGACACCGAACCCAGATTTTTGTTACGACATACCAGTGCAGCAGGACACCATCTAGGAACAGCATTCACCCATACTCACGTAGAAGCCCATAAGAAAATGCGTCAAATCGAAAAACACGGCCGACTTTTGCGTGATGTCGACGAAGGGTGAAGCAATGACAAGGGAGATATCAAATTGAGTAAACTTTTAACCGAATACGTTGACGCCGATGGTCTGGAGGTCATTGAAGAGGGCGTTGGTGACAAGAAAAGTCTGTACATAGTCGGTCCTTTTATTGTCGCCGAACAGAAAAATGCGAACGGAAGGATTTACCGAGCCGATGTTCTGGCAAAAGAGGTTGACCGTTATGATAGGGAGGTCATCCAGAAAAATAAAGCCGTTGGAGAATTAAATCATGGTCCGACGCCGAATATCAATTTTGAACGAGCCAGCCATGTTGTGAAAGAGTTGCGTAGGGAGGGAAATGTCTGGGTCGGCAAAGCAAAAATCCTGGACACGCCGATGGGAAAAATTGCCCGCAGTCTGATTGAGGAAAAAGTTCCGTTGGGCGTATCAACACGAGGAATCGGTTCAGTTACAAAAGACCACACCGGGACAATGATCGTTGGTGATGATTTCCAACTATCCTGCATTGATATCGTGTCTTCGCCAAGCGGTCCCGGATGTTGGACTGAAGGATTGATGGAATCGGCTCCGGATTATGTTCTCAATGAATCTGGGGAGTGGGACCAAGAGGCATATCGAATGAACGAGGAGGACCTGAATGAACTGGTTGAGGCGAAAGTATTTGAAGTAGTCGGGTCTTTGAATGAGGCGGTACAGGAAGCAATTGACCTGTCTTATGCGAACCGTCAAACAATTGAAGTCCTCCTTGATAGCATACAGGAACATCACGATACGAACGTTGCGCCTTTTCGGGACGATGTTGATGCTGAAAATGCTGTGATGTTTGAGTTATTTCTAACGGTGTTGGAAATGCTTGGTTTGGACCCGGATGAAGTCAAACAAAGAGTTAGGGCGGCACTTTCACGTGACGGTGGTGATTTTAGTCAAGGTGTTCCGGACGCCTCGCACAAACGTAACATCGCGAGTAACTACAAATCGAATCGCCTCGTTAACGCTGACAAACAAGGATATGTGAAGGAAGATTACAACGGGAACAGCTTGGAGACCCCGCTCGTAAAGGCAACCGTGGCACTCCTGAACCGAGGAATAGGAAGACGATGATGACACAACAAGAAAAAGAAGATGATCTTGTGACGATACTCTCCGAGATGACTCAGCGGATTATTGAGTTAAAGCAAGAGCAAGCCGACCTCAAGTCCCACCTATTTGACCTGTACGAACACATGCAGGAACAGCACGAGGAGTTAGACGAACATGTGATGGCAATTGGCGCAGTCGTTGAGGTTGTCGCAGAGGAAACTGGACTATCTCCCGATGCCGTGGCCGCAAAATGTAGGGCGAATGCGATATCAGCAAGCAACCCAGATTATGCCAGTTCTATTCCTGACAATGCGGCAGAAAACCCTCAGGTGCTTCCGATGATAATGTTCGGCGAAGATTGCAGCAACAAAAACAGATCGGCGAGGCAAGAGTGGCGGCATATTCTCACTACATCTCGGAAATGACAGAAAGTCCCTATTTCAAGCGACCTAAAAGCAATGGGGGGGATTACTAATGAGTGATGTATCGAAAGACGTTTTCACCAATTATACGAAATATTCACGTGAAGAATTGGTGCTTGAGGCATTCAAACGTTACCTGGATTTGCAGTCCATCGCGGCAAAAAGTGGGTTATTTGCGAATCGTGATGTTGTTGAGGTTACTGTCTCGGACGTTGCAGAAACGGAGCAACCAAAACGACGACGAACAAAAACCCCAAAGAAGAGGAAAAAGTTAGGAGGATAATATGGCAAGAGATTTACGAACTATTTTTGAACAACGTATGGAAAAATACGGAGGCTATCGTGGCACCGACGGTTCCGGAGACAGTCAAGACTATGCTTGGTGGCACATAAAGTCCAAGCGCAACACGGTTACAGACCACGAAAAAAATGATAAGGGTGGTTACGATAGAGCAGGCAATAGTAAAGCTCTATATCAAGGTGCCACGGAAATCTATAATCGCAAGTTAAACCGATATGGCAACTCAGATGATGAATCACAACAGGAATATGACCTCGGACGTAAAGGCGTTGGTCCTAATCAGCGGGTGGGATTAACGCGTTCATCTATTCCATCAGTAACTATGCCATATTCGGCGAAAGATGACATCTAAACATGCTGCTGCTCCGTCGGGACTCCTTAACCGTTCGTCGAGCGGCACAGCACCGAGAAGAGGCAGTTTTGGCTTCGGGCTGTCTCTCTCGGTTGCCATTTCCAAACCCGGTTGCTCCAGGACCGGGCAGGTGGCGGATGGACCGGGGTGTTGTTTTTCCTTCTCCAAATCCATCCGTCACCTTTTTTTCTCATCAAAACATATAAAGGAGTGGAATTAAATGCGTGATATTTTTGACGAGGAAATTCACCAAGCGCATATCACAGATTTTAATGCACCGGACAAATATTTTGAGGCAATCGTACCGCAACCAAATCACGCAAGGCAAGCAGCAATACGACAACAAAAAAACCAAGCCGAGACTCAATGTCGTGCTGCTCTTGATTTGGCACGTGCAGAACTGGCGACGGCGATTACGGATTATAACGTCTGCACCGAAAATCTACGAAGAGCCACTTATACCCGTAATGAAACAACAGATCGTGTCCGCTATTTGCTCGAACAATTGTCTGAGATTTCGGCACTATGAGCATCAAAGAAGATTTCCGCGAGTTTGTGTTGAACCTCAAAGACGAAGCAAAACGCCGGTGCGGTGACAACGCCGGGGACAACGGCGCCCGCGCACTGTGGCGCTGTCATTTGCTTCATACGACGCTTTGGCGCCGTCGCTGCACTCTTCCAAGAACATAACCAAAAATGAACAAGGCTATGCTCCCAAAAAATCCCGCCAACATGGAAAGACCTGTAACAGCATAACCCGTCGCGTCATGTCTTTGAAAACCTCCAAGGGCGTCTATCACGGCAGCGATGGCAATAACCATTGCAAAAGAGCCAACTATTCTCCAAACAACACCCCAAAGCAAACGAACAAAAAACCAAAATGATCTTATCCTACTTTTCCACGCTTTTCTAATATACAGAAAGATAAAACCCAGTGTTGCAGGAAGATAAGCTCCTGCGACAAACCCAAATATGCCGGACAATATCAAATCGGATAGCTTCAATATCGTTACCCTCCTCGTGGTTTTCGTTGTCTTGGGGGTGATGCTTGCCCAATCTCGCGCCCGATGCGCAACATCAAGATCAGTACTGGATAAAGGATGATAACCAGAAACGCGGAAACAGCGCCGATGACAATTTCATCCTTCGACATATCGCTAATCAAATCTCTCAACCATTGCTGTCCAATTAGTACGGCAGCCATTGGACCAACAAGACCCACAATCACTTTTACATCAAAAGCTTGGGTGAAAAGAGCGTAAATTAGGATCGCCGCCACAATGCCTGCGCCTACTCCAATAGCAACGCCTATAAGATATCCTGTCACCTGTGGGCCCCATTGCACAATGGCGAGGCTCAATATTAGCGCGAAAATTCTACAAGGGCTATTATTGTCGTGATATATTGATCCATAAAGAGCATATATTGCATAAAGAGCGGATATTCGGCGGTAAGCTTTTGGCGCGAGCAGCCTGACGCAATACTGCTCACTTTTTCACACCTGAGCGCTATCGGCCGTGGAAAACTCGGGCCGCCTTTTTGCGCTGCACAAAAATAAGTCCGCTCGCTCTGGTTTAGTGCTATAATTCCCACCGTCGGGGAGCTGTGTTCATCCGCGCTCCCTTGGCCGGGCGGTCCCGGCCACAGGTTGCCCCCTGCTTGGCCGGGACCGTTCTGCACTGTGCGAGGTTAGTCCGGGTGTGAGTTCCGTCACACACCAACAGATTTAAATCTCCGCCGGCCGTTCAAGGTTGCTGCTGCCGACCGGGACGTCTTTTCTTGCCTACGCCAATCTGCGTGCGGGATCATTTTCGTCTCAAAGCTCGTTGCGAACAATCCGGGTTTCACCTGAAATACGCTAGGGCAAACCCTGAAGGTTAGGGAACGACCCTCTCCGCCGCTTAATCGTCAGGGCGGCAGGATGAGCATGGCCGTAGCATCCACCGCGCCTGCCGCCGTCGTGGTCGGGTCAGCGCTGCTGATCAATTCGAGTGCCCCCTCCAACGACTCACAGGGCAATTCGCAGCCGTCACCAACAACCCAATAGTGTCCGAGTTCAGCATCCGGTCTTTCCTCGATGTGATACGGGGGGCAACATCCAGAAAATTATCGGACATTTTTTTTAACTCCATTCCTCTTTTACGTCCCTCGTGAGCCAATGCAAAAACACGGCAGCGACCGAGGTAACAGCCCCGATAGCCAGCCCCACAGCCCCAGACATTGCGATAGCCGTACCACTACCGTTCGGAATGGCTATCATCACGAGCAGCCCGGCAATGATGATGAGTGCGGACAATATGATGAACACCCGTCGGCATGTCCTAGAGGCGACGAGAATGGCGAATAGTCCAATGATAAGCCACCCGCCACCGTGAGACTGGTTCTGCCGTTCGATTGCCGAGGTCTGTTTCCGTTGTTCGTCGAGGAGTTCGCGGTGCATTCGTTCCGCTCGTATTAATTCTTGTCGGTGTTCGTTCTCAGCAAGGTAGCGTTCGTTCAGTCTTTGAAAGTCAGTCATGGTCATTCCTCCTCATCGTCATAATACCACTGTCGCTCCTCCCTCAATAGTCGCTCTGTTTCCTCATCATATTTCTTCCTTTGCTCCATCCTGTCCCAATAGTTGTCTTTCAGCCTTTTGATTACGTGGTCGATGCTGCCTTCATCAACCGTGATACCTGCCGCCTGACAAATCACAGCGATAAAACGGACTGCCTTTTTTCGCCTCTTCCAGAACCGTTGTTTGGCGACACGGTATCCTGCCTCGGAAATCTCCCAAATGAGCCAATATAGGTCGGCATTAGAAGGATTAGACGGATGTCCTCGTTTCCTCGGTTCTCGGGCAAACGGATAGAGTAGCAAGGTTTGTTCAATCTTATTACGAATTTCTGTCTCGTTTTCCCGGACGGCTTCCTCCCCGAAAGGCTGTGTCAGTGTCCTCAGAATGTCAAAAATCACCAAGTCCCGTGTCTCGGCTTGATATTGTTCCTCGGTTTGTTTCTCGGTTTGTTTCTCGGCTCTGATGCGGTAGTA
>Ga0137372_10003576_pt1 | contig 15139 bp, 12 predicted proteins | sample SagtaG_6_FD_104911 | JGI IMG/M metagenome (GOLD analysis project Ga0137372, IMG submission 104911) | Vadose zone soil microbial communities from Sagehorn Ranch, Mendocino, California, USA - Sage1_R_60_16 metaG | ecosystem: Environmental > Terrestrial > Soil > Vadose zone | place: USA...
ATGGGCGAGGAGGATCCGGTCGGGCTGATCGACAGCGTGCCGCGGCTGAAGCCGGCGGAGAAGGAACTGATCATGGGCCGCACCGCGGCGCGCCTGCTCAAGATCAGGCGATAATAGGCGGCAGGCGCCGTTGGAAAGGGGAAATCAATGAAGCAAATCGGTGTGGCAATCATCGGCACGGGCTGGTGCGGCGGCATTCGCGCGGAAACCTGCGCGGCCCATCCGCTGACCCGGAGCCTCCATCTGGCCGAGATCCGTCCCGAACGCCTCGCCGAAGTGGCGAAGGCGACCGGAGCTCGAACGGCGGTTACTGATTACCGCGAGCTGCTCAAGCTGGACGAGATCGAGGCCGTCTACATCTCCGCGACGCCGGAGACCACCCATTTTCCGATAGCGCGGGATTCCCTCGCCGCGGGCAAGCACGTGTTCCTGGAAAAGCCGATCGCAATGGAGCTCGCCCAAGCAGACGAGCTGATCGCCCTGGCGCGCAAGAGCCGCCTGAAATTCACCATCGGCTATTCGCAGCGCTTCAATCCCAAGTTCGCCTACGTGAGGAAGTCGATCCGCGACGGCACGATCGGCAGGCCGGTGAGCGCGCTCGTCTCCCGCCATATCACCCGCGGCCTGGGCAAGAAGATCAGCGGCCGCGTGAAGCTCTCGCCCGCGGCGATGGAATGCACTCACGATCTGGACTTCGTGCTCTGGTGCCTTGAGCCGGCGAAGCCCGTGCGCGTGTACTCGCAGCAGAACTTCGGCGCCATGCAGGAATCAAGCGGCCAGCCGATCGCGGACCAGCAATGGCTCTCCGTCACCATGGACAGCGGCCTCTCGTTCGTGGTCGGCGGCGGCTGGAGCCTGCCGCCCGGCTATCCGAATTTCTCCACGACCTGGATCGAAATGATCGGCACCGAGGGAGCGCTTATGGTCGACGACAGCCACCGCGACGTGGTGCTGAACACGATGCAGAAAGGCATGCAGTTGCCGATGTCGACCATGCCCGGAGAGCGCGTCGAGCACACCTACGCCGGGCCGATGGCGGCGGAGACGATCCACTTTCTCGAGGCGGTGGCGTTCGACCGGCCGGTGATGGTGACGCCCGAGCACGCGCGCATGGTGATGGAGGTCTATATCGCGGCGGACCTTTCCGCCGAGCGCAACGAGCCGGTGTCGCTGCCGCTGAAGCCGGCGAAGTCGGTCCGCGCGGCGGCGTAGTCGCAAGAGTTACGAAAACCGGACCCTCGAAAGACTCATCACCCAGCCCGACCCTGAATGAATCGCGATCGCACCGGGTGATGAGTCTTTCGAGGGTCTATCATTGAAATGCCAAAGAAGAACCCCAAACGCATAGGCTTGGCAATAATCGGCGGCGGCCGAGTCGGCCTGTTCCGAGGCGAGGTCGCGGCTCGGCACCCGCAGGTCGACTTCATCGGGCTGGCGGAGCTGAAAGCCGATCGCGCCAAGGAGGTCGGCGCAAAGATTCGCGCCGACTTCGTCACCTCCGACTTCCGCGAGCTGCTCGCGCGGCCGGAAGTGACCGCGGCGATCGTTTCCACCGACGAGCATCTGCACGTCGATCCCATTCTCGGGGCGGTCGAGCGCGGGTTGTCGCTGCTGATCGAGAAGCCGCTCGCGACCGGGCTCGCCGATTCCGAGCGCGTGCTCAAGGCGATCCAGAAATCCGGGGTCGATGCGGTGGTCGGCTACACGCAGCGGTTTCGCCGGCGCTGGCTGGTGGCAAAGGAGAAGGTGAGGTCGGGGCAGCTGGGCGATGTGACCCTGGTTACCTCGCGGGCGTTCATGAACCGGCTCGTGGCGCTCGACAACTACCGGCGCACCGACGATCCATCGCAGATCTCCCCGATGGTCATTTCGGGAACGCACGCGCTCGACATCGTCATGTGGATGATGGAGGCGAAGCGCCCGGTCGAAATCTACGCGCGCTCGGTGGACAAGGCGCTGGGACCCCTGTGCAAAGGCATCGACGCGACCGCCGGCGTGATCACCTTCGAGGACGGCAGCCTGTACCACGCCTCGATCTCGTGGGCCTTGCCGATCGTCTGGCCCGGGGCGGTCTACAGCCTGGAAGTCGGCGTGGTCGGCACCGAGGGCGTGCTCACCATCGACGACACCCACCGGGATATCGTGCTCGCGACGAGCAAAAGTTCTGGCGAGGGTTACGCGCCCGATTCTGCGCGCCGCGTCGACTTTCTGGGGAGCTACCCGCCGGGCGATATCGCTCTCGGAGAGCTGCGCGGCCCCATGCGCGAGGAGACCGAACAATGGCTGAACCGCCTCGCGATGGGCCTCGCGACGCAGCACGCCACCGCGGTGGAGGCGCACAACCGGCTGATGCTCACCAAGGCCTTCGATCTTTCCGCACGGTTGAGGCGCGCCGTACCGCTTCCGATTGCGGCCGAGGACGAGAAGGCGCGCGGGGGCCTGCGGGCGGCGGGATAAAACGAAGCGTGAAGGAGAAGAGATGGCAAAGCTGAGATCGACGGCATGGGTCGCGCTCGCGGCGTTCTTGTGCCCGGCGCTTTCGCTTGCGCAGGGCAGCTATCCGAATCGAGCGATCAAGATCGTCATTCCGTTTGCTCCCGGAGGCGCGTCGGATTTCGTCGGCCGCATCATGCAGCCGCGCCTTGCAGAGCTGCTCGGCCAGCAGATCGTGATCGAAAACCGCGGCGGAGCCGCCGGAACCATAGGCACGGAGATCGCGGCCAAGTCGGCTCCGGACGGCTACACCCTCTTTCTGGGCAACGTCGGCACGGTGGCGATCAATCCCGCGGTGTTCACGAATCTGTCCATCAACAACCTGAGGGATTTCATCCCGGTGACCCAGGTGGTCGATGTGCCGGGCGTGCTTATCGTGCACCCGTCGGTTGCGGCCAACAGCGTCAAGGAACTGGTCGCTTATGTGAAGGCGAATCCGGGCAAACTGAACTATGCCTCGCCCGGGAGCGGCAGCCAGAACCGCCTGGAGATGGAGCTTCTCAGGATGGCCGAAGGAGAAATGGACATGGTGCACGTGCCCTACAAAGGCGGAGCGGGTCCCGCGGTGACCGGCCTCGTCGCGGGCGAAACGCAGATGATGTTCAGCACGGTGTCCTCGGCCATGGGCTATATCAAGGGCGGGCGGCTGAAGGCGCTGGCCGTAACCAGCACCAAGCGGCTGGAGCCGCTGCCGGAGGTGCCGACCATGAGGGAGTCCGGCTATCTCGACGGATCCTCTGGCTCGTGGCAGGGCGTGCTCGTTCCGGCGGGCACATCTCGCGCGGTCGTGGATCGGTTGTTCGAAGTGCTGGTGCAGACCATGAAGACGCCCGACGTCATCGAGCGCCTCGCCAGAGGCGGGGCCGAGGCGGTGACGAGCGCCTCGCCGAAGGCGTTCGTGGACTTCATCGCGGCTGAAACGAAGCGCTGGGGCAAGGTGGCGAAGGAAGCCGGCGCAACCGTGGACTGAGCGAAATCGTATTCTCATAACTGGACCGAACCTGGAGACCAAGCATGGCGAATTTCGGCATTGCGGGGCTGGACTGGCAGCAGCGGATCAACTGGGACCGGCTGCGAAAGTATCGCCTCGAGCGCGCGCGCGAGCGCATGAAGGCGGCTGGCCTCGGCGCGATGCTGCTCATGTACGACGAGAACTGCCGTTACGTCACGGGCACGCTCACTCCCGGCTGGAACCGCTTGAAGCCGGGGCTGCGCTACGCGCTGCTCTGCGGCGACGACGCGCCGGTGCTGTTCGAGCAGGGCGATCTCGGGTTCCAGATCGAGCGCCACTCGCCCTGGATCCCGAAGGACCACGTGCGCTGGTCCTACGCCTGGATCAAGGGCGCGGCGGGCCCCGCGTCGCTGTCGCAGGTGAAGAAGTTCACCAACGCGATCAAGCAGGAGATGAAGAAGGCCGGCGTCGAGGGCAGGAAGCTCGGCGTGGACTTCGTCGACATCAACATGATCCAGGTCTTCAAGGACGAAAAAATCGACTGGACCGACGGGATGACGCCGATGATGGAGGCGCGCGCGGTCAAGAACGTGGACGAGCAGGAAGCCCTGCGCATGGTCGGCGCGATCGGCGACGCCGCGCATTGGGAGTTCATGAAGTTCTTGAGGCCCGGCCTGACGGAAAACAAGCTGACCGCGCACATCATGGAGTTCCTGTACTCGGTCCCGGGCATGGAGGACGTCGAGGACGTGATCGTCTCCTCCGGCCCCAACACCTGGCCGAACTGGCGCAATTTCTCCGACCGGATCATCAAGCCGGGCGACATCGTGTTCATGGACTTGGCCGCTCTCACCTGGAACGGCTACAAGTCCTGCTACTACCGCACCTACTGCGCCGGGAAGGAACCGACCCAGGAACAGAAGGACGTCTACGCGACCGCGCTCAAGTGGCTCTACGATTCGATCAAGGCGGTGAAGGCCGGCACCACCACGCGCGAGATCGCCTCGAAGTGGCCTTCGGCCAAGGAAGCCTGGGGCTACGCCGAGGAAGACCAGGCGGCGGCCAACCTCTGGGGCCACGGCCTGGGCCTCGCCCAGTACGACCAGCCGGTCATCTCGCGCATCTGGTCGCTCGATCACCCGGTCGAGATCAAGGAGGGCATGGTGTTCGCGCTGGAGACGCAGCACGGCAAGATGTACGAGTGGGGCGTGCGCATCGAGGAAATGCTGATCGTGCACAAGGATCGCGTCGAGATCATCTCCAGCTTCCCGGTCGAGCAGATCACCGTCGTCGATCCGATGCCCGGCTACTCGACCCTCGCGGGCCGTTGAAGATCCCGTCCTCAGTCAACCAGGGAGGTCGTCATGGATGCGAAAAAATGGCTGGCAGCGTTGTCGGCGGTCGCGGCACTCGCCGCGACCGGGTGCGCGCAGCAACCGCCGGTCGCGCAGCAGCCGCCTGTCATGGAGGCGGTGATCGGCAACAACTTCGGCCATTTGCCGATGTTCGTGGGCGTCGAGAAGGGACTGTTCCAGAAGCACGGCGTCGACCTGAAGCTCAAGGTCGTCAACACCGGCACCGACATGGTCAATTCCATGCACAAGAACGAGGTCCAGTTCGGCGACATGAGCGTGACGACTTTTCTCAAGGCGCGCCACGCCGGCGCGCCTTTCCTCGTGGTCGGCATGATCATGAACGACGCCACCACGGCCTTCGCCGACCAGCCGCTCGCGATCGTCGCGCGCAAGGGCTCGGGGATCGCGAAAGTCGAGGACCTGCGGGGCAAGCGCGTCGGCCTCGCCAGGGAGCAGACTTCCGACGAGTACTTCAAGATGGTACTCGCCCGCCGCGGGATGAAATACGAGGACGTGACCATCGAGAACATCATGGCCCCGCCGGCGCTCGGGCCCGCGCTCGCCGAAGGGCGGGTCGACGCGGTGGTCTCGTGGGAGCCTTACAACGTCATGGCGATGTCGCGCGCGCCCGATTCATACGAGGTCCTGCGCGGCGGCGGCCATCTCTCCTACATGATGATCGCGACCGTCCACGACCCGATGCTCCAGGACAACCCCGGGCTCATCCAGAGCTTCGTGAACGGCCTGGCGGCGGCCTCCCATTACACGCGCCAGCACCGGGCGGAAGCGGTGGAGATCTTCGCGAAATGGGTCCCGGGCGTGAACCTCGAGGTGGCGCGCAAGGCGATCCAGCACATCAGCTTCGACCCGCGCATGTCGCGCGAGAGCCTGCGCGCCTTCGAGAACGCGCAGAACGATCTGCTGAAGCTCACCATCAAGAACGCACGGCCGTTGACGATCACCGACGTCGTGTTGACGCGCTTCACCGAAGCCGCGCAGAAAGCGCACCCCGAGTATTTCTCGGACCTGCCGCCCCTCGCCCGATGACGCGCGAGGAACGAATCCCGCGGCCGGCGGCGCATCGGGCGGGGGACGGGTGAGAGGCGAAATGCGCACGGCGGTGCTCCAGGCGCCGAGAAAGCTCGAAGTCATCGAGCGGCGCAAGCCCGAGGCCGGCCCCGGCGAAGCGGTCGTGCGCACCGCGGCGACCGCCGTCTGTCACACCGACCTCTCGATCTACACGGGCGAGCACCCGGGCGTGCGCTACCCGGTGGTGATGGGACACGAGTCGACGGGCGTGATCGACTCGCTCGGCGAGGGTGTATCCGGGCTGACATCCGGGCAGCACGTGCTCATCAACCCGATCATCGCCTGCGGACAGTGTGACCAGTGCGTGCGCGGGGCCGCAAACCTGTGCCGCAACGCGGGACTCTTCGGCCGCGAAGTCGAAGGCTCGCTCAGCCAGTACGTGAAGTTGTCCTCACGCTACCTTCACGCGCTGCCGCCGAGGCTGCCGCTCGAAGCGGCCACCCTCATCGAGACGCTCGCCACGGTGCGCCACGCGCAGCATCGCGTGGGCGTGTCGACCGCCGAATCGGTGGTCGTGCTCGGTCAGGGCGCGGCGGGGCTTTTGCACACGCGGCTTGCCGTGCTGACCGGAGCGAGGCCGGTGATCGCGGTGTCCCGCACCCGGTGGAAGCTCGACATGGCCGAGCGCATGGGCGCCCACCACATCATCGAGGCGCCGGTCGAGAAGGCGGTCGAGGAAGTGCGGCGTCTCACCTCAGGCAAAGGAGCCGACGTGGTCATCGACGCCGCAGGAAGCGCGGAAACGCTCCGCACGGCGATGGACATGCTGCGCCCGGGCGGACGCTTTTCGGCCTTCGCCGTGAGCCACGAAACAGTGCGCGGCTTCAGCACTTTCCCGCTCTACTTCGGCGAGATCAGCATCATCGGCTCACGCGCGCTCGTCCCGCAGGACATGGCGCCCTCGATCGATCTGGTCGCCTCGGGAAAAGTCGACGTCTCGGGCTTCGTCACCGCCACCTATCCGCTCGACGCCGCCGCGGAGGCGTTCCGGGAGTACGAGGCGAATCCCGGGAAGATACTGAGGATCGTGATCGATTCGAGGGCGTAGGCTGCGTGACCTGCTATTGGCCCTACACAGGATCTATCTATCCCGAGAAGGGCGCGTCGGCGAGCCCGGGCACGCGCCTACTTTCCGGGCTTCGCGCCGCGGGTGAGCGATGGATCGGCCGGGACGGCCATGATCCGGCCCGCATCATCCAGCTGCGGCACCCCATAAGCGGCGAGTATCGCCTGGATACGGGGGCGGTTCGTCTCGATCAGCCGCTCGATCCTGTCCTTCCACTCGCGCTCGCCGAAGCGCACGCCCATGGCGATGCGAAAGTCGAACTGAATCTCCGGGGTCGGCCCGAATGGCACGACGGCCAGCTCGGCGGACGTGACGTTCTTCGCGAAATAGCCGGCGATCGGCCCCCACACGAACGCGACATCCACCTTGCCGGACACCAAGTCCTTCTCGACGATCTCGCCCGGATAGCGCTCCGGATCGCCGGACTGGGGTTGATAGGAAACGACCTGATCGAACAAGCCGTGCCTGAGCAGCCAGTCGGCCGGTGGTGATTGGCCGAACACGCCGAGCTTGAGCGATTTCTGTTTCGCCGGATCGAGCTTGAGCAAGCCCTCGGGAGCCGTTACGCTGTCGAGCCCTTTGCCCTTCGCGTAGACGAGCGCGTAAGTCGAGCGATAGTAGGGCTTGGTGGTGGACGCCAGCTCGAAGCCGACCGGTACTCCCAACACCAGGTCGCACTTGAAGCGGTTGGAATCGGGATCGCGCCCGCGCAGCGTGTTGCGAATGAATCCCATGCGCTGCGGGAACCACGTGTACTCGAGCGTCCATCCCAACTCGCGCGCCAGGAGCTCGGCGATCTTGTTCTCGAAGCCTTCGCCCGCGCGGTTGGAGAATGGAAGGTTGTTCGGGTCCTCGCACACGCGCAGCACCCGGTCGCCGCCGACCACCTCGCTTTGCTGCGCCGATGCGCCGAACGACAGCAGCAGAGCCGCCGCCATGACGACGAGCGCCCTGCGCCGCGGGCGTCGCGGGGCGCACGCGTCGAGGCCGGCGGTGTGTTCGGAGATCTTTCGGGTCATCTTGTCCGGGCCGGGAGTCCGCGCGCTCCTTGCGCGTTCGCGCGGTCGAATCCTCTTACGCTGCGAAAGGTGGCGGCGGTGAAATTCGCATCTGCGAGATTGGCGCCGGTGAAATCGGTGTCGATGAAATTCGAGCCGCTCAAATCGGCGCCGGCCAAGTTGGCACCGCGCATATCGGTACCGCTGAATTCCGCCCCGCTCAGTTTGGCGCCGGCCAGGTTGGCGCCTGAAAGGTCCGAGAAGCTGAAATCGGCGCGGGAGAAATCGGACCCGGAAAGATCCGCACCTCTCAGGTTGGCCGAGAGGATATTCGCCCTCATGAGTCCCATCGACTGGTTTTTCATGTCCGCTGCGCCATCCACTTTTGCGAGCACGGCCTGCTCGAGATTCGTCCTTCTAAGATCGCCGATCAAGCGCGCACCCGAAAGGTTCGCTCCCTTCAGGTTGGCGCCTTGAAGCTGCATCGAAAACATCATCGCGCCCTGCAGATTGGCGTTGGTCAGGTTCGTGCCTTCGGCAAAGCTGACCGTGAGATTGCACCGGGAGAGGTTGGCGCTCGCAAGGTTGCTGCCGTTCAGAACCGCCGCGGCGAGATTCGCCCCTTTGAAATCGATGCCTGACAGGTCCAGCCCGGAGAGGTTCTTGGAATACAAATCGGCCGGGGCGGAAGCCGAAGTTTTGGCCAGCGCCGCGACCACTTGTTCGCGCGTCAGTTTCTCGTAGCCGGGCCATTCGGCGGCGCTCGGCAACCGCGGCAGCAGGACGGCGGCCGCCATGACGAGCTCGATGGCATGGAGCCGTCGCGCGGCCCTCGGGATCGTCCGCGATGACGCGGACGAGGCCGGTCGCAGCGCATGCCGGGAGAAGCTCATTTCAGCTCTTCGAGACGGCCGGGCTGAATGGCGCCGTCGGCGCGTCCCTTCAGATACGCGTAGAGGCCGTCGATGTTTTCCGTGACCATTTTGCTGCCGTCGAAGTTGGGCATGCCCTTTTCCGGGCGGCCCTTCAGCATCGTTTGCGTGAACTCCTCTTTGGAGAGCCGCTTCAGGCTCTCCACCAGAGGCGGCCCGACCAGGCCTTCCTGCCGCGCGCCATGACAGCGCTCGCAGGCGAGCGCACGCCAGGTGCGCCAGCCCTCGAGCGTGATCTTGTCGACCTTGTTGCCCTCGGCGACTTTGTAGGGCGTGTCATCGGCCGCCGCTTGGCGTTGGCTCGGCGCAAGCGCGGCGAGCGCGAATGCCATGCCGGCGGCCCATCCTATCTTTCCCATGTTCGGCGCACCATCTGAACAAAGAGACAAAAGGCCGACACCCCGAAGGATGTCAGCCTTTTGATGTTTGAAGAAGCAGCGAGGTTTACGGCAAGACGAACACCGTGAGGACGCCGCCGAGCTCGGTGTAGTTCTTCAGTTCCCTGTAGCCGCCCACCGCGCCGAGACCGTCGGTGTCCTTCTCCAGGCCCGCGGCAAGACCGATGCCGGCCCAACCGCCGATGCCGGAGAGCACGCCGATGTACTGCTTTCCCTTGTACTCCCAGGTGTTGACGTTGCCGATGATGCCGGACGGAGTCTTGAACTTGTACAGCTCCTTGGTGATGTCGTTCGCATCGACGCACTTCAGGTAGCCCTCGAGGGTTCCGTAGCAGGCAACGCCGCCGGCCGTGACGAGCGCGCCGCTCCAGACGGAGAATTTCTCGGGCTTCGACTTCACGATCTTGCCGGTGCCCGCATCCCACATGATGAAGTTGCCCATGCCGCCGTGGCTGCCCGGCGCCGGGAACATCGACAGCGTCGCGCCAACGTACGGCTGACCGGCCGTGTACTCGACCTTGAACGGCTCGTAGTCCATGCACACGTGGTTGGTCGGCACGTAGAACATCTTATTGGCCGGATTGTACGCAGCCGGCTGCTGGTCCTTGGTACCGAGCGCCGCCGGGCAGATCCCCTTGCTGTTCACGTCCTGGCCTTGCGCTTGCGTGCTGTACTGCTTCACCACCTGCGGGCGGCCGGTCTTCATGTCGACGTGCGACGCCCAGTTTACCTTCGGGTCGTACTTCTCGGCGACCAGCAGCTCGCCCGTGGCGCGATCCAGCGTATAGCCGAAGCCGTTGCGGTCGAAGTGCACTACGACATTGCGCGGCTTGCCTTTCACGTTGATGCCGTCGGCGAGGATCATCTCGTTCACGCCGTCGAAATCCCACTCGTCGTGCGGCGTCATCTGGTACACCCACCTCGCCTGGCCGGTGTCGACGTCACGCGCCCAGATCGTCATCGACCACTTGTTGTCGCCGGGGCGCTGCGTCGGGTTCCAGGTGCTGGGATTGCCCGAACCGTAGTACATCAAGTTGAGTTTCGGATCGTAGCTGTACCAGCCCCAGGTCGTGCCGCCGCCGATCTTCCACTGATCGCCCTGCCAGGTCTTCAGCGACGAGTCCCTGCCGACCGGCGCCATCTTGCCGTCGGTCCAGGTCATGGTCTTGTCCGGATCCATGAGCATCTCGGCGTCGGGCCCGGTGCTGTAGCCCTTCCAGACCAGCTTCCCGGTATTGATGTCGTAAGCGGCGACAAAACCGCGCACGCCGAACTCGCCGCCGGAAATGCCGGTGATCACCTTGTCCTTGAAGACATGCGGGGCATTGGTGTTGGTGCCTCCCGCCTTGGGATCGCCGTTCTTGATCTTCCACAACTCCTTGCCGGTCTTGGCGTCGAGCGCGACCAGATTGGTGTCGGCTTGCTGCAGGAAGATCTTGCCCCCGGCGTACGCGAGACCGCGGTTCACCGTGTCGCAGCACATGACCGGGATCACCGTCGGATCTTGTCTCGGCTCGTACTTCCACTTGATCGTCTGATCGGGGAGACCGATCGCGAAGACCTTGTTGGGGAACGGGCTGTGCACGTACAGCATGTCGCCGATCACCAACGGGCCGCCTTCATGGCCGCGCAGGACGCCGGTCGAGAATGTCCACGCGACGCGCAGGTTCTTGACGTTGTCCTTGTTGATCTGCTTGAGCGCGCTGTAGCGCTGGTTCTGCATGTTGCCCGCCTGCATCGCCCAGTTCTTGGAATCCTGGGTGAGCTTGATGACTTCCGGATTGGCGAGCGCGAGCCCCGGAAGAGCAGCGAGGCCGAACAGAACGCCCCACTTGTACGTGCGTTTCGATGCCATCTGGATTTCCTCCTTTACATGCTGATTGGTGGACCGCATATTCGGGTACGCGGCGCACAACAACGCTGGTAGGACCCCTGCGCACCTCCTCTTGAACTTTATACCCGTGCCGGGAAAAATGCACCTCTCGCGAGAACGCTTTTCCGCGCAGAGCAGGGCACCGCCCGCCTACTGTTCCAAAAAGCGAACAATCGAGGACTTCGCTGTGTCAAAAATGGGAGCCATGCGCGACGCGCGGGAGTACTCCGAAGACGGCTGGATCGCCGAACGATGATCAGCGTTTCCGCACCATCAAGCACGACGCCTGAGAGGCGCGCTGCAGGGGCGATGCTGCGCCGCCGCAATCGGCGCGCTCGGGCTAGCGCGGCACGCCGCAGCCCTTCATCGCCTCGCCCTGGATTTGCAGATAGCGCTTCGCCGTTTCTCGCACCTGCGGCGGATCGCGGAACACGCCGCCGCGTTCGCCGGCGAGGCTCTGATAGCGCGCCGCAGTCGAGGCTTCCACGAAATCGTCGTAAGCATACTTTTGCGCAATCTCGTCTATCACACACGCGCACTTGTAGAGGAACTCCTGCTTGCCGCCGTTCTTCTGCATGCACTCGAGGACGAACTCCACTCGGTCTACGGTGGGGTAAGCTTTGATGCCTCCCCCCTGCGCCAAGGCGATGCCAGTGAGCGTCATCGCCAGTGCAGCGCCAAGCGCGATTCGGTGGGTCGACGACATGCTCCCTCCTTGATCCTAAAGTGCAATCTGCACGAGGCTCGATGCTAGCACGCAGTTTCACGACCCGCCTCGCGTCGCATCCGCGCGTAGGTCCAGAATACAAAAGCTCACGGCCTACAAGCAAGATGGGCAACTGCCCAATGCTCCCCTTCCCTTCGCCTGCACCGTGCCCAAACGTTCGGGTGCAGCCGCGTGGCATAATTGCCGCCAGCCGAGGCAACGCCACAGACACACCCCTGACGCCAGGCTCCCCGCTAGTCACGAAGGAGAGGGTCATGCTCCATCCGACCGGTACTCGCGCTCGTTTCATCGACTCCGTCGTCCGGGGTACGTCGCGCAATGAGGGCCCAAGCGCGCCTGAGTATGTGAAGCGTTCCTGGCTGCGCTGTCTCGACGAATATGGCTTGGATCCCGACTCCAGTCCGGATCCCGTCGTGATTTCGCGTCAGGACCTCCTAGCCCGCAAGGAACAGAATCTGGAGCTTGTTTCTTTCGCTGAGGTCGAAATGGCGAACCTCTACCAGCAGCTCGCCGGCTCGGGTTACTCGATCATCCTTACCGATCGCGACGGCGTCTTGCTTTCCTACTATGGCGACCCGAGCTTCAAGCTCGCGGCGTCGCGCACCGGGCTCGTGTCGGGCGCCGTGTGGAGCGAGCGGCACGGCGGCACCAACGGCATGGGGACGTGCCTGCTCGAGCGGGCGCCCGTCACCGTCCACCGCGAGCAGCACTTCCTCACCCGCAATACCGGGCTGACTTGTTGCGCCGCGCCGGTTTTCGATCCCCGCGGCGAACTCGTTGCGGTTCTGGACGCCTCCGGGGAGTCGGATCGCGCGCAACAGCACACGCTGGTGCTCGTGAACATGTCGGCGCAGATGATCGAAAACCGTTTGTTCCTCCACCGCTTCCGCGACGCCTTCATCGTGCGCTTCCACAGCCGACCGGAACTCGTCGGCATGTGGAGCGAAGGGATCATCGCGCTCGACCTTGCCGGCGCGATCACAGCGGCGGACCGCAACGCCCTCTTTCAGCTCGGCTGCAAGAGCGCGCGCGACCTCGTCAATGCGCCGCTCGAGCGCGTGTTCAACATCTCGCTGCCTGCTTTGATCCAGCGCAGCCACAAGCAATCGTTTCACCCGCTGCCGATCTACGAGGCGCGTAACGGCGGTCGCTTTTTCGCCGTCGCGTATGGGCCTGAGTCAAAGCGGCGGGGCGCTGGCGTGACGCAGGTTGCGTTGCGCGAAGAGCCCTCGACCCCGACCGCGAGCCGCAGCGCTTTCGATGGACTGGACTTCGGCGACCCGTTGATGGCGCGCAATATCGAAGCGGCGAAACGGGTCCTATCACGCGACATCCCGATTCTGCTGCTCGGCGAAACGGGAACCGGCAAGGAGCTTTTCGCGCGCGCCTTGCACGCCGCAAGCGGGCGCGCCGACAGGCCTTTCGTCGCAGTCAATTGCGCGTCGATGCCCGAGGCTGAGATTCGGAACGAGCTGTTCGGGTCTCGTCCAGGGGGGATCGCCGCCGCAACCCGTGAGGGTCAGCCCGGGAAAATCGTACAGGCCGACGGCGGCACGTTGTTCTTGGACGAGATCGGCGACTTGCCGTATGCGCTCCAGGCTCGACTGCTGCACGTGTTGGAGGAGCGCGAGGTGATCGCGCCGGGTGCCGAAGCGCCGATCAAGGTCGACATCCGACTGGTGAGCGCGACGCACTGCAAGCTGGAGGAGAAAATCCGACGCGGCGAGTTTCGCGAGGATCTCTTCTATCGGCTGCAGGGCCTCATGCTGGCGCTGCCGCGGCTCGCCGATCGAACGGACAAGCGCGCGCTTATCCGACATATCTTCGCCCAAGAAGCGGCCGCTGCGCCGAAGGTGTCGCTCAGCGAGGATCTGATCGACGCGCTCTGCACCGATCAATGGCCGGGCAACATCCGCCAATTGCGCAACGTGCTGCGCGCGATGATTGCGCTCCGCACGAGCGATTTGCTCGACCTAGCCGATCTGCCTTCCGACTACGGTCTGCGCCTGCGGCCCGCGCAGCCGGCGGCGCCCGCGCCCGAGATGGACTCGCTCAATCCGCTCCGAAGAGCGGAGCGCGAGGCGTTGCTCCGGGAGCTGGATCTTGAGCATGGCAACATCAGCCACGTCGCGCGCAAGCTCGGCGTCGGCCGCAACACGCTCTACCGGAAAATGCATCGGCTGCACATCAAGTGGCCGGTCAGGAAGCCGCTGCACTGAGCCCGCGGCAAGCGTTCCATAATTGACGCCCCGTCCGATTCCCGTCGAATTCAGGAGGAGTGAACCATGGATGTTCGCGCAGCCGTCGCCCATAAAGCGGGCGCACCACTCACCATCGAAACCGTGCAGTTGCAGGGGCCCAAGGCCGGCGAAGTGCTGGTCGAGATCAAGGCGACCGGCATCTGCCACACCGATGAATTCACGCGCTCGGGCTCCGACCCCGAGGGCCTGTTCCCGGCGATTCTCGGCCATGAGGGCGCGGGCGTGGTGGTCGACGCGGGCCCGGGAGTCGCCAGTGTGAAAAAAGGCGATCACGTCATTCCGCTCTATACCCCCGAATGCCGGCAGTGCGAATACTGCCTGAGCGGCAAGACCAATCTGTGCCAGGCGATACGCGTCACGCAGGGGCAAGGCGTGATGCCCGACGGCAGCAGCCGGTTTTCGCTGGGCGGCAAGAAACTCTTCCACTACATGGGCACCTCGACTTTCGCCAACTACACCGTGGTGCCCGAAATCGCGCTCGCGAAGATCCGCGAGGACGCGCCGTTCGACAAGGTGTGCTACATCGGCTGCGGCGTGACCACCGGTATCGGCGCGGTGATCAACACCGCCAAGGTCGAGCCGGGCGCGAACGTCGTGGTATTCGGTCTCGGGGGCATCGGGCTCAACGTGGTCCAGGGCGCGCGGCTGGCCGGCGCCAACATGATCGTCGGCGTGGATACCAATCCGGCGCGCAAGGCGCTCGCCGAGAAGTTCGGGATCACGCATTTCGTCAATCCGAAAGAGGCCGGCAGCGAGTTGGTCGCGCACCTGGTGAACCTGACCAAGGGCGGCGCCGACTACAGCTTCGAATGCATCGGCAACGTCGATGTGATGCGCCAGGCGCTCGAGTGCTGCCACAAGGGCTGGGGCGTGTCGGTGATCATCGGCGTCGCGGGCGCGGGCCAGGAGATCAAGACGCGCCCGTTCCAGCTCGTCACCGGCCGCGTATGGAAAGGCACCGCGTTCGGCGGCGCCAAGGGCCGGCGCGACGTGCC
>Ga0137372_10003582_pt1 | contig 15124 bp, 18 predicted proteins | sample SagtaG_6_FD_104911 | JGI IMG/M metagenome (GOLD analysis project Ga0137372, IMG submission 104911) | Vadose zone soil microbial communities from Sagehorn Ranch, Mendocino, California, USA - Sage1_R_60_16 metaG | ecosystem: Environmental > Terrestrial > Soil > Vadose zone | place: USA...
GTTCGCCGGATGGGACAGCGCCTCGCGGGCGGCGTCGAGCGTGGTGCCGCCGTGCAGGGCGATCAGGGCTTCCATGGTGGTGGGGAAGGCAGGGTGGCCCACCGCGTCCGGCAGGTCGACCACAAGTCCGCCCACCCACGCACCGAGGCGCCGCGCGCCCCCTCGGTCGTAGGTAACGAGCCGCATGACAGGGAGCCGGATGATACAGCCGGGAGGAGCGGTTTCCTCGCAAGGTCCGTGAGGAATCTGGCTCGATCTCCGATGGAATCTGCGATGCTCCACGACGACGTGCCGATAGCGACCCATCGATCCAGCACACCAGCCTGAGGATGGCTCGACCGGTCCCCCCGCGGCCCGACGTTCCACTCGACGGGCCCGCCGAGTCACTTCCAGGAGCCACCTGGCGGCCCGTCGAGGCCCTGCCGCTGTTCATCATCGCGCTGGTCATGGCGGCGCTGCTAACCGCGCCGATCTCACTCATGGGGTCCTGCAGCGCTCAGTACGATCTGGCCGTCCTGGCGGGCGAGGTTGCGCTCGGAGCCACGGTCTTGTGGTGGGTGGCGGTCGTCCGCAAGACTCCGGTTCGCGCCCTCGGGATTCCCCGGCGACCGCTGGGCGACCTGGGAACGGGCTTGGCCGTGGGGCTGCTGCTGGTGGTCGTGGCTGCGGTCGTACTCGCGATTGTCCAGGCGATTGCCACGAATGTCCTGGGCCACAGCCCGAAGGAGCCGCAGCAGGTCGTGGCTTGCGTCCGTGGGGTCGGGCTGGCCTTCCTCGCGCCGATCGTCATCGTGGCTGCCCCTCTTGGCGAGGAGCTGTTCTTCCGGGGATTCCTCTACCAGGGTCTTCGTCGGAGGTTCTCGGTCTGGCCGGCCGCGATTCTGTCCGGAATCTTCTTCGGCCTGGTACACCTGGGCGGGGTCGCATTCCTCCTCATCGTTCCCTCGCTCGCCGCCGTGGGCGTGGGCCTGGCGCTCGTGTTCGAGCGGCGGCAGAGCCTGCTCGCCTCCGTGGCGGCCCACGCCGCCTTCAACATCCTGGGGTACCTGGCGATCGCCCTCCGGCGCTGAGCCGATGTGGTACGGGCGAGTCGCGCCTTCGGGGTGTCCGAAGCGTGCCGATGACCTCGAAGGCGTCCTGGCCGGGCGAGACGAGCCGCTCGTACGGGAAGGCCCCACGTGAGGACATGTCGTGGTCCCGCACCTCCTTCCATACGACGCCCTTGCCCTGCCAGACGGGGATGCCGTAGGTGACCCAGCGCTTCTCCGGCGACTCCACCAGGGCCTCGGCGAGCCGGCCCGTGGCGTGATCGGCCTCGGACAGCTGGGCATCGAACGCGGGGAGCTCGGAGCGGTAGGCCTGCTGCCACGGGTCCGGCCACTCGGCGAGATGCCAGGGATCGTCCTCCCAACCCACGTACACCATGAGCGTTCCTTGGGGACCGATCGCATCGAGCAGAGCTCGGATGACGGTCTCCGAGCCGCCCACCACCCAACCCAGCGAGCTGATCCTGGCATGAACCATGAGCGCTACACCCTGTCGGACGCCCAGGCCGCGGAGGTCCCGGAGAAGCTCCGATCGGGTTACCGGGCGCTTGCTCTCGATGATGTCCCTGTCCGGCACTGAGGGTCATGCTACCGGCGGACGTTTGTGCTCACTCAGCCGCGTCGCGTGTGCTTGAATCGGGCCGTGCCCGACCCCGCCTCGATCGAAGCCGTCCGCGCAGCCGTCGAGGCCATCGTTCCGGCCAGGGGCGACCGGCCCGGAGGGGCCGAACTTCACGTGCACGTCCACGTGGTGGACGCTCTGGACCGCTTCCTTCCCGGCTTCGTCGACCTCACGGCCATGCTGTTGGGCGCCTACGCGGTCGACGTGCGCCCGGGAGCCTCGTTCACGGAGCTCACCGCGGAGGAGCGGACTGAGGTCTTGCGAGCCATGTCCCTGGAGGACAACCCGGACATGAGAGACATCGTCGACGGGCTGCTGGTGTTCACCTACGGCGGGATGTACTCGGAGTGGTCCGGCTATGAACGGGAAGCTGGCGCGCTGCGGCCGCCGCGTGCCTGGGAAGCCGTCGGGTTCCATGGACCGTCCGAGGGCCACCCGGATTATCGGGAGTCTTGAATGGAGCGGCCGGACGTCGTCGTGATCGGGGCCGGGGGCGGCGGGCCTGTGATTGCCAAGGAGCTTGCCGAGCGGGGCCTGAAGGTACTGGTCCTGGAGGCGGGGCCGTGGCTCGATCCCGATGTAGACTTCACCCGCCTCGAGGACGACATGGGCTCGATCGTCGACGGTCGGCTGCGTTGGGGACCTGCCGATCGATTGCGTTCGCCGTGGATGCGAAGGCGCGACGGCGTCGGGCTCATCCTGCAGGCCGCCGGCGTGGGTGGGACGACGCTGCATTACAACGGGATCTCGCCCCGCGCGTATCCGTCCGCGATCCACGCGGACTGGCCGACGTCGTACGAGGAGCTCATCCCGTACTACGAGCGCGTGGAGGCGTTCCTTCCCGTCCGCCAGGTCGAGGAAGGCGAGCTGGCCACCAAGGACGCTCTGTTCGGCACGGGATGCGAGAAGCTGGGGCTTGCCCACAGCGAAGCACGGGACGTCACCACGGCGGTGTGGCGTCGATGCCACAACGCGATCCTGCCGGTGGCGAAGATGACCTCGGGCCGGCCGCCTCGTTACCCAGATGTCGAGGGGTGCACCATGTGCGGCCACTGCCTGGTGGGCTGCCCGAATCCCGTGGGCGCGCCGCCGGAACGCAAGGCCAAGCGCGCAACGAACGTGACGTATGTTCCAACTGCTGTGGCGACGGGGAACTGCGAGATCGTGCCGAACGCGTTCGCCACCTTCCTGATCCACGAGCCCTTCGAGGAGAAGAGGGCCCGCATCCGCGGAGTCCGGTGGCGTGACACCGTGACGGGGGAAAGCGCCGAACAGGAGGCCTCGATCGTCGTGCTCGCCGGGGGCTCCATCGAGTCTCCCCGCCTGTATCTGAACTCGGACCTGCCGAACGGGGCCGACGTGGTCGGCCGATACCTCACGACACACACCCAGGACGTGGTGACCGGGTTCTTCGACCGCGAAGTCAATCCGGACGTGGGCCAGGTGAGCATGGCGCGAGCCGACTTCCCGGGCTTCGGGACGCTCTTCACCCAGGGCTACGGGCCTCAGTCGTTCTCCGTCGTCCTGGCGGGCGGAGGTGGCGGGTTCTGGGACGAGGACACTGGCGACGAGCCGTGGGATTTCGCCGGGAGGTGGTGGGGTCCTCAGGCCGTCGAGTGGATCGAGCACTATCACCGCTCGCTCTCGATCCTGGTGTGCACCGATGACGAAGATCACCCGGACAACCGCGTCACGCTCGCTGATGACTGGCCGCCGGACGAGCACGGCCCCGTCCCGAGAGTCACCTACCGACCCACTCCCCGCTCCAAGGATCGCCAGGACTGGCTGGCGCGTAAGGCCGCGGAGATCCTGCGGGCGGCTGGCGCTCGCCGGATCCACCGAGCCAACTTCCCCCGCGCCCTCCTGACGCATCTCATGGGAACGATGCGGATGGGGGGCGATCCCGGGCGAAGTGTGGTCGGGCCCACCGGCGAGGCCCACATGGTCGACGGCCTGTACATCGGCGATAGCTCGATCCTCCCCAATGGGATCGGCGGCCCCAACCCGACGCTCACCGTGCAGGCCCTCGCGACCCGAACCGCCGAGCGGATCGTGACGCACCTGCCCTAGTCGGCGCCTGTCGCCCGAATCCGTGGGGAGCATCTTCGCTAGGGTGGATCGGAGCAGCGAGCGCATGATTTACTGCCTGACATCGACGCGACGACGGAGGCGGGGCCGCCTTCCGGCGTGTCCCGAAAGGAGGATCCAGATGCCTCTGTTCCCGAGCAAGGAATGGCTGGACATCTACGTCGAACGGATCAACCAGAGCCCTGAATACAAAGAGGCGGCGGCGACATGGGAGGGTGACGTCTGCTACGTCTTCGAGCCGGAACCCGACAAGGGCGTGAGCGACGAAATCTGGGCCTGGCTGGACCTGTGGCACGGGGAGTGCCGGGACTCCAGGTATGGGATCGCGCCCGACGAAGGCGAGAGGGCCAAGTTCATCATCAGGGCGCCTTACACCAGGTGGAAGGAAGTGATCAAGAAGGAGCTCGACCCCGTGAAGGGGATGATGCAGGGGAAGCTCAAGCTGAAGGGTGACCTCCCCACGATCGTGCGATACGTCAAGGCCGCCAACGAGCTGGTCAACTTGGCTGCCAGCGTCCCCACCGAGTTCGCGGATGAGAAGGGCTGAGCGCGGCTACCGAGGAGGAAGTCACCGGTGAGGGCTGTTGTCTTCAAGGACGTCGACAGGATCGCCGTTGAAGACGTGCCCGAGTCGGCGATCGAGGACCCAGGTGACGCTGTCGTGCGGATCTCGGCAGCCGGCATCTGCGGCTCGGATCTGCACTTCCTCCACGGGAAGGCTCCGCTCGTGCCTGGAGACACGATCGGACATGAGGGCGTGGGCGTGATCGAGGAAGTCGGGCCGGAGGTCAGGCGATTCCGACCCGGGGATCGGGTAGTGATCGCCTTCGACATCGCGTGTGGCGACTGCTGGTTTTGCCGTCACGGACAGACGGCGCAGTGCGACGACTTCCGGATGCTCGGCGGAGGATCCTTCGGAGGAGACCTTGTCGGAGCGCAGGCAGAGAAGGTGCGAGTGCCCATCGCCGACGTCAACCTGCTTTCGGTGCCCGATGGGATGGATGACGAGCGGGCCCTTTTCGTGGGCGACATCCTGACGACGGGTTACTACGGTACGGCCATCGCCGGCATCGGACCCGAGGACACGGTCGCTGTCGTCGGGGCGGGGCCGGTCGGCTTCTTCTGCGTTCAGGCGGCACAGGTTCACGGCGCAGGTCGGGTTCTCGCTCTCGACAGGCTCGAGGACCGCCTGGCCCTGGCCGAGAAGTTCGGGGCCATTCCGATCAACGTCGATGAGAGGAACCCGCACATGGCCGTCTCCCAGCTGACCGAGGGCCGAGGGGCCGACGTGGTCATCGAAGCGGTCGGGCATCCGTCCGCGTACGACACCGCCTTCGATGTCGTCCGTAGGGGCGGGACCATCTCGGTGGTGGGTGTGTTCGTGAGCGAGCAGGTCCAGGTGCCGTTGGGCATTTATTGGGCGCGAGCTGTTCGCCTCGTATTCGCTGGAATCTGTCCTGTGCACGCGTGGTGGGAGCGGACGATGGAGGCGGTCGGGACCGGAGCCATCGACCCCCTGCCGATCATCTCTCACGTCCTGCCGCTGGAGGATGCTGTTCGCGGATACGAACTGTTCGACTCGCGACAAGCGACGAAGGTGGTGCTCAAACCATGACCGCCACCGTCGAATATCCGGATCCCGAGCCGAATGGGCTGGTCTCGATGCTGGGTGGTCTCTTGGAAGGCAACCTGACGGCACACCCCGATCGCGAGCGCTTCCTCTCGAGCGTAGCCACGTACGGCCTGAAGGCTCCGGATGTCGGCGTCGAGGTCTCCATACGGCTCGCCCCGGGCAAGATCACGGTGCGCAACGGGATCGTCGGCAAACCCGAGGTCGTCGTGGAGACCGACGCCGAGACCCTTGTCGGGCTATCCTCGGTGCCGCTCAGGTTGGGGCTACCGGACATCTCGACGAAGGAGGGCCGCGAGGTCAACCGGAAGCTGCTGAAAGGCCAGCTGAAGGTGAAGGGTTTGTTCCTGCATCCCGGCAAGCTGGCGCGGCTCAACAAGTTGCTCACGGTGATCTAGGCGCCACGCGATCCTGGAGGAGGGGAGGGACATGGCCCGGGGGATTCCGAAACAGGTCATCCAGCACTTCCAGGCCGTCCCCCTGTTCGGCTCGGTGTCGAGGAAGGGGATCCGGGCGATCGTCCAGGCTGCCACCGAGGTGGACGTAGCCTCGGGGAAGGTCCTGGTGAGGCAGGGAGAGTGGGGGCGGGAGATGTACGTGATCCTGCGAGGGACCGCTCAGGTCACCAAGGACGGACGCAAGCTCCGGGAGCTGGTTCCCGGCGACTTCTTTGGAGAGATGGCCTTCCTGTCTCCGGCCCCGCGCACGGCCACCGTGACCGCCCGGTCCGATATGCGGGTGATGGTGTTGGACTCGCGGGCGATGGGCGCGGTGGTGGAAAGGGAGCCCGTTGTGGCCAGGCGCCTTTTGGCGGCGATGGCCGACCGGATCCGCTCGACCGAGCGATCCGCCAGCCATTAGCGAAGGACTGGTCGGTCACTGCTCCGATGCCCGAGACTCGTTACGCGAGAAGCGGCGACGTCAACATCGCCTACCAGGTGGTGGGCGAGGGAAATCTGGACCTCGTGTTCGTGTTCGGCTGGATCTTGAACATCCGAGCTGGCATGGGAAGAGCCAAACCTGGCCCGGTTTCTGAAGCGCGGCTTTGTTCGGGGTGTCGGAGGGCGGGCCCATGTGCATCCTGTTCGCCGCAACGTATCCCGAGCGAACCATCGCCCTCGTCACGTGCGGAACCTATGCAAAGCGCATCTGGTCGCCGGACTATCCGTGGGCTCCCAGTCCCGAGGAACGCCAGCAGTTCTACGACCTCATCGAGCACCAGTGGGGACAGGAGCTTGACCTCGACACCCTGGCTCCCAGTATGCAAGACGATCCGGCCATGAGGCGCTGGCTCGAGACCCACGTCCGCCGCTGCGCGAGTCCGGGGGCGGCCCTGGCCCTGGCGAAGATGAACACACAGATCGACATCCGGAATGTGCTGCCGGCAGTGTAGGCCCACGCTCATCATGCACCGAACCGGAGACAAGGACTCACGGGTGGAAGAAGGGCGGTACATCGCCGAACACATTCCTGGAGCCAGGTTCGTGGAGCTTCCCGGCGCCGATCACCTCCCCTGGATCGGCGACCAAGACGCCGTGCGGCAGGTGGGCATCGAGGTGCGGGCGGGTCTCCATAGCGGCGAGTGCGAGGTGCTGGGCGAGAAGCTGGCCGGCGTGGCGGTCCATCCGGGAGCCGGGGGTGGCCTCTCTGGCCGGGCCGGGCGAGGTGCTCGTCTCCAGCACGGTGCTCCAGCACGGTGAAGGGACCTCGTGGCGGGGTCGAGTATGGAGTTCAAAGACCGGGGGACCCACGAGCTGAAGGGGGTCCCCGGAGAGTGGCCCATCTTCAGCGTTACGCGGGTCTCCTGAGACGTCGGCGAGGGTACCCTTGCCGACAGTGGACGCCTCGGCGCTCGCGCAGAAGGTGCTGGCCGGTGATCGGCGAGCCGTGGCCAGAGCCATCTCTCTGGTGGAGGACGGCTCCAAGGAGCTGGCGCGGCTCTCCGATGCCCTGTATCCGCAGACCGGGCGAGCCTACACGGTCGGGCTGACCGGTTCCCCTGGGGTGGGGAAGTCGAGCCTGGCGGAGCAGCTCGTTCGGGCGGCTCGGGTCCGGGACCGGTCGGTGGCCGTCCTGGCCATCGATCCCACATCGCCGTTCTCCGGCGGCGCGCTCCTCGGGGACCGCCTCCGCATGCAGGCCCACGCCACCGACCCTGAGGTCTTCATCCGGTCCATGGCCACGCGAGGCCATCTGGGCGGGATGGCCCTCGCTGCCCCCGAAGCCCTGCGGGTCCTCGATGCCTCCGGCAAGGATCTGATCATCGTGGAAACTGTCGGCGTGGGGCAGGCCGAAGTCGAGGTGGCCACCGCCACGGACACAACGCTCGTGGTCGTCGCGCCCGGCTGGGGCGACTACGTGCAGGTTGCCAAGGCCGGGATCCTGGAGATCGCCGACGTGTTCGTGGTGAACAAGTCCGATCGCGAAGGTGCCGAGGAGGCGGTCCGGGACCTGAGGAACATGCTTCGGATGGGGCCGAAGATGCAGTGGTTGCCCCCCATCGTGAAGAGCTCGGCCGTTTCCGGGCAGGGTGTCGACGAGCTGTGGGACGCGATCGACCAGCACCGGAGGTACCAGGAGGAATCGGGCAAGCTCGAGGGAAAGCGCAGCCGGCGTATCGTCGAAGAGGTCAAGAGCATGGTGGCGTTCAGGCTGCGAGAGCGGACCGCCGGGCTGCTCGAAGGCGACGGCCACGATCCGTTGGTCCGAGACCTCGCCGAGCGGCGTATCGATCCGTATCGCGCGGCTGAGATACTGCTTGACAGGGTTGGTGGCTCGACCCTCGAAAGCTCGACGCAGTAGGGAGATGCCCATTGGACAGACAAGAGCTCGAACGCTGGCAGGACCACTACCGCCAGGCCGGCGAGCGGGACGCGGACTTCCAAACGCTCTCCGGCGAGCCGCTCGAGCCCGTGTACACGCCTGAGGACGTTGAGGACCTCGACTACGACCGGGCCCTCGGCTACCCGGGGCACTATCCCTTCACCCGTGGCGTTTACCACACGATGTACCGCGGCCGCCTGTGGACCATGCGTCAGTTCGCCGGCTTCGGCTCCGCCCGGGAGACCAACGCCCGCTACAAGTTCCTTCTGAAGCAGGGCCAGGGCGGTCTGTCCGTGGCGTTCGACATGCCCACCCTCATGGGGCGCGACTCGGACGACCCTCGGAGCGAGGGCGAGGTCGGCCGGTGTGGAGTGGCCACCGACTCGCTGGCCGACTTCGAGACGCTGTTCGACGGCATCCCGATGGGTGACATCACAACCTCGATGACCATCAGCGGACCGGCCGTCGTGGTGTTCGCCTTCTTCCTCGCGGCGGCCGAGCGGCAAAGCGTCCCGTGGGAGATGCTCGACGGCACCCTGCAGACCGACATCCTCAAGGAGTACATCGCCCAGAAGGAGTGGATCTTCCCGCCCCGGCCCCACCTCCGGCTCATCGGCGATCTCATCGAGTTCTGCGCCTCCGAGGTCCCCAAGTTCCACCCGATCAGCGTCTCCGGGTATCACATCCGGGAAGCAGGCTCGACCGCCCAGCAGGAGCTGGCGTTCACGCTGGCCGACGGGTTCTCGTACGTGGAGCTGGGGCGCGATCGGGGCCTGGACATCGATGCGTTCGCCCAGGGGGTCTCGTTCTTCTTCAACTCCCACGTCGACTTCTTCGAGGAGATCGCGAAGTTCCGGGCGGCCCGGCGCATTTGGGCCAGATGGTTGAAGGAGCACTACCGGGCCAAGGACGCGAAGTCCTGGCGGCTTCGATTCCACACGCAGACGGCAGGCTGCTCACTCACCGCTCAGCAGCCGGAGAACAACATCGTGCGGACGGCACTCGAGGCCCTGGCTGCCGTCCTGGGCGGGACGCAGTCCCTGCACACCAACGCCCTGGACGAGGTCCTTGCCCTCCCAACGGAGAAGGCCGCCCAGATCGCCCTGAGGACCCAGCAGATCATCGCCTACGAGACCGGCGCGGCCAACGTGATCGATCCCCTGGGGGGCTCCTACTTCATCGAGGCGCTCACCGATCGTATGGAGGAGGCGGCCGAGGAGTACTTCGCCAAGATCAAGGAGATGGGTAAGGGTTCGATGCTCGAAGGGATGCTCGCGGGGATCGAGCGCGGCTATTTCCAATCCGAAATCGCCGACGCCGCCTATCGCGAGCAGGAGCTGTACGAGAAGGGTCGGCTGGTGAAGGTGGGAGTCAACAGGTTCGTGGACCCCGAGGACAAGCCCATCGACGTCCTGGTCATCCCGCCGGAGACCGAGGAACGACAGATCGACCGAGTCCGTCAGCTCCGGACCGAGCGGGATGGAGCGAGTGCGCTGGCGGCGCTGGAGAAGCTGAAGGCCGCGGCGGAGACCGACGAGAACCTCATGCCGCTGCTGGTCGACTGCGCGAGGGTTTACTGCACGGAGGGAGAGATCATCGGCGCGCTCAAGGACGTCTTCGGCGAATACACCGAGACGCCCCGGTTCTAGCCTCCTGCCCCTTCGGGTCGCTGCGCCCGCGGTGGCGCTGATCGCCGCAGCGTGCGCGGGTTCGTCTCCCCGAGGCACCTCATCTGCCGGCTCCACCCCCACGACGTCCCTCACCCCGAGTGGGTTCGCTCGAGTCATCGTCATCGTCATGGAGAACAAGGCGTTCGGGGATGTCATCGGGAATCCCGAGGCGGCATACATCAACAGCCTAGCCCGAAGGTACGGGCTGGCCGGTGACTACTACGCCGTCGCCCATCCCTCGCTCCCGAACTACATCGCCCTGCTGGGAGGCAAGACGTTCGACATTCGGTCCGATTGCACGGATTGCCACGTCGACGCGCCCAACCTGGTGGATCACCTGGAGGGGGCGGGCATCTCGTGGAAGGCCTACATGGAGGGCCTGCCTTCGCCGTGCTTCACGGGTGCCTCCGCCGGAGGCTATGCCAAGAAGCACAACCCCTTCTTCTACTTCGACGACGTCGTGGGGGACCCCACCCGATGCTCCAAGGTGGTTCCACTCGACCGGCTCGACGCCGATCTGGCCAGCGACGGGCTTGCGAGATTCGTGTGGATCACGCCCGACCAGTGCCACGACATGCACGACTGCGGCGTAGCTCAGGGCGACCGGTTCCTGAAAGGTCTCATCCCCCGGCTGCTTCCCACGCTCGGGCCGAACGGCGTGCTCTTCCTGACGTGGGACGAGAGCTCCTCCTACGCGGAGAAGGACGGCGGGCGGGTCGCCACGATCGTGGCCGGGCCGAAGGTGCGGAAGGGATTCCGCTCGACGGTGGGATACTCGCATTACTCGCTTCTTCGGACGATCGAGGGGAGTTGGGGTCTCGAGCTCCTCGGGGGTTCAGGTTGCCCCTGCACGCTGCCGATGAGTGAATTCTTCAGGCCCTCCTGATCCATCCTTCGACCTCCCCCGAAGTCGTCCCGTGCAATCGCCTGACCGGCCGACTTGCGTCGACACATCACGCCCCTACTGTTGGTCCGTACCGAAAGGGAGGCATCGCATGAAGCAATGGGAGCTGGCGGGCGTCACCATCGACGTCTCGGGTCGGGGCCGGGTCATCGAGGTTGCGGCGCCCTCCCCGGACAGATTTCGTGTCCTCGTCGATCAGTGCCCTGCGCTCATCTGGACGACCGATTCGTCCCTGGTCTTCACCTCCTCCCTGGGAGGAGGGCTCGGCGCCCTCGGAATTGGGCCGAATCAGCTCGTCGGCGTGTCGCTCCTCGAGTTGGTGAACGACGATGCGCCCGACCCCAAACCTCTCGCTGCGCACCAGCGGGCGCTGGAGGGCGAGACCGTCACCTTTGAGATGGTGTGGGGGGATCGGATCTTCCAGGCCCGGGTCGGCCCGCTCCACGACGGGCGGGGCGAGTGCATCGGAACGATCTGCGTGGCGCTGGACACGACCGAGGCCTCACTGCATATGCCAGCCGGAAGGATCCTGGGGCTGGCCACCTCGGCCTGAGAGAACCGTTCGGCCTCCCCGGCCGGCCAGCACGCGGCTTCGACCGGATCCGACAGGGCATGATTGGGGTTCGGTCGAACGTCTGGCCGTCGTGGTCCCAGAACGCTCGAAGCCGGTCATCGACGTCGCTCATTGGGGGAGAGTATCGCCTATCCCGAAGGTGCCGCAGGCCTCTCGCACGCCGGTTGGAGTGGCGGACGTATGAGCCGAAACCGTGGCGGCGCGGAGCGCCCAGGACCACACCAGGAGATCGATCGGGTAGGCCACGTATCCGACACGAGCCGCCGGCGCCACCAGCATGGCTACGAGGAACAGGATGCCCGCGTCCTTCGCGGCTGCCCAGGCCGTGGCAGGAGGGCGCCTCACCACGATGAACACGAACAGGGCGAGCACCACACCAACAAGTGCGAGCGTGAGGGGCACGCGCCAGGAGGGTAGAAGGCGGATCAGGGCAGTCCCCAGTGTCGGTGTCCCGGCCGCGCTTCGTTGTCGCCCCAGGCCCAGGGGAAATCGGATCACGTCTTCCACGAAGTCCGCGGGGCCCCAGGCCAGGAAGGGGACGACTCCCGCCGCGACGACTGCAGTGGCGATGATGGAGAAGCGCCCACGGGCAGGCCGTCCTTCTCTGTTCCGAGCAGCCAGCGCGAGGATGGGGAGGAGGATCCACGCCGTCTGCTTCGTGACCGCCGCAAAACCTGCGACCGCACCCGCCGCCCCCGGTCTACCTTCGTCGGCCAGGACGAGGGCCAGGAGCATGAGAGCGAGCACCGGGAGGTCGTCCCCACCGGTGGCCATGAGGAGGGCGCCCGTTGGGAGGCCGGCCAGTACGAGAAGGCTCATCCGTCGGTCGCGCGGGGAGGCACGCCTGAAGGTCGGACGGCCGAACGCAAGGGCAGCCACGCCGAGGGTGAATGCGGCAAAGGCGATCCGCGAGTCGGCCAAGGCGCTCGAACCGTCGAAGGCTCGGGGCAAGCCGAACGCCAGCATCGCGGGCAGGTAGGGGAAGTGAGTCTTCGTGCCGAGGGGACGGGTCTCGAGCGGCCCATGGAGATAGTCGGCAGCGTACGGATCGACCCTCTTCCTCAGGGCTCGGGCCGCCTCTTCGGTGACGATCGCTTCGGACTGGGCGTGAAACCCGGGACCGGTGCGGGCCCGCCACACGGTCTCAAAGCCCAGGGGCAGGATGGCCGCTCCGACCAGCACGGCCAGGGCGAGCCAGCCCAAAGGGTGGCCCGATCGCGCACCCGCAGGTCTCCGAACCGCCAGCCATAGAGCGACGATTGTCCCTGCCGCATACGCAGGAGCAGCCAGCCGCCCCCATTCCCGGAACATGGGGATGCCAGCGGCGAGCGCGATGATGCCCGCCACGACGGCCGAGGCGGCATACAGCGCGGCATCGGCCAATGCCGAGCGGCCATGCAACACGAACGGCAGGATACGCGGGGTACGTCGATGTCTCAGCCGCCGAAGATGGCCGGGAGGACCGTTGTCTTTCCGAGCACGAAGATCGCCCCGATCACCAGGCTGAACACTCCTGTGAGCACGGCCACCGAGGCGTAGATGGCGAAGTTCTTGGAGGCCCTGAGGAACCCGAAGGCCGAACCCAGCGTGATCAGCGAGTTCGAGGTCAACAGCCCAGCGATGAACACCACCAGGACGAGAATGCCGGAGAAGACACCGCCTGCCCCAGCCACGGCCAGAAAGACGAGAACCTGCGTGGGGGTCTCGGCGCCGATCCCGTGGATCATCCCCACGCTGAACGACGTGACCTTCCCATAGTTCATGAATGTCTCATCGGGCTCCGGGCGGGAATGGTGATGGTGCCCGCGACGGCCGTGATGCCCGTGGTGCCACATCGGGGCGTCTTCAGCGTCGACGCCTTCGTGCGCCCCGACGAGAACAGGAGAGAGACGGTCGTCCGGACCTTCGTGCCCTGCTGTCTGTAGGGACCCAGCCCCTCGCTGTCCGCCGGACGTCCCCCTGGCCCGAATCCACCGTACGCCCTTACGAACCCCCGTGAAGATGAGCATCCAGCGGCTGCGGAGCCGGAAGTCCCGTCCATGTCTGATCAACGAGACGAACACGTAGACCCCGAGGAGGAGCAAGGTCACTCCAACCACCCGGGTCATGACCACGTCCACCCCCTCCGGAAGTTTCTTGCCGACCACGATGGCGATCATTCCCAGCATGAAAACGACCAGGGCATGCCCAAGTGCGTACAGCGTCCCGAACACAAGCGCTTGGCGACGTTCCTCCTGCGAGCTCGTGATGTCGGTGATTGCCGCGATGTGGTCCCAGTCGATCCCGTGGCGAAATCCGAACAGGGCCGCGGAGATCAGGACCCCGAAGCGGAACCCCTTCTCGGCGACGTCGGCGAGGACGGCGATCACCGTGGCGTCGTTGCTCCCTTTGCTCTCGTTGAGTGGGTCGATTCAAGCATGTATCGCAACGAGTTGCAAAAGACCGGTCATGCAACAAGCCACTAGTGACAAGTTCCCCTCGGCTACTCCGGGCGGTCCAGCAGCTCCTTCTGGCATTCGGAGCAGACACCCGAGATGGCGAAGTGGGTGAGGTCCGGGCGGAAGCCGTGATGGCGGGAGATCAGCTTCTTCAACCGTTCGGCCTCCACGATCGAGAGTGACTCCTCGGACCCGCACCTGGAGCAGGTCAGGTGAACGTGCTGGCGGTCGGACCAACGGTGATACTCGGGTCCGGCCTCGAGGTGGGCATGAGACAGGACTCCGATTTCCTCGAGCAGATCAAGGGTTCTGTACACGGTGGAGGGATTGACCCCGGGCACCCGCTCTCGAACCCGCCGGGCAACCGCCGCCGGGTTGATATGCCCCTCGGATGACATGATCTCGGACACGATCGCGCGTCTCTGCGGGGTCATCCTGAGCCCCCTGGAACGGAGCAGATCGAGGACGGTGTCGGCCTGACTCAGCATGCACCTGCAATTCTAGCGTCCGATTGCACATGCATTGGGTTGCGACAAGGGCTTCGGGTCCGCCGTCACGCTTCCGCTCCTTCGCGGCCGGCGGTCCCATGATCGCCGTCATTCATCGGCTGATCCATCATCCGCAGCATTTTGGGGCCGCCTGTGCGCAGGAACCGAACCACGAGGACCGCAGCCAGAAGCAGGAACAGGATGTTGAGAACGGTCGTGTAGTTGAGGTGAACGGATGCCTCGATCACCTTCGCGTTGCGCGCCTTCGGGATGAGTCCCACCGCGTCGAACAGGAACTGAACCATCAGGCCAGCCCCCACCATGGTCGCGTAGAACGTCCCCAGCAGGAACAGACTGACCCGGGCCCCGTAGTACTTGCGGTAGATGTTAAGGATGGGCAGGACGATCAGGTCACCGAAGAGGAACGCGACCACGCCGCCGAAGCTGATCCCGCCGTTCCACAGGACGGCGGCCAGGGGGACGTTTCCGATGGAGCACACGAACGACGCCATGGCCACCACGGGGCCGATCAGCGGCCCCCAGAACCTGGCCACGACCGGGTGGTGGACCAGGAAGAACTCCTCCCAGAAGTGCTCCGGGACCCAGGCCGCGAGTGCTCCGGCGATGACCAGGCCACCTCCGATGTCCTTCCAGATAGCCGCCCAGTCCATCACGAACAGATGGCTGATCGCGGTGAAACCCGACGGCGAAGCGATCCGACGGAAGAGTGGCCCTTCGGTGACCGACATGTCCATCTCGGCGTGGCCTTCCATCGAGCCCCGGAGGCCACGCTCCGCCTGCCGCCGGGCCATCTCGACCATTCGCTCCGACAGGAAGACCA
>Ga0137372_10003583_pt1 | contig 15123 bp, 17 predicted proteins | sample SagtaG_6_FD_104911 | JGI IMG/M metagenome (GOLD analysis project Ga0137372, IMG submission 104911) | Vadose zone soil microbial communities from Sagehorn Ranch, Mendocino, California, USA - Sage1_R_60_16 metaG | ecosystem: Environmental > Terrestrial > Soil > Vadose zone | place: USA...
ACGCGGCGTCAAACCCGCCAAACGACACCAAGCCATCTCCGGATACTGGCAAACCGACCAAACCCTGAACCGATGGTGCCTGATCCAGTCCTACCTCACCACCACCCGCAACCACGGCCTAACCATCCTGGACGCCATCACCCGCGCCCAAACTGGAAACCCCTGGCTACCCGAACCCGCCACAGCGTAACCAGGCCCATTCACGACGCCAACCCGTGAATGGACACCTTCGGCTGCGCAGGCGGCGGCGCTGCTGGCCGAAGGCCACCGCCGTCCGCATGGTCCGCGTCGGCACCGGCGAATTGGTGCGCAAGCTGCCCACCGTGCTGAACCTGACGTCCCCGTTCGAGCACACGGACGTGGCGTCGTAACGGGGCGGCCGACTGGCGTGCGGCACTTCCGAGAACTGTACTTCTCGGAAGTAAACTCCGGGCGTGACTTCCGAGAACGCGGCGAAGCCGGGTCGGCGGGGCGCCGAGGCAGCTTCCGAGAATACGCAGCCTCCCGTCGGGCCGCCGCGTCGCGGCCGCGCACCCGTCGTACTACCGCCCGGCTTGGCGGCCGCGCACGCCGCGTACACCGCGGCGTTGGCCCGGACGCCGCTGTCGGCCGAGACCCGCCGCACTTACGCCTCGAAGGTCCGCACCTACCTGGCGTGGCTCGACACCGGCGAGGTCGACGGCGACCCGCTGATCGACCCGGCCGCCCGGGACTGGGCTGTCCGGGACTACCGGACACATTTGGCCGCGGTGGCGAAGCGCAGCAACGCCACTATCAACAACGCCCTGGCCGCGGTCGACGACTTCTATACGCGCGCCGGCCTGGGCGCGGCCAAGGCCGAGCGTCTCGACCTGCCGTCCGTGGCGCCGCGCGCCTTGACCGGCAAGGCCGTGCTGCGGTGGCTGCGCGCGGCCAACGCCGTCGACTCGGTACGCGACCGGGCCCTGGCGCTGACCCCGTTCTACGCCGGCGCCCGCATCGCCGAGGTCGTCGCCCTCGACGTCGATGACGTGCGGCTGTCCGCCCGCAAGGGCACCGTCCGCTTCTACGGCAAAGGCGGCAAGCCCCGCGAGGTGCAGCAGCACCCGCAGCTGCGGGAGGCGTACGCGGCCTGGCTCACCGTTCGGGCCGGCTGGCCCGGTGCCGACACCACGCCGGCGTTGTTCCTCAACCGGCGCGGTGGCCGGCTCGGGGTGCGCGGTGCCAGCGCGATCTTCGCCGCCATCCTCGACGCCGCGGGCCTCGACGACGACGGCTCCGCGCACGTCCTGCGGCACACGTTCGCCACCACTTTGGTCCGCGGCGGCACCGACCTGGTCGTGGTCGCCGAGATGCTCGGCCACGCCCGGCTGGATCAGACCCGCCGCTACACCCTGCCCACCGCCGCCGACCGGTACAAGGCCCTTGCCCTGCTGCCCGTGGACCGTTGAGGGAGAGGAAACGGGCGATGCCCTGTCGTCATCGGCGCTCGGTCTGGTGTTGGCACCAGGCGTAGAGGGCGTCGTAGACGAACAGTCCCCGGTGCAGGAGTTGATGGTCGTCGGTTTCGACGTGCAGGCCGCCTTGGCCGATGGCGAGCAGGCCGGGGCCGAGCGGGTCGGTGTGCAGGTCGCCGGCGATGTCGGCGGCGTGCACGATCCTGGCCAACCGCGCTAGGGCGGGGTCGTCGAGGTGGTGGGCGTCGATGAGGACTTCGAAGGTGCAGCGTTCTCCGTCGGGGGTGCGGCGGTGGGTGTAGGTGGCGCCTTTGGCGTCGAAGGAGTGGCCGCCTTCGGCGGCGGCGACGTCGAGGACCTGGTCGGCGGGTACGAACAGGATCTGCGCGTCGGGGTCGATGAACCGGCGGATAAGCCAGGGGCAGGCGATCCGGTCGGTCTTGGGGCGGGCGCGGGTGATCCATTTCATCGGGCGCCTCCAGGGTCGGGCTACCAGGGCCAGTGCAGCAGCAGACCGGCGGCGGCGCCGCCGGCGACCAGGTACGGCTCCTTGACCTTCCACTTCAGCAGCAGGGCCAGGGCGACGATGCCGATGCCGGCCTCGGCCCAGCCGGTGATGGTCTGCCGCGACAGCACCACGACGGCGCCGGCGATCGCGCCGGCCGCGGCCGCGGTGGCGCCGGTGACGAATGCCTTGATCTGGGGGTTGTCGCGGTGGCGGATGAACCACCGGCCGGGCAGCACCACGCCGAGGAAGATCGGGGTGAAGATCGCCACGGTGCCGACGAGCGCGCCGGGGAAGCCGGTGGTGAGGTAGCCGATGAAGGTGGCGGTGATGACGACCGGGCCGGGGGTGATCAGGCCCATCGCGACGGCGTCGAGGAACTGGCTGTCGGTGAGCCAGTGGTGGTCGTGTACGACGCCTTCGCGCAGGAACGGGACGATGGCTAGGCCGCTGCCGAAGATGAACGCGCCGGCTTTGAGGAAGAACCAGCCCAACGCCACCAGCGTCCCGCCGGTGGCCGACGCGGCGAGGGTCTTGGCCGCCAGGGGCCCGAGCCCCGGTGCCAGGCCGACGGTGGGCGGCCGGGGCCGGCGCAGCCACCGCGGCGGCGCGTCGACGGCGATCATGAAAAGGCCGGCGGCGATGAACAGCACGGCGATCTCCGCGCCGGTGACGGCGGTGACCACCGCCAGGACGGCGCTGATCGTCCACAGGCGCCAGTCGCGGCGGTTGGTCAGCCGGGCGAGCTTGTATGCGGCCACCGCGATGATGGCCATGACGGCCGGGGCGATCCCGGCGAAGAGGGCCTGCACGACGGGTAGGCCCTGGTAGTGGGCGTAGGCGACGGCGACGCCCAGCACGAGCAGGAACGACGGGGCGATGAACGCTGCGGAGGTGGCCAGCGCGCCGAGGGTGCCGCGGCGCAGGAACCCCAGCCACATCACCACCTGCGCGGCGAGGGGGCCGGGCATGGTCTGGCCGAGCGCGACACCGTCGAGGAAATCGTCGCGGCTCAGCCAGGCCCGGCGTTCCACGAGGTCGCGTTGCATGTAGCCGACGGAGGCGATGGGGCCACCGAAACCCCAGGTGCCCAGCCCGATGAAGTAGCCGAGGAACCGGCGCAGCGTCACGGTGTGAAGGTCGTCCGGCCCGGGCGGCGGGGGTGGGGGTGTGTCGTCGGTGTCGGGTGGCCGGTCGGGCGGGGTGCCGGTGCTCATGCGGGTTCGTGTCCCAGCAGCGCCGCGCGCCGGTGGTATTCGTAGAGGCCGTCGAAGATCGGTCCGGTCAGGTCGATCACCTCGGGGTCGGTGCGGGTCATGGACAGGCCGCGTAGCACGACGTCCATGCCGCGGGCCTCGGGGGCGTCGAAGCGTTCGTCGTCCAGGTCGGCCTCGTGCACGATCTGCGCGATGCGCCACAGCAGCGGGTCGTCGAGGTGGTGGCGGCGCAGGATCGTCTCGAAGCTGCAGTCGGTGTCGCCGTCGGGGCCGGTGTGGTGGGACAGGTCCACCCCGGGCATGGCGAACGGCGTCGCGTCGTCCAGGACCTGTCCCGGCTCGTCGACGTACACGAACTGCGCCTGCGCGTCGATGAACCGGCGGATCAGCCAGGCGCAGGCGGCCCGGTCGATGTGGACCCCGGCCCGGGTCGCCCATCTCATCGCGGAACCTCCTGCGGGTCAACGGCTCCGGTGTCCAGCAGCGCCCGCACCGCGGCCTGCGCCAGCTCTCGGTGCGGCGGCGGGAAGAAATCTCGACGGGCGATGCGTCCCAACTCCGCGCGCAGCCGCTGCCCGGCACGCCGGCGCTGCACGGTGGGCAACGTCCGCGCCTGCTCCGCCTCGGCCCGTACCGCCGTGTACTCCCCGGCCCGGGCGGCGGACAGGTCCGCCGCGAGCCGCCGCTGCTGGGCCGCGTCGGTGGGCTCGGCCAGCCACACCCCGGCCTGGCCACCGGCGTCGCGGACCTCCTGGGCGACCCATTCCAGGTGCTCGCGGGTGCGGGCGTCGGCCGGCAGCCCGACCAGCCCGTCGGAGAGTTGGGCCACGCCGAGGCGTTTGAGCTTGCGCCACACCGCGATACGCGGACCGGACGGCTCCCGCGGCACCCGGTAGGACAGCAGCACCCACCGGCCCGGACCACCCAGATCAGCTGGGCCGACCGAACTCGGTTTCGGCTGTCGCGTCACCACGCAGGTACCCGCCGTCCAGAAGCCGCGATCCGACCCCGTCAGTGTAACCTTGGTTACACGCAACGCGCGAGACGCGGTCGCTGTCTCATCGGTCCGGTGCGCCACGGCCGGCGAGCCTTTCTCGGCGATGAAACCGTGGTTACACTCGGCGGGCCGGGGCAGGGTACCGACCAGGCGGGGGACGACGATGACGTTCAGCACCCTCCACATCGCGGCGACCGCGCTCACAGTCGGCGTGCTCACCCTGGCTGTGGCCGCGTGGCGGCTGCCCCGCGGCCAATGGCGGCAGGCCCTGATCGTGGCGCTGCTGTCCGGCGGCGCGGTGTTCCTGTGGCGGATCTCGGCGAACAAGCCCGACCTCAACGACGGCCTGCCCGGGTTCTCCGCCAACGACTGGGCCGCGCCGATCCTGGCCTACGTCACGCTGGGCGGCTACGCCGACCTGCGGCCCCCCGCAGACCCGCGCCGCTACCGGCAGGTCCGCGCCCTGGTCTTCGTCGTCGCCCTGGCCGTCAATGTCATCACCATCTGACCCAGGCGCCGGCGGTGTCCCGCGCCGCCGGTGGGGTACCCGCCGCCGGGTGCTGGTCGGGGCCGCTGTGGCGGCGCTGGTGATCGCCGCCACGGTCACGGTCGGCGTGCTCGTGCGCCGCGGCCAGCAGCCACCGCCGGTGCCACTTGGCCTGCGGGCGGCCGGGCAGATCCCGTTGCCCGGCGACAGCTCCCGCTTCGACTACGCCAGCCTGGATCCGGCCCGGGGACTGCTGTTCATCGCGCACCTGGGGGCCAGCCAGGTCGTCGAGGTCGACGTGCGCGCCCAGAAGGTGGTCCGCACCATCGGCGATCTGCCCGGGGTGCACGGCGTGCTGGTCGTGCCCGACCGTCACCGGGTCTACGCGACCGCCACCGACAGCAACCAGATGGTCATCCTCGACGAGGACACCGCAACGGTGCTGGCCCGCGGACCGACCGGCGCCTACCCCGACGGGCTGGCCTACGACCCGCGCCACCAGACGGTGTGGACCACCAACGAGACCGGCGGCACCGAAACGATCCTGGACGCGGCCACGGCCGCGCCCCGCGGCAGCATCGACGTCGGCGGGGAGGCCGGCAACGTCGCCTACGACCCCACCACCGGGCAGATGCTCGTCGCTGTGCAGGGCCGCAACCTGCTGGCCGTCATCGACCCGGACACCGCGACCATCACCCGCCGGGTGGCGCTGCCCGGCTGCGAGCACGACCACGGCCTGGCCATCGACGACGCCGACCGGCTCGCGTTCGTGGCCTGCGACGGCAACGCCACCCTACTCACCGTCGACCTGACCACCTGGCAGACCGTCGCGCAGCACCCCGTCGGCCAGGATCCCGACGTGCTGGCCTACGACCACGGCAACCACCGGCTGTACGTCGCGGCCGAAAGCGGCTGGCTGACCACCTTCCAGGTCGGCGACCGGCGGGTCACCGTGACCGGCAGCGGCCACCTCGCCGACGGCGCCCACGTGGTCGCCGTCGACCCCACCGACCACCGCAGCTACTACCCCGTCCCCCGCGGCCGCGGCGGCCACCCGGCGCTGCTCGGCTTCCTCGCCCCCTGACGCCCCGGCCGCCGCCGCGCCGGGCGCGTCAGCGGTGGGCGGCGACGGGCTCGTGGTGGGCGGCGCGGGCGGCGCTGTCGGGTTCGGCGTGCACGACCGCGGCGGTCAGGCGCGGCACGGCGTGGATCAGGCGGTGTTCAGCATCGTGGGCGATGGCGTGCGCGGCCACCACGGTGGCGGCGTCGGCGACGGTGATCTCGCACTCGGCGCGTAGCTGGTGGCCGATCCACCGCAGCCGTACCTCGCCCACCCCCAGCACCTCGGGGGTGGCGCGCAGCGTCTGCTCGACCCGGTCGACCAGCGCCGGGTCGACGGCGTCCATCAACCGCCGGTACACCTCACGGGCGGCGTCCGTGAGCACGAGCAGGATCGCAACGGTGATCAGCAGCCCGACGACCGGGTCGGCCCACCGCCAGCCGATCGCGACCCCACCCGCGCCGAGCAGCACCGCCAGGGAGGTGAACCCGTCGGTGCGGGCGTGCAGACCGTCGGCGACCAGCGCCGCGGAGCCGATCCGCCGCCCGACGGTGATCCGGTACCGGGCGACGATCTCGTTGCCGGCGAAACCGACCAACGCCGCGGCCGCGACGTAGGGCAGGTGCGACACGGTGGCCGGGTGCAGCAGCCGCCGCAGCGCCTCGTAGCCGGCCAGGGCCGACGAGGCCGCGATGACCGCCACGATCACGATGCCGGCGAGGTCCTCGGCCCGGCCCTAGCCGTAGGTGTAGCGACGGGTCGCGGCGCGGCGACCCAGCACGAACGCGATCCCCAACGGGACGGCGGTCAACGCGTCGGCCACGTTGTGCAGCGTGTCGCCCAGCAGCGCCACCGAATGCGACAACACCACCACGACCGCCTGCAGGACCGCGGTCGCGCCAAGCACCGCAAGGGAGATCCACAAGGCCCGGATGCCGTCCCGGGAGGTCTCCATCGCCTGATCGACCTTGTCCGCCGAATCGTGCGAATGCGGCGTGACGACATGGCCGAGCTTGTGCCACCACGCCGCCGGCCCACCACCGTGCGCGTGATCATGTGCGCCATGATCGTGCTCGCTGTGCCCATGGCCGGCGGTCGTCGGCTGCTGGCCGTGCTCGGCGGTCATCGGCGGGCTCCGCTGGTGGTTGTCGGGTGGGTTGGGTCACTGGCACTATAGGTGCTCATGTACGCACGCGACAACGCGGCAACAGCCAGCCATGCGCAACAAGCCCTCCCGGACCCGCGCCAGGTCGACGCCGCGGTGACCGCGCTGCGGATGCTCGCCGACGGCACCCGGCTGCGGCTGATGTGGCTGCTGCGCGACGGGGAGCACGACGTGTCCAGCCTCGTCGCCGCCGTCGGGGCCGCCCGACCGGCGGTGTCGCAGCATCTGGGCAAGCTCCTGCTGGCCGGCCTGGTCACCATGCGCCGGGACGGCCGGCGCGCGCTCTACACCGCCAGGGGCGGCCACGTGCGGCGCCTGGTGACCGAGATCCTGCACGCCGCCGACCACCACCTGTCCGGAGCGCCCGACCACGACTGACCGTGAGGGCCATGTCACGGCCGCGGGCCTGCAACACAGGAGCCCCCGGTACGGCGCGGCGCCCGTCAGTCCGCGGCGGCCGGGGCGCGCCGTGCGGTGGCATCGACCGGCCCGGGCCCAACGGCCGGTGCACGGTCGTAGTCCAGATGCGTTTCCAGGTCCAGCTCGAAGGTGCGGTGCAAGGCGACGTTGGTCCAGAACAACGGCGTCAGGCCGCGCAGGTCGTGCTCGGTGAGCCGGGCCGCCCACTCGGGTTCGTCGAGGACCCGGTCGACCATGCGGGTGTTGACCAGCACCAGCGCGGACTGCAGCAGGTGCAGCGCCAGCATCGAGGTCTCCTGGTGCTCCCGGTCGGAGCCCGGCAGCTCGGCCTCGCGGCCGTAGTGGATGGCCACGTTGGCGGAGTTCCACTGCTCGACCACCTGCAGGCCCTCGTGGATCTCCCGGCGCAGGCCGGGATCGGCCAGGTAGCCGGCGATGAACGCGGTGCGCACCGCCCGGCCGAGCTCCTCGATCGCCGCGAGGGTCGGGTGCTTGGGGCCCTTGGTGTTGAACCGGCGCAGGATCTGCTCAGACTCGGCGGTACCCAGCCGCAGCGCAGTCGCGTACTTGATCATCTGGTCGTACTGCTGCGCGATTAGGTCCCAGTTGACGGCCCGGGTCAGCACCGGCTCCAGGCCGGGGTATGAGGCGCCCTCGGCGGGCCGGTAGAGCCGGGACGCGCCGATGTTCTTCAGCCGGGGCAGCAGCCGGTAGCCGAGCAGGTGGGTGAACGCGAACCCGACCACCGAGGCGCCGTGGGTGTCGGTGTAGTTGGCGGTGATATGCGAGTCGACGTCTCCGGCATGCCGGATCAGGCCCTCCATCATCGCCGCGACCTCGCTGGAGGAGCAGGTCTTGAGCTGCGAGTACACGCAGACGCTCTTGCGCTCGACGTGCCAGTAGATCATCACGCCGGGGTCGAAAGCGCGCGAGTTCGCCGATTCCTGAGCGCGAAACGGGGTGAAACTCGCGCGTCGAGCATAGCGGCCGTTCGTGGCGCGGGTTCGGGTGGTTTTGTTCGCGAGTCTCCGCCCCAACCCGGTGGACACCCTCTCTGCCGATCTTGCTGGTTCGACGTCGCACGACATTGACGGAGAGTCACGTCGCCAGGGAAACGCGACGGCGCACGGTCGGCGGCACGTGAATGCGCCATTCCCCTGCGATTGCATTGGTCACGATGACGGAAGGGCTGGGGTTGCTCCATTACGCGCCGTCTTCATCCGGGCCTCGAGGTTCAGCAGCGCCGATCGCACGGTGGCGGCGTCGGTTTCCATCGGGAGCCGCATATGCGCGACTCGGTTGCGGATTGGCACCATCTGGACCTTCAACCGGGCCCACTCGCCGACCCGCACGCCGTGGACCATGCCATGCGCCGTGGCGAGTTCGGCGGCGAGGTCGAGCAGGTCTTCCAGCAGGAACCAGTCCAGTGGCGTGTACATCTCGTCGAGAGACGACGCCGACACGTTCGTATCGTTGCGGGCCAGACCGAGTGCCTTCGTGCCTCGGTCGCCCAGCGCCTCGCGCCAGGCGTCGCCGTGGACCTCGTGCAGCACCTCCATCACCATCTTGCGAACCGTCCGCTCGAACGTGAACATCTTCCGGGCTAGCACCTCCCAGTCCGCCGGAGGAGAGACGACGGACCGCAGCGCAGACCCGAGGCAGTCCTTGACCTCAGCCCGCCACGGCTCGGCGAAGAGGTGGACGGTGCCGTCGAGGTCGTTCACCCACAGCAGACAGGCCGACTCGAGCGCCGTGATGTGGTGGTCGGCCAGGTTGTCCTCGGGCAGGTCCAGCATGTCGCACTCGAGTATCAGGTGATCGAGCAGGGCGAGCATGCCCACGCCGAGCTCGTCAACGGCCTGCAACAAGACAGTGCGCAGGAACTGCCCGGCTCGGCGCAGCTTCTCGTTGCCGGACAGTTCGGCGAACTCAAGCTCCAGGTAGTACTCGGCAAGCGCCACCGTGCCGCCGGCAAACCGTACGATCCGCTCCGCCGCCGCAGGCTCCAGGTCCGGGCGCATCGACCGCAGGCGTACGGCGTCGACTGAGATCGGCCGGAGCCGGCTACAGTCCGCGATTATCGAGGAACCGTCCGGCTCCGGAAAGGACAGCTTTGGCCATGCCGAGACGACGATCAGCCGCGCCCCGGCGGCGATCGCCTCCTGGCCCTTCGGACGGCTCTGCCGCAGGAGGTCCTCGAAGTCGCGGCGGTGGGCGACCGATTCCGGGTGCCAGAGGAGCACCACACTGCCCCGCCCGAATTCGGCGGCCGGCGGAACGGCATGATCCCAGCCGTGCTCTGCTGCGGTTTCCCAGTCGACCCGGTGCACCGCAAATCCCCGATTCTCAAGTGCACCCCGGAGGTCGTTCTCGAAGCGGGTGGACCGGGACAGCGCCCCGGCCTGAAGGTACGCCGACATCCGCCCAGTCATGGCCTCGGCGATGTCGACGTACCCCGCCGCGTCCGCTCACTTCCGCAGCGCTATGCGGCTGAAGGCGGTCAGTTCGTAGCCGTTGGCTGTTTCGTCGATGAGACCGAGCTTGAGCAGGTGGTGGATCTGTGACGGATAGGCGCGGTCGACCTCGTCCGCGCCGATGTCGGTCCCGGAGAGCAGGTGCAGGACGTCGGTGGCGGCGGGGTAGAACCGGTCGAGGCTGGACAACATCTCCTGCAGCTGCTCCGCGATCCCGCGCTGCCAGGATCGCTGGACGGAGGCCACGCGTTGCGCAGTTACCTCTCGGGAGCTGAGGTCACGTGGCAGATCATCGGCGATCCGGGCGCACAGTGATCGGTGCAGGAAGACGTGCCCGCCGGACAGAGCGAACACCTTGTCCAGCGCATTATCGCTCCACCGCACCCCCATCCGCGTACCCACGTCCCGTATCAGATCGTCGGCTGCGGCTCGGTCGAGTGGCGGCATGTAGTAGGGCTTCGCCCAAGCGAACAGAGGATTCTCCCGCCCGTAGAGCACGCCGGCCTCAAGGACGGAGCTGGTCAGGCCGGAGATGGCCACGTTGAAGTTCGGATTCTCCTGTACCAGGCTGCGCATGACGCCGAGGAATTCGGGCACGTACGGGCGATCCAGCGAGTGCCCTGGATCCTTCCCGATCAGGGACTCGATTTCGTCCAGGGCTACCACCATCTGGATGTCCCGCGAGCTCGGATGACCCAGCATCGCCTGCATGGCGCGCCGGAACTCGCTGACACTGGACGCTTCGGTCAAATGGGAGAGTTCGTGTGTGCGCAGCTTCAGGTCGCGGAGCTTCGGCAGCAGGCTTGCCGTCAGGTCCATGTGCAGCGCGAGGCTTTGCTCGCCGGTGTCGCTCGGCAGATCCTCCAGGTCGCGCAGCACGAAGATCCGCTGCGCGGGCGAGGTCATCACCAGTTGCCGGCCGAGTTCCTTGACCAGCGAGGTCTTTCCAGTCTTACGCAGCCCGAAGATGCCGCAGACCTTGCCATTGCGCAGTTGCGTGGCCAGGTCCTGCAGTAGGTCGCGCCGACCGAAAAAATCGCGGCCGGTTACCGGCAAAGTCTCCTCGTACAGGTTCTGCCTGGCGATGCTGTCGGCCAGGTCGCGCAACAGCACCTGGGCGGTGTCGCGCGCCGGAGCATCGGACGGGACCGCCTCGCCGCGCGGCAGGGCGACCACGTTGACTGGTTCCCGTACGGTCCAGTCGCGCAACTTCGCGGGTAGCAACGGATCGTTGGCATAAACGAGATACAGATCCCGACTCGGCTCCCGGGGCTGCCGCTCGCGAAAGGCGTTCAGTTTCTGGAAGTCTCGAAACTGGAATTCCTTGTCCGGCGAGTAAAACGCCATGACCTCGCGATGCAGGCCCAGCGCACCCTCCATCACCTGGCCGAACCGGACGAGAGCGGTCCATGCCCCCCGGTCTCCCGCACCGTCCCATCGCCGGGCGTCGACGATGTCGGACCCGAGCAGCTGAAGGGCCCTCCGGTGCACGATGGCGGTCGGGAACGCCTCCGCGAAGAGCCGGAAGCTACGGAGGAACTTGTCCTGTCGGACCTCCGGGATGCGCCCTTCACGGAACGCCCTCTCGTCGAACCTCACGAGTTCGATGGTAGAGGTTGCACCGGCCCGCCAGGCGGGGCGCCGCCGACCGCGACCACCCTGTCAAATATTTCGGCCGCCCATCCCGGATCCGACGAATTGTTCGCCTCCGGGAATCTCTCTGCTCGGCCGTCGCGCCGGTGAGCCGTTCTATCCGGAAGCAGCAGCATTCGAGGCTGCAGCATTCGCTAATCTTGGTCCCGGACCCGCACGTGATATCCGCTCATCGGCTACTTACCCGGCACCCGAAGATGGGCGCAGACCCGGTCAACACCACACGCCGTTGTCAGACCGCCGCTACTGCCGCAGCCGTGTCAACCGCGATCTGATCCACAGGTGGAGCGCTTTTCACCCGTATTGATCACCGACATGCGAGCTGGTGTCGCCGATACTCGCGACCGTCTGGCGCTGGTTCTCGGTGACCGTAGCCAGTCGCGTCATCGCCAGAGGGTGGACCGCCGTTCGGGGTGGGCGGCGTAGATGTACTTCATTGCGGTCTCGGCGGCGATGCCGAACACGCGCATCAGGTGGACGGGGTCGGCGGTGTGGCGGGCTTCGTCGAGGATGCGGTCTTGGCGGAGCTTGGACGGGCTCAGGCCGAGGGGCCGGAAGATGTCGTTGATCACCATGGTGGACACCGGTGGGAGCCGGTCGTCGGCTGCGGTCTGCTGGCTGACCAGCAGGTAGGGGTTGGCCGTTCGTGGCCACCGGCGGTGGCGATCGCGCAGCCAGTCACCGGCGAGGGTATGGGTGAGCTCGTCGAGGTAGACGATGTGTCGCAGGTCGCGTCGGACGGTCAGACGCCCGTGGGGCAGGTCGAGGTCGGTGAGGCGGAGGTGGCGGGTCTCGCGCCGGCCGAGGCCGTGGATGGCGATGAGCGCGACGACGAGCTTGGCCATCATGCCGTCGGCCCGGTCGACCAGGCCGCGGAGCCGGTCGGTGGGGATCGGCACGGGCAGACGCTCGATCTGGGGAAGCGGGATGCCGCGCGCAGGGTCGCGGAAGATCATCCGTTCCTGCTTGAGCGCCTGGAACAGGCTGCGCAGCGCGCTAAGGAGGTCCCGTCCCGGCGAGCCGGGACGAGACGCGAGGGCGTGGCGGATGTCGTCGTTGGTGATCTCACGCAGGCTGGTGACCCGGCCGGCCCACCCGGTCAGGACCGGGTGCAGGTAGCCGAGGTACTTGCGGATCGTGGCGAACGGCATCGCCGGGTGCGCCCGCCGGCCGTCGCCGCGCAGGACCAGCACCCAACGGCGAAGCTCGGCGGCGATGCCCGCGGGGAGGGCCTGGATGCGCTGTTCGACGGCTCGCTCGTGGACATCGATACCCCGGGCGGGGTCGGGGATGACCAGACCCCGCTGGGCGAGGAACTGCAGAATGCGTCGGGCGCTGGTGCCGGGCCGGTCGGCGGGCAGGGACCGAATGTCGGCCTCGGGGATGGGGGCGTCGGCACCGACCCACGCCAGTAGGATGCGCAGGCTGCGGGTCGCCAGCCGCCGGACCTGCTCATCCCATCCCTGCCGCTCGGCGTGGTGCCCGAACTCGTCGAGCAGGGCCTGGGCGGTGCGGGTGAGCGAGGGCAGGCGGTCCAGTTGGCCGACGGTGACGCAGCTCCAGTCGCGGCGGGCATCGAACAACGCGCCCTGCGCCGGGTTGACCAGGTGTGGCGAGACCGGCGGCTCGGTCGGCCGGGTGGCGGCCGCTTGTTGGCGGGCCTTGTGGTGCGGCGCGGCGTACCCGAGTGTCCCGGACCGGATCACGAGTCGGGGGGCCAGATCGCCGCCGAACCAAAGCTGGGTCCACGTCTGCGCTTGCGTTTCGGGACCGTGGTGGGCGATGTGCAGGCAGCAGGCCCGGCACAGGCCGTCCAGCAGCGGCACGCCGTGACGTCCGCAGCGATGGCAGTCACCGAGGGGGTGCCGGCCCCAGCTGCCGCAGCCGGAGCACAGCGAGCGGAAGCCCCAGCAGTCGCAGTGTCGGCAACTGCGATGTGGCTTGGCAGGCACGACGGGCCGCCGGCGTCGGCGTGCGCGCAGCAGCCCGGCCTCGCGCAGGATCCCGGCCGCGGTGTCCCGGCTGCGGGGCAGGTCATCGAGGACCTCCTCGGCGACCAGGTCCTCGCCATCAGCGTCGCGGACAGCCAGGGCCAGCCGTAGCATCCAACACGCTGACCGCCACCATGCGGTGCTCAGCCCGTGCTCGGCGGCCTTGGCGATGGCGGCCGCGCGGAGCCGTGGGTAGTCGGCGAGCTGCCGGTCGCGGATGCGCCGAGCGTGGGCTTCGGTGAGCTGGCGGCGCAGCTGGAACAGCGGGAGCTGGCCGCGTAGGGCAGGCGGACACACGCACGGGTCGTCTCGGGGCTGCACCGCTGCGACGCGCTGGCGCTCCAGCCAGGACCGTGGCCGGCTCGCGTCGCGTGGCTTGCCCCGCAGCGGGCGGTCGATCGGCTGCGCGCGCGGTGTGGATATGCCGGGCAGGATCAGCGCGAGCTGGCACGGCTGCCCGGCGATCGGGTCGGCGATCCAGCCGGGGTCGAACGTCCGGATGACCTGCAGGCAGAGTCGACACAGTCCGTCGGTGTTGAGGTGGCCGTCGTGCCCGCACCGACGACACGGGCCGGTGTCGGGGTGTTGCTGGCGCCAGGAGGAACAGCCGACGCAGTCGGCGAACTGGGCCTTCTCGCCCCAGCCCAGGCAGACCCGGCACTGCCCGATGGGCCAGGCCCTGCGCGCCGCCACCGGGTCAGTTCGGCGGCAGCGACCGGGGCGAGCGGCCCGCACCCCGGCGCGGCGTTGGCCGTACCGGCCGGCCAGCTGTGTCATCGGCGCCGACCGCGCGCTTGCCGGACTCCCGCGCCCCGTCGGTGGCAGCCAGTGGCTCGGCCTCCAGCAGGTCGGCCACCGTGCAGTCCAGGGCGGCGCAGATCTTGTCCAGGTCGTCGAGCCGTACCGAGATCGGCTTGCCGCTCCACAACGCGGCGACCTTGCTCAGCGACGGGTTGAAGTCGACCTGCTGGAATGCCGTCAGCAGGTCGCTGGGCCGCCAGATGTCGCGTTTGGCTGCTGTCCAGCGCAGATTCCACTTCACCGCAGGTTCCCCTTGTCCATCACCAGTCGCTGGACCGCCCGCCCGGCCGCGGCCAGGCTCGCCACCTCCGGGTCGGCGTGGGCGGTTGCCATGTACGTCACTGTGGTTGTCGGCCGATCGTGGCCAAGCATCTTCTGTACCTCCCACAGCGACATCCCGCGTTCGTAGTTGTGCGTCGCGGCCGCATGTCGCAGCAGGTGAGGGTGGAGCTGTGTGACAGGCCCGATGAGGAACCGCTGACCGGCCGTCTTCAGCGCCTTGCGGAACGTCGAAGGTGTCACCGCGATGCCCGGGGTCGGCACGTTGAGCGCCGACACCGCTGGCGGCAGCCGCTCGGACGGGAACAGCGGCGCGTTCGGATTCTCCGGGTCGTCACCGAACTCGCCGCGGACCTCCTCGATGTACCACCACAGCAGGTCGCGGCCCTCGGCGAACAGGTACGCCTCCCGCTGGCGGGGGCCGGACCCATGGGCGCCCTTGCCATGGACGAGGAAGCGACCCCACTGCCCTAACTCCCAGTGCACATCCCCGATGCCGTACCGGGCATGCCATTCGGTCATCAGGTTCGATTCCCAGGAGCCGAACTTCTTCGAGTCCGACGCGCACGCGGTGCCGGTACCCCACCAACGGGGATCACGCCCGCGCATGGTCTCGTTGACGACCGCGGCGATCGCGC
>Ga0137372_10003594_pt1 | contig 15094 bp, 9 predicted proteins | sample SagtaG_6_FD_104911 | JGI IMG/M metagenome (GOLD analysis project Ga0137372, IMG submission 104911) | Vadose zone soil microbial communities from Sagehorn Ranch, Mendocino, California, USA - Sage1_R_60_16 metaG | ecosystem: Environmental > Terrestrial > Soil > Vadose zone | place: USA: California...
CGGGCGGCTCGCCGAGCAGCTCGATCTGCGTGACCGACGCCGCACCTTCGCGGTGCGTGCTTGCGACGCAGTCAGCGCCCGTGTCTCCGCCACCGACGACGATCACGTGCTTGCCCGCTGCGGTGATCGTCGGCGTCGCGCTGCCGGCCACGTCGCGATTTCGGCCGTACAGGTACTCCATCGCGAAGTGCACGCCGTCTAGCTCGCGCCCTGGAACGGGGAGGTCGCGTGGGATGCGCGAGCCGGTCGCGAGCACGACCGCGTCGAATCCACTGACATCGTCGGCTCCTGCGTCGACGCCGAACCGGAACTCGACGCCCTCCTCGGCCATCTGCGCAAGGCGCCGCTCGACGACTCTCTTCTCGATCTTGAAATCGGGGATGCCGAAGCGCAGCAATCCGCCGCCGGTCTCGTCGCGCTCGAAGAGCGTGACGAAGTGGCCCGCGCGGTTCAGCTGCTGCGCGCATGCGAGGCCCGCGGGCCCGGAACCGACGACTGCGACCGTGCGTCCAGTTCGAGTCGCGGGCGGCTCGGGCACGATCCAGCCCTCCTCCCACGCGCGGTCGACAATCGCAAGCTCGATCTGCTTGATCGTGACCGCGTTGCCCTCCTCGATCTCGAGCACGCACGCGGCCTCGCACGGGGCGGGGCATAAGCGGCCGGTGAACTCGGGGAAGTTGTTCGTGCGGTGCAGCTGGTCGATCGCCTCACGGAACCGGTCTCGGTAGACGAGGTCGTTCCAGTCGGGGATCAAGTTGCCAAGCGGGCAGCCGTGGTGGCAGAACGGGACGCCGCATTCCATGCAGCGCGCGCCCTGGTGCTGCAGCTCGACGAGCGGGAGCGCGCGGATGAACTCGCGGTGGTCGCCGACGCGCTCGCGGGGTGCGCGCTCGGGCGGGTCGGCGCGCGTGAACTTCTTGAAGCCGCCGATCTCGCCCATCAGACCACTAGGCCGCCTCTTCTGTCTCGGACTCGCGGGTGAAGAGGCCGTGGCCGCCCGCAGAGACCGGCTGGTCTCGGTGGCGCTCGAGGGCGGCGCGGTAGTCGTGCGGCATCACCTTCACGAAGGCATGAAGGGCGGCGTCCCAGTCGTCCAGCAGACGCGCTGCGACGGGCGACTCGGTACGCCACTCATGCTCGGAGACGAGCTCGCGCACGATGCGCGCGTCCGCGGCCTCGAGCGCCTCGAGGCCGACGAGCTCGGTGTTGCAGCGCTCCGCGAAGGTGCCGTCCTCGTCGAGGACGTACGCGATGCCGCCGCTCATCCCGGCGGCGAAGTTGCGCCCGGTGCGGCCGAGGACGACGACCACGCCCCCGGTCATGTACTCGCAGCCGTGGTCGCCGACGCCTTCGACGACGGCGGCCGCGCCGGAGTTGCGAACGGCGAAGCGCTCGCCTGCGAGGCCGCGGAAGAACGCTCTTCCGGCCGTTGCGCCGTAGAGGATCGTGTTGCCGGCGACGACGTTCTCCTCGGCGCGGAAGGCTGCGCCCTCGGGCGGCCGCAGGGCGAGGACGCCGCCGGAGAGGCCCTTGCCGACGTAGTCGTTCGCGTCGCCGACGAGCGTCAGCTGGATCCCCGGCGCGAGCCACGCCCCGAAGGACTGGCCGGCCGACCCGCGCAACGTGAAACGGATCGTCCCGGCAGGCAGCCCCTCCGCGCCGTGGGCACGTGTAACCGCGTTCGAGAGCAGTCCGCCCACCGTGCGGTTGCGGTTCGCAATCGCGAACTCCGCCTCGGTCGGCACGCCGGCCAGGATCGCGTGGCGCCCCGCTTCGATCAACCGCCAGTCGAGCGCGTCCTCGAGCGCCGGCGGCGGTGGTTCCGTGCGCCGCCGCGGGCCGTCGGCCACGGTCTGATGCAGAATCGCCGACAGGTCGACGCCTCGCTGACGCCAGTGCGACACGGCCTCATCGGCATCGAGAAGGTCGACGCGACCGACGAGATCGTCGAAGCGTCCGACGCCGAGCTGCGCCATGATCCGGCGCGCTTCCTCGGCGACGAAGAAGAAGAAGTTCACGACGTGCTCCGGCTTGCCCGCGAACTTCTTGCGGAGCTCGGGATCCTGCGTCGCGATCCCGACCGGGCACGTGTTCAGGTGGCAGGCGCGCATCATCACGCAACCGGTCGCGATCAGCGGGGCGGTCGCGAAGCCCATCTCGTCCGCGCCGAGCAGCGCGGCGATCACGACGTCGCGGCCCGTCTTGAGCTGGCCGTCCGTCTGCACCCAGATGCGCGAGCGGAGGTCGTTCAGCATCAGCGTCTGCTGCGTCTCGGCGAGCCCGATCTCCCACGGGATGCCCGCATGGAGGATCGAGGAGAGCGGGGAGGCGCCGGTGCCGCCGTCATGGCCCGAGATCAGCACGTGGTCCGCGCCCGCCTTCGCGACGCCCGCGGCGACGGTGCCGACGCCCACTTCGGCGACGAGCTTCACCGAGACGCGCGCCTCGGGGTTCGCGCAGCGCAGGTCGTAGATCAGCTGCTTCAGGTCCTCGATCGAGTAGATGTCGTGGTGGGGTGGCGGCGAGATCAGCCCGACGCCGGGCGTCGTCATGCGCACGCTCGCGATGTAGCCATCGACCTTGTGCCCCGGCAGCTGCCCCCCCTCGCCGGGCTTCGCGCCCTGCGCCATCTTGATCTGGAGCTCGTCCGCGTTCGCGAGGTAGTTCGCGTTCACGCCGAAGCGGCCTGAGGCGACCTGCTTGATCGCCGAGCGCCGGTCGTCTCCGTAGCGCACCGGATCCTCGCCGCCTTCGCCGGTGTTCGAGCGGCCGCCGATGCTGTTCATTGCCTGGGCGAGCGTCTCGTGGGCCTCTCGCGAGATCGAGCCGAGCGACATCGCACCGGTCGAGAACCGCTTCACGATCTCCGAGGCGGGCTCGACGTCCTCGAGCGGGATGCCCTCGACGTCGCGGAAGCGCAGCGCGCCGCGCAGGGTCCCGCGCCGCGCGTTCTCGGCATTCACCGATTGTGAGTACTGCTCGTAGGTCTCCGCCGAGCCGGAGCGAACCGCGTGCTGAAGCTGGGAGATCGTGTCGGGGTTCCAATGGTGGTGCTCGCCGTCGCGGCGCCACGCATAGAGCCCGATCACGGGCAGCAGCGCGTCGGGCGTCGACGGGTATGCACGTGCGTGCCGCGCGATCGACTCCTCGCCGAGCTCGCGGATGCCGATCCCGCCGATCCGCGAAGCGGTGCCGGTGAAGTGCCTGTCGATCAGCTCCGGCCCGAGGCCGACGGCCTCGAAGATCTGCGCGCCGCAGTACGACGGCATCGTCGAGATGCCCATCTTGGACATCGTCTTCAGCAGGCCCTTCGCGATCCCCTTCGTCGCGCGCTTCTGCGCTTCGGCCGGCGTCATCCCGGGCGGGAGCCAGCCGAGCTCGACGAGCTCGGCGAGCGTCTCGAGCATCAGGTAGGGGTTGACGGCGGCGGCGCCGTAGCCGATCAGCGCGGCGATGCTGTGCACGCTTCGCGGCTCGCCCGACTCGACGACGATGCCGGCCTGAAGGCGCGTTCCCTCCCGGACGAGGTGATGGTGCACGGCCCCGGTCGCAAGCAGGGAGGGAATCGGCACACGACCGGGGCCTGCACGTCTGTCGGACAAAATCAGGATGTTCGCGCCGGCGGCGAGCGCGACGTTCGCCTCGGCGCAGATGCGCTCGACCGCGGGCTCGAGCCCGTCCGCGCCTTCGTCCGCGGGCCACGTCGTGTCGATCGTCCACGACTTGAACACCTCGGACTCGACGCGTCGCAGCTGCTCGAGCTCGCGGTCGAGCAGGATCGGGTTGTCGATCACGAGTTGGCGGGCGTGCTCGGCCGTCTCGTCGAGCAGGTTGCGCTCGGAGCCGACGCTCGCGCGGACGCTCATCACGATCGCCTCGCGGATCGAGTCGATCGGCGGGTTCGTGACCTGCGCGAAGAGCTGCTTGAAGTACGAGTAGAGGAGCGGCTTTCGCCCGCTCAGCACCGCGATCGGCGTGTCGTTGCCCATCGAGCTCACCGGCTCCTCGGCATTTCGCGCGAGGGGCGCGAGGATCGCCTTCATGTCCTCCTGCGCGTAGCCGAACAGCAGCTGTCGGCTGCGCAGCGGCTCTTCAGGCGGCTCGACGTCGGGGGCCGGCGGCAGCTCCGCGAGGCGCAGCTGCTCCTGCTCAACCCACTCCGCGTACGGCCTCCTTGTTGCAATTTGCAACTTGGTCTCTTCGTCGGGGACTACCCGGCCCTGCGCGAGGTCGACGAGGAAGAGCTTCCCCGGCTGGAGGCGCCCCTTCCGCACGACGTTCTCCGGGGCTTCGTCGAGGACGCCCGTCTCGGACGCGAGCACGACCCAGCCGTCGGCGGTCTCGTACCACCGGCCTGGCCGCAGCCCGTTGCGGTCGAGCGTCGCCCCGATCACGCGCCCGTCGGTGAACGCGATCGCCGCCGGGCCGTCCCAGGCCTCCATCAGGCACTGGTGGAAGGCATAGAAGCCGCGTAGCTCGGGCGACATGTCGTCCCGGTCCTCGTACGACTCCGGGATCATCATCATCAGCGCGTGCGGCAGCGACCGGCCGGCGAGCACGAGCAGCTCGAGCACGTTGTCGAACGTCGCCGTGTCCGACCCGCCGGGGCGGATGACCGGCAGCACCTTGGGCAGGTCGTCGCCGAAGAGCTCCGACGCGAGCTGCGACTCGCGCGCCCGCATCCAGTTGATGTTCCCGCGGAGCGTGTTGATCTCGCCGTTGTGGGCGATCACACGGTAGGGGTGGGCGAGCTCCCAGCTCGGGAAGGTGTTGGTCGAGTAGCGGGAGTGGACGAGGGCGAGAGCCGTCTCGACGCGCTCGTCGGCCAGGTCGAGGTAGAAGCGCTCGAGCTGGGGAGCCGTCAGCATCCCCTTGTAGACGAGCGTCCGGGAGGAGAGGCTCGGCACGACGAGGTCCGGGCCGGCGGCGAGCTCGGCCACGCGCCGGATCACGTAGAGCTTCCGCTCGAAGGCGTCGCCCGCGAGGCCCCCGGCGGCGCCGATCACCGCCTGGCGGATCCGCGGCGCGACTCCGGCGGAGACTGTGCCGGCCTGGGAGAGGTCGACCGGCACGTCCCGCCAGCAAAGGAATCGCTGCCCTTCGTCTGCAACCGTCCGCTCGACCAGCGCCTCGAGCTCGGCCCGGCGCCGGTCCTCGACCGGCAGGAAGAAGGCTCCGACCCCGTAGCGCCCCGGCTCCGGCACGCCTTCGACCTCGGCCCGAAGGAGCCGGTCGGGGATCTGGAGCAGGATCCCGGCCCCGTCGCCCGTGGCGGCGTCGGCGCCCGAGGCGCCGCGATGCTCGAGGTTCGAGAGTGCCCGAAGCGCCCGCCGGACCGTCTCGTTGGAGGCCTCGCCGCCGAGCCGGGCGACGAATGCGACCCCGCAGGCATCGTGCTCGTAGGCCGGGTGGTAGAGGCCTGATGGAGCGGGATATGTGCGTGATCGGTCGGTCAAGACTGAGTTATCGCAGCGTCGGCGGACGATGCCGCTTTCCGCCTTATGGGGCTAGTCGGCTTGGCGGAGGGGTGCCGACTAGCGCAGGCTGATGCGCGCGACGAACGCAAAAATGGACTTCGTAGCGTTCGGTGTGCGCGACATCGAGCTTTCAGAGTGAGGCCTCGGAGCCCCGGCGTCAATGGTGTTCACCGGTTTGCCGCCAGATGGGAGAAAGAAAAGGGACAAAACTTGACAGCGCACGCTCCGGCATGCACTGTGAGAGGGCGATGACCACCGCGCAGACACGCATCTCTTCGCTCCGCCCGGTCCGGGCCGCGGGCGTGTCCGCCCTTATTATCGTCGTTATCGCGATTCTCCCCTTCTAGGGGAGATACACGAACACGCGTCCTTAGCCGACGCAGACGCCGACCTTTCCCCAGGAGAGGTGCGTCTCCGCTCCCCGTTTTCCGAGAGAGGAATGTGTTCGTGTCCCACCGAAGGATCCAGGTCTTCGATACGACATTGCGAGACGGCGAGCAGTCGCCGGGCATCGCGCTGCAGCCGCACGAGAAGGCGGAGATCGCTGAGCAGCTCGTGCGCCTCGGCGTCGACGTGATCGAGGCCGGCTTCGCCGCGGCGTCGCCCGGAGATTTCGAGGGTGTCCGCGCCGTCGCCGGCGCGGTGGAAGCACCCGTCGTCGCCTCATTCGCGCGAACGCGCGAGGAGGACATCGACGCGGCGGCCGAGGCGCTTGCCGGCGCGCGGCGCTCCCGGATTCACATCGCGCTCGGCACGAGCCCCGTGCACATGGAGCACAAGCTCGGCCTCGAGCCGAAGGAGATCCTCGAGCTCGCCCGCCGTGCCGTCGCCTACGCGGCGGCCAGGGTCGACGAGGTCGAGTTCTCGTGTGAGGACGCGACACGGTCGGACGCTGCGTTCGTCGCGAGGGTCTGTCGCGCGGTGATCCGCGCGGGTGCGGGGGTCGTGAACCTCCCGGACACGGTCGGCTACGCCTTGCCGGCGCAGTACGCGTCGTTCATCGACGACGTGCGGCGGCGCTGCCCCGAGCTGCGGACGGTCACGCTCTCCGTGCACTGCCACAACGATCTCGGGCTTGCGGTCGCGAACTCGCTCGCCGGCATCGAAGTGGGCGCGCAGCAGGTCGAGTGCACGGTGAACGGGATCGGCGAGCGCGCCGGCAACGCCTCCCTCGAGGAGATCGTGATGGCGCTGAGCGTCCGGGCCGAGCACTTCAAGATCGAGACGGGTGTCAACACGGCCGAGATCGCGGCAACGTCGAGGCTCGTCTCGGAGCGGACCGGCTACGTCGTCCAGCCGAACAAGGCGGTCGTCGGCGCGAATGCGTTCGCACACGAGGCGGGCATTCACCAGGACGGGATGCTCAAGGACGAGCGGACGTACCAGATCATGAATCCGAGCGACGTGGGCGTGCGCATGACGCTTCCGCTCGGCAAGCATTCGGGCCGTCACGCGTTTGCGCGCGCGTGCGCGGAGCGCGGCGTGTCCCTCGCGGGCAAGGAGCTCGACGGGGCCTTCCGCCGCTTCAAGGAGCGTGCCGACGCCGGTGGCGACCTCACGCTCGAAGAGCTCTTCCTGGAGGTGAAGACATGAGCCGTACGGCAACAGTCGCTTGTCTGACCGGAGCCGGAACGGCGCCGGAGCTGATGGCAGAAGCGGTCCTCGCGCTCGACGCAGTGGCACGACTTCACGGACTGCACATCGAGGAGACGCACGTTCCGTTCGGAGGCGTCGCCGTGGCACGCGCGGGACAGAGCGTGCCCGCATCGACCCGGGCGGCGATCCTCGGCGCGGACGCGGTGCTCGTGGCGGGCGCCGAGGAGCCGGCCCTGGCGGAGGTGATGACGGAGCTCGATCTGCGCGCGCAGGTCACGCGGGTGCGCTTCGGCCACGACGACGACGTCGCCTTTGTCTCGCCGCTTGCGTCCGGAGCGACCGAATGGACCGTCGAGGCCGCGTTCCGGATCGCCGAGACGCGCACGATGCGGCTCGCGTCGGTCGGCGATGCGCCCTGGAACGACGTCGTGGACGCGGTCGCGGCCCAGCACGAGCACGTTCGCGTCGAGCATCTCCCGCCGAAGATGGCGATTCCGCTGGCGGCGTTCAACGCGAGCCGTTTCGACGTCGTCGCGGTCGCTCCCGCCTGGGCGGAGGCGATGGTCGAGATCGCGGCGGCTCCCGCCGCGGCGCGCGTCGCGGCCCACGGCCTGCTCTCTGAGCACGGGCCCAGCCTCTTCGTGTCGTCTCCCGACGGCGGCTTTGCGCTCGCGGGCTCGGGCGTCGTCAATCCGAGCAGCATGCTGCTGGCCGCCTCGATGATGCTCTCGCACGGGCTCGACGCGCCTGCCGCCGGCGCGACGCTTGCGAGCGCCGTCTCGGCGGCACTCGTCGACGGGCCGCAGACGCCCGATCTGCTGCGCCGCGGGATCGGCGCGACTTCGCGCGAGTTCACGTCCCGCGTCGTGGCGGGCTTCCAGCTCTCGCAACCGTGGGCGGGGGCCGCATGAAGATGAACGGAGCAGACGCGATCCTCCGCTGCCTCGAGGCGGAGGAGGTCGACGTGATGTTCGGCCTGCCGGGCGGGGCGATCCTGCCCCTGTATGACGCGATGGCGCGCGGCACGACCGTCCGCCACGTCCTTGCGCGGCACGAGCAAGGGGCCGGTCACATGGCGCAGGGTTACGCCCGGGCCTCTGGGAAGGTCGGCGTCGCCGTTGCGACGTCGGGGCCCGGCGCGACGAACCTCGTCACTCCGATCGCCGACGCGTGGATGGACTCGACGCCGCTCGTCTGCATCACCGGCCAGGTCCGCTCGTTCCTGATCGGCACCGACGCGTTCCAGGAGTGCGACATCACGGGGATCACGATTCCGATCGTCAAGCACTCGTGGCTCGTCCAGGACGTGGGCGAGCTGCCCGAGATCATGAAGGCCGCCTTCCACATCGCGCGCACCGGGCGGTGCGGGCCCGTCCTCGTGGACGTGCCGCGCGACGTGCAGGAGGCCGAGCTCGACTTCTCCTACCCCGACAGCATCTCCCTCCCGGGATGGAAACCGCCCCGCCGCGGCCATGCACGTCAGATCGCGGCCGCTGCTCAGGCCGTTGCCGCGGCGGAGCGGCCCATCCTCTACGTCGGCGGTGGAGTATTGAACGCGCACGCGACGGACGAGCTGCTCACGCTCGCGGAGTCCGCGCATCTCCCGGTCGTGACGACTCTGATGGCGAAGAGCTCCTTCCCGGAGTCGCATGAGCTTCACGTCGGCTGGCCCGGTATGCACGGGCCGAAGTGGTCGAACTGGGCCCTGAACAAGGCCGATCTGATCGTCGCCGTCGGCGCGCGCTTCGACGACCGGGTCACCGGGAAGGTGTCGGCGTTCGCGCCGGGCGCCACCGTCGTGCACCTCGACATCGACGCGGCCGAGATCTCGAAGATCCGGCATGCGGACATTCCGGTCGTCGGCCCGCTGAAGCCGGTGCTCGCCGAGCTGACGAAGGAGCTCGCGACGAAGAAGGTCGAGTCGCGAACGGAGCCGTGGCTGCGCCAGATCGCCGACTGGCGGGAGCAGTTCCCGCTTCGCTACCGCGACGACGGGGACCTGCTCAAGCCGCAGAAAGTACTCGAGGCCCTGCAAGAGCTCACGGCTGGGCGTGGCGACCTCGTCTGGACGACGGGCGTCGGCCAGCACCAGATGTGGGCGATGCAGTACATCGAGTGCAACGAACCGCGAACGTTCATCACCTCCGGCGGGCTCGGGACGATGGGCTACGGCATTCCGGCCGCGGTCGGCGCGAAGGCCGCGCGTCCCGACGCGACGGTCGTTTGCATCGACGGCGACGGCTGCTTCCAGATGACGCAGCAGGAGCTCGCGACCGCGGTGCTCGAGGAGCTGCCGATCATCGTCGTGATCGTCAACAACGGCTACCTCGGCATGGTGCGGCAGTGGCAGGATATGTTCTTCGACGAGCGCTTCTCGCAGATCCACCTGACGCAGACCCTGCCCGACTATGCCGCGCTCGCGCGTGCCTACGGCGGGCTCGGCTTCACCGTCGAGAACGAGGAGGAGCTCTACGCGTCTCTGCGCGAGGCCCTCGCCTCGGGCCGGACCTGCGTCATCGACGCCCGCGTCGATCCGCGGGAGCACTGCTTCCCGATGATCCCCGCGGGAGCCGCCGCCCTCGACCTTGTCGAGTTTCCGTCGGAGTCGGAGGTGCCGGCGCTATGACGCAGTCGTTCCGGTACGACTGCAACCTGGCTAAAGCCAGGTTGCGAGAGGAGCAGACGTGAAGCACACGCTGAGTGTGTTGGTGGAGAACAAGCCGGGTGCGTTGATGCGGATCACGAGCATGTTCGCGCGGCGGGGGTTCAACATCGATAGCCTCGCCGTCGGTCCAACGGAGCGGCACGACGTCTCGCGGATCACGCTCCGTGTCGACTGCGAGCACCACTCGCTCGAGCAGATCGAGAAGCAGATGCACAAGCTCGTGAACGTGCTGCGGGTGCAGGAGCTCGCACCGGGCGAGTCGGTCGAGCGGGAGCTCGCGCTGCTGAAGGTCGCGGCCCCGGCGAGCAAGCGCACGGAGCTGATGGCCCTCGCCGAGGTCTTCGGCGCGCGCGTCGCCGATCTAGGCCCGGACTCGATCGTCTTCGAGCTCGTAGGCTCCCCGGAGGAGATCGATTCCTTCGAAGAGCTCGTCCGCCCGCACGGGTTGCAGGAGCTCGGACGCACCGGTCGGCTCGGCCTCGCCCGAGCGACGCGGCCGCAGCGCCCGCGCTCGTCACAGCAGGTCATGGTCTGAACCCCCGAAACAAGGAGCGAAGCGAAAACATGGCAACCATTCATCGCGACGGCGAGCTCGGACTTCTCGACGGCAAGGTCGCGGTCGTCGGCTTCGGCAGCCAGGGACACGCGCACGCGCTCAACCTGCACGACTCCGGCGTCGAGGTCGTCGTCGGTCTCCGCGAGGGGAGCTCGTCGCGCGCAGCCGCCGAGGAAGCGGGGGTCGAGGTCGCGCCGATCGCCGACGCCGTCCGCGGGGCGCAGATCGTCGCCATGCTCGTTCCTGACCATGTCCAGCAGGGCGTATGGGAGTCCGAGGTCGCGCCGAGCCTCGAGCCGGGCGCAGCGGTGCTCTTCGCGCACGGCCTGAACATCCACTTCGGGCGGATCGTCCCGCCTGACGGCCACGACGTGATCATGGTCGCCCCGAAGGCTCCCGGCCATCGCGTGCGCGAGCTCTACGTCTCCGGTGCCGGCACCCCGGGCCTCGTCGCGATCCAGCAGGACGCAAGCGGCCGCGCGCTCCAGCTCGCGCTCGCGTACGGCGTCGGCATCGGGTGCGGCCGGGTCGGCCTGCTGGAGACGACCTTCGCGGAGGAGACCGAGAGCGATCTGTTCGGCGAGCAGGCCGTGCTGTGCGGCGGCGTTCCCGCGCTCGTGCAGGCGGGCTTCGACATCCTCGTCGAGGCCGGCTACCAGCCGGAGATCGCCTACTACGAGTGCTTGAACGAGCTGAAGCTCATCGTCGACCTCCTCTACCAGGGCGGGTACGAGTACATGCGCTACTCGGTGTCCGACGTCGCCGAGTACGGCGACCTCTCGCGCGGCACGCGCGTCGTCGACGACAGCGTGCGCGAGCGGATGCGCGGGATCCTCGAGGAGATCCGCAGCGGCGCGTTTGCAAAGGAGCTGTTTGGCGACGACGAGGCGGGACGCCCGAAGTTCGCCCAACTCCGCGAGGAAGGCGGAAAGCGCGCGACCGAGATCGAGCGGGTCGGAAAGGAGCTGCGCAAGCTCGCAGGCGTCGAAGGCCTCCTCGGCTCCGCGCCGGCTGACGTGGGGGCACATGGCGTCAGTTGACGTCGGGGTAGCACTTCTCGGCTACGGAACGGTCGGCGCCTCGGTCAGCCGGATGCTGGCCGAGAGCGGCGACGAGATCGAGCGCGCGACCGGCCACCGGCTGCGCGTCGTCCGTGCGCTCGTCCAGGACAAGGAGAAGGAGCGCCCTTTTCCGGCTGCTGACGGCGTGCTGACGACGAACTTCGCGGAGATCCGCGACGACCCGTCGATCGACGTGGTTGCGGAGGTGATGGGCGGACTGGAGCCGGCGGGCGGCTACGTCCGCGAGCTTCTCCGCATCGGCAAGCCCGTTGTGACAGCGAACAAGCAGCTTGTGGCACGCGAGGGCGCCGATCTGTTCGCGATCGCCTCCGCGGCCGGCGTGCAGCTCCGCTTCGAGGCGTCGGTGTGCGCGGCGATCCCGGTCGTGAAGGTGCTCCGCGAGTCGCTGATCGCGACGAACGTCCACCGGGTCCTCGGGATCGTGAACGGGACGACGAACTTCATCCTCTCGCGGATGGAGCGCGGCGGTTCCTACGCGGACGCGCTCGCCGAGGCGCAGCAGCTCGGTTATGCAGAGGCCGACCCGAGCGACGATGTCAACGGCGCCGACGCGGCCGCGAAGATGGCGATTCTCGCGACGGTCGCCTTCGGCTCGCGCGTCGCGCTCGAGGACGTCGACACGCGGGGCATCACCGAGATCGAGCCGGCGCACGTCGCCGCGGCCGCCGGTCTCGGGATGGTCGTCCGGCTCGTGGGCATCGCCACGCTTGCCGGCGGCGCCGTCGACGTCCGTGTCCAGCCGGCGTTCGTGGAGCGCTCGCATCCGCTTGCCGCCGTCGACGGCGCGTTCAACGCGGTCATGCTCCAGGGGGACGCGATCCGCGAGATCACGCTCGAAGGGCCGGGCGCCGGCGGGACGGAGACGGCGTCGGCCGTCGTTGCGGATCTCGTGAGCGTCGTCGGCACCGCGGGCACAGGCTTTCTCCAGAACGACGCCTGCTGGCGCGAGCTCGACCGGCTCGACCCGAGCGAGTGGCGCTCGCCGTTCTACGTGCACCTCGACGTCGCCGACCGTCCCGGTGTGCTCGCGCACGCGGCGAGCAGCCTCGCCGCGCACGAGGTGTCGGTCGCCCAGCTCGTGCAGCGCCTGGGCGACGGGCAGGCCTCCCTCGACCTCGTCCTGCACGAGGCGCCGCTCGGCCGCGTCAACGGCGCGCTCGCGGAGATCGCCGCCTTCCCGGAGGTGCTCGACCGCCCTTTCGTGGCGCCGGTCGTGTCGGAGCGGCCGCTGTGACCGTAACGCTCGGCGAGGGCAACACTCCGCTGCTGCAGGCGCCGCGGCTGTCCGAGCGGCTCGGCGTCGAGCTCTGGCTCAAGTGGGAGGGCGCGAACCCGACCGGCTCGTTCAAGGACCGGGGCATGAGCGTCGCCGTGACGAAGGCCGTCGAGGACGGAGCGCACGCCGTCGTCTGCGCATCGACGGGCAACACCGCTGCGTCGTGCGCGGCGTACGCGGCGAGGGCCGGCCTGGAGGCGATCATCGTGGTTGTCGGGGGCGGCGCGGCGAGCTCGAAGCTCGTGCAGGTGCGAGCCGTCGGTGGGCGCATCGTGGAGGTCGACGGCACCTTCGCCGACGCGTATGCACACGCCGAGGAGCTCGCAGCGGAAGACGGCCACGTGCTCGTCAACTCGACGAATCCGTATCGCATCGAGGGACAGAAGACGGCGGCCTTCGAGATCGTCGAGCAGCTCGGCGGCCTCCCGGATGTGCTGACGCTTCCATACGGCGGCGGCGGCAACACGAGGGCCTATGCGCGGGGCTTCATGGAGGCCGCCGGCGCGCTTCCCCGTCTGCACCCCGTCGAGGCGTCGCACCGTGCGGATACGCTCGCCTCGGCGATCCGCATCGTCGACCCGATCCACCGCGCCGAGGTCGAAGAGGCGCTCGAACGCTCGGGCGGCTCGGTCGTCACGGTCGACGACGTCGAGATCGTTCGCGCCTGGCGCGCACTGGGTCACGAGGAAGGGCTCTTCTGCGAGCCGGCGTCCGCCGCCGGGATCGCCGGCCTCGAGCGCGGCTCGGCGGCCCAGGGCGAGCGCGTCGTCTGCGTTGTCACCGGCCACGGGCTGAAGGACCCGGCGGCGGTCGAATGAGGATTCACGTGCGTGCTCCCGCGACAACTGCCAATCTCGGGCCCGGCTTCGACATCGCCGGGGCGGCACTCGAGCTCTGGAACGAGCTCGAGGTCGACGAGGCGAACGGCGAGATCGACGAGAGGCATCTCGGCGTGCGCGCGTTCGCGCGCTACGCGTCGCCCTCGGGCTGGTCGTTCGTGTTCACCGACCGCATCCCGCGCGAGCGCGGGCTCGGCTCGAGCGCCGCGGTCGTCGCGCTCGGCCTCGTCGCGGGCGCGATCGCCGCGGGCGAGGATCCCTCCGCCGACGAGCTGCTCGCGGAGGGCCTCGAGCTCGAAGGCCATGCGGACAATCTCGCCGCCGCCCTCACGGGTGGTGTGTGTCTCACCTGGGACGGCCGGATCGCGCGCATCGCAGACGACGTGCCGGCAGCCGCGATCGCCGTCGTCCCCCAGACCCGCGTGAACACGGCCGAAGCGCGCGCAGCGTTGCCGCAAACGGTGCAGCACGCCGACGCCGTGTTCAGCGCGGGACGCGCGACCCTGCTCGGGGCCGCACTCGCCCGCGGCGACGCGAGCCTGTTGGCCGCGAGTGCCGAGGACCGCCTCCACGAGCCGTTTCGCGCGGCGAACGCGCCGCATCTCGCCGCGATCCGCGCCGACCTGCCCGCCGGCGCGCTCGGAGCGACGCTCTCCGGCTCCGGCCCGACGGTGATCGTCTGGGCCGAGAAGGCGCTCGCCGGCGAGGTCGCGGTCGAGCTCGCCGACCGCTTCCCCGAGCACGACGTGATGCACCTGCCAATCGCGACGACTGGAGCCGGACCAGCATGACTCGCTCGCTGACGCTCGACGACGACCCATACGCCCGCCCCACCGACCCTGCGAAGCGCCACAGCTCGGCGATCACCAACGGTGTCGACCGCGCCCCAGCGCGCGCGATGCTGAAGGGGATCGGCATGGACGACGAGGCGCTCGCGCGGCCGCTCGTCGGCATCGCGACGACGTGGATCGAAACGATGCCGTGCAACTGGAACCAGCGGGAGCTCGCGCGGCACGTGCGGCGCGGCATCCTCGACGCGGGCGGCACGCCGATGGAGTTCAACACGATCGCCGTCTCCGACGGCGTCTCGATGGGGACCGAGGGCATGCGCGCGTCGCTCGTGTCGCGCGAGACGATTGCGGACTCGATCGAGCTCGTCGTGCGCGGGCACATGCTCGACGGCCTGGTCTGCCTCGTCGGCTGCGACAAGACGATTCCCGCGGCGGTGATGGCGCTCGCCCGGCTCGACGTGCCGGGCCTTGTCCTCTACAACGGCTCGATTGCGCCGGGGCGCTTCCGCGGCCGCGACGTCACGATCCAGGACGTCTTCGAGGCGGTCGGCGCGGCCGCCGCGGGGACAATGAGCAACGCCGACGTGCACGAGCTGGAAGACGTGGCATGCCCGGGCGCCGGCGCGTGCGGCGGGCAGTTCACCGCAAACACGATGGCAACGGTGCTCGAGTTCCTCGGCATCAGCCCAGCCGGGCTCAACGACGTCCCCGCCACCGATCCGGCCAAGCACCAGGCGGCATACGAGGCAGGTCGCATCGCGATGCGGCTCGTGCGGGACGACGTCCGGCCCTCCCAGATCATCACGCGCGAC
>Ga0137372_10003597_pt1 | contig 15084 bp, 12 predicted proteins | sample SagtaG_6_FD_104911 | JGI IMG/M metagenome (GOLD analysis project Ga0137372, IMG submission 104911) | Vadose zone soil microbial communities from Sagehorn Ranch, Mendocino, California, USA - Sage1_R_60_16 metaG | ecosystem: Environmental > Terrestrial > Soil > Vadose zone | place: USA...
CACCCCGGGCACACCGGGCCACCTGCCATCCGCCGGAACACCTGAACCAGACACAACCGCCGAAAAACCGGCCCAACACGATCAGTAACTAACCTCGCCCCACCCCTGAATCGTTGAGGCTAACGCCGTGGAATCCCGATTTCATGAGGTGGCGATCGCTGCCTGCCGACAACCGGCGTTAAAGCTGACGTTCACGTCAGGCATTTCAATAACATAACCTTGTCCGCAAACACAAACTAATTATTTCCGCGGCGTAACCTGCGCTAACGACGCTGTAACAGTGCGAACTGTAGTGAACGCGTCGCTCAGCGGGTTGCCGGTCCGAGGTCCTAGCCGACGCACCTGTCATGTGACGCACGCGTCATTGTTTGCCTTTAATTGCACGCTCCCTGGAAAATAACTGGGTGACTCGGGAAAGCCGAAGTACCGGCCGCGCAGAACGGACGAGCGTGCGGGAGCACGTCCGCCCGTCGCAGACGCATGCCGAGGAGGTGGTGGCCAACGCCCCCGGGGAGAACTTTCCCGTCGCGCTGCGGCTGCTCCCGGCCCGGCACCGGCGGCACCTGACCAACCTGTACTTCTTCGCCCGGCTGACCGACGACCTCGGCGACGAGGCCCGCGACGCAGGGACTGACACAGGGGCCGACGTCACCGCCCTGCGGCTGCGCCTGCTGGACGAGCTGGCCGCCGACGTCGACCGCATCTACTCAGCAGGGACCCCGCAGTCCCCGGTCATGCGGGCGATGGCGGAGACCGTCCGCGAGTGCGGCGTCCCGGCCCAGCCGCTGCTCGACCTGATCGAGGCGAACCGGCAGGACCAGCGGGTCACCCGCTACCCGGCGTACCCCGACCTGGAGCGGTACTGCGAGCTGTCCGCCAACCCCGTTGGCCAGATCGTGCTCTATATCTTCGGCGTCGCTACGCCGGAACGCATCGCCCTATCCGATAACATCTGCACTGCCCTGCAACTGGCCGAACACTGGCAGGACGTGGCCGAGGACCTGGGCAACGGGCGGATCTACCTGCCGGGTGAGGACCTGAAGCGGTTCGGCTGCACCGAGGCAGACCTGGCCGCGCCGGCGGCGAACGAAGCCGTCCGGCAGCTGATGATCTTCGAGACGGACCGTGCCTCGCGCCTGCTCGACCAGGGCGCGCCGCTGGTCGGCACGCTGCGCGGCGCGGCCAGGCTGGCGGTCGCGGGCTACCTGGCCGGCGGCCGGGCGGCGCTGGCCGCCATCAGGCGGCAGCGCTACGACGTGCTGACGGGGACCCCGCGGGGCCGCAAGCCGCGGCTGGCGGCGGAACTGGTCGTGGCGTATCTGAGAGGGAGGTGAGCAGACGCCAGTGGACCTCACCGAGGCGTATCGCGAATGCGAGCGGATCACCTGGTCGCAGGCGAGGAACTTCGCCTACGGCATCAGGCTGCTGCCGTACGAAAAGCGGCGCGGGCTCGCCGTCATCTACGCGTTCGCCCGGCGCATCGACGACATCGGCGACGGCACCCTGCCGGGTCAGCAGGCAGACATGCCCGCCGAGCAGAAGATCGCCGACCTGGAGGCCGCCCGTCAGGCCGTCCTCAACCTCAACGGGCCCAACCTCAACGGGGCCAGCCTCAACGACCCCGTGCTGCTCGCGCTGGCCGACGTCAAGCGCAACTTCCCGGTCCCGATGGAGGCGTTCGGGGAGCTCATCGACGGCTGCGTGGCCGACGTCCGCGGCACCCGCTACGAGACGTTCGAGGACCTGCACCACTACTGCCGCTGCGTGGCCGGCTCGATCGGACGGCTGTCGCTGGGCATCTTCGGCACCGGCCACGACCAGCAGGAGGCGGCCCGCCTGGCCGACTCGCTTGGCGTCGCCCTGCAGCTGACCAACATCCTGCGCGACATCCGCGAGGACCACGAGAACGGGCGGGTCTACCTGCCCGCCGAGGACCTGGCCAAGTTCGACATCGACCTGGACGCACCCAGCGTGTCCCAGTTCATCCGGCTGGTGGAATTCGAAGCCGAACGGGCCCGCGAATGGTACGCCGCCGGCTGGCAGTTGCTGCCGATGCTCGACCGCCGCAGCGCGGCCTGCACCGGCGCCATGGCCGGCATCTACCGCCGGCTGCTCGAGCGGATCGCGGCGCAGCCCGCCGCCGTCCTTGACAGCCGGGTTTCCTTGTCCACGGGGGAGAAAGCCAGGGTCGCGGTGCGCGCCCTGGCGGGGAGGATCAGATGAGTTTTAAGGTCGCGGTGATCGGCGGGGGACTGGCCGGCATCACCGCCGCGATCGCGCTCGCCGAGACGGGCGCCGACGTCACCCTGCTCGAGGCCAGGCCTCGGCTGGGCGGCGCGACCTGCTCGTTCAGCCGGGACGGCCTGACCGTCGACACCGGCCAGCACATCTTCCTCGGCTGCTGCTCGGCCTACCGCGGCCTGCTGGACCGGCTCGGCATGACCGGGCACACCACGTTGCAGGACCGGTTCGACGTGACCGTCCTGGCCCCGGGAGGGAGGAAGGCCAGGCTCCGCCGGACGGCGCTGCCTGGCCCGCTGCATATGCTGCCCGCTCTGGGCCGGTATCCGTTTCTATCTCGTACCGAACGGGCCTCGGTGGCTCGCCCCGCGCTGGCTATGCGCTTCGTCGACCCGGCCGACCCGGCGGCGGACACGCAGCGCTTCGGCGACTGGCTCGCCAAGCGGGGGCAGAGCGAGCGGACCCGCCGGGCGCTGTGGGACCTGTTCTCCGTCTCGGCGCTGAACATCGCCGGCGACGACGCCTCGCTGGCGCTGGCCGCCGTGGTGGTGAAGACCGGCCTGCTCGGCAAGAACAACGCGGCCGACATCGGCGTCCCGACGCTGCCTCTGGGCGAGCTGCACGGCGACGCGGGCGCGACCCTGCTGGCCAAGCTCGGCGCCCAGGTCGCCCTGAGCACCAAGGTTTCCGCTATCGAGCCGGAGCAGGACGGCGGCTTCCGCGTCACGCTGGCGCAAGGCGCCCCGGTCACCGCCGACGCGGTGGTCCTGGCCGTCCCGCACGAGAAGGCCGCGCCGCTGATCCCGGCGGGCGCGCTGCCCGAGCAGACCGTCGCGGGCTGGGCCGGGCTGGGCGCGTCGCCCATCGTCAACGTGCACGTGATCTACGACCGGCCGGTCATGGACCTGCCGTTCGTGGCCGCCATCGACTCGCCGGTGCAGTGGGTCTTCGACCGGACCCGCATCTCCGGCATGGACAGGCCGGGTCCCTTGAAGCAGCAGTACCTGGCCATCTCGCTGTCGGCCGCGGATCAGTTCGCCGACACGCCAGTGGCCGAGCTGCAGGAGCAGTTCCTGCCCGCGCTGGCCGAACTCTTCCCGGCCGCGCGCGACGCCCGGGTGACCGAGTTCTTCGTCACCCGCGAGCGGCGGGCGACGTTCCGCCAGAGTCCGGGCAGCGGCGCGCTGCGGCCGAAGACCGCGACCGCCCGGCCCGGCCTGGTGCTGGCCGGCGCGTGGACCGATACCGGCTGGCCGGACACGATGGAGGGCGCGGTACGCAGTGGCCTGGCCGCGGCGGCCGAGCTCAAAGCCTCCCTCTCAACGATAGGGGTATCCAAGTGACTGCTGTAATGCCCGAGGGCGTGGCCCTGGCCCGGGACCTCGTCGGCCCGGCGATGGAATCCGCGATCGCCCGGCTCACTCCGGACGTGCGCATCGTCGCGGCCTATCACCTCGGTTTGGCGGATGCCGCGGGCAGCACGATGCGCAGCGGCAGCGGCAAGGCGCTGCGGCCCGCGCTTGCCCTGCTCTCCGCCCGCGCCGCCGGCGCGCCGCCCGAGCGGGGCGTAACCGCCGCGGTGGCGGTCGAGCTCGTGCACAACTTCTCCCTGCTGCACGACGACATCATGGACCACGACACCGAGCGCAGGCACCGGCCGACGGCCTGGACCGTGTTCGGCGTCGGCGCGGCCATCCTGGCCGGGGACGGGCTCCTCGCGCTGGCCCAGGACCTGCTGCTGGAGGACGACACCCTCAAGGGCGCCTGGGCGGCCCGCTGCCTGTCCGCGGCGGTGCTGCGGCTGATCGGCGGGCAGGGCGCGGACCTGGCCTTCGAGAAGCGCGACGACGTGACCCTGGCCGAGTGCCTGGACATGGCCGGCGACAAGACCGCCGCGCTGATGGCCTGCGCGTGCAGCATCGGCGCCGTGCACCTGGGCGCGCCGCCCACGCTGGCCATGGCGCTGGCCGGATTCGGCGCGCATGTCGGGCTGGCGTTCCAGCTCACCGACGACCTGCTCGGCATCTGGGGCGCGCCCGAGGTCACCGGCAAGCCGGTCCGCGCCGACCTGCGCGCCAGGAAGAAGTCGCTGCCGGTGGTGGCCGCGCTGAACAGCGGCCGGCCCGAGGGGGTCGAACTGCGCGCCCTGCTCACCAGCCCCGAGGCACTGACCGAGGCCGACCTGGTCCGCGCGGCCGACCTGGTGGTCGCGGCCGGCGGCAAGGACTGGGCCGAGTCCGAGGCCGACGCTCAGCTCGCCGCGGCCAACGCCAGCCTGGCCAGCATCGACCTGGCCGGTGACGTCCGGGCCGAGCTGACCGCGATCGCCGAGTTCATCACGGCCCGAACATGGTAGGGGACGCCTCGCCGACGGATCTCGCGCGCGGGACCCTTAACCGGGCCCGCGATCATCTGCTCGGCCTGCAGCACGCCGACGGGTGGTGGCAGGGCGAGCTCGAGACCAACGTGACCATGGACGCCGAGGACCTGCTGCTACGCGAGTTCCTCGGCCTGCACGACGACGCCGTGGTCGCGGCGGCGGGCCGCTGGATCCGGTCCCGGCAGCGGGACGACGGTACCTGGGCCAACTTCTACGGCGGGCCCGCTGACCTGTCCACCACGGTGGAGGCCTACCTGGCTCTGCGGCTGGCCGGCGACGAGCCGGACGCGCCGCACATGAAGCTGGCCCGGGACTGGATCACCGAGCAGGGCGGCGTCGAGGCGACCCGCGTGTTCACCAGGATCTGGCTGGCCCTGTCCGGGCTGTGGTCGTGGGACGACCTGCCGGTCATCCCGCCCGAGCTGATCTACCTGCCGTCCTGGTTCCCGCTCAACATCTACGACTGGGGCTGCTGGGCGCGGCAGACGATCGTCGCGCTGGCCGTGGTCCAGTCGTTCCGTCCCGCGCGGCCCATCGGAATCTCCATCGACGAGCTCAAGACCGGCGGCCCGCACGGCCGCGCCCCCCGCCCGCTCCGCGCCCTCGACGCGCGCCCCGTAGGCGGCACGACCAGCTCCGCGGACCCTTGGGCTCGCTTCTTCAATGCCCTGGACAAGACCCTGCACGCTCTCGACCGGTCCGTCCGCCACCGCCCACCCTTCCTTTACCGACCGGTAAAGTCGGTTAGGCGCGCGGCGCTGCGCCGCTGCGCCGAGTGGATGATCGCCCGGCAGGAGAAGGACGGCTGCTGGGGCGGCATCCAGCCACCCTGGGTGTACTCGCTGATGGCGCTGAACCTGCTCGGCTACGACCTCGACCACCCCGTGATGGCCAAGGGCATCGCCGGCCTGGACCGCTTCACCATCACCGAGGACACGACGGACGGCCCGGTGCGCCGCCTGGAGGCGTGCCAGTCGCCGGTCTGGGACACCATCTTGACGATGATCGCGCTGGCCGACGCCGGCCTGGCCGCCGATGACCCGTCCCTGGGCCGCGCCGCCCGGTGGGTGCTCGACGAGGAGATCCGCGGCCCGGGCGACTGGCAGGTCCGCAGGCCGGACGTTGCCGCCGGCGGCTGGGCGTTCGAGTTCGACAACGACAACTACCCCGACACCGACGACACCGCCGAGGTGGTGCTGGCCCTGCGCCGGGTAGCCCCGAAGAACCAGGCCGCCATCGATCGCGCGCTGACCTGGCTGGCCGGGATGCAGTCCAAGGACGGCGGCTGGGGCGCGTTCGACGCGGACAACACCCGCAATCTGGTCAACAAGCTGCCGTTCTGCGACTTCGGCGCGGTCATCGACCCGCCCTCGGCCGACGTGACCGCGCACATCGTGGAGGCGTTCGCCGTCGAGGGGCGGGCCACCGAGCCGGCCGCGCGCCGCGGCGTGGTCTGGCTGCTGCGGGCGCAGGAGCCGGACGGGTCGTGGTTCGGCCGCTGGGGCGCGAACTACCTCTACGGCACCGGCGCCGTGGTGCCCGCGCTGATCGCGGCCGGGGTGAGGCCGGGCAAGCCGGCTATCCGCCGCGCCGTGGCCTGGCTGGAGCAGCACCAGAACCAGGACGGCGGCTGGGGCGAGGACCTGCGCTCCTACGACGACCAGGCGCTGGGCGGCCGGGGCGAGTCCACCGCGTCGCAGACCGCGTGGGCGCTGCTCGCCCTGCTCGCCGCCGGGGAGCGGGAGAACCCCGCGACCGAGCGCGGCATCCGCTGGCTCGCTCAGACGCAGCGAGACGACGGCACCTGGGACGAGCCCTGGTTCACCGGCACCGGCTTCCCCGGCGATTTCTACATCAATTACCACCTGTACCGGCTGGCCTTCCCGGTCAGCGCCCTGGGCAGGTACATCCACGGAGGCGACACATGACCGACGCGATCATCTGTGCCCCCATGCGCATCGAGGCCCGCGCGATCCGGCGGGGGCTCCGGACCAGCGCCGATCCTCCCGAGGTACGGCGCACGGGCTACGGCACCACGAGGGCGGCTGACCGTGCGGGTGAGCTGAAAGCCAGCCCGTTCGGCCAGATGGTCGTGATGGGTGTCGGCGCCGGGCTGACCTCCGACCTCGGCCCGGGCGACCTGGTCGTCGGCACCGAGGTCGGCCTGGCCACGTGCCTGTCCGCTCCGCTGCTGGCCGGCGAGCTGCGCCGGGCCGGGCTGACCGCCCGCACGGGCCGGATCACCACCGTGGACCATCTGGTCCGCCGGTCCGAACGGGCCGGGCTCGCCGCCGACGGCACGCTGCTCGCCGACATGGAGTCGGCGCCGCTGGCCGCCGCGGCCGGGGATCGCCCGGTGGCGGTGATCAGGGCCGTCTCAGACACGCCGGTCCATCCGGTGGCGGGCATCGTCTCGGGCGGCCTGGCCGCGCTGCGCGCGCTGCGCGCCGCCGCCCCCGTGGCCGAACGCTGGGCGGCGGCCTGCGGGCCACGCCAGGTGCTGCTGGCCGGGCCGCGGTCGTTCTGCGCCGGCGTCGAGCGGGCCATCGAGATCGTCGAGCGCGCGCTCGAACTGCAGGGCAAGCCGGTCTACGTGCGCAAGCAGATCGTGCACAACACCCGGGTGGTGGGCGAGCTCGAGGACCGCGGCGCGGTGTTCGTGGACGAGCTCGATCAGGTGCCCGACGGGGCCACCGTGGTGTTCTCCGCGCACGGCGTGTCGCCCGCGGTCCGGACCGAGGCGTCCCGGCGCGGGCTGGCCGTGATCGACGCGACCTGCCCGCTGGTGTCCAAGGTGCACGCGGAGGCCCGCCGGTTCGCCGCCGACGGGTACACGGTCGCGTTCATCGGCCACGCGGGCCACGAAGAGGTCGAGGGCACCCTGGGCGAAGCGCCGGACTCCATGGTCCTGGTGCAGACCCCGGAGGACGTGGCCAGGCTGCGTCCCCGGGACTCCGAACGGGTCGCTTACCTGATGCAGACCACGCTGTCGGTCGACGAGGCGGCGGAGGTGTCGGGCGCGCTGCGCGAGCGGTTCCCCGCGATGCGCGCGCCCGGCAGCGACGACATCTGCTACGCGACGACCAACCGGCAGGCCGCGGTGCGGGCTGTCGCCGCCGGTTCCGACCTGGTGCTCGTGGCCGGCTCGGCGAACTCCTCCAACTCGGTTCGGCTGGTGGAGACCTGCGAGCGGGCCGGAACGCCGGCGCACCTGATCGACAGTGCGGCGGATATCCAGCTCGGCTGGCTAACGGGGGTATCGACGATCGGCCTGACCGCCGGAGCCTCCGCCCCTCCTGCCGTGGTGGAGGAGATCATTTCGGCGCTTTCAGGGCTAGGCCCCCTGTCCGTCTCCGAGCGAGTGACGACCACGGAATCAATCCGGTTCGGCCTGCCCAAGGAGGTACGGGGATAATGCCTATGCCACTGCGTCAGTCGCTGCGCGTCGGGTCCTACCTGATGCGTCAGAAGCTGGCTCGCAATAAGAAGTTTCCGCTGCTCGTCGAGCTCGAGCCGCTGTTCGCCTGCAACCTGAAGTGCGCCGGCTGCGGCAAGATCCAGCAGCCGCACACCATTCTCAAGCAGCGGATGCCGGTCGAGCAGGCGATCGGCGCCGTCGAGGAGAGCGGCGCCCCGATGGTGTCCATCGCCGGCGGCGAGCCGCTGATGCACCCCCAGATCGACGTGATCGTCTCCGAGCTGATCAAGCGCAAGAAGTTCGTCTTCCTGTGCACCAACGCGCTGCTGCTGCCCAAGAAGCTCGACAAGTTCAAGCCGTCGCCGTACTTCGCCTGGGTGGTGCACATCGACGGGCTGCGCGAGCGGCACGACGAGTCGGTCTGCAAGGACGGCGTGTTCGACGAGGCGGTAGCCGCGATCAAGCTGGCCAAGTCGCGCGGGTTCAAGGTCAACACGAACACCACGGTCTTCAACACCGACACCCCGCAGACGGTCATCGACGTGCTGACCTACCTGAACGACGACCTCGGCATCGACGAAATGCAGATCTCCCCGGCCTATGCCTACGAGAAGGCGCCGGACCAGGAGCACTTCCTCGGCGTCGAGGAGACCAGGGAGCTGTTCCGCAAGACGTTCGCGGACGGGCGGCGGAAGAAGTGGCGGCTGAACCACACGCCGCTGTTCCTGGACTTCCTCGAGGGCAAGACCGACTTCGGCTGCACCGCGTGGGGAATTCCGTCCTACTCGCTGCTCGGCTGGCAGAAGCCCTGCTACCTGATGTCGGACGGGTACGTGAAGACGTATTCCGAACTCATCGAGACCACCGACTGGGACTCCTACGGGCGGGGCAAGGACCCGCGCTGCGCCAACTGCATGGCGCACTGCGGCTACGAGCCCTCGGCCGTGCTGGCCACGATGAGCTCGCTGCGCGAGACGATCAGGGCCGCGCGCGGCAACTAATCGCGCCCCCACCCACCCCGACCCTCTCCTTCCCTTAGCTGGCCTGGCGGCAGCTAAAGCGCGAACCGCGGGTTCCTTCGCCCCGCCGGCGAAGGGCCCCGCGGTTCGCTTTCCCTCCCTTCCCACCGCCGCCGGCGGCTACCTCATCTGCCTCACAGCCACCACCCGGGACAGTCCGCAGTGCCCGGAACGGGGCGCGTGGCTCCCTGGCCCGGGACCCGATCGGGGGCGGGGGACACAACCCCCGTACTCCTGGGCCGGCCGGAAGTACGGGGGCGCCGCGGACGATGGCACTGGCGCGGAGAGCGTGGCCGGTGCTGCCCCGGTGACGGATGAGGTTGCGCGGGCTGCGCAGGAACCTGACCATCCCTGTCCGGATACCTGCCGGAGGCCCCGCCCTCGCGGGAAGCCCTGGGGCCTCGCTGTTCTCAGGCGCCACAGCCGGAGAACGTTCGCGTAGTCGGGGCAACCCCGCAGGTTCCGTTCAGTGCCTGTTCAGGTAGCACCGTCAGGCTTCTGAATCGGCGCGGCGTTCGCTCCCGGGGCGAGTCACCGCGCCGCCATCTGCGCGGAGGCAATCCCCCTTAAGGAGTGCGGGATGCTCTTTACTTACCTGCGGCGTGAACTTCGCCGCCGCATGCGCCAGGCCATCTTCATCGCGCTCGGCCTTGCCCTGGGCGTGGGTCTGGTGATCACCGTCACGGCGGCGTCGGCCGGCGTCAAGAACGCTCAGGGCACCGTGCTGCACGCGCTGTACGGCGTGGGCACCGACGTCACGGTGACCAAGACGCCGAAAGCCGGGTCGTTCGACCCCGGGTCGTTCGGCTTCGGCTTCCGCGCCGGGACCGGGTCGCGGCCCGTGGCCGGCACCAAGATCAACAACAGCACGCTCGCGGCGAGTCCCACGCTCGCTTCGATCAGCTCGTCGTCGGTCGCCACGGTGGCCGGCCTGCACGACGTGGCGGCCGCGGCGGGCGGCCTGACCCTGGACAACCGCACGATCAGCGGCACCGTGCCGGCCATCAACGTCAACGGCGGCGGTTTCGGCGGCGGCGCGGGAGGTGGTTCCGGTAGCGGCGGTTCCGGCGGCGGCCAGAACTTCCGCGCCAACTTCACCACCAGCAACTTCGGCGTCGCCGGGGTGGACATCGGCGAGGGCGAACTCGGCCCGCTCAGCACGGGCAAGCTCAGCTCGGGCCGGACGTTCACCGCCTCGGACGCGAATGCCAGCGTCGCGCTCGTCAACGCTTCCTATGCGACGCAGCACAAGCTGACGACCGGGTCCACCATCGCCATCGGCAACAAGAGCGGCAAGGCGACGAACTTCAAGGTCGTCGGGATCGTCAGCGAGCCGGCCGGCGACAACCCCTCGGATGTGTACATCCCGCTCGCGGTGGCGCAGAACCTGGCCGGCATGAAGAACCAGGTGAACACCATCTACGTCACGGCCAGCAACTCGTCGGCCATCTCGTCCGTCCAGAGCGATATCTCCAGGGCGCTGCCCGGCACCACCGTGACCACCTCGAGCGACCTGGCCGGCGAGGTCACCGGCTCGCTGTCCAGCGCCTCCAGCCTGGCCAACAACCTGGGCAAGTGGCTCGCGCTCGCCGTCCTCATCGCGGCGTTCCTGCTGGCCAGCTTGCTGACGATAGCGGCGGTGTCGCGCCGGGTCCGTGAGTTCGGCACGCTGAAGGCGATCGGCTGGAGGAGCCGCCGGATCATCGGCCAGGTGATGGGCGAGTCGGTCACCATCGGGCTCATCGGCGGCGCGATCGGCGTCGCGCTCGGCCTGGCCGGCGCGGAGCTGGTCTCCAAGATGTCGCCCAAGCTGTCCGCCGTGGTTGGCCAGACCACCGGCTCGGCCACGCCGGGCGGCGCCAGGCAGTTCGGCGTCGGCGGTGCGGGCGGAGGCGGCTTCGGCGGAACTGGCGGCGGGGGCGGAGGTGGCGGCTTCGGCGGGGGTCCCGGAGCCGGCACCTTCCGCCCCGCCGGGTCGGCCGGTCACACGGTGGCGGTGCACCTGTCCGCCGCGGTGAGCGCCAACGTGATCCTGCTCGCGGTCCTGCTGGCCGTGGCGGGCGGCATCATCGCCGGGATCTTCGGCGGCTGGCGCGCCGCGCGGCTGCGTCCCGCGGCCGCACTGTCCAAAGTCGCCTGAGCGAGTGGAGGGAAACGACATGTACAAGCTCTCCGGAGTGACCAAGAACTACGTCAAGGGCCGCGGGACCGTGGCCGCGCTGCGCGGGGTCGACCTGGTGATCGAGGACGGCGAATGGCTGGCCATCCAGGGCCCGACCGGGCACGGCAAGTCGACGCTGCTGCAGATCCTCGGCGGCCTGGACCGCCCGTCCGGCGGCATCGTCGACTTCGACGGCCGTGACCTCGCGCAGCTGCGCGAGGCCGAAGTGACCAGGGTGCGGGCGGCCTCCATCGGCTTCGTGTTCCAGACCTTCAACCTGGTGCCCACGCTGTCCGCGCAGGAGAACGTGGAGGCCGCGCTGGTTCCGCTGCACGTGTCCGCGACCGCGCGGCGGCAGCGGGCCGCGGTCGCCCTGGAGGCCGTCGGCCTCGGCGACCGGCTGCGGCACGTGCCCGGCGAGTTGTCCGGCGGCCAGCAGCAGCGGGTGGCCATCGCCCGCTCCCTGGTCAAGGAGCCGAAGGTCCTGCTGGCCGACGAGCCAACCGGCAACCTGGACGAGGACACCAGGGACGAGATCATCGGCCTGCTCGAGGTCATGTGGCGGGAGCGCGGCCTGACCATGGTGCTGGTCACCCACGACAGCACCGTGGCCCGCCGGGCCCAGCGCATCGGCGTGATGAAGAACGGCCGCCTGAGTTTCCGGCCGTCGGCCCGGGACCTCACGGCGGAGCGGCTCCAGCCTCCCGATCTGGAGGCTGCGGATTCCGTCCCCGCCGACGAATGACCAATGGCGTCATTCGTGGTCGAGCTGCCGTTGGCGGTTGTCCCACCCGGGACAATCCGCCCGCGGGTGCCCCGGGAACCGGATAACCTTTTTCCGTTGGTTAACAGAAACGTAACTGGTCAGGTGTCCCGCCCTATTGAGCTGACGAATTGGCGTCGAGATCCGCGGGCGGTGGATCCTTTTGATCAGGGACGGTCGGTAAGCGCATCCTGAACCTGGGTGATGCGGCCGGTGAGCTGTAGTGCCCAGGTGAGTTCGGGCGCGGTCGCGGCGAGGTGGCGCCGGGCTGCGTCTTGGTTGTCGAGCAGGGCCACCCAGACCGCGATGGACCACAGTGGCTGCCGGGCCATGGCCAGCGGTATGGCGGCTCGTTCGCGCTGGGAGAGCCGGGTGCCGAGCCCGGCTTCGTAGGCGCCGACGAGTTCGGCGAGCCGCGCGGGGTCGCGGGTGATGTCGGTGATGTCGACGCTGGTGTAGTACAGGGTGAGCGCGAGGTCATCGGTCCGGGGGCGTTCGCCGAGGAAGTCGAAGTCGGTGACCAGGGCGACCTGCTGGTGGCGGAACCGGACGTTGTTGTCCCAGAAGTCGCCGTGCACCAGCTGGCGGCGCAGCGGGACGGGATCGTGTTCTTGTCCGGCGAGGGTGCTGGCGAGCTGGTCGGCGAGGTCGGCCAGCCGCGCTTCGGCGGGAGCCGGCGGCCAGGCGCGGATGCGCCAGGTCCCGGCGGCGACGGCCTCTGCCAGGCCGTCGGCGGGGACGTAGTTGGCAAAGCGGGTGGCCGCAGCGGCCGGGTCGGCGGGGAACGCCTGGAGGAGGGCATGGATGCGGCCGAGCACCGTCAGGCCGGTTCGCACCCTGGGCAGCGTATGCATCACCGCCGGCGCGGCCAGGTAGGGTTCGACCTCGACGGCCCGGCCCTGGAAGGCCTCCCATCCGCGGCCGCCGCGGGCCGGGATGGGCTCGGCGCAGGGGATGCCGTGCCGGGCGAGGTGGCGGCGGACCGCCTGGAGCGCGGCGACCCGCTGGCTGGTTACGAAGGGCCGGTAGACCCGGGCCACCCGCAGCGACCTGCCGTCGGTGACCAGCAGGTTCAGGTTGGCCGAACCGCCCAGGTCCGGTGCGGCGTCAGCGGGGCGCACGCCCCAGTGCGCCCGCAGGAACTCCTCCAGATCCGCTGAGACGATGGCCCTGGTGCCACGCTGGCCCCCTGCCGCGTCATCCACGAGCCGGACTGTAGACCGGATGAGGGGCGCCGCGCGACATGCGGACGAGGCGGCGGGTCCGGTCCCGGCGGCGGCCGGGCGTGACGCTTCTGCCGCCAAGCTGGGACGCCGATGACGTCGAGATGCCGGCAGGAGCAGATTCCCGTGCCGTAGGGTCCGGGTGTGCCCGGTGATGAGGAGGAGCCGCCGACTTGGCTCAATTAGTGCGCAGCGAACGCCCGCCGGGATAGGTCACGTTCCCCATTTGGTTCAGCGGTGAAGGCTGGTGAGCCATGTCGCGGCCTGGCGGGGAGAGGTGAACCGGAATCGCGGAATGTGGGCAACCTCTGGCCGCGCAAGGAGCGCGGCAATCTCCGCGTGCCGCGCGGCGTGCGTCTGCGCAGCCCAGCGCAGCGGGTGGGTAGGCGCCCACCACCTCCAGGGCGGGGAGGTGGAGGTGTGCGCCCCGTCGCTCCGACGAGTAAGCCAGAGTCGGAGAGAACGAGCCACAACGCGGCGCCATACGACCCGGCGCGGATAGTCCAAGGCGACGAGGGCGTCGGCGTGCGGATACACCAGCGCCTCAGCGTTGTAGGGCGCACCGTCGAACACCCATCGCCGGCCGGCGGCCTCGACGGCGGCAGCGACCAGTGCAGCGAAGCCGGGAGCCTCGTCATCGCCGAGCGCGTCGCGTTCGATGTGCCGCGCGTCCAGTCGCGCCGCAACCTCGCGCGCCAACGTCGTCTTTCCGCCGCCAGCGCAGCCGACCACCACGACCCGCTCCGGGATCGGCCGAGTGGGGACCGGACGCGCCGTCATGCCCATTGACGGTACGTCGCGAGGGGCAGGCTCCCCAAAACCTGCCGGCAACTTGGCATGCGGCAGCCCTACCTGGCGATCACCAACCGGCACGACGGCACCGCCGCCTGTGCGCTCCGCGCCACCGCCGTCCGGATCGCCGGCCTCGAACCGGTTGCGCTTGACCGGGGTCTGCCCGGCGATGGCTTTCTCGGCTTTGGCGACTTGCTCGTCAATGCCGCGCAGGGCTCGCCGGGCCCGACCTCGTCCCCGCCCGTGGCCCACCCGAAGCCCAGCACGTCATAGACGCGGCCCAGGGCATCCTGCAGGTGCCCATCCGCGAGGACGTGATCGGCAGCGGGCCGCCCCTGGCCCGGCCGCCGAAGCCCGGGCCCAGATCGAGCCAGCCCTGCCCGCCCGCCAGGCGCTGCCGCGCGACTGCCTTCAGCCCCTCCAGCTCGGCGTCGTCGTGCGCTGACCCCGACTCAATGTCCAGCGACCCCCGATGGGACGAGTACACGATCTGCACGGCTGTCGCACCCGACGCCGTCTTCACCGTCCGCACATACGGCACCAGGCCACTTTACGGCCCCGGCTTAGTCGCAGACTTGCTCACCGTGAGTCAGGAACCTGCAGGTCAGAGCGACGTGCCAGCCGAAAATCCTTGATCGTGAGCCAAGTCAGGTAGACCGGATGAGGGGCGCCGCGCGACATGCGGACGAGGCGGGTCCGGTCCCGGCGGCGGCCGGGCGTGACGCTTCTGCCGCCAAGCTGGGACGCCGATGACGTCGAGATGCCGGCAGGAGCAGATTCCCGCGCCGTAGGGTCCGGGTGTGCCCGGTGATGAGGAGGAGCCGCCGCCGTATGAGGTGCTGGCCGCGCTGGTGGCATCGCTGCGCCGGGAGCTGGCCGGCGCAGTAGCTGCGCTGGGGCAGGCCCGGGCGGACCTGGCGCGGGCCCGCGAGCGGATCGCTGAGCTAGAGGCCCGGCTGCGGCAGAACTCCCTGTTGACTGAACAACGGTCAGTGTTTTCCCAGTTAAACGGGTTGACGGCGGTTTCTGGCTATACGGTCACTGGCCATGATCGGAGAGCCGGAACGGGACCTCGCGGCACTGGTGG
>Ga0137372_10003603_pt1 | contig 15080 bp, 12 predicted proteins | sample SagtaG_6_FD_104911 | JGI IMG/M metagenome (GOLD analysis project Ga0137372, IMG submission 104911) | Vadose zone soil microbial communities from Sagehorn Ranch, Mendocino, California, USA - Sage1_R_60_16 metaG | ecosystem: Environmental > Terrestrial > Soil > Vadose zone | place: USA...
CTGCAGAAGCTGCAGGACGCCTTGCGCGACTTCGAACGCGCCTCGAGAATCGAGCAGGAGAGCGAGCAGCAGGTCGCGTCCCTCGTGCGACAGCAGCGTCTGTCCACCGAGACCCGAGACCCCCACGCCGATCTCCGGGTCATTGCCGCGAACCTGAAGGCCAGCGCAGAGCAACGCGACGCGTCGGCCCGGGAGCGCGCCGCGCTGTCGGCGGCGATCCGCCGCCTCGGCGACCAGCTGGACGCGCGCTGAAGGACCCGGGCCACGCGCCACTGAGGGGGGACTCAGTCGCGCGCCGCCCGCACTGGTCGATGTGCTCGCGGAACCTCTCGAGGCCAGTCCGCCCCCGCCCGAGAAGGAGCTGCACTCCCGGCTCCGCTCCGGGTCGTCGATCAGCTTCAGGCTGCCGTCGGCCTGGCGCTCGTGGTTGGCCGCGAAGCGCGAGAGCTGCTGCTCGGTGATGACGAAGCCCGTATCCCGCATGTCAATTCACACGATCGCGTACACCTTCGCCTCCCACGGGAAGATCGGCTCCCGGCCAACCCACTCCGGCGGGACCAGGCGCTCCTGGGTGACCTCCCGCCACCGCGTGCCCGGCGGAGCCGCCGGCCAGTTCGGGACCCGGTATTCCGCGTTCGGCCGCGAGGTATCGGTGGCGAAGTCCGAGAAGTTCGCCACGACCACCACCACGCGATCCGATCCCGGCCGCCCCCGCCGCCACACGAGCACCCGTTTGCCCTCGTTGAAGTCGACGTGGAAGACATCCGTGTCGTTCACGGCAAGCGCGTCGTAGCTCGTGCGGAGCTTCACGAGCCGGGCCACGTAATCCTTGATCCGGGCGCGCCAGGCGTCCCCCAGCCGCGAGTAGTTCACGGGGTCGACCTGCTTGCCCCCGCCCTGTGTGACCGCTCCCTGCGCGTTGAACAGATCATGCTCATCGGCGAACTCGTCGCCGGCGAGGATCATGGGGATCCCGACGGCGGTGAGCAGGCAGGCGAAGGCCAGCTTCACGCGCCGTTCCCCGTCGACCACGCCGTTGTTCGTGAAGAAGTTGAAGAGCCGCTCGTTGCGATACCCCTCGACGTCGTGCGACGTGAGATAGATGATGGCCTGGGCGCCGTCCGTGTAGCCGAAGCTCCGACAATCGATCGCCCGGCGGACCGTCCACTCGAAGCTCGGCTCGCCGTCGGCATTGTGCCCGATCAGCGCGGCGCGGATGAATCGCTTGAAGTTCTCGTGCCACAGCCCGTCCAGGCGCTGTTGCCGCAGGATCTCGAGGGGCTCCTGGAGCTCTTCACCGACGACCAGGAAGCGCTCATCGGCGCCGGCCGCGCCCTCCGCGGCGCATCGGTCCCGCCAGATGCTGCGGGCCAGCGTCGTGTATTCCTGGATGAAGTCCCAGTTGGAGACGTTCTCGACGCTGTCCATCCGGATGCCGTCGATGTGAAAGTCGTTCATCCAGCGGATGAGGCTCGCCTGCATGAGCCGGCGGCCGGGGGAGAGGCGGGCGGCCTGCCCGCCGATCGGGTCGTAGCCGTGGACGAAGCCGGCGTACCGGAACAGCGAGCTGCCGAACCCGTCGCGGACGTTGGCGGGGTCGGTGCCACGCGAGTTGTGCGCATCCGGGTCCGCCGGGTTCGCCCGGGGATCGAGGATGAAGAACTCGTCGGTGTTCGCGGCCAGGTAGGCATTGGTGCGAGCAAACGCCATCACGACGTCGACCAAGAACCGCATGCGGTGGACATGACAGGTCCGGATGAGGGTGAGGAGGTCGCGGTTCGGGGTCGGCCAGGAATAGTCCTCCGGGAAGCCGAGGTCGAAGTCCGGCGCGAGGAAGTTGGTCGTGCCGTAACCCCATTGCCGGTCGTAGAAGCTGTCGGCCGGCGGGAGCAACTCGAGGGCATTCACGCCGAGCTCGCCGAGATACGAGCGGCCCCGCTGGACGATTGCGAGGTCCGAAAAGTTCGCGCCGCCCTCGGCCGGGTCGATCAGGGCGGCGACGTCCCGGAACGTTCCCAGGCCGATCTCTCTCTCCCCGGCGGTTCCGATCCGCGTCCACGCCGTGGGCAGCTCGTAGATCACCATCCGGTTGTTCGCTGGAAGGGCGACCAGCGCTCGCTCGTCCTGCAAGTCGCCCGTCTCCCCGCCGGGGTCACACGGCACCAGGCGGCCCTGCGCGACCTTGACCACGGCCGCCGGGTAGCAATCGTCATCGCTGTACGGTCCGGCCGGCTGGGGGCCGCGCAGGCGCCAGTCCACCGTGAATGCCGTGGGATCGGTGGTCCGGATCCGCGTCCCGCGCGGCCGCGCGGGATGGGAATCGTTGACCTCGAACCAGTAGTGGTAGATCTGGCCTTCCACCAGGTTGCAACGTGCGACGGCGATCTCCCACAGGTCGGAGAAGCCAGGGGCGGGCTGCAGAGGGAGTCTCTGCTCGCTCACGAGCGCGACGGGTGCGCCGAGCTGGAGCTGGCCGATGACCAGGGCCGGGGGCGGGCTGGTGTCGGCCGGGCGCCAGAGAACGAACCGGTCGACCTTGCGAAGGAGGATATCGGCATTCACGATGCGCCTTCCCCCGGGGGACCATCGCCCGACCAGCGGAATCGTCAGGTCCCCGCGCTCCCTGGAAACAGGTGCCTTCGCCGACATTACGTCCCGGGCCGGGAAAGATCAATCGCCGGGCGCGTTCCTAGGGGACCTCGGGAATGCGAGCTGGAGCCGGATCCTGGGCCCATCTGGTTGCGTGTAACGGCCGACACTCCGCTTCACACCAGCCGGATTCACTCCACCGAATTTGATGCTGTCCCCGCTTTTTCGGAGCCGGGCCTGTTCTCTTCGGGGCCCGGCCGAGACCTGACGAGGAGTCTCCTCGGGCGCTAAGGTCTTCGCCCATCGGGCGAATCCATTCGCGGCCCGCGTGCGCCCCAGTCTGCTCCCGATTGGTACGAGGCTTGCTCCGGTGATCACACCGAGACATTGGCGGAGCTTTGTCTAGCTCCCGTCTCCGCTGACGCGCAGCCCGAGGTGGTCATTCGCCGAGCACCTCGCACCCGGTGCGTCCGTGGACAGGGAGGGAAACGGGGGCGGAGCGTGATGGAGACGGAGCCCCAACCGGGCCGGCCATGACAGGCGGCCTACCCCCGGCGGCCGCGACCGGACGGGCGCACGTCCTGCTCGTGGAGGACGACCGTGCCGTCGCGAGGGTCGTCACCCAGTTCTTCAGCGACGTGTACGACGTCCGCCAGGCGCTCACGGGCACGGAGGCCCTCGCCATCCTGCGGCGGGAGCCCGTCGACGCGGTGGTTCTCGATTACCGGCTCCCGGATCTCACCGGACTGCAGGTCCTGGGCGAGATCGCGTCCGCGTGGCCGTCGCTGCCAGTGGTGATGATGACCGCGCATGGCTCCGAGTCGCTCTGCGCCTCCGCCTTCAAGCTCGGCGTCCGGGACTACTTCCCGAAACCGGTCCATCTGGAAGACCTGCTGGGCGCGGTGCAGGGCCTGCTGTCCGCGGCTTCAGGTGACGAGCCGATCGGCCGGGCGGAGACGGCGGCGGCGAGCCAGCTCCGACAGCCGCTCCCGGTGACGGATCTGCATATCCACAAGGCCGTCACGCTGATCCACCAGCACTACTGGGACCATCTGCCTCTCGAGCGCGTGGCGCGAGAGGTCGGGATGAGCAAGTTCTGGCTGTCGCGCCGGTTCAAGGCGGTGATGGGCGTGACCTTCCGCCAATACCTCCTCAGGGTCCGCCTCCAGCGCGCCATGCTTCTGCTCTCGAACCCGTCGCTCTCCATCACTGGCGTGGCCCTCGAGGTGGGGTTCGGCGACCTCCCCCGCTTCGACAAGCTGTTCCGTCGCTACACCGGCGTCGCCCCGTCCGTCTACCGCGCTCAGCTCGATCGCGACAGGGAGTAACACGAGTCCTGCAGTCTCCGGACCTCATCGCCGGAGACTGCCGCCGCCGCCCGGCATCGCTCTAGCCAGAGCGTTTCTCCGGCAGTGCCCTAGCTTGGCTAGCGAGCGGCGAGCAACAAAACCCAAATCTGTGGCAAGAAACTACTAGCCAAGCAAGCGGGCCAGAACCTATAATCTTCCCAACGTGAGTCCGAGAAGGGGAGGGCCCCGCCTCGCCCGCGCCCGCCTCTCCTTCGGCGCCCGCCAGTCGTCCTGCTTTGGCCCTTTGGCTTTTTGGACTTCGAGGGCGAGCGAGCGGCGCGAGCCGCACGCCGCTCCGCGCTCATGACATTTCCCACGCCTCTTTGGAGAGAGGGCCGGGGTGAGGGGCTGGCAGAGCCGTTCATTCCGATTATCCAGAGAGCGTTCGACTTCAACGTCGCCCTCCGTTTGACGGTAGCGGAGGTTGTTGGAGGCGGGCGCGCGAGGGGCCCCGGGTGGGAGTGAAGCCGGGTCGGCCGAGCGTATCGCCAAGGCCGCGTGACCGAGCTCTTCTCGTGGCCGGTCGGCGACCGCCCCGTCGAGGACATCGCGCGACTGGGCCGAGGACTGCAAGGTTTCCCTGAAGGCCGGGCCGCGCGCGCGGTCTGGGGTGGAGGATCCCATGAAGCGGCCGACTCTTGCGGTCATCGCATCGCTCCTGGTCACGGTCGTCCTCGGCGCCACCGCGGTGAGCCCCGTCGCGGCCGCCATCCAGCTCGAGACGGTCGCGACGGGCCTGACGAGCCCCCTCTACGTGACCAGCGCCAGGGACGGCACCGACCGCCGGTTCATCGTCCAGCAGGGTGGCGTGATCAAGGTCCTCCAGCCCGGCGCCACGACGCCGACCGTCTTCCTCGACATCACCGCCCGCGTGCTGTCCGGGGGCGAGCGGGGCCTGCTCGGCCTGACGTTCCATCCGCGGTACGCCGTCAACGGCCGTTTCTTCGTGAACTACACGCGCCAGACCGACGGCGCCACCGTCATCGCCGAGTACGGCGTCTCCGACTCCGATCCGAACGTCGCCGGCTCCACCGAGACCGTCCTGCTCACCATCGCCCAGCCCTTCGCCAATCACAACGGCGGGATGATCGAGTTCGGCCCCGACGGCTTCCTCTACATCGGGATGGGCGATGGCGGCTCCGCCAACGACCCCGGCGACCGCGCCCAGAACATCGACGACCTCCTGGGCAAGATCCTGCGCATCGACGTGGACCATCCGAACGGGACGGTCCAGTACTCGTCGCCGCCCGACAACCCCTTCTTCGGCGCGACCCCCGGCCGCGACGAGATCTACGCCTCCGGGATGCGCAACCCCTGGCGCTTCTCCTTCGATCGGGCGACCGGCGACCTCTACGTCGGCGACGTCGGGCAGGGCGCGTGGGAGGAGATCGACCTCGTCACGCCCGGCGGCAACTACGGCTGGCGCCTCTTCGAGGGCAACCACTGCACGAACCTCGGCGCGTGCGACGCCACCGGCCTCACCTTCCCCATCGCCGAGTACGGCCACACCGGAGGACGCTGCTCGATCACGGGCGGCTACGTCTATCGCGGCGCCCGGTCGACGTTGCCGGGGGGCACATACGTCTACGGCGACTACTGCACGGGCGAGGTGTTCACCTTGAGCGGGAGCGCGCAAGCCGTCGCGCTCGACAGCAGCCTGAACGTCTCGTCGTTCGGCGAGGACGAGGCGGGCGAGCTCTACGTCGTGGGCCTCGGGGGCACGGTGGATCGCATCACGACGTCCCCGCCGCCGCCGCCGTGCTCGTACTCGATCGCGCCCGCGGGTCAGTCCTTCGGCGACGGCGGCGGCGGTGGCAGCCTGAGCCTCACGACGGCGGGCGATTGCGGCTGGCTGGCGGCGAGCCATGCCGACTGGATCACGATCACCTCGCCGACCACGGGCGCCGGCAGCGCCGCGTTCACCTACGCCGTCGCGCCTAACGGCGGGACGGGTCCCCGCACCGGCACGATCGCCGTCGCGGGGCAGACGTTCAGCGTGACCCAGGGCGCGGGCTGCACGTTCGCCATCGACCCCACGAGCCAGCACGCCGGGTCGGGCGGCGGCAACGCCGGCGTCGATGTGACGGCCCCGGGCGGGTGCCCCTGGACGGCGGTGAGCCGAGCGAGCTGGATCACGATCACGTCGGGCGCCGCCGGGAGCGGCAGCGGTCGCGTCGCCTACGCCGTCGCCACCAACACCGGGCGCGACGCCCGGACGGGCACGATGACCATCGCGGGCCAGACCTTCACCGTGACCCAGGACGGCGCGCCCAAGAGCTGCAGCTACTCGATCTCGCCGAACAGGCGGGACATCGGCGCGGCTGGCGGGGCCGGCGCCGTCACCGTCAAGACGCCGACCGGGTGCGACTGGACCGCGCAGAGTCATGCCGGCTGGATCACGATCACCTCGGCCGACAGCGGCAGCGGCGGCGGGACCCTCGCGTACGCGGTCGCCCCGAACACGAGTGGCGTCAACCGCCAGGGCATCGTGACGATCGCCGGCCGCACGTTCACCGTGAAGCAGGCGAGATGAGCTCTGTCCGTGCTCGCAGGACGGCGTCGGTCAGTCGAGCCGGTGATGCGAGGGTTGTAAGAAGACGTAGCCCACCACGGCGCCGTCGAGCTCGGCGACCAGCGAGGTGAAGGCGGCCCGGGGGCCGAAGGCGTCGGCGCGAATCCGCTCAGGCGTGAACGGCCGGCCGTGGATCCCGACGTGGTCGTTGAGGTCGTTGGCCATCTCGGCCAGGATTGCGGCCTCATCGGGACGGGCGGGACGGACCCGCACGGCGCTCATGGGTGCGAACCCATGACGGCATTATGCGGTCGGGCGGGGACCTGTCAATCCCGCTGGCACCAGGCGACGCCGCGGCCCGCGACGAGTGGCATGCTGTCGGTCACGCCGCGTCGTCCTTCCGCGACCGGCCATCGTCGAGGCAGCGCTGGAGGCAAACCACGAGCAGGGTAGCGGGCGGGTTCCAATGCGGGCGGCGCCGCGCGCCGGGAGGAAGTCGTCGAGAAGGGTCCAGCTGCGAGGCGGCGCCTGACGGCCGCAAGCGAGGCGTACTCCCTGTACGTTCCACTCGGCGGGGGGCTTCGCCCCCCTTCCGAAACCTCGCCCGAGGACGCAGTGCGAGCCGCAGGACGTCGCGGGGCTGGGGCCCCGCCGTCCGGGGCGAGCCATCCGGAGGTTGCGCCGGCAAAGCCGGCGCTCGAAATTGGAACACTTCCACGTCGGGAGGCGAGCGACGGATGAGGATTCGCACGGCCCAGCGTTGAATGTTCCGCTTCGAGCGCGGGCTTCGCCCGCGCAACCGAGTCCCGGGGGGAGGCTTCGGAGGGGGCCGCCGAGGCCCCCTCCGATAGAACGAAGCAGATGGGCCCTTATCGGCGCCCAGCCCTCACGGAGGTGGCTGGGGACGAAGCCGGGGGAGGGCGTGATCCATCAGCTCGGAGAGATGCTCCGCCACCTCGGTCCGCTCCCGGTGAAACTGCTCGACCTCGGTCCGGAGCCGGCTCACTTCCTCTCGAAGCCGATCACATTGATGCTCGGCGGTCTCCACTCGGTTGTGCAGCTGCTCGTTCTCGTAGCTGAGGCCCCGCAGCCGCTCCTGCTCCCGCTCGGCCGTCGCCACTCGCTCCCGGAGCCGGTCGTAATCGTGGAGGAGTCCGGCCAGCACCGACAGCTGAGTCGGGCCGTCCTCGATCCATCGCCGCACCTCTTCCCGGATCTCCCTGGACTCGGCACTGATCATGACTGTCTCCCATTCGGGGCCCGTGGGCCCATGTGTCCACCGGGCTGCCACAGTAGGCCGGACGAGGGTGGCTGTCAATTGGACCGAAGTCGCGGTAGGGCCGCTTGCCGCGCATGCAGTCAGAACCGAGCCCGACAGGACGGGGCCGTGGGTCACACTGGATACTGCTCGAGACGGCGCGCGTCGCCATCCCGCGCGCCCGGGTTCGATGGGCTCCGCGGCGTCAGCGGACCGGGACCGTCGAGACGAGGATCGCGACGGGGTAGGCGTAGCGGATCTCGTCGCCCTCGCGACGGATCGGAATGCCGAGCCGGTCGTCCTCCATGGAGGCGGCGAAGAGCTGGCGGATCCTGTCGGCGTCGCCGGGAAGGGGGAAGGAGCGCCCGAGGAGGGACTCGAGCTCACCTTCCAGCCGGTACCCGGTCGTCCGCGGAGCGGGCAGCCCGACCTGGGCGAAGAGCTCCGTGAGCTCGGTACGCGGCATGGCGCGCACGTGGGAGGGGTCGCGCAGCTTCTCCATCCGGTTGAACTCGGCGGCCTTGGCCGGGTCGGCCGATGCGTCGGTGTCGGCGACGACCACCTTGCCCCCGGGCGAGCAGACGCGCTTCATCTCGGCGAGGACCGCGCCGGGCTCGAGGAAGTGATGGAAGGCGAACCGCGAGGTCACGATCGAGAACGAGCCGTCGGCGTAGGGAAGGGGCAGGACGTCGCCCAGCCGCCACGTGACATTGCCGAGCCCCCTCTCCGCCTGGAGGGCGCGGGCGCGCTCGATCATGGCGGGCGTGAGGTCGATGCCGGTGGCGTGGCGCACGACACGGGCGAACGCGCAGACGACCAGCCCGCCCCCGCAGGCGACGTCGAGCACGGTATCGTCCAGCCCCGCCCCGCTCGCCTCCACGAGAAGCCGGAGCGCCTGCTCGTCCTTGACGCCCGGCGCCGTGGAAAAGGGCACGGCCTGGCGGGTGAACTGGTCGAGGATCGCGTCGCGATGGCTCGGGGTCGCCATCATGCCTCCCGTCTCGTGAGCGGTCCGGCGCCGGTCATGGGATCGTGGGCCCGACATCGCGCGCCCCGGACGTGCGCCACAGGAACTCCGACGGGACCTCGCGCCCGGCGTCCCGGTACGCCCGGCGGATCGCCTCCACGTTCGGGCCGAAGATCGTCCGGCGGTTCTCCCGGCACCATTCGTTCGAGTCGATGATGGTCGCCAGCGATCCCTGGAAGCGCGGCATCACGTAGCGCGCGAACAGCTCGTAGCTCCTGAGCGTCTCCTCGCGACTGGCCCACTCGTGTGCGCGGAAGAGGAGCCCGCCGAAGCCGCCCTGGCTCAGCTCCACCAGCCGCTCGATCCCCTTGATCACGGTGTCGGGGGTCCCGACCAGCGTGGTCCCCTGACGGACGCCTTCGCGCAGCGGATCGTCGTGACGCCCCGGCGGCCGGCCGAGGGTCTCCTCGAAATAGGTCACGGTCTCGCGGCGCTCGCTCACCTGGACCTGACGCAGCGCCAGCTCGTCGTCCTCGGCCACGTGGACGTTGACGACGAGCCGCCACTTCGCGCGGTCCATGGTCTTGCCGTGCTCGGCCGCCGTCTTCTCGGCGATTCGCCACTGCTCGGCGATGGCCTCGGGCCCACCGGGCAGTCCCGCGCCGAGGGAGAGCACGCCCAGGCCGTGCTTGCCCGCCGTCACGACCCCGGACGGCGTCAGCGTGCTGGCGACGGCGATGGGAAAGCAGGGATCGGTGTAGGGCGCCAGGTGAAGCCGCGCCTCGCGCAGCTCGAACCAGTCGGTCTTCATGGTCACCGGCCCGTCGCAGCGGAGGAGGGCCATGATGGCGGTGAGCGCCTCGTCCATCCGCGGGCGCTGCGTCTCCGGCTCGATGCCGAGCATGTAGGCGTCGGAGACGAGCGCGCCCGGCCCGCAGCCGAGCATGGCCCGCCCGCGCGTCATGTGATCGAGCTGGACGAAGCGGTTGGCGACCAGGAGGGGATGGTGATACGGCAGGCTCGTGACGCCGGACCCGAGCATGATGTGCCGGGTGCGCTCGGCGGCCGCCGCGATCATCAGCTCGGGCGACGCGATCAGCTCCCAGCCCGCCGAGTGGTGCTCGCCGATCCAGGCCTCGTCGTAGCCCAGGTGGTCCAGCCACTCGAGCAGCTCCATGTCGCGGGCCAGGGCGAGCGTCGGGTTCTCCCCCACGCGATGGAACGGGGCCAGGAAGATGCCGAACTTCATTCCGCGATGAGCCATGGTCCCTCCGGGAAAGCGATTCACGGCAAGCGCAGACCTGACCAACGTTACCCTATATTGAGAGCCGGCGGCAACCTGCCCAAGGCGGTGGCGGTGTCTCCGTCTACTCGTCGGGCCGCTGCCTGTTACTTCCGTCCCTCGCTCAGCACTCGTTCATAGCGCTGACGGAGGTCGCGCTCCTGCTTCAGTTCATCCTTGAGCGCCTTGAGTTCTTCTTCATCCCTGGTCAGCCGCGCCTGCAACTCGTCCGCGCGCTTGGCCTGCTCCTTTTCACGGGCCTCGAGGTCGGTCACCTGACGCACGAGGCCCGCGGTGTGACGACGCCACCACTGATCCAACGCGAGACCGCCCCCGACCAGGCCGACGAGCAGCCACACGAGCGCGCGGCTCACGAAGAACTTCCTGATGTCCATGCTCGCATCATAGCCCGGTACCCCGCTGCTCGGCCAGCCCTCGGCCTCACCGAGAGCCCGCGTCAGTCGCATCGGCGAGGTAGTACGCGACGTACCACGGAGGGAGTCCGGACGACGCCGGCCCGACCGGCTCGGATTCGATGAGGCAGCGCCCCAACGGTTGCCGCGAGGGCGCACGCCCGAGTGGACGAGGGCCGAGGTTGGCCACCAGGCGGAGCACGGCGCCGTCGCCCAGCGTCCACTCGACGGCGAGGCCGCTCTCGCCCACTCGCTCGCAGCACGCCGGGCCGGGCCGGACGCTGTTCAACCGAGGCGTGATCTCGCGCCGCCTGAGGTCGAGGAGAGCACGGACCCATTCGCGCCGCTCGCGGTGTCCGGGCCGCGTCAACGCCTCCCAGCGGAGGACGCAGCATCGGAACGTGGCCTCGTCCTCGGGAGCTGGAATCTCGTCACGCCGCTCGAGGGCCGCGAACTCCGCGAACCGGGCGAACCCCGCGAGCCGGCCCTCGGCGACGCGCGGCCCGAGATCGTTTCCGAGGTCGCAGAAGAACAGGAACGGCTCGGTGGCGGCCCATTCCTCCCCCATGAAGAGCATGGGCGGGGACGGCGCCAGCAGGAGCAGCGTCGTCGCGGCGCGGACGGCGGCGGCCGGCGCGAGGGCGGAGAGGCGCTCGCCGAAGGCGCGGTTGCCGACCTGGTCGTGGTTCTGCAGGTACGAGACGAAGGCCGTCGGCGGCAGGTCACGGCTGGGCTCGCCCCGCGGGCGGCCCCGATAGGGCGAGTGCTCGCCCTGGTACGCGAACCCCTCGGTCAGGCACCGGGCGAGGGCGCCGATCGGGTCCGGATAGTCGGCGTAGTAGCCGCCCCGCTCCCCGGTGCACTGGGCGTGCAGCGCGTGGTGGATGTCGTCGTTCCACTGGGCGGCGTACAGCGGCCGCCCGCGCCCGCCGAGACGCAGATAGCGCGACTCGTTCCGGTCGTCCTCCAGCACCAGGTGCACGTGACGGGACCCTCCCGGGCCATCCTGCACCGCGCGGCCGATCTCCTCGAGGATGTGGACCGGGGAGTCATCCCGGATCGCGTGCACGGCGTCGAGCCGCAGGCCGTCGAAGTGGTACTCCTCGATCCAGTAGAGCGCGTTGTCGCGGAAGAAGGCCCGCACCACCTCGCTGCCGGGGCCGTCGAAGTTGATGGCGTCTCCCCACGGCGTCCGGTGGCGCGCGCTGAGGAAGGGCGACGCGTAGGCGCCGAGGTAGTTGCCCTCGGGGCCGAAGTGGTTGTAGACGACATCCAGGAACACGGCGAGTCGGCGGGCGTGGCACGCCTGCACGAGGGCCTTCAGCTGCTCCGGACGGCCGTAGCGGCTCTCCGGCGCGAACGGCAGCACGCCATCATAGCCCCAGTTCCGCCGGCCCGGGAAGTCGGCGACGGGCATCAGCTCGATGGCCGTGACACCGAGATCGGCGAGATGATCGAGCCGCTCCTGCACTCCCGCGAAGTCGCCCTCCGTCGTGAAGGTCCCGACGTGGAGCTCGTAGAACACCATCTCGGGCCACGGCCGGCCGCGCCAGGCTCCGTCGGTCCAGTCGAACGACCGGGGATCGATCACCTCGCTCGGACCGTGGACGTCCTCGGGCTGGAACCGCGACGCGGGGTCGGGCACGACGAGACCGCCGTCGACGCGATAGCGGTAGCGGGCACCGGGGCCGGCGGCGGCGACCACGACGCTCGCCCATCCCTCCCCGTCGCGCTCGACGGGAATCGGCGCGTCGTGTCCCTCGAGGCGGAGCTCGACCCGATGGGCCCCCGGCGCCCACAGGCTGAACCGCACCCCCCCTCCGCCGAGGACCTCCGCCCCGAACCGCATCCGGTGGCCGGACTTCACGAGGCGACCTCTCCGCGCGGCGCGAGATTGCGCGCCGTGTTGATCAACCCCGGCGCCCTTGCTGCGCTTGCTGACCCGGGCCGGTTCGATTATCGAGGCGGGGCACCCGCGACCCGTCCAGGTCGGCGCCCCGCCGCGGCCGCTGTGACCGCGGCCGGGAGTGGGGGCCGCACGCTCTGTGAGTCGTCCGACGGATGTCCCACCGGCGCGGCACACGGCGGCGGACCGGAAGGCCCGCACGCGCTGGGGGTGCTGCCACGCGACGGGGCGTCGCGCTCGCCCGGTAACAAGGCGAGCATGAGCGCCACGACCGCCACCGACACGGCGACGGCCAGGACAAAGTGCAGGGCGATCTCCAAGAGCTGTCGTACAGGCCGCGTCATCTTCTGCCTCCCAGGCCCCTCGCGGAAAGCGTTCGTGCCAACACCGGGGGAGCGTCGTCGGCTACATCGAGGCTCGCGGTCGTTGGGGCGCGCGGTTGTTCGGCGCGACTGGGCAGTCAGGACACGTGCACCGACGGGGAACCGTTGCCCTCTCCAGCGGGGCGCTCCGAGTCCCCCTCGAATACCCGCAGGGGCCGCTGATGTCACCCTGAGTCTAGATCGGGCGGCCAGAACGGACAATCGGGTAAATCCCGGCAGCGAGAGGCCGGATGTTCCTGATCCGATCGGGGCGACCGCGCACGCCTCCCTCGTGAAGCCGGCCCTCCGCGTCCGCCCGGGTCCGATCGACGCTCAGAGGTGCGACATGTCATCGGGTTCCCGATCCTCTCGCTTCTGGAGCCAGCTCTCGAGCGCGTTGCGAGCCAGGTGCCGCCCCCCGAAGCCGAAGGCCAGCGCGAGCGCCAGCGTCGTGCCCCCGAAGACGATCCCGAAGACGAGGAGGATCATCTCCCGCGCGATGCCGAGCTGGGTGAGCGCCACGCTGGCGGCGAACAGGATCACCAGCCATCGCAGGGCGCCGGCGAGCGCCGGGCCGCCCCTGAGCTGGGCGTTGACGATGAAGATGAGCAGGGCCTGAGCCAGAAAGTTCGCGAGCAGCCAGCCGATGACCATGACGAAGATGGCGACCAGGAGGTTGGGAAGGAAGCGGATGATCACGGGCGCCAGCCCGACGGCCGCCGGGACCTCGAGCGCCTCGATCGCCATCAGCATCCCCACCAGGAGGATCAGCCAGAACACCAGCTGGCCGACGAGCTCGGAGGGCGGTCGCCGGATGCCCGTTCGCCCCAGCGTCGCGGTGATGCCCCATCGCGCGCAGCGACCATCGATGTCAGCGGCGCCGAGGATCCGGATCGCGAGCCTGCGGGCGCCGGCCGCCACCAGCCACCCCGCCAGCACGAGGGTGAGGACGGCGAGCAGCCGGGGCGCGAACACCGCGAGGCGGGACGCCACTTCCCGGAACGACTTGACGAGAATGTCGGCCCACGAATCTTGCATGCGCTACCTCCATCGGGCCACGAGGTGCTCCTTCTCGGCCTCGAAGGCCCGGTCGATCTTGTCGAAGCTCTCGGGAATGCGCGCGAGGGGCGTCGCTCGGGCCTCCACGACGAATGCCGCCACGCGTCCGAGGTACAGCGGAGTCAGGGCCCGGAGCAGATGGTCGCGGGGCAGGCGTCGCTCGTGGTACGCGACCGCGAAGTCGGACACCACCCTGGCCCAGAGCGGCGGCGGCAGCCGGAACTCGTCCGGATCGACGAGGGCCAGCGGATAGAGCCGCGCGAGCGTCGACTCCGGCATGATCTGCTCCCAGACCGGGAGCAGATCCTTCAGTCCCAGATCGAAGGCGCGAACCATCGGCTCGATCGCAGGCGTGCGGGCGTCGGCCTGCACCGCCGACGGGTCGCCTCGGCGCGCCACGGCGGCGCTCCCGGTCCTGTCCGGCCACACGGCCTGGTAGCGTTCCATCAGGGCGAACAGCGGCCCGACGGTGCGAACCAGGATCGTCGCGAGGTCGGGCTGGGGCCCGCCGGGAGTCACCAGCTTGCGGTCGAGCTGGACCTCCACGAGCCGGGCGCCGGAGGCGAGGGCGGCGGTCGTCAGCCAGAGCTCGGCCCCGTGCGGATGCCAGTCGCCGGTCTCGATCCCCGGCTCCAGCCATGACCCGATGGTCGCGCCGGCCAGCGCCGCGCACCCGCCCATCACTTGCTGGATCCGCGCGCCGTAGAGCGCCCGCGTGAGCGGGGCGAGCAGGTTCGTGGTCAACGTGCCCTCGGAGACCGTGCGCGTGTACGCCGGCGAGACATACTCCGCTTCTCCGCCGAGCACCGGCTCGAGCAGCGCTTGCAGCCGGTCGGCGCGAACGCCCGTTAAATCCCCGTCGACGAGCAGCACCGCCTGCGCCTCCAGCCGCTGCGCCGCGCGGAGCAGGGCGAGGATCGCGCGCCCCCGGTGCTTGGGCGCGAGGAGATCGAGGCAACCGCGGGGAGGACCGGATGCGCCCGAGTCGCGCCAGGCGCGGACAGCCTCCGCCGTGCCGTCCTGCGATTCCGCATCGGCGACGAGCACGCCCGTCCGTCGCGAGCCCGAGCACGCCTCGAGCGCGGCGTCGACCGTGTCGAGCACGTCGGCGGCGCGGCGGGCCTGGTTGACGATGTGCACCCCCGCCACCACGTCGACGGGCCCCGCCGCGGCGAGCCCGGCGAGACTCGCGTCGGGAAAGAGATCGACGACCGCGGCGGCGTCGCTCACGGGCGCGAAGAGCCTGTCGGAGAAACGCCTTGGCTAGAGCGATGAGAAGGGTCCAGCTGCAAGGCGGCGCCCGAGGGCCGCACGCGAGGCGTACTCCCTGTACGTTGAGCGTGCGGCCGAGGGCGCCAACGCCGCAGATGGGCCCTTATCATC
>Ga0137372_10003608_pt1 | contig 15062 bp, 12 predicted proteins | sample SagtaG_6_FD_104911 | JGI IMG/M metagenome (GOLD analysis project Ga0137372, IMG submission 104911) | Vadose zone soil microbial communities from Sagehorn Ranch, Mendocino, California, USA - Sage1_R_60_16 metaG | ecosystem: Environmental > Terrestrial > Soil > Vadose zone | place: USA...
CAAGCTCATCCGCCGGACCACCCATGCGTTCCTGATGCTCAACGTGGTCTTCCTGATGACGATCTGCGTCCTGCCCTGGCCCACGGCCCTGGTGGCCGACTACGTCCGCAGTCCGGACGGGCGAACCCTGGCCACGGCCGTCTACGGCGGCGTGATGACGTCGATCGCGATCATGTTCAACGTGGTGTGGCGGTACGCCGGGACGAACCATCGCCTGCTGGTTCCCGGGATCTCCGACGAGGCTCTGGCCAAAATGAACCGGAATTACCTCGCGGGGCCCGTGGTCTACGGCTCGGCCACCCTGATCGCGTTCGTCCAGCCCTACGTGAGCCTGGCGATCTTCGCCGGCCTTGCCGTGTACTGGCTGCTTCCCGGAACCGGCCCGAGGGCCGAGGTTCTGACCGCGGGGACCTGACGCTTCATGCAACCGACGATCCGACTGCGCAAACGGAACCAGCCCGCATCTACGCATCCGGCGCAGGCCCGCATTTGACGGCCCGGCAGCATCGTGCATTGAATCCGCCTGAACGAACTTGGGGGGAACCACTGGGGTTCCCGGGGGGGGAGAGAGGAGGTTGGGATGAAACATCGGCATGTGCTCGTTCTCGGGCTGGCCGTGGGTCTCGTCGCCTCGGTATGGGCCATCCCGGGACAGGCCCAGCCCAGGTCGCCGCAGACCTCCGTGACGTGGGCGTACGGGCCTGCCATCCCGTTCGGAGGCGGGGGTGCCACCCGATTCGACGGCGAACTCTACAGGCCGGCGAACCGGGTCTATTTCCTGGGGTTCCGGGCCTTCGACACCTCCACCGACGGATCCATCTGGTACTACGACACCGTTGCGCAGACGTACACCGACACCGGCATCGACATGCCGGTCCCGGTGTCCAACTACCAGATCTCCGCGCTCACGGACGCCAGCGGCAGGCTGGGTTTCTACATCTTCGGAGGACGGGACAACCTTGGCAACATCGTGAATACCGTCCAGGTTTTCTTCCCGGCAACCATGACGACAGGCGTCGTCACTAGCGACCCATGGCCGGGGACGACCCCGAGCGGCTGCGTCAGCCTCCCGGCGATGGGGGTGGCCACGGTGGCCAACCACGCCATCGTCCTCGGCGGTGTGGCGTTCTCGTCGAGCGGTTGTGTGGCCGATGAGAACTCGGCCCAGACCTGGGTCTACTTCCCGAAGAACGCCGCTGGCACACGGTGGAAGCAGGGGCCGGACCTGAACCTGGCCCGTGGCTACATCTCCCCGGCGGTCCTGAGCGGCCGGGTCTACGCCATCGGCGGCGACACCAACGTGGGCGGGTCCCTCTTCGCTCAGTCGATCGTGGAGGCCTGGAAGCCCCCCTCGGGGGGCTGGAACGACGCTGGGGTCGCGGACCTGCCGCAGGGATGCGACGAGTCCCAGGCCTTCTCCTTCACCGCAGGTCCGCTGGCCAACGACTTCGTTCTCGCCGGGTGCGGCCAGTGGCCCGCGACCCTGCCCGACACCTACGTCTACTCCTCCGGCACCAACACGTGGTCTGACGACGGTGCGTTCAACACGGCCCGTCGCAACCACGCGGGTGTCCTGCTCGGCACGAAGATGTTCTGCCTGGGTGGCTACGCCACGGACGGAATCACCGTCCTCAACACCACTGAATTGGGGACGGGCGGTCCTTTCGCCGGCAGACCCGGGCTTTCCAGGCCCGCTCGGGCCAGCGCGGGGGAGGCCACCACGAGCTGACCTCGAGGGTTTCGAGCCCCACGCCCTTCGTTCGGCCCCTTCGGTCGCCGAGGGAACGTCGAGCCCGGGCGGCGGGCGGTCGTTTGAGGCCGCCCGCCGCCCGTGTCTCAGCCTTCGGGACGGGGCGCACCCCGGCTCGTCCGGATCGCCTCCCGCCCACGAACCGATCCGATCGGTGTCAGGTGAGCGTTTGACTCCGGCCTCTGGAGGGGGTTACACCCCCCCTCACCACTACTCGTCCGCCAGGTTCGGGCAGCGGGACCCGAACGGCCGGCGGCGGAGAAAGGGGGCCCAATGGGCTCATCGTCGCACCTCCCCGGCAGGGTCGTATGGATCGCCGCCGCCGCGGCCACGGCGCTGTCTCTGGCCGTGCCGAGCGCGGCCTCGGGAAGTTCGGGCGCGACCGGGGTGGCGGTTCCCCGGTCCAGCGAAGGGATAAGGCAGTCCCGGCCCGTGGGGATGCAGGTCGCCGCCGGGCCGTTCTCGGGCCACCTCGGGATCACGGGGGACGGGCTCGGCACGCTGTCGGACACCGGGACCCTCACCGTGAAGATCCACGACCCGGACTCGACGATCCTGTCGGCGCTCCTCTACGTGAAGACCAACAACTACGCCACCGCGTCGCAGATCGGGTTCGAGGGCGAGACGGTCCCGTTGACGTTCGTCCCCGGGGACTCTCCGTCCTGCTGCCCCGGCTTCTATCCGACCTACCGCGCGGACGTGACCTCCATCGTGGCGGCGACGGTGGGATCGGGTTCGGGGACGTTCCTGATGGACGTGGACGAGTCGGTCACCGGCCTGGGCAGCGATCTCGTCGACGGGGAGGCCCTCTACGTCGTGTACGACGATGCCTCCCTGCCATCACGTGAGATCTACCTGATGGAGGGCGGCGTGACCTCGCTGACGCCAGAGCCCGTCGATGTCTCGCTGCTCTCCCCGTACGCGGGCGGAAGGGCCAAGATGAGCATCGGGATCTCGTTCAGCACCGAGGAGTGCCCGCCCGTCGGATCGCAATACACGATCGTCACGGTGCAGGGCAATGTGGTCAGCGACTGCGCCGGCGGCTTCGAAGACGGGGCTTTTGCCAACGGCGCGCTCCTGACAGTGGGTGGCTATGGGGACGACTTCGCCAACCCGGCCCAGTCGGGCGCAGACGACGAGAAGTACGATATCGCGCCGTCGCTCACCGTCGGCGACACGACGATTGACCTGACCTTCGAGAACCCCTCCGGCGACGACTCGACGTTCGTCCTCGCCATCGCGGTCACGATGCCCGTGACCAGGGATGGGGCCAGAGCAAACGCAGGCGTATTCGGCTAAAGACTGGAACCAGCCCATACGACGGGGCGTTCGTCCCATCGGAAGAACGCGAAGAGGCCCGGGCCCATTGATCGGGGTCCGGGCCTCTGTCGCTGCGTCTCTGCTAGGGCACGGCAGCCCAGTTCCAGGTGCGCCAGGTCGCCGCCAGGGGGTCGGTCTGGCCGTCCGACCACATGTTGGAGAACCAGACCTTTCCGGTCGAGCCGGAGGATGGAGCCATCAGGTCCGGGAAGGCGCCGGAGTAGTCGCCCCACCGGCACTTGCCGAGCTCCCAGCAGTCGAAGCCTTCCTCCGGGCCCGGCGACTGCTGCACCATCACGAAGCCCGACTGAGGGTTGCCGCGGATCTTCGACACCATCTGGATCGCCGGGAAGTCGTTCGGTGAGGAGGTGGTGAACCCGACCACCATGCTGTCGCCGAAGAACCGCCTCGACAGTCTCCTCCCCTGCACGGCGCGATCGGGCGACACCGCGCCGTTGAACGCGAACAGGTTGGGGTCGGTGACTGCTCCCGATTGCAACACGGTCGCGTTCACCGGGTCGATCTCGTACCAGCGGACCTCGGCCCCAGCTCCGCCGAACACGGTGTGGGACGTCCACACGGCCATCGTGCCTCCGTGAGACGGGTCGATGGCCGAGACCGCCCTGATCAGCCGGCCGTCGAGCGTGTCGATGCTGTGCTCCCCGTTCTTCTGGGGAGCCGGGGATGGCGGGGAGTAGAAGTTGACCGTGACCGGCGTGCCGGTGGTCTGGATGTTCGCGGTCCCGTCCGGGTTCTTGGTCACCTTGTACAGCTCGAGCTTCGTGCCCGTCGCCCCGGAGTTCGTGCTGTCGGGCACGGCCACGATCCAGCCGGTCGACGAGGGGTCGGTCTGGACCGCGGGCTCCGGCGTCGAGGCAAGCGTGGCGCCGTCGTCGTTCAGGATGCCGCTCACCTTGCCCGTCTTGAACGCCGTGGCCTGCGGGCAACTGGTGATCGCCTTCCGGTTGTTGCTCTTGCTGATCCAACCGACGTCGGACCCGGTGAAGGTGGCCAGGGTGGGGTAGATGTTCACCCCGACCAGCAGGAAGTCGTTCGTGGTCCCCAGCTTCGGATAGTCGGCGATCGTGCCGCCCCACCCGAAGTCCGTCTCGTAGTTGCAGAAGCTCCCGGGGATGCTGGTGGGGTTGTTGGTCTTGCTGAACCCCCACAGCATCGTGGATATCGGGTTGGTCTCGTCGCCGACCCGGAGGATCAGGTAGTAGAAGCGGTTCGACCGGACGTCGAACAGGACCTGCGGGTCGGACAGGAAGTCGGTGGCGCCCGTCAACGTGGAGAACGGCGCCTTGGTGATCAGGGCACCGGTGCGGTCGTAGATGGCGAGCTGCAGGTTGATCGCCTCGACGTAGCTGTTCGGTCCGATGGCGCCCGTGGGATCGGGGGGAGCCAGGTCGTCCTCGTCGACCCCCTGCCAGCTCGGGCCGGCCACCGGGTTCTGGCCTCCCGCGGGCGGCGCCGCCGACGGATGGAGCAGAGCGGCCCTCGCCGCCGCCCGAGCCGAATACCGGTCGTAGGCGGCAGGCCCGCCGATCGGGATGTATCCGTGGGACATCTTGTACCGGACCGCCTGGGCGATGGCGCTCCGGCTGCTTCGCGAACCCCCGGCGCGGGCGGAGACCGCGGGAGCCGCGATCGCGAGGGCGAGGAGCGTGACCGTGGCGAGGACTGCGATCCTTCGTGGCACGAACATCCCTCCTTCCAGGTGGCGTGTGGCGAGCCCGAGGCGCTCCTCGGCTGGGCAATGGTGACTAGTTCGGTCGGGCTAGTCAAGTCGAGCTCGCAAGCGGCCGAGGTGCCAGTGTTGCTCCGCGCTTGACGGAAGGGCGCTCCTCCCGGCAGGCTCCCTCCAACGTGAAGCTGCCGCTCCGGCTCGCCCTACCCGCCGCGCTCGTCACCATGGCCGTGGCGACGAGCCTTCCCCTGTCGGCGCCGGCTCGGGCGGCGGATATCTCGCTGCGACTCGAACCGCGCGGGCCGGCCTGGGCGGGGCAGGGCGCACCCTTCGCGTTCCGGGCGACGATCGACAATCCGGGTCCCGCGGCCGTGGACGTCCAGGTCCTGTTCTCGATCCGGCCGTCGCGTTTGGCGCCCCGGCCGCGGGGCTTTGCCTTCTGGGATGCGACGGCGCCGGCCGGGGGGACGGTCGACACGATTGAGCGCGTGGTGTCCGCCCAGTGGTTCGCCCAGACCGGTCCGTTCGATGTGATCGCGGTGGCCAGTGGGGGAGCCTCGGCCTTCGCCTCCCTGACCTACCGGGTCGGGCCCCCGCCGGTGCCCACGCCGACGTTCGAGGACGTCACGGCCCCGGCGGGGATCGACGCCCCGATCCACAAGCCCGAAGGCTGCCGGTGGGCAGCAGGCGCCGCGTGGGGCGACATCGAGGGCGACGGTGACCTGGACCTGTACGTGCCGAGGCCCCACGGCCCCGCGCTGCTGTTCGTCAACGACGGCTCGGGCCACTTCACGGAGCAGGCCGCGGCCCGGGGGGTGGACGACGGCGGGTCGATCGGCGTGGGGGCGGTGTTCGCCGACTTCGACCGCGACGGGGACCAGGACCTGTACGTCACGAACGACGGGGCCAACCGCCTGTATCGGAACGACGGCTCCGGGCACTTCGTCGACGTGGCCCCGACCTCCGGTGTGGCTGACCCAGGGGCCGGGTTCAGCGCCTCGTGGGGTGACTACGACGGCGACGGCTGGCTCGACCTGTACGTCACGAACTACCAGCAGTGCGCCTCGCAGGAGGTGTTGGCCTCGGACCGCCTCTACCACAACGAGGGAGACGGGACGTTCACCGACCAGACCGACCTCCTCCCACCCACGGGTTCCACCGACGGCTTCGGGTTCCAGGCGGCCTGGTTCGACTACGACGGCGACGGGGACCCGGATCTCTACCTGGCGAACGACTCGCTGTTGGAGATCTCGATCCCCGGGAACCGCCTGTGGCGCAACGACGGCGCCGGGCCCGGTGGGACGTGGAAGTTCACCGATGTCTCTTCCTCGTCGTGGGCGGCCTACATCATGAACTCGATGGGCATCGGGGTGGCCGACTACGACCGCGACCTCGATCTGGACTTCGCGGTGTCGAACATCGGCGCCAACGTGCTTGCCCGGAACGAGGGCGACGGCACGTTCACCGACGTCGCGGCCTCGGCGGGCGTGGACCGACCGACCAAGGACGCGGAGGACGGCTCGATCACCTGGGGCCTGGCCTTCGCCGACCTGAACCTGGACGGCTGGGAGGACCTCTACGTGAATGCCGGGGCCCTGACGTACAACCAGGACCAGCCGAACGAGGTGTTCGCAAACGCGGGGCGGGACGGGCGATTCCTCGATCTGTCCGCGCCCAGCGGGGCCGCGGATCCCGCGGCGAGCCGGGGCTTGGCGCTGGCGGACTACGACAGGGACGGCCGGGTCGACGTGCTCCTGGTGGATCAGGGAGGAAAGGTCCACCTTCTCCGCAATGTCACCCCACTGGGGGGACGCCACTGGCTGGAGGTTCGGTTGGCCGGCTCGGCCTCGAACCCCGACGGGTGCGGTGCCCATCTCGTGTTCACCAGCGCGATCGGATCGATGATGCGGGAGAAGTTCTGCGGGTCCACCGGCCTCTCGTCCGGCAGCGATCCGGCAGTTCACGTGGGGTTGGGACCGGCCTCGACCGTGGGCCGATTGGTGATCGACTGGCCATCGGGAGCGGAGCAGGTGCTGGGGGACGTGGCCGCCGATCAGCTGCTCACGGTGCGCGAGCCGGCCCGGCGCTAGCGGCGATTCCCGTCTCGAGGTCGCTGTCGATCTGCCCGTCTCCGAAGCAGTACAGCCGGTACGCCCGCTGGATCACCGGCTGGGCCACGTTGCGAACCTGCGTGCCTCCGGGCGTGATCCCCTTCTCCACTCCGCGATGGGCGTGGCCGTGCAGGATGAGGTCGGCCCCGGCACGGTCGACGGCCTCGCCGAGCAGGTAGCTCCCGAGGAAGGGCCAGATCTGAGAGGGCTCTCCCTCCAGCGTCTCCTTGATCGGCGCGTAGTGCATGAGGGCCACCCGGTGATCGGCTCGAAGATCCTCCAGGGCCTGCCCCAGCCGCGCAGACAGCTCCTTGGTGAGCCGGACGAACGCCTTCATCTCCGGTTCTCCGAAGTCCGTCGCGTTCGCTCCGATGAAACCGCCGCCGAAGCCCTTCGTCCCCGCCACGCCCAGGCGCAGTCCCCCGATGTCGAGGACCGCGCCCTCGCCCTCGAGCACGGTGATCCCCGCCCCTTCCATCGTTTCCCGGATCGCCTTCTGCTGATCGCCGTGGTAGTCGTGGTTGCCAAGGACGGCGATGATCGGCACGGGGAAGTCGCGAAGCTCCTGGGCCAGGACCGCGGCCTCCTCGGGCTCTCCGTGCCGGGTGAGGTCGCCCGCCACGAGCAGGACGTCGGCGCGTTCTTGGAGCCGTTCGAGTTGCGGCCGAAGGGTCCCCGCGGAGTCCAGTCCGAAGTGCACGTCGGCGGTGGCCGCCACCCGGATCACAGGCGCTCCACCTCCTCCTCCTCGCCCTCGGGGAAGGAGGCGACCGTGGTGTGGTTGTGCACCTCGAGACCGGGGACCGTCTCCGCCACCACCGTCGCCACCGCCTGCTGGACCTCCTCGGTGGGGACCGTCCCGGCCACCAGCACCTTGCCCGCCCGGATCGTGACCTGGAGCTCGAGCTCCCCGACCCGGTGGTCGTGGGCCAGGGCTTCACGGATCCGCTGAACCTGGTAGTGCGGAGGATCCCGGTCCACGAGGATCAGCTCCCGTAGACCTGGTCCCAGAGGGCGCGGATGGGCCCGAACGGCACGGTCAGGTCGTCGCTCTGGGCGTAGATCAGGAGGCTGAGGATGCGGCGGGGCCCGTGCCTGGCCCGCCGGAGCAGGTAGTTCCAGTCCATCTCGGAGTACGCGAGGAGATCAAGCGCGTCGTGCCAGTACCGGGTGTCGCGATTGTGCGCCAGCGCCTTCATGACCAGCAGGTCCTCCGGAGGGACGATGCGAAGCCGCTGCCGCTTGTACTCGCCCACCGTGGCCCGGGCCATCATCTCGTCGTCGAGATAGATGTCGCCCGTGGACCGGAAGATGACGTCCACCAGCACGCCGCTCTTCAGCGCCTTCATGAGCCACGAGGGGTCCTTCACCCTCGTGGCGAATCCGCGGCCCTCCAGCACCTCGAGCACGCGTTCGGCGTCTTCCGGGCGAACGAAGAAGTCGATGTCGTTCGTCCGGCTCGGCGAGCCGAGCAGGATCGAGGCGAGGCCGCCGATGAACACGTAGGGGATGCCCGCGTTCTCGATCGCCTCGACGGCCTCCCCCAGGATCTCGAGGAGGGTCGTCTCGTCGACGTCCTCCCGCTTCTCGAACTCATCCGGGTCGGGGACGTCGGCGACGGGAGGCGCATGTTGCGTGATCGCCTGATCGGCCATGGTCACAAAGGCATTCCCGAGAGCCCGGCCCGGAAACCAGCCCTACCCGCTGGCCCTCGCCCTGGCCTCTTGGCCGAGTCGATGCTGCAACAGGGCCAGGACCGCGGCCTCCTCCGGTTCGAGCCCTCCGAGGGATTCGGCCATCTTCCCCGCCCGCCTCCTGAGCGCCCCGAGCGTCGATCCCTCCATGTACGCGTCGAGGATCGCGGGGTGCACGTAACACTTGCGGCACACGGCCGGCGTGTTGCCCAGCGTGGCCGCGACCTTCTCGATGGCCTGGACCACGTTGCGCTTGGCCTGTGCCTCGGAATCGAACTCCTCGAACTCCTCGAGCGCCCACGCCGCGGCGACCGTCCCCGCCCACGTTCGGAAGTCCTTCGCCGTGAAGTCCTGGCCGCTGATCTCGCGGAGGTAGTCGTTCACGTCCGAGGAGTCCACGGTCTGGCGCCGGCCGTCGGGGTCGAGGTACTGGAACAATTCCTGGCCTGGCACGTCCTGGCACCGCTTGACTACCTCGGCGAGCTCCGGATCCTCCACGGTCACCCGATGCTCCTTGCCCCCCTTGCCCCGGAAGTGGAACTCGATGGTTGGCCCATCGACGTCCACATGGTGGTCGCGCAGCGTGGTCAACCCGTACGACCGGTTCTCCCGCGCGTACTCGCGGTTGCCCACCCGGATCAGCGTGGCCTCCAGCAGCCCGACAACCGTGGCCAGGACCTTCTCCCGGGGCAGCCCGGGGTTCGACATGTCCCTGTCGATCCGCTCCCGGATGCTCGGCAAGGCCAGGCCGAACGCCACCGTGCGCTCGTACTTGGTGGCGTCTCGAACCTCGCGCCACCGGGGGTGATACCGGTACTGCTTTCGTCCCCTGGCGTCGCGCCCGGTGGCCTGGAGGTGGCCGCGAGGGTCGGGGCAGATCCAAACTCCCGTCCAAGCGGGCGGAACGGCCAGCGAGCGGATCCGGGCCAGGGTCTCCCGATCGCGGATCGCCTTCCCGTCGGAGCCGAGGTACGTGAAGCCGGTGCCCCGGCGGCGCCGTCCGATGCCGGGTCGGGCGTCGGTGACGTAGCGAAGCCCGGCCTCGCGGGCCGAGACGGGCGGATCCTCCGGCTCAGCGAGCGGTGGTTCCTCGAGCGTCGCGGCCCGCGCTGCCATGGCTGGTGGGTTGTACCCCACAATGGGTTCGTCGATGGACACTGACGAGTTGGACGGGCGGCTCATGGAGCTGGCTCTGGACGAGGCCAGGCGCTGCCTGTCCTGGGGCGACGTTCCGGTAGGGGCGGTGGTGGCGCGGGATGGTGAGGCCCTGTCGGCGGCGGGGAACCAGCGGGAGCGGGTCGGAGATCCCACCGCCCACGCCGAGATCCTGGCGCTTCGGGCAGCGGCCAAGCGCCTCGGCCTGTGGCGCCTGGACGGGTGCACCGTCTACGTCACGTTGGAGCCGTGCGCGATGTGCGCCGGCGCCATGGTCCTGGCCCGGATCGACCGGCTGGTGTTCGGAGCGACCGACCCGAAGGCGGGGTTCGCCGGGTCGCTCGGCGATCTGGTCAGGGAGCCGCGCCTGAATCACCGGCTCGAGGTCGTGGGCGGGGTCGGGGCCGAGGAGGCGAGCGCGCTGTTACGCGAGTTCTTCGCCGCGAGGCGCGGCGGCACCGATCTGTAGAATCGGTCCCGGTGGGGTCGCCTGGCCTGGCGGAGGGCGGCGGTCTCGAAAGCCCTTCAGCACCCCTAGCGACCTGCAGCTTTGTAGCAGTGATCAGCCCTAATGGCTCCTCCTCCAAACCGGGCCCGGAGCGCCTCAGGCCCCGGGAGCTCCTGATCCACCCCACTCCACCCCTGCCCGAAGCCGGGCTCACATCCAGCCGAACTCGTCCCCAGCCTCCGCCACGTCTCCCACCCCGGGACTGTCCTGGTCCCAGAACTCGTTTCCCACGGCAGAGAGGCCGCTGGGCCCTCCGAACAGCACGTTCGCCGCGCCGGCGTCTACCAGGCCCTGGAGGTCCTCCCAGGGAACACCCACCGCCAGGTCGCCCGCTCCGTCGCCATTGAAGTCGCCGGCTCGCATCGCCTCGCCGAAAAAGTCGCTCTCCTCCGAGGCGTCCAGGATCCGCTGGCGCCATCGGGTTCCCCCAGGAGCATCGGCGGGCTAGTCGAGACTATTCTTGGACCTCACGGTGGACCGCGACCACCCTCAGGGCGCATCATCCCTTGTGTGAGCCGCTGGCCCCGTGCTCTTGCCGCCTTGCTGGTAGCCACTGCGTTCCTCTCAGCGGCTCCCTCTCCACGCGAGGTCTGGGCGGACTCGAGCACGACTCTGCCACTCACGGGATTCGGTGGCATCGCTGTCGATGACGCGCGTGGCCATGTGTTCGTCTCCGGCGGGCCCGGAACGAACTCCATTGCCGTCCTCGATTTTGATGGAACGCCGGTCAAGTTGATCGGCGGCGAGCCCGGGGCGTCGTCCATGATCGTGGACGGCTCCAACGTCTACGTTGCGCTCTCCGACCAGGAAGCCATTTCGCGGATCGACGCTGTCACTCTCACGGAGGTGGAACGATTCCCGATCGATCCCTACGTCGGATGCCTGGACAGCATGGCCATGGCAGGTGGTCGACTGTGGTTCGACTACGGATGTCATGACCCGTACAACAACATGGCTTCGCTGGATCCGGACACCGGCACCGTTCAGCCGCATGACGGGAGCGCGGGTTACGGACCGTTGTACGCGAGCTCTTCAGGCGCTCCGGATGTCCTCGTGGCGGCCGACGGTGGCGAGGTCTCCTACGACAACGCGTACGCCTACGACGTCTCGGGAGAAGAACCCGTGCTGATCGGCCAGTTGTACGGGTTCGAAGGTCAGATCAGCTACCTCAACGACATGGTCCTCACTCCGGACGGAACGAAGCTGATCACGGGAGCCGGCGGCCCGAACTATGTCCAGAATTTCGCGATCCCGGCCTTCACCCACGCGGGGGTCTACGACACGTTCGGTGCACCAGTGGCAGTGGCGACGACCGCCGATGGCGCCTTTGTCGCGGCGGCTCCCTACCACGAGTCCAGCGTGAACATATTTGCGGCGGGCAACCCGAACCCATTGAATTCGATCGAACTGCCATTTCTGTTCGAGGGCGTGCAAGATCGTGGCCTCGCATTCAACGCCGACTCGACGAAGCTCTTTGCGGTAACGGGCTTCGACGATTCGGGGCGCATCGTGTTCAACGTGGTTGATGAGCCGGTTCTTCGCCCTTCTACCCTGACGTTGAACGTACGGCCCACTCAAGCGCCGAGCGGATTCCCCATAGAGGTCCGGGGCACGCTCACCCTCACCGGAGGCGGCGATCCCTCGGGGAAGGACATCCAAATCGTCCGGACCAATCCCGACGGAAGCCAGGTGACGTTCGATGTTGTGTCCGGATCCGGTGGAACGTTCGAGTACACGGATACGACTGAGGTCGAGGGAACGAACCGGTACCACGCATCGTGGGGCGGAGATGAGACGCACCGCGGTTCCACGAGCCCGAGCATCAAGGTTCTGGTCGGCCTGCCACCCCAAGTCCTGGTCTCGGTGGCGGACTTCGCCTTCTCCCCAAGCATCGGCCACATCGACCAGGGAGCATCCGCTCGCTGGGACTTCGAGGGACCCAGCACGCACACCGTGACCGATTCATCGGGGCTGGATCGCTTCGACTCCGGACCCCAACTTCCGGGGGCCGCCTTCTGGGTGGGGTTTCAGGCGGCCGGAGTCTACCCGTATTCCTGCACCATCCACCCGTCCATGACAGGGGAAATCGCGGTGCCGATGATGGCAACCCCGAGGGTCGGAGGTCTCGAAACCGAATTTCACCTGCAGTGGGCATCGACCGAGATTGTCGGCTCCAGGTTCGTCTACGACGTTCAAATCAAGCGGCCAACCTCGGGATCCTTCGTCGATTGGCGAACGAGCGAGAAGCAAGCCAGGGGCACGTTCATCGCTGACGACGGGGCGGGAAGCTACTCGTTCCGCGCCCGTCTCCGTCGGATCGCCACGGGAAGGGCATCGATGTGGTCGAAGCCCGTGACGATCTCCGTCCAGGCCATGATGCCAGTGTCCAGATGAAGAGAGGGGAGACGGGACCGCGTGAACGATCTGAGGTCGCGAGCCTTCTTCCTGGGCCGGGTCGACCTGCCGGTGGCCGGTGGAACAGCTAGCGAACCTGGGAGGACAGCGTCCGAAGGTCGCCAGGCCGGGCCCCGGATCAGCCTTGCGTACCGCCACGAATGGACCCGGCCGTCAACGAGCGGAAGACCGTCGAGCCCTGACCCAGTTCAGGAGCGTCCCCCCTGTGGTCGCGGGATGCTCCGCCTCATCCGACCCGGATGGACGCGGCGGGCGAATAACCTGTGGCCGCGCCGGTCGATTCGTCGCGGACTCTCGAATGGAATTGGTACGTACCCGGACCGGCATCGGGAAGGAAAGGCGCCGCGGTCGCCGTCTGATTCGTCATCCAGTCCACGAACGACGCCGATCCCGGCCGCTTGATCTGCACGTCGAACAGGAACCCGGCCGGGAGCCGCCGGGAGCACCAGGTCACGATAAACGTCGTGCCAACCCCACCCCTGCGTGGCTGGACCCGTGTGGGGACCGCCACGCTGGACGCGTTCGACGTCACCGTGTCCACCACCGAGTACCTGCCCGCGGCAGCGAACGCGAACACGAAGGAGGACCCGGGCGGCACGAGACCGGAGTCGAACAGCCCCATCCGAGACCCATCCGTCACCGTGTGCCCGCTGGAGTCGTCGGGATCGACATTCCAGTCCACCGGCGCTCCCTGCGAGCCGACGGTGGTGGCCGGAGCGAAGCCGGAGTCGAGAAGCTCCGTTTCGCAGAGGTGAAGGGTCAGGGCGTCGAGGTCGGCGGCGTAGCTTCCCTCGCTCCCAACTCCCCACAGCTCTCCACCCGGCGAGACCCACACGTCGTCCAGCCCATTCTCGATGGGCCGTTTGGGCGTGGGCATCTTCTCCCACGACGTCCCATCCCAATGCTCCAGGAGGGGGCGAGCGCCCACGCCGAAGGACCCGCCAGCCCACACGTCCCCCTGGGAGAGACCGGCGACCGACGTGAACGAGTTCCCTGATCCGCTTGGCAAGCCCGGAGTCGCCACGATGGTCCAGGTCACTCCGTCCCAGTGCTCGGCCAGGGTATAGGTCGACCCGATCTCCGGGCTGTAGTAGCCGACGGCCCACACGTCGGATGGGCCGATGGCCGTCACGCCCTGGAGGATGTTGTTGCCGAGCCCCACCTCCGGTGTATCGTCGAGCACCCAGTTCGTCCCGTTCCAGTGCTCGACGATCGTCTTGCCCTGGAATCCGGCGTCCCCAGAGTATCCGGCCGCCCACACCTCGCCGGTGGGGAGCGCCGTCACGTCGTCGAAGTAGCTGTACGTGTCGCCCGTGGGTGCGGGCGTCACTGTCGCCCAGGTGGAACCGTCCCAGTGGTCCGAGACCAGGAGGTTGGAATTGTGGACATAGATCGATCCGACCGTCCACACGTCCGTGGCCGAGATCGCCGCCACCCCGGTCAGCGGACCTGAGGTGGGCGCGGGCACGTCACTCCACGAGGAGCCATCCCAGTGCTCCACCAGGCCGCCGGTCGGTCCGGCGCCCACCGCCCACACGTCGTTCGGCGACACCATCGCCACGTCAGCCAGCGACGTCGCGCCCCCGAGATCCGGTGTGGGGACGACGTGCCAAGCCTGGCCGTCCCAGTGCTCTGCCAGCGCCTGGTCCCTTAGCGCCACGGCGTCGGAGTAGTCGCCCACGGCCCACGCGTCGGCCGCCGACAGCGAGGCCACGCCCGAGAGCTCCTCCCCGTTGCTTGCCGGCCCGGGGTCCGGTGTGGCGACACGAGCGAGCGCTCCGCAGACCGAAGGCTGGAGGACGCCTCCCAGGGCCGGATGACCCATCGCGAGCGTGCCGGTAACGAACAGGACCAGCGAGACCCAGTGCCTGATCACCATGGTTCCCCCGGGAGCTCGCCAGAGAGCGCGTCCGGAGCTCACACCGAAACACGACACGGTTTTGTGCCCCCTGTCAAGTGCCAGTTTGATGTTCCCCACTTCGGTGGAGTTCGCGTCGTTGATTCGACATGCCCATGACCCCAGGGGAGTTCGGCATGGCGAGGCGTTATCCACCGGAGTTCCGGCGCAGGATGCTGGCGCGCAGGCGAGCTGCTGAAAGGGGCGGTGCCCCCAAAAGGCGGTTCGAGGCCATCGCGGTGATGGCCGGCGCCGGCGAGGGGGCCTGAAGTCATTTGGCTGGGGTCGAGCCCTCGAACTCCACAATGGCCGAACCCACCCCTGAGCGCGTTTCTTCACTGCGGCTGCGGTGGCGGCGAGCCTTGCCTCTGAGGCGCGGTTTCTTACGAAGAGGCGAGCGCGCTCCTGAGGGAGTTCTTCGCCGCGAGGCGCGGCGGCACCGATCTGTAGAATCGGTCCCGGTGGGGTCCGCCTAGTCCGGCCGAGGGCGGCGGTCTCGAAAACCGCTAGGGGGGCAACCTC
>Ga0137372_10003611_pt1 | contig 15054 bp, 13 predicted proteins | sample SagtaG_6_FD_104911 | JGI IMG/M metagenome (GOLD analysis project Ga0137372, IMG submission 104911) | Vadose zone soil microbial communities from Sagehorn Ranch, Mendocino, California, USA - Sage1_R_60_16 metaG | ecosystem: Environmental > Terrestrial > Soil > Vadose zone | place: USA...
AAGCACCGCACCGATTGCACTCGCCACGTCGCAGGGCCAGAGCTGCAATCATCTCCTGCTTGCGAAAGTTAGTGTTTATCAGCCGCCGGATCTTCCCCTGGGCCTGGCGAGCGCGCAGCTTCGCATCCTCAATTTTGCGTGAACGCAGCCTTTCGGCCAATCGCTCTTCAAAAGAGCGCTGTCTAGCAATTGCTGCCGCACGCAGTGATTTCATTGAGTGGCTATCCAACATCCCAAGCGGGCAGCGCTTGGGATCCCGACCTTGTTAATTCAGAGAAGGAATTCTGCGATACCGAACACGAAAGTGGCGCGGACTATCTCATCGAACAACTCCGCGCCAAAAATCCAAAGACGGTTTACACTGCGGCGGCGCCGCTAACGTGCTTGTCAATCATACGAGAAATGGCCTCTTTCGACGTCGCACCGACAACCCGTTCCTCTTCCTTGCCACCCTTAAAGAGAATAAGTGTCGGAATTCCCTTGATACCATAACGCTGAGAGATGGCAGGGTTGTCGTCAACATTTAGCTTAACCACTCGCGCATTGCTGGCGTACTTCTCGGCCACTGCGTCAACTGTGGGTGCCAGCATCCGGCAGGGCGCGCACCAGGCTGCCCAGAAATCCACAAGCACCGGCCTGTCAGATTGCAAAACGTCTGTTTCAAAACTGCTATCACTAACTTCCGTTACATGCTCACTCATCGAAATCTCCTTGTTTCGTTCACACCTGTTAAGCCGCATTAATCGAAGATTAACTCGCCCGACCATTTGGCTGTAATTATTGGGGTTTTAAAGCTTTCTAAGCCTTGATGATCTCCTGGTAAAGCTGAACATATCTCTCGGCTGCGGCTGACCACGAATTATCCATCGCCATCCCGTTTCTCTGAATTTGCCGCCAGTCCTGTGGCATTCCATAAAAGTATAGGGCTTCGCGTATTTTATCAAATAGCGCGGCGCTGTTGTAGTCGTGGAACTTGAAACCATTTCCTGTGCCACGGGTGGGCTGAAAGTTTTCAATCGTGTCGTCAAGTCCACCGGTGGCACGTACCACAGGCACGGTGCCATAGCGCATGCTGTACATCTGGTTCAGCCCACATGGTTCGTAAAGCGAAGGCATAAGAAATATATCGGCGCCTGCTTCGACTTGATGTGCCAACGGTTCGCCGGCGTAGCCCTTGTAGATACCTACTTGCTGCGGGGCCCGGTCATGCCATTGCTGGAGAAAGTCCTCATATTCTCTGGCGCCCGCTCCGAGAGCAATAAAAATCGAACCCGTCTTCAGAATCGGGTCAGCGATCTGCCTAATTAGATCGTAACCCTTCTGGCGCACCAGACGCGAGATGGTCGCGATCACGGGGCGGCTATCATCCTGTGGCAGCCCAAAGCGGCGCAGTAAATCGCGTTTGCACTCGCGCTTGCCCGAGAGATCTTTAGGGGAAAAGTTTCTCGCAATATGAGGATCAGTTTCCGGATTCCAGACGTCGTAGTCAATGCCATTCGTGATACCCGTCAAACGGTCGCGACGTGCGCGCACCACCCAATCAAGGCCATAACCTTGCCCCGACGTTTGAATCTCCCAGGCGTAACGACGGCTTACGGTCGAAAGTGCATCGGCCGCAAGCAAACCAGCTTTCAGCGCTGAGGCACCGCCATTCAAGATGAAATCGTTGCGGTCAAACGGATCGCCGAAACCAAGCCACCAAAGGTCACGCGTCTCGAAGAAACCCTGGTAAGCCAGGTTGTGAATTGAGAAAAGCGTGCGGATGGGCTGGTAGAAAGGATCGTTCCGGCGGCGCGCCCGTAGTTCGATCGCGGCAAAGCCGCACGGCCAGTCGTTAGCATGAATGATGTCCGGCTGCCACCGCAGGTGCTTCAATAGCGCTAGCGCTGTCCGCGAAAAGAAAGCGAAGCGCTCGTGATCGTCCACGTAACCATAAATTGCAGGGCGGGAAAAGTACTCCGACGCTTCAATCAGGTAGGCCGGCGCGCCGGACGCATCACTTTGCCATACTCGCGTTGGTTTTACTCCGGCGCGCCATTCCACCGGCACATTTTCAATGATCTTATCGCTTAAAAAGCCGCGGTCAATCTTATCGTAGTGCGGCAGGACTAGGATGGCTTCTGTGCCTTGTTTCCGCAAAGCCTTGGGAAGGGCACCCGCGACATCAGCCAGTCCCCCTGCTTTAGCGAACGGCACAGCCTCAGAGGAGAGAATAGCTACGCGCATCAGAGGGAAAGATGAAATTCAGGGACAAAGGATTTGAAGACTCAAGACGCGGGGAAGAGGGAAGGGGCGACACGGGGATGTCTTATCAGGAACTGTAGTTTCGCCCTGTCTCTCCCTGTCTCCCCGTCCCCGTGTCTCTGCTTCTCTAGCTTTGCATTGAAGCGAGGAATTCGGCGTTTGACTTCGCCTTCTCGAGACGTTCGAGTACGACTTCCATTTGCTCCACAGGGGAAAGGGGATTCAGAACTCGGCGCATCACCCAGATTCTGTTGAGATCTTCTTTGGTCAGCAGCAGCTCTTCTTTGCGTGTCCCGGAACGTTGCAAATCTATAGCGGGAAAGAGCCGCTTGTCACTCAGTCTGCGGTCTAGATGGATCTCGGAGTTACCTGTACCTTTGAACTCTTCGAAAATGACGTCGTCCATGCGTGAACCAGTATCGATCAAGGCTGTGGCAATGATGGTCAACGACCCGCCTTCCTCGATGTTGCGCGCGGCGCCAAAGAAGCGTTTTGGGCGCTGCAGGGCGTTGGAATCAATACCGCCGGAAAGAATCTTGCCGCTTGGTGGGACCACGGCATTATGAGCCCGCGCCAGACGCGTAATCGAATCAAGTAGAATCACAACGTCGCGCTTGTGCTCCACCAACCGTTTTGCTTTTTCAATTACCATGTCGGCAACTTGCACGTGGCGGGTCGGAGGCTCATCGAATGTCGACGAGATGACCTCGCCGTTGACGGATCGCTGCATATCCGTAACCTCCTCGGGTCGCTCATCGATCAGCAGAACGATCAATGTCACTTCCGGATGGTTTTGCGTAACTGAATTCGCAATAGTCTGCAGCAGCATCGTTTTGCCGGTTCGCGGAGGAGCTACTATCAGTCCACGCTGACCCTTACCGAGTGGGGTGACGAGGTCAATCACACGCGCGGACAGGTTCTCCGGGGTTACTTCCATGCGCAGCATCTCATCCGGATAAAGTGGCGTCAGGTTATCGAAGAAGACTTTTTCGCGCGCTTGATCGGGCGATTCAAAGTTGATGGCCTCAACTTTGATGAGCGCAAAGTAACGTTCCCCCTCCTTTGGCGGCCGAATCTGGCCGCTCACTGTGTCACCCGTGCGCAAGTCAAACTTTCGAATTTGCGAGGGTGAAACATAGATATCGTCCGGGCCTGGAAGGTAGTTATATTCAGGTGCCCGTAGAAAACCAAAACCGTCAGGCAGCGTCTCTAAAACTCCTTCGGAAAAGATCAGACCACTCTTCTCAGTTTGCGCGGCAAGCACCTTGAAAATCAGTTCCTGCTTGCGCATGCCGGTAGCTCCCGGAACGTCCATGCCCTTAGCAATAGAGGTTAGCTTGGAGATGGACATCTCCTTGAGGTCAGCCAGGTTTAGGAAAGCTTCCTGATGTTCCCCCCGGCCGTCTCGGCCCTCTTTTTCCAGGGCATCGGCGGTGGCTACAGTTGCGCCGCCGTTCTCTTCAGCTTCGTTATTGTTGTTCGCGCTCGAAACGCGTGTGCGGCTTCTTTGTGACATGTGAATTCTTCTTTATCAGTTTTTAGGAAAAGCAGTTTTAGGAAAAGCCGCTGCGTCGTCTGACGCGGCTGGTAACCAATTCGCCCTAGCCCCATTCTGGTCGAATTGAGAAGAGGAATGGCTCGTCGATTGACGACCGAAGTCGGAGGACGCAACGGTTATTCGCGAGGCAACAAAAGTTTCTCCTCAACGATGTCTGCAGTATATTTCGATTTAAAGTGGATTTTCTCCAGCATCGCTTTGATGCGGGGCCGTCCACCGAAGTGGCCCAGTATCAGATTAAGGTTGACAAAAACAAGGGGGCAGTTGAGAGTTTGTGATTGTTGAATCTGCGCTCGTGATAAGCAGTATAACTCGCGATTTTTTCAATCGCCAGAAGAACCTAATACCGATTCAGTTAGTGCGCTTTCGATTGTCCGCCAAACTTCGTCGCGTCCGCTTCCCGTCTTAGCGGAGTAAGCTACCACTCTATCCTCACCGAACGCGCGTCTGGCGCGTGCAACGCTCTCCCGCAAGTCATTGTGAGACAGCTTATCGGATTTCGTGGCAACGATTAAGCGTGGCCTTGCATTGTGCTTAAGCCAATCGTGAAGCTGTAAATCCAGTTTTGTGGGTTCGTGGCGCGAATCTACGATGTGAATTGATAGCACAAGCTGAGTGCGCTTGGCAAGGTAGGTTGTGACCATCTCACCCCAGGTGGACTTAATGTCCTTTGGTACTCGAGCGTACCCGAAGCCGGGAAGGTCAACAAAACTGAATTGCTTATTGATTAGAAAGAAATTCAGCGACTGGGTCCTTCCCGGCGTAGAAGACGTGCGAGCCAGACCCCGGACTCCCAGCAGGGAATTGATCAAGCTGGACTTACCGACATTGGAGCGGCCCATGAAAGCGATTTCAAGCCTCGAATCTCGTGGCCAATCGACCTCTACGAAAGCGCTCTTGATGAACTCCGTGCTGGTAACCTTCATCGGTTTGCCAATTAGCTCCGGACTGCCGCACGGAAATAAGTCGAGCATCGTTGAGCAAGCTATCGCTCGAACCTCCGAATTTCCTTGCGTTAGGCCTCCGCCGCCTGGGCCTTGGCGACTTTCTGTTCGCGCAAGGCCATCAGGTACTTGATCCGCTCGCGCATGTTCGCCAGGCGTTCATCGATATTGGGTATTCGTCTTACGACCTTCTCCAAATGCTCAAGATATTGCGGTGATTTGAACATGGCCCGTAGCTCGGGCAGAAAAGGCTCAACCTTTGCGAAGACGAACATATGCTCACCATTCGCGTCATTGAACATCTGCTCATCGAGCGCGTCATTATTGACGAAGGAGGCGGCCATATCCCAGTAAGAAACTACCATGCGGTAGTAAGGACCGTTTTCACCGGTCATTGCGTCAACAAAATCCTCCACACTCTGAGGGTCAAAGGCAAAGAACCAGTTGCGAGCGGCACGCATTACCTCCTCGCGTCTAAGGTCATAGAGTTTCAGAATCAGGTCGGCGTCATCATGTTTGCTCATTTCGGGTCTCCTCGAGTTTTACTTTGGTTTTAGTTGTTGCAAAAGAGTAGGAGTTCGGGATTCTACTGGGGCGCGAGAGTTGTCAGTTCCGCTGAGCGGGCAGACGTTTCTGAGTTCAAAACTTTAACTGCTCCGGATGGAGGCAAGCTGAAAGCTCGAACTCGAAACGTTGCGATCGAAGCAATGCGCCTCTTATTTGTGGCAAAACCTTTAGCTTGTCTGAATACCCTGTGAAGGCGGCTCGGTTGTCCAGAGCGGAGGCGTCTTCGACTCGTCTGGGACCACCGCGTCGGTGGGACAGGCGTCCTCAAGCGCGAGTGCCAGCACCTCATCAATGGTTTCGACCAGCTGGATACACAGCGCGTCGCGTACTTCCTCAGGAACCTCGGGCAGATCCTTCTCGTTGTCCTTGGGAAGAAGGATCGTGTCTATGCCGAAGCGATGGGCCGCGAGAAGTTTCTCCTTTACGCCGCCGATAGGTAGCACACGACCTCGCAGGGTGATTTCACCAGTCATTGCCACATTTTTTCTCACGGGAGCGCGGGTAAGCGCCGACGCCATCGCAGTAGCCATCGTGATACCAGCCGAGGGACCGTCTTTTGGTATGGCGCCCTCCGGAATGTGGATATGAAGATCGCGCTTGCGAATAAAGTCCAGACTCATCGCCAGTCTTTCCGCGCGAGCCTTAATACAGGTGAGAGCAGCCTGCGCCGATTCCTGCATTACGTCGCCCAGCTTGCCTGTGAGAGTCACGCCGCCGCGGCCTTTAACCAGAGTCGCTTCAATCTGAAGCACCTCACCGCCGATTTCCGTCCAGGCCAATCCGGTAGCCAGGCCAACTTCGCTTTCCGCGGCAACACCTTGCTGTCGAAACTTGATCGGACCAAGCATCTGGCGGACGCGGGCCGCATCAATGGTGCCATTGAACCCGTCCGTAGCGTGCTCGGAAACAAATTTACGAGCCAACTTTCGGCAAACAGAACCGATCTCGCGTTCCAAATTGCGAACCCCTGCCTCGCGCGTGTAGTGCCGGATGATTTCCAGCAAGCTTTCATCCTCAAAAGTAAACTGCTCTGCCTTAAGGCCATTGCTTTCGGCTTGTTTAGGCACGAGGTGGCGCTTGGCGATCTCGAGTTTCTCACGTTCTGTATAACCGGAGAGACGAAGTATCTCCAGGCGATCCTGCAACGCCGGCGGTATTGTGTGCAACACGTTAGACGTGGCAATAAAGAAAACCTTCGACAAATCATATTCAACATCCAGGTAGTGGTCCTGGAAGGTATGGTTCTGTTCCGGATCGAGGACCTCAAGCAAGGCTGAACTCGGGTCGCCGCGGAAGTCCGCTCCCATCTTGTCGACCTCGTCAAGCAGCAGCACCGGATTAACGGTTCCTGCTTTCTTCATCATCTGAATTATCTGACCAGGCAATGCACCGATGTAAGTACGACGATGGCCGCGGATCTCCGCTTCGTCGCGCACACCGCCAAGCGACAGCCTGACAAACTTTCTGCCGGTGGCTCGGGCAATTGATTTCCCCAAACTCGTTTTTCCCACTCCCGGCGGGCCCACAAAACAGAGAATGGAGCCCTTGGGATTCTTCACAAGTTGGCGCACAGCGAGGTATTCGAGAATGCGCTCTTTGATCTTCTCCAGACCGAAATGGTCCTCGTTCAGGACCTCTTCCGCCTTGATCAAGTCCTTAAGCTCTTTCGTCTTTTGCTTCCACGGCACACTGACCAACCAGTCGATGTAGGTGCGCGAGACGGTACCTTCGGCAGACATCGGCGGCATTGCCTCGAGCCGATGCAGTTCCTGCATCGCTTTCTCTTTGGCTTCCTCAGTCATGCCGGCATCTTCGATCTTTTTCTTCAGGTCTTCGAGTTCGGCCTTCTCGTCTTTGCGGCCCAGTTCCTTATGAATCGCTTTGATCTGTTCGTTGAGGTAATACTCCTTCTGCGCTTTTTCCATTTGCCGCTTTACGCGGGTCTGGATGGTACGGTCAAGTTGGCGCTTTTCAATCTCCATTTCAAGCAGGTCGATTAACCGTTGCAGACGAGCATGGGTCGAAAACAGTTCCAAAAGTCCCTGCTTGTCTTCCACGGTGATGCGCATCTGCGAAGCGAGCGCATCGGCAAGGTGTGACGGCTCAGGATTGCGCAGAGCCGTCTGTAACGCGTCTGTCTGCGTGTCTGGCGCCAGGCGCAAATGCTGCTCGACAAGCTGTCCGACCTTCTGGATGAGCGCATCCAGGCGAGTGCTTTCCTCGTTGACCGTCGGCGCCCGTTTTACCAGCGCCATGAACGCGCCCGCAGTATTTTCCACACGCACAGTGGTGGCGCGCTCCCGGCCTTCCACGACGACCTTGATCTGACCGTTCTCCTGCTTTTGCGATTGCAGAATGCGACCGAGCGTGCCGACGCCGTAAATCTGTTCCGGCCCCGGTTCATCAACCGTTGCATCATGTTGAGTGGCTAGAAAGATTGTGCGATCTGCGGAGAGTGCCTGTTCGAGTGCCCGCACTGACCCTGCCCGGCCGATTTTAAAAGCAACTTTTGTAAAGGGGAAAATAACGACGTCGCGAATGGGCACCATTGGGTACCAGGCTACGTCAGCGGGAGTATGATCTGAATATTCTTCCATGTTCCTTAGACAACTTCTTGCCGTGGCCGTTTGTAGCAAGGGGGCGAGCTGCTGAGTTGCCGTCTCGCCCTCTTTATTAAGAGAGTCAATTGTAAATCATTTCCCAGGGACACGCCACTTTGAGGCAGGAATAAGCTTTCGTAAATCTGGGATTCGACAAGGTGAGGCGCTTAATGTGTTCCTGGAAGGGAATCGTCCGGAAACAGATCTGCTCAGTTACAGATCTGTCGGGCTTTTCAGCTGTGTTCAGTTCTCGAATGAACTCCTGTTAAGCTGCCGCGCCGTCTACGCCGCTGAGGCCCTCGCCCGGAATGGCCCGGCGCCGCTCAACCATTTCGCTCGTGATCACAAACTCCTTAACACGCTTCTGCGATGGCAGCGTGTACATGGCATCAAGCAGCAGCTCTTCCAGAATCATCATTAAGCCGCGGGCTCCGACTTTGCGTTCCACTGCCTGACGAGCAACTAACTTGAGCGCGTCGTCCGTGAACTTCAGTTTTACATTGTCAAAGTCAAACTTCTTCTGGTACTGCTTGACCAGGGCGTTTTTTGGTTCAGTGAGGATCTTAATCAGCGCTCCTTCATCGAGCTCATGCAAGACGCCACAAACGGGTAGCCGGCCGACAAACTCTGGTATCAATCCAAAACGAATCAAGTCTTCCGGTTGCACCTGCGCCAGCGCTTCAGCGTGGCGGTGCGAGCCAGACTTAACCTCGGCATGGAAACCGAGCGATTTATTGCGCAGCCGCCGCTCGATCACTTTTTCGAGGCCAACGAAGGCGCCACCGCAGAGGAACAGTATGTTTGTTGTGTCTACGGGAAAGAATTCCTGATGCGGGTGTTTTCGGCCTCCCTGGGGAGGCACATTGGCGACGGTCCCTTCAAGAATTTTCAACAGTGCTTGTTGTACACCTTCGCCCGACACGTCGCGAGTGATCGAAGGGTTCTCGTCCTTGCGACAGATTTTATCTACCTCGTCAATGTAGATAATCCCTTGCTGAGCCCGCTCAACATCGCCGTTGGCCGACTGCAGAAGTTTCAGAATGATGTTTTCAACATCTTCGCCGACGTAGCCGGCTTCGGTCAGTGTAGTGGCGTCAACTATAGTGAAGGGAACGCTCAAAAGACGAGCGAGCGTCTGGGCCAGAAGGGTCTTGCCAGTGCCGGTAGGACCAATGAGCAGAATATTGGCCTTCTGAATTTCGACCTCAGAGCGTCTCCGACCAATTTCAATCCGCTTGTAATGTTGGTAGACGGCAACGGCGAGTCGCTTCTTGGTTTCGTCCTGGCCAATGACATACTCGTCCAGAAAGCTTTTGATCTCGCCAGGCTTGGGAAGAGGTGGGCGTGTTGCTACGGATTCCGCTTGCTGATCGTCGGTAATGATCTCATTGCAGATGTCTATGCATTCATTGCAAATGTAAACGGTCGGACCTGCAATGAGCTTTTTCACTTCGTTCTGTGATTTTCCACAGAACGAGCAGCGTAATGTATCATCGGTTCGTCTTACCATAATAGGTAGGGGAGCTCCTTGAAAACAGGCCTACTTGGGAACAACCACCGGCGTACTTGATAGTTCTGCGCCCGTGACCATTTGGTAATAGCGGCGAACGCACTCGTCGCAGATGAATGCACTCTTACCAATCATCTGTATAGGAACACCGGGCATGCGCTGGGGCGTTCCTGCCATGATATTTGCCACCTCGCCTTTCGATCTACCGCAGAAGGAGCAGCGAAATCCTCGAGCTTTCATCTTCGCGATCACAGGTCGAGTCTCCAAAGGTCGCGCATTACTCGCGATGCGCGATCACTTCATCTATTAAACCATATTCTTTGGCTTGCATGGCAGACATTATCTTGTCGCGTTCAACGTCGCGCTCGACGGTCTCATAAGATTGGCCCGTATGTTTGGCGATGATTTGAGAGGTAAGCTCTCGCATTCGCAGTATCTCTTCGGCTTGAATCCGAATGTCGGTTGCCTGGCCCTGTGAGCCGCCTGTAGGTTGGTGAATGAGAATTCGTGAGTTGGGCAGAGCAAAGCGTTTGCCCTTGGCCCCCGCGGCCAGTAGCAACGCTCCCATCGACGCACACTGGCCCACGCAAATAGTGGTTACGTCTGGACGAATGAACTGCATGGTGTCGTAGATTGCCATTCCGGCCGTGATCGAACCACCGGGCGAATTGATGTAGACATTAATATCTTTCTCCGGGTCCTCAGCCTCCAGGAAGAGCAGCTGGGCTACGATCAGGTTTGCAATCTGATCATCAATGGGGGTGCCCAGAAAGATGATGTTGTCTTTGAGTAGTCGCGAGAAAATATCGAAGGCGCGTTCGCCGCGAGACGTTTGCTCGACGACCATAGGGACTAGAGCCATAAACTCGTAACCTCGTTAATGAAAATGAAGGCGGAATGAGAAAGGATGAAGGCGGAAGGCGGAAGGATGAAAGAAACTCATCTACTCCCATCACGCTGCCTTCTTAACCTTCCGCCTTCATCATTCCGCCTTCATCCTTTTCGGTTCTTTCTTCACGCCATTCTTCTTCAGTTACTCGCGCATTTTCAAGCAATAAATCGAGCGCTTTACGATTGCGCAACCTGTTCGCGATGCTACGTTCGCCTCCTTGCTTTGTCAAGACGCCACGCACTTGCTCTTTAGGTTGTCGCGAGGCTTGCGCGATGGCTTCGATCTCAGATTCAACCTCCTCATCTGAGACGCTAATCTGTTCTTCTTCGGCGATCCGTTCCAGCAGTATAGAACCGCGCACATCTTTTTCCGCCTGGACCTTTAACTCGTCGCGGGCACGCTCCCAATTAAGTTCCTGGCTGCGCGGATCAATGCCTTTTCCGATCATATCGCGCATCACACTCTCGAGCAGGTAGTTGACCTGGTTCTCAACGAGAGACTCCGGCACCTCAAACTGGTGTGTCTCGAGAAGCTTGCCCATCAGCTCACTCCGCAAACGCTGATCGGCTTCCGCGCTGGCGCGTTTCTCCAGGTCCTCGCGAATCTTGGTTCGCAGAGTTGCGACTGAATCAAACTCGTCGCCGAGACTCCTGGCCCATTCGTCATCCACCTCGGGCAATTCTTTGATACGTACCGCACTAACCTTCGCCGTATATTCAACCCTTTTTCCGGCCAGCCCCTTTGCCGAGAAAATGGGGGGGTAATCAACAATAAAGGCTTTTTCATCGTCGGCGTGGACACCCAGCAGGTTGTCCGTAAATTCCTGCTGCACTCCTTCACCCCCAAGAGTTACATCAACATCCTCAACGTTGATGTCCTCTTCTTCGGGTGCATCAAGGAACTTACCGTGAAAATTAACGGTGACGGTGTCGCCGAGCTGCGAGCCGCGATCTTCCACTGGTTGCAAGGCCGCCGAGGCCTCCCGCAGACCCTCAGCCAAACGATCCACGTCCGCTTCAGTAACTGGTCGAACGCGCCGAGCAGCGTCGATGCCTTTGTATTGGCCCAAGTCAACCTTCGGAAAGACTTCGACATTCACTTGAAATGAAAAGGGATCTTCGCCGATCGTTTGCAGGGCCGTGGCAGTGTCGATGTGAACGTCCGGTTCGCCAATCGTCGCCAGCTCGTGTTCTTCGATCGCGTTGTTAACTGCGTCTGGCACCAACTCGCGCAACACCTCACCGCGAATTTCGCTCTTAAAGCGCGTGCTCACGACCGAACGCGGCGCATGTCCACGACGGAAGCCCGGCACGTTGACTTGTTTAGCGAAGCGATCGCTAATCCGGTCGAAGGTCTCACGGACGATCTTCGGCTCGATCTCGATCTTGATCTCCTTGCGTGTGGGAGAAACATCAACTAATTCTGTCTTCATAAGCAATTTGGAATAGTTAGTAGTTAGTAGTTAGTAGTTAGTAGTTAGTGGTCAGTGATCAGTGGTCGGTACTAAGCGAGCAGCTATGTTGACGCTGCAACTGACAACGGACCACTGACCACGGACAACTGATCAATTTGGTGCGAAAGGGGGGACTCGAACCCCCACACCTTTCGGTACCAGATCCTAAGTCTGGCGCGTCTGCCAATTCCGCCACTTTCGCATTGATCACTGCGCATCAGCACTGCGGAGTTAAGAGAATATCATGGCAAACTTTGATTAGTCACAAGGTAAGCGATAGCCCCATCGCTAAAGCTCGAATACCGTCATCCATTCTGCCTTCGTGATTCGGAACTGGAGGCGTTGCATCAAAAAAGCAACGACCGCGCGCATATGTGCAGCCCCGAATACTATGCATTAAGAGTCTTTTCACGGAAGGGGAAAATCGCTAAGTCCTCTTGTTGGGTTACGAGATTCATTCGCTGGATTCTTCTGACGATCCGGTAAGAGAAAGTGATCAGGTGTGCCTTCCGCGAGTCACGCCTTCGGCAAGTATGAGATCACAACTCGAAAGCCTTCTTCCTATTTCATCGAAGAATCCCTGCTCGCCGACATGAATCATCGGGAACACGACAAACTCCAGATCAGTGCCTTCTTTTCTTAGATGATAGATTGCGGAGCGGACATTGAATGAATTCTTCTCAACAAACTGCGTCAGTGTCAGAAATATTAGTGTTTCGTCACGCGACTCGATAAGTAGTTTTAGCCTGGCCCAGGAAGTCCTTTCCAGTTTCCTTTTTGATCAGCCCTGAGCGCTCCAGCTCGAAGTAGGCGCGCTGGATCTCGCCTCGGTCAACAGAGAGTTTCTGGGCCAGCATTGCCGGGGATGGCAAGGCTTCTTCAGAAACGATCTGCTTATCGTGAATCTGGGTTTCGATCTGTTGACGCACTTGTGCGTAGATAGGACCCCGCGACATATCTTTCAATTCAATATTCATAATTCAACGTACGGCCCTTCGTAACCTGAAAATCCGTATTATAAGGTCCTCGTCACTTTCGACAATGACCGCGGCGCGTCGGGATCCAAACCCTTCGCCTCCGCCAACAGGGCAGCAAACAGTTGTCCCGGAATAATATAAGGAATAGGCGCCAGGAACTCGTTGATCTCGCGTGGCATGATGATCGCGCGTGAGCACGCACCGGCTACCTCAAGGTCGCCGGTAATAGCCAGCGTGTCCGCATGCAACTCCTTCAGTCGCCCGATCAAGTCTTTTACGTTCGCCAGCATCACACCGGGCGGAGCGAATAGAATGACAGGAAAATGACGCTCGACCATCGCCACGGGGCCATGAAGAAAGTCTGCCGCGGAAAAGCGCTCGGCCACCACATAACAGGTTTCCATCAACTTCAGCGCCAGTTCATAGGCATTCGCATAAGCCAGACCGCGGCCGACCACAACGCAATTTTCCATGAAGACATATCGCTGTACGAGTTCCAGGATCGCGGGCTTCTGTTCCAGGGCCCGCGCTGCAAGATCCGGAATCGATTCGTAAGACAGTGCTGGCGCGTGGTTACCAAGTTCCGCTGCGAGCATGTAGAGCAGCATCATCTGTCCGGTGAATGTCTTGGTCGCGGCAACTGATCGCTCTCGCCCTCCATGCATCACCAAAGTTTCATCTACAATACGTGTCATCGATGAAGCAGGCTCATTAGTGATGCCGACTGTGTGAGCGCCGCACGCGCGAGCGTTTTCGATCACCAGGTTGATGTCTTCGCCTTCGCCTGACTGAGACACGCCGATCACCAGGGCGTGTTGCAGTCTTAGTTTTGCCTGATAGAGCGTGTGGACGGATGGCGCGGAAAGCGATACCGGGATGCCAGTGGTGATCTCCAGAAGATAACGACCGAAGAGAGCAGCATTGTCAGAACTGCCGCGCGCAACGAGTACGATCAGGTCGATGTCGCGGTCCTTAAGAAACTTCCCCAGACGCACGATCTTTCCCCGTTCCGCCTGAATAGTCCGGGTCAGTGCTTCAGGCTGCTCGGCAATCTCTTGCAGCATTAATGACAAAAGTGTTCCTCGGCTAATCCGCTGAATTGCGCGTATAGTGTGCCTGCACCAATGCCAGACACTGTAACACGTAGCGCAACTGACCGACTGGTCTCGCTCGATGTGTTTCGCGGGCTGACGATCGCAGGAATGGTCCTGGTTAACAATCCGGGTTCGTGGAGCCACATATACTGGCCGCTAGCTCATGCGGAGTGGGACGGTTGGACGCCGACGGATCTGATCTTTCCGTTTTTCCTTTTCATCGTTGGGGTGTCGATTCCGCTGGCGTTCGGCCGCCGCGTCAACAATCCGGCGCCCGCGACCGAGGAGTCCCGTCGGGATGGCCCTGGCAGCAGCCGACGCGCCCTCTACTTGAAAGTAATCAAACGGACATTAATCATCTTCGCTCTGGGTCTTTTCCTAAATGGATTCCCGTATTTCCAGCTTGGCGTGATTCGCATCCCTGGTGTACTGCAAAGAATTGCCGTCTGCTATTTCGTTGCTTCGATGATTTTTCTTACGAGTAGGCCCCGGACCCAGGTGATTATCGCCTTTCTGCTTCTGCTGCTGTACTGGTTATTGATGACGCGCGTGGCGGCGCCTGGTTTCGCGGCCGGCGATCTTAGTAAGGAAGGAAGCCTGGCGTCGTTCATCGATCGCGCGGTTTTCGGCAGGCACATTTGGGTGCAGGGCAAAGTCTACGATCCCGAAGGCTTGCTGAGCACGCTTCCAGCCATTGCGACGACGCTATTCGGAGTGTTGACCGGACACTGGTTGCGCACTGAGAGGTCTCAACATGAAAAGGTCGTCGGCATGTTTGCGGCAGGGATGTGTTGCGTGATAATTGGCTGGGCGTGGAACCCCTTCTTCCCTATCAACAAGTCTATCTGGACCAGCTCTTATGTTTTCTTTACGGGCGGTTTAGCGCTGCAGTTATTGGCCTTCTGTTACTGGCTGATTGATATTAGGAAATACCGCAAGTGGGCCAAGCCTTTTATCGTCTTCGGTGTCAACGCGATCGCGCTCTTTGTGGGCACTGGGCTAATGGCAAAACTGATGGGCCTGATCAAGGTGCCGGCGTCTGACGGCTCGAGAGTGGCTCTGAAGACCTGGATCTATAACGGACTTTTTACATGGTGGGCCTCCCCAGTAAACGCATCGCTCGCTTTTGCGATTGCTTTTGTCTTGCTTTGGCTGGGACTAATGTGGATTCTTTACAGTCGCAGGGTTTTCATCAAGGTGTAGACAGGATAGTCC
>Ga0137372_10003612_pt1 | contig 15054 bp, 20 predicted proteins | sample SagtaG_6_FD_104911 | JGI IMG/M metagenome (GOLD analysis project Ga0137372, IMG submission 104911) | Vadose zone soil microbial communities from Sagehorn Ranch, Mendocino, California, USA - Sage1_R_60_16 metaG | ecosystem: Environmental > Terrestrial > Soil > Vadose zone | place: USA...
CGGGGTCGCCACCACGGAGGCGCTTCACCAACTCGCCACCCGCGTCCACGACCTGGAAACCCGGCCCACCCCTTCGGTTTCGGCGCTGACACCGGCCACCTCCGCCCCGGCACCCTCTGATGAGGTCCCTGCCGGCGCGAAGGCCCGCCCGGCCGCCAAGAAGACCACGGCCAAGAAGACCACTACAGGTACTCGACGCGCCCCGGCGAAGAAGACCACCCCCGCCAAGGCAACCCCCGCCCCGCAGCCGGTGCCGGCGATGGACCAGGCGCAGGCCAAGCTGTCGGTACCCGAGCCGGCGGTCAGCGTGAAGCTACTGCCCCAGGCCCGGATCATCGCGCAGTCCCACCACGACACCCACGGAAACCCGATCACCCGCGGTCAACTCGCGGTCCGGCTGGGCATCAACACCAACACCGCCGAGCAAATCCTTGACGCCCTCGGCACCATCTCCACCACTTCGAACACCAGCGTCCACAACGGCACCCCTGTGGGAGCCGACCTGTGAGCGTCTCGACGCGGACCCTCGTACCCGGGAAGAAGAACTCCTTCTCCCCGGGTGCGGGCGCCTACAGCGAGCCGTCTCTCTTCGACCCGCCCCCCGCCGATGACCGGTACTGGCCGTGGGCGCAACCCACCACACCCTCCTCCGTCCCTGCACGGCCCGGTGGTGTGGCCGAAGACCCGACCGTCATCGCCCGCACCACCACCGGCGACTACGACGAGTGGTTGCACCACGTGCGAGCCGCGTCCGGCTGCCGACACCCGATCCGCCTGGAAGGCGCGATCCACGTCAACAACCGCGACGGCCAACGCATCGCCACCTACTCCACCGCGGACATGCCCGACGGGGTCATCTACACGCCCTGCGGCAACCGCCGCGCCTCGCGCTGCCCATCCTGCGCGGAGGTGTACCGGCGCGACACCTACCAGCTCGTCAAAGCCGGCCTGGAAGGCGGCCGGTGGGGCATCCCCCCGCTGAACGACCACATCGCCTTGTTCGTCACCGCCACCGCACCCTCCTTCGGGCGGGTACACCACCGCGTTGTTGAGGCCCACGCGGCGGACTGTCGGCGTAAGGACGGATGCTCGTGCCGGGCGAAGGTGTGCCACCCGTTCGGCCGCCCCTGCCCGCACCGCGTACCCACCGCCTGCCGGCAACGCCACAAGACCGGCGACACGATGCTCGGGCAACCCCCCTGTGCTTGGACTGCTACGACCACGCCGGGCAGGTCGTGTGGCACCACGAGGCCCGAGAACTGTGGCGGCGCACCATCCAACAGGTCGACCGGGAAATCCAACGCCTCGGCCGAGCGTTCGGGGTGCGGCTGTGCCGCCGCTACTTCAAGGTCTACGAGTTCCAGACCCGGGCGGCGGTCCACTACCACATGCTGCTACGCCTGGACGGGTACCACCCGGACTGCCCCGACGCGATCGTCCCGCCCCCATCGGTTATTACCCGGACCATGCTGGAAGCCGCGGTGCGGGCCGCGTTCGTGAAGACCTCGTTCACGTCGGCACCGCACCCCGCTCATGGCGGCAAGGGATGGCGGATCGCATGGGGCGACCCCACCGACAAAGGCGTGGACATCGTCCACGTCAACGCCCCCGGCGGCCCGGTCAACCTGAAGCTGTTCATCGGCTACGTCGCCAAGTACGTCACCAAGGGCACCGAAGTCACCGGCCTGGACGTGCGCCGCGTTGACGACCTGGTCCTCTCCCAGCTCGACCCGGTCACGCACATCGGGCGCCTCGTGCGAGCCTGCTGGGAGTTGGGTGCTGAGCCTGGGTGGGAGAGGCTGCGCCGCTACGCCCACCAGTACGGCTACGGCGGACACATCGCGTCCAAATCCCGGGGCTTCTCCGTCACCCTCACCTTCAAACGCCGGGAACGGCTGATCTGGCAACGCACTCAAGGCCACCTCCACACCTGGGACGACGAGCACGCCGACCTGGTCGTCACTGAACTTGGCTACCACGCCACCGGCTGGATCACCACCGGAGACGCGCGGCTCGCCAACACCAGCGCCGACCTCGCCCGCGCCTGGCGCGACAACGCCCACTACGCCGACCCGGCAGACGGCGGCGACACCATCAACGTTCTCCCGGTGGCCGCTTGACATCTACGTGTCAACACCACCAGCACGTTGCTTGATAACTCCACAGTGGACAGTCATAACAGCCCAGCGCGATCCCCGCCGTACAACCAATCCAGGAGGAACCCATGACCACCAGACCGACTCCGGTAGCGCAGATCCGTGTTATTGCTACCGAGCAACACGCCCGAGCCATCCTCGCCTGCGCCGCGTACCACGCCCGCGACGTCCTCGGCCCCGGGCACACCTACCGCACCGCTACCCGACCGGCCCGCCGCGCCGGAGTCGTCCGCGCGTACCTCACCGTCACCAGGAAGGAGGAGCCTCGTGCCACCCCTCGCGACCCCGACTGACCCACCCGAAAACCTCCACACCCGAAAGGCGCTCTACCGCATCCGCGAGGCAATGCTTCTGCTGAGCATGAGCCGAACGGTCATCTACCAGGAGATGCGCGCGGGCCGGCTGCGCTTCGTCCTTCAGGGCACCGAGCGTCGGATCACCGCCGGTGCGATCGCCGAATACGTCGCCCTCCTGGAACGCGAAGCACAGAGGCGGGCCGCCTGATGACAACCGCGAAGAAGCCACGTCGGGGACGTGGCGAAGGAAGCCTGTACTGGGACGAGAAACGGCAACGCTTCATCGCCGAAATCACCGTCGGCTATACACCGGCCGGACGACGGATCGTGCGACGAGGAAGCGGCAAGACCAAGACCGAGGCCAAGAACAAACTCAAAGAGGTTCTGCGCGATCACGAGGACGGGCTGGCGATCGCGTCATCGAACTTCACGCTGGCAGACGCGGTGAACGACTGGTTGGCGTACGGACTCAGCGGCCGGGCACAGAACACGATCGAGAAGTACACGATCCTCTGCCGTACGCACATCATTCCTGCGCTCGGTGCCCGCAAGCTGCGCGACCTCACCGCCGCCGACGTTGACCGCTGGTTGGCTGAGAAGGCGAAGACGCTCAGTACCAGCACCCTGGCCAACCTGTATGGCTGCCTCAACCGCGCGGTCACCCGGGCCATGGCCCGGGACAAGGTCAAACGCAACGTCGTAGCGCTCTGCTCCATCCCGACGGGACAACAGGGCCGCCCGTCCAAGTCGCTGACCGTCGCACAGGCACAGGCCCTGCTCGACTCAGCCAAAACGAGCCTGTTCTACGCCTACGTCGTAGTCTCGCTCCTGATCGGCGCTCGCACCGAGGAACTCCGGGCGCTCACCTGGTCCCGAGTCGATCTCGACGGCCAGCCGGAGGCCGATCCCCCGGTCCCGCCACACATCGAGGTCTGGCGGTCGGTCCGAGAGGGCGGGGACACCAAGACAGCCCCCGAAGATGCCGTTGTGCCGCTGCACCAGCGCATCGAAGGCGGACCAGGTCTCGGGGCTGAGAGGCGCGATCGTGTACGACGACTCGGTAGCCATGCCGTTCACGGTATTCGATCCCGCGGGCCGAAGTGACCCGCGGCCAGGCCATGGGTCACCCGAGTTGCCGGTTCAATCCTTCCTCGCAGCGGACGCGTCGACGCAGATGATTCCCTTGTTGCCGTCCTGGTCGGCGATCACGGTGAGCGACGGCGCGTCGCTGTCATCGACGACGGTCCCACCCGCGGCGACGGCAGCGGCGATCCGTTGCTCGGCCACCTCGGGCGCCACATAGACCTCGATGTGGAACCGCTGACCCCGGGGCTCGTGCTCGTCGGCGTCCCCGAACCACAGGTTCGGCACCCGTCCCGTGGCATCTCGGATTTCGTCGCTGGGGTCCCGCGGCCCTGGGCCTCGGCGCTGCCGGACACGCGGTCGTGCCGATGTGCGAGCGAACTGGTGGCAGATCCCGGAGTTGTGGCGCGCCATCGCCCAGGCGATGAGGACTACCGACCCCCGCGCGGTTCACCTTGATTGCGCAGCTGCATCTGCTGGCACGATCATGGGATGTGGACGGCCGCCCCGCCCTACAGCCAGCTGGACACTTGGAGTGGTCCTCATGCCTGAACGCCACATCACGGTGCAACGTCGCATGGCCGCGTCCCCGGGTTCCGTATGGGCCCTGTTCGCCGACTTTCCCAATCTTGCGAGCCATTGGAGTGGCCTACGGGCAACCAGAGCCATCGGCAACCAGACGAGCGGCGTCGGCGCTCGCCGCCACGTTGAACTGAAGCCGATTGGCAGCATGGATGAAACCGTCACCACTTGGGAGGAGGGTCGCAGGATCGACACAGAGAATCATCCGAGCGTGTCGGTGCCGTTCAACCGGGCCGAGACCACGCTCACGCTCGAGCCCGACGACGAAGGGACGCTGGCCACGTTCGACTATCGATATGTACCAAGGGGCGGCCCAATCGGCCGATTCACCGGCCCATTGATCGACAAGATGCTCACGGCGACCTTCACGGAGATGTTGGCTGCCACCGAGGAGGCCGCCCTCGCGAGCGGTGGCGAGCGCTGACAGCGTGCTTCTGAACGCCCGCACATGCCGCGTTCCGCGCGAGGGGGCCCCCGTGATGGCGGACATGGCGAGCAGGGAGCACAGGTCGGCGCGCATACCTGGCCCATGATGTGGCGCGTGAGCGCGAGGGGCCCGCGGTGGCCAGGTTATGCCGCCGCCGTATGGGGACTCCTGTTTGCCGTGCCCAGCTTTGTGTGGGCGCTGGGCGGCACCGTCGGCGCGCAGACGACCGTGTCGCCGTCGCTGGTCAAGCTCGCGCAGGAGCGGGTCACCTGGTTCGTCGTCGTGCTTTGGGTGACGGGCGGGCTGAAGCTGGTTGGGGCGCTTGTCGGTCTCGGTCTGACCCGGCAGTGGGGGACGGCAACCGGGCGGCTGTTGGTCTTCTGCGGCTGGGGTGCGGCCGTGTTGCTCGTCTGGCACGGCCTGCTGTTCGTGATCGGGGGTGTGCTCGCCGAGTCCGGCGTCGTCGCCATCGACCCGGCGATGCGTACCATCAGCCGCTGGTACCTGTATCTGTGGGGTCCCTGGTTCGTGCTCGGCGGCCTGGCCTTCGGTGCGGCGGCGTGGGTGGACGTGCGGACGTCGGGCGACCGGCGCGGTGGGCGGGTTGCGGGGTTGGTCGGCGGGTTCGGCGCGCTCGGCCTGTCTGTGATTGCACTGCTCGGTGGCATCGGTTGAGCGTCGCTCCAGCGCCCGGTTGCCGCCCGTATGACCGCCATGCTGGACTCCGCTTCGCTTGAGGTCGGGGAGGTCAGGGTTCAGCCCGCCAGTGACACGACGTCCGCATCCTGATTTGCCGCGAACCGCTCGCCAGGCAGCGTCACAGGGAGTAGAGCGCACCGACCTTTCGGATGTGCCGATGAGCGTGCGTTCTACGTGATCTGAGTAAGGGGTGGCCCACTCCTGAGGCCCGGAGCGAGGAGTGTGTCGAGGAATCGCTGCCGGTCGTATCCGGTGATGATCCAGGTGCGGGTGTCTGAGGCGTGCCGTGCACCCCACTCGTCACGCCTGCGGTAGATCTCGACCTGCGCCCATGTGCCGACACGTCTGTCGATAGCACAGCACGCCGCGAGCGGATCATGGAACTTCTTGCCGTCCGGGTGGCGGCTGAGGTACTCAGTCATCATGCGATGGATCAGCGCCAGCGCCGGGTTGCTGTCCGCGGCCGCGCCGACTCGGTCGTGGAGGTCCTGGTCGTAGACCACGCCGTGACACACGTTCTTGGACACGAACCACCGCTCGCCGATACCCGGATACGCCAGGGCGGCCAGCGCCGCGCTGGGTCGCCGTTGAGGTTGTAGCTGGGGCAGGTGCTGCGGCCGCGGAACTTCGGCAGCTGCTCGCCGGGGGGAATCACCCCTTCGCCGGCGAACCCACCCTGCGCCACCAGTTGCCCCACGCGCAGGCGGCCGTCGGCGATCGCCGCGCCGAGGTTCTTCAACGGCGCCCCGCACACCAGCGTGGTCTGCTCGTCGCAGACTTCCACCAGAACCTGGGCGCCCGGCTCGGCGTCCAGTGAGGGGGCCACCTCGCCCAAGGCGCGGTAGTGCCACGGCGACACGCACGTCTTGGGATGCGCCACGTTAAACGCACCAATCCGTACGTCGGTGCGTCCCAGCAGCGCCAGTCCGTGGCGTACCACACCGATCTGGGCGGCTGAGCCAGGAGTGACCGTCACCGCCCGCAGGTTCACCTCGCCGCGGTACGCGTCCGCCGCAGGAAGATCCTCCACGGCCTGATCAATGAGTACTCGCAGGCAGCGTAGCCGAAATCGCATTGTCGAGCGGTACAGGCTGACCGCCTCCCGCGGCCCGCCGGCCTCGTGCACGACACCACCGCTGACGGATCGAGCAGGCCTCGATCCGCCGGGCCTCGGCACGTGGATCGTGACAGATGCGGTCAGCCCGACGCCCGGAAGGCGTTGCCCACCGCGGTGATCTGCGGGCCGGCGCGGAACAGGCCGGACTGCGCGTCGTCGGAGGACTGGAGGCCGAACCAGGCGTACCGCTGGACGTAGGAGAGGGACTTCAGCATGGTCGCCGATGCGGTGACGAAGGCGGCCTGCTGGTCTTGGGTCGGGAACCGGGTGCCGTTGGAGAAGTCGATGAGGGCGTACTCTGTGAGCCAGATCGGGAGGCGGTAACGGTTGTAGACGTTCTGGAGGTATGACCTCAGCTGGGACACCGCCTCCGGGGTGACGAAATCCCCGCCGTACCAGTGAAGGGTGACGAAATCGACCCGGTACCCCCGGCTTTTCGCGCCGGCCATGAACCGGTCGAGCCAGCCGCCCGGCGTGTCGGCACCGTACGCGACGCTGGGACTGCCGAGGGTGCTGCCCGCGGAGACCAGTTGTGGCCACAGGTCGAGCGCCTGATCGACGGTCATGTTGGCCTGCGAGTTCATATCCGGCTCGTTGAAACCGAGCAGGTACGGCCCCGCGGCCTTGGCCGTGGCCAGGTTTGTCCGCGTCACGTCGGCCGACGCCCGGATCATCGGGACGAACGTCGTGCCCTTCGGGGTGGTGATTCCGGAGTGCGTGGTCGACCAGGTGTAGTACCAGGTCGCGCCGGACTGGGCCAGCGCGGAACCCACCCCGGTGAAGGACCAGACCGCCACGCCCTTCTTCGCCGAGGCAAGGGGCGGCGAAGGGGCGGCCGGCGGTGGGGCGGCCGGGACTGTTGACCGGGCGAGGGCGGAGAGCGACGGGGCCGGCGGCGAAACCGTGACGACGGCCGGGGCCGGGCTGCTGCTGGCCGTACCGGCGATCGGTCTTGCCGGGTCTTGATGGGTGACGGCCAGGTAGCCGCCGACCAGCACGGCCACCGCGACGGTCGCGGCGCCGATCATCGCGGGCAGCGACATCAGGCCGCCGTGTCTGGCGGCGACGCCGACCGCGCCGGTGGACACCGCTCCTGTCGGCGCCGCGCCCGCGGCCGCCGTCGCCGGTGCGGCCGGTGCCGCGCCGGCGAGGCTGTGCGTCACGACGGCGGACAGGGTCGGCGGTACGGGCAGCATGCTGGTGAGGGTGAGTAACCGGTCCACCGGTACCGCCGCAACGCCGGTGCGCTGGCAGCGGCGGCAGTCCCGCTGGTGTCGGGCGAAACGCTTGCGCCACAATGGACTCGGTACGCTGTCCCAGGTGTGCGCCATCGTGCGCAGTTCGGTGCAGACCGGCCGGGCCTGCAGAGCGCGTACCACCGTACGGGCGATCTGCAGCTGCTCCTTCATCCGCTGCACCCGTACGGCGGCGTGCCGGCCGGACAGGTGCAGCGCGCCGGCCAGGTCGCTTCGGGACAGCTCGCCGGTCTCCTCCAGCCACCACAACGCCAGCAGCTCCTGGTCGTCGGGGTCCAGCCAGCGGGTCGCCTCAGCCACCTCACGCCGCTGGTCGGCCAAACCGAGGCGTACCACGGTCATCCCGGCGACGTCCGAACCCGGGTCGGGCACGTCCTCGGCCGCGTCCAGGTCGATGCGGCGGTACCGCGCGGTGCTGTGTTGCGCCTGGTAGTCCCGGATCTCGTGCACGGTGATCGCGACTAGCCACGACCGGAACGCGTGGACATCGCGTAGCTCCGGCAGGTGGCGCACCACGTGCAGCAGGGCTTCCTGCGCCACGTCGTCCACATCCGGTTGGCCGGGCAGCGCCCGCCGCACGATGTTGTACACCAGCGGTAGACACGCGGCGACCAGATCCTCCAACGCGTGCAGGTCACCGGCGCGCGCGGCGGTGACGAGATCGGCGTCGAAACCGACCCGGATCGGGCTACGCATGCGGCACTCCTTCCGGCCGCTCAGGAGTTCAGGCCGAAGGTTATCCGGTACCCGCACTCGCCGGCACAGGTGAACGTACTGGTGGCGTCGTCGTCGACGTAGGAGTACGCGAACGGCTCGGCCTTCTTGAACACCGCCGCGTAGTTGACCGGCCACTTGGTGGGGTCGCACGCCGAGCGTGGCGCCCACCGGCCCCGGCAGCAGTACTGGTCGCCGCCGAGGACCGAACACGCCGAACCGCAGCCGCCGCCCGTGGTCTTGAGTTCCGCCGGGCAGTCGACGGACCTGGTACAGCCGGATTCCGCGCAGCCGGTGGAGCTGATCGGGTCTTTCGTGGTACCCGCGGCGATGTTGACGTACATCGGCAGGTTCGACCCGTCGACCATGCTGACATCGTAGAAGTCCAGGTTCTGCCAGGAGTTGAAGTTGAACTCGGCGAGCGTGGCGGGAATCTGGCCGTACTGCTTGCATTGGAACAGTCCCGCGCAGTCACCGGTCTGGCAGTGGCCCTTGCCTGACGCGTCGAACGAGCAGCCGGTACGGCCCCAGAAGCGACCGTTCCATTTGTCAGGTACGGAGACCGTCACGCTCTGGCCGGCCGGCAGCACCCAGCCGCTGACCGGGAGGGCCGGCTGCCGGGTCTGTTCGCCGCTGGCCACCCAGACGGTCTGGTTCACGTTGTTGACGAAGGTGACCTGCCGATGTCCGGTGGTCACGTGTGTCGTCCCCGCCGCCGGCGTGGGACCGCTGCTGGTGGGCGCGGTCGCGTTGGGACTCGTCGTCGTCGCCGCCGTGGTGGTGCGTGACGGTGACGGGGTCGGGGACGGGGTGACCGTCATCGCGATCGGGGCACTGTTGTCGTGGGTGTACAGGAGGGCCGGGCCCGACAGCGCGACGACCGCCAGGGCGATGCCCAGCAGGTAGCCACGGCGCATCGTCGGAAGGCGGTGGCGGGTCACGGGGTCACCCCGAAGGTGATCCGGTACGAGCAGCCGCCCTTGCAGGACATCGTCGCCGAGTCGTCGAAGGCGTAGGAGTATGCGTACGGCTCAGCCTTCTTGAACACCTGCGTGTAATCGACCGGCCACTTCGACGGGATGCAGTTCTCCCGCCCGTCCCAGGCGCCTCGGCAGCAGTACGCGTCGCCACCGAACGCGGCACACGGAGTCGTACAGGCGACCGCCCTGCCGTCGACCGTCACCTGCATCGCGGTCGGGCAGAGCACCGGCTTGGTACACCCGCCGGCGGAGCAGCCGGTTGGGCTCACCGGGTCCTTCGTCGTGGTGTGCCCGATGTTGATGTACATCGGCAGGTTGGCGCCGTCGACCAAGCTCACATCGTAGAAGTCCAGGCCGCTCCACGCGTCGAGGGTCAACTCGGCGAGGGTGGCCGGCGTGGCGCCGCTACCGGTGCACTGGAACACCCCGGCGCAGTCACCGGTCGCGCAGTGCCCCTTGCCGGCGCCGTTGAAGGTGCAGCCGGTACGGCCCCAGATGCGTCCGCCCCACTTGTCGTTGACGGTGAACGTGGTGCTCTGCCCGGGTTCCAGCAGCCAGCCGGTGACCGGTAGCGGGTGGTCCTTGTTGCGGTCGGTGGCGACCCAGATGGTCTGGTCGACCGCGTTGACGACGGTGATCGTCCGTGCCGTGGCGGGTACTGCGGGTGCCTTTGCCGGGGCAGGCGTGGGCGAGTGCGAGGCGGCCGGCGCCGCGCTGGACGACGGCGCCGTCGAGGGCGACGCGGCGGCGGTCGGCGACGCGGTACCCGCAGCACCGAGCGGCCGGGCTGCGGGATCAGGGGCGCCGCAGCCGGCCGCCGCGACGGTCAGTAGGGCCAACATCACGATGCGGCCGGTATGGTCTCGTCGTCGCAACGGTGCTCCTTGTCCGGCCCCGGTCTTGTCGGAGGCGTTCATCAACGGAGACCGTTTCGACCTGCGTGGACAACAGAAATCTGGAATTCCTCCACGCGACTTTGCGCGGACCGGAGGGTGCGTCCGGAACCCGGGGTGGCGGGATGTTCGACCGGGGACGCCGGCCGCGTCGAGACGAAGACCGCCACGGTCCGTGGCCTGACGGCGGGGCCAGCGTGATCGGGCCAGTTGGCGATCTGGTTGGTCGCAGGCCGGACACCCGACGGTGGCGAGCGCCGCGTATCGATCGATGTCCAAAGCCGCACGGGGAGGCAGGCGATGCGACGACTCGTCGACCGGTGCTCGCTGGTTGCCGGGACGGCTCTATTCGGCTATTTCGGGTGCTACGAGGCAGAATCCTCCGACCTGGCCGTGGTCGGCGATGACCAGAACTCGTTGGACGCGTCCAGATCGTCGACGCACTCCTCCGTGTCGGTGACCTTGCCGCCCACCACGACGCAGAACAGGGCGCTGCGCTGGCTTCCGGCACGCGGCGAACCACCGGCAGCCGCGGCCTCGGCCGGCGGCCATAACTGGTAGGTCAGTGATGGGACGGAACCTGCGGTGCCCGCAGCGGACGGAACGCGGCGCGGAGCTCCGATGCGAACAGCTCCGGCTCCTCCCAGGCAGCGAAGTGACCGCCCCGTTCCGCCTCTCCGAAGTAGCCGCGGTGCTTCGCTGCGCTCGTGCCGTTTACTACGCCGCCGCCGATCACGGGGACTCGGGTCGACCTCGATCTTCTACGTCCTCATCCAGCGCGCCGGGTGATATTGCCTAGCCGGGCAACAATCGTAAGACGCACAAGCTAGGGGGTGACGGATGTTCGACTGGATTCTCGGGTCCATCCTGGGCATCGCCGCGCTGTTCCTCGGCCTGCTCTGGTCGGCCTGGAGTTGGGACGCCCTGCGTTGGCTTCGGTTGCGCCGGGCCGGTGCCTCGACCACCGGTGTCGTGATCAGCCAGACCGAATCGGACGCGGGTCGCAGTACCCGGATCCGATTTGCGGCCAACGGTAGCGATCACGAGTTCCTGACCGACGGCATGGGCGCGGTAGCACCGGGCGACGTGGTGCCCGTACGCTACGACCCGCGCCGGCCACGCCGTGCGGTTTACGCAGGTGGTGCTGGACCGATCACCGTCAAACTCGTCAGTCTCGTTCTGCTGCCCGCCGTGTTTCCGGGTGTCCTGCTCGTCACCATGTCCGATGCCGGCGTCGTCCAGGCCCTCACCGTGTCGGGCTTCCTGGCCGGAGCCCTTCTCGGAGCCTGGCTGCGATCCCGGCCGACCCGAGCGGCGAAGCCGGCCAAGGCCGCTCCTGGTTGGCTGGTCTGGTGGTCGGATCACCAGGGCGATGTGTCGGTGCTCAGCGTGGTCATTGGGGTATCGGTGATCGCCTGGATGTCAGGCGACCCGCCATGGCGCATGCCGTTGCCGCTGCTTCTGGGTGCCGTTGTGGTGCCGTACATGATGACGAGGTGGCTGACCCGCGGCTGGCGGGAACTGGTCGCGGGCGTGATCTTCACTCTGTTGGGCGTCATCGGCGTGGCGATCGGCGACTCCAGGACTGACGCGGATCCACAGCTAACCTGGCAGGCGCTGTGCGCCGCCATCGCGGGCCTGGTGCTCGCTGGAGTGGGGTTGTACCGGATCCGCCCGACGCAAGGAAATGCTCCACCACCTGTCCCGGATCGCCGATCTCCACCGGTAGGGGCGGCACGCATCGCGGAGCGCCGGCCCTCGCCTAGCTCCCCGGATCCCGTACTGCGCCCGGCGGTTCCAGCTCCACTAGGCTCCAGCTCGCCCTCAGCCCGACAGAGGCCGGCATATCCAGCCGATCAGCCACCGGCGCGCCAGGATTCCGAACCGGGGCATTGATACCGACTCACGGGCATGGTGCAAATCCGTTCTCCGCCTACCCGCGGTGCGGGCGGGTAGCGCACACGGTGCTCACGCTTTACTCTTTGCCGCGAAGCGCGCGCTACGCAGCGTCACCCCAGTCGATCGGCGCCGACGACCGGTCGTGCCGATGAGCGGATATCGCGCCGGTCGTCGATGATGTGGTGCATGGTGCCCAGGAGTGCGTCGGTCGGTATCGAGCCGGATGCGATGTTCGTAGTCGGCATAGATGTAGTGCCTGTCGGCCGTGCTGGCCGCTGACGAGTAGCGGTTTGTCCTGGCGTCCGAGGACCTTGGTCGGGACGGTCAGCCTCAACCAGGGTCCCCGTTTCCGGTTGTCGGGCGTGTCCGGGTTCGTACGCGTCGGCCGTTCACGCCCGGCGGAATCGTTAGCCGGCGGCCTGGCGCTGGCGCATCAGGGCGAGGAAGTCGTCCAGACGCACCTGCCGGCCACCGACGCCGAAGCTGCCGGCCGGCACCTCGTCGATCAGGACCCAGGTTGACGCGCGGGAGGCCGCGCCGAAGCCCTCGCCCTCGACGACCGCGTCGGTGACCAGCGAGATCAGCCGGGCCTTCTGCGCGTCCTCGAGCTGGCCGGCATGCACCGAAATCGTAACCAACGGCATGACGCCTCCTACTAGAGAGATCTATCTAGAACTGCTGGATCTCTTTCTAGAGGAACTTCTCTAGTACTGTCAAGGACGTGCCACGCCCCGATCAGAGTCGCGACCGGATCATCGCCGCCGCGGCGAGCCTGCTCCGCCAGCGCGGTTACGCAGCGACCTCGACCACCGACGTCCTCGGCGTCGCCGGCGCGACGACCGGCTCGCTCTACCACCACTTTCCGGGCGGCAAGGAGGACTTGGCCGTCGCGGCGCTCGGCATCTCGACGGACGTGGTGCACGACGCCCTGCTGGCCGCGCTGGACAGCGCCCCGAGCACCGCGGACGCCCTCACCGCCTGGATCGCCCGGCTGGCGTCCGCGCTCGACGCCGATCCCCGCAACGGTTGTCCGATCGCGCCGGCCGCGCTGGAGGCGGTACACGCCAGCGAGCGGCTGCGCGCCGCAGCCGCCACGGCGTTCCAGCGGTGGGCGGCGGCGATTGCGTCCGGCCTGGTCACCGAGGGGTGGCCGCCGCAGCAGGCCAGGCCCACGGCGATCGCAGTACTGTCCCTGATCGAAGGAGCGTTGATGCTCAGCCGAACCGCAGGCGACACCGAGGCGCTGGCCGCCGCGGCCGACCAGATCGAGCACCTGCTGCGACGCTGACCGTCCGGGTCCGGGCGTCACGCGACGTGCCGACCTCCGGCCCCGTCCACCGGTACTTGTCCAGACGAGCCGGCAACGGTCGGTGGTGGTCACGCGGACAACCGCGGCCGGAGCGAGCCAATGCCCCCACGACGATCTTCCCTCCGGCGCCACGTCGTCACCGACACGGCGGCGACCGTGCGCACGGATTGCCGCGAGTCGCTCGTTACCCTGGGTGATGGCAGCACCGGGCCGTCGGCATCCGGTCGTGCCGATGAGCGGATGAGTGGTGGGCGCGGAAGGAAATCCGTCCACGAGTCTGGGGTGGAGGAAGGTCAGCTGCGGCGCTCGGCGGCATGTGTCAGCCTGAGTTGACACCGCCGGGGAGTGTCAGTTTAAACTGACAAGCATGGACCTGGCGGAGTTGTCCACGGCGCTGACCTCTCACGATCCGGCGATCGGTTTCCGTGCCGTGCTGGCGCTGCGCCGGCTCGCGGAGCGCGTCGAGGCGGCTCAGGTGGCCAATGCCCGCCGGCAGGGCTGGTCATGGCAGCAGATTGGAGACGCGCTAGGCGTCACCCGCCAATCGGCCCATGCCAAGCACGGAAAGGAGGGCCGCTCGTGATCCGGACCCAACAGAGGTTGGGGATGGGCCGGGTGTACCGGGAAGCGATCGCGCTGGCCGTGGCGCGGGGCGACCGGTCGGTGGGCACCGAGCACCTTGCCCTGGCGCTGCTGGTCGATCCCGAGTCCGTAACCGCCCGCGCGTTGGGGGTCAGCCTGACCACGGCTCAGGAGGCGTTAGAGGCGTTGGACCGGCAAGCGCTGGCGTGGGTCGGTATCGACGCGGCGTTCCCGGCGCCGGTCCCCGTGCCTCGTCGGCAGCGGCGGCTGCGGTTGACGCCAGCGGCCTTCGCGGTGTTCACCACGTTGCGCAAACACTCCGGCGCTGAGCGGTTGGGCGTGCAGCACGTCCTGTTCGCGTTGCTGGCGCGCCAACGCCCCGACCCCGCCGCCGAACTGTTCGATGCCCTCGGTGTGGACCGCGCCGAGGTTCGCCGACGCCTGCGGGAGACATCATGACCATCGATCCCGGCGACCACCACCGGACCACCACCACCGAGGTACTCCTGCGTTGTGGGATGCTCGCCGGCCCCCTGTTCATCGTCACGTTCCTGATCGAGGGACTCGCGCGGCCCGACTACAACCCGCTGCGCCATCCGGTCAGCTCGCTGGCCTTGGGGCCGGGCGGATGGATCCAGGTGGCCAACTTCATGGTCGCCGGCGTGTTGTACCTTGCCCTCGCAATGGGCCTGCTGCTGGCGCGACGAGAACAACCCGTCGGCCCTCGTAGCGGCGCCATCCTCATCGGTGCCGTCGGTGTCGGCCTGCTCGGTTCTGGAGCCTTCATCACCGACCCGGTCAGTGGCTACCCGCCAGGTACGCCCGACCTCCTTACCTCGTACACCACTTCCGGGGCCCTACACGACGCGTTCTCCGTCCCCGTCTTCCTCGGACTCCCCGCCGCCGCCGTGACCTACGCATGGTGGTTCCTGCGACATGGCAACCGCGGATGGGCCGGGTACTCGCTCGCCTCGGGGCTGGCCTTCCTCGTCGCCTTCGGTCTGACCAACACAGCCTTCAGCCAGGCTCCCCAACTCGTGGACTACGGAGGACTCCTTCAG
>Ga0137372_10003620_pt1 | contig 15045 bp, 13 predicted proteins | sample SagtaG_6_FD_104911 | JGI IMG/M metagenome (GOLD analysis project Ga0137372, IMG submission 104911) | Vadose zone soil microbial communities from Sagehorn Ranch, Mendocino, California, USA - Sage1_R_60_16 metaG | ecosystem: Environmental > Terrestrial > Soil > Vadose zone | place: USA...
CGCCAGGGCGTCGCGTACCAGGTGATCGGCGGCCCGCGCTTCTACGAGCGCGCCGAGATCAAGGACGCGATCGCGTATCTGCAGGCGATCGACAACCCCTACGACGCCGTCTCGCTGCAGCGGATTGCGAACAGGCCGCGACGCGGCATCGGCGACTCCAGCCTCGCGCGCCTGCAGACGTGGGCCGACGCGCAGGGACGCTCGCTGTGGGAGGCGATGGAGTTCGCGGAGGAGGCGGGAGTCGGCGCCGCTCCGCTCAGAGCGGTGCAGGGATTCCGGACCCTGATGCAGTCACTGCAGTCCGGTGCCCTCGAGTTCCCCGTCTCGGAGCTGCTCGAGCGCACGCTCGAGCGCAGCGGTTATCTCGAAGCGCTGGAGGCCGAGCGCACGATCGAAGCACTGGGAAGGCTCGAGAACCTGCAGGAGCTCGTCGGCGTCGCGCGCGAGTACCAGGAGACGGCGGAGGAGCCGTCGCTGTCCCACTTCCTGCAGGAGATCTCGCTCTTCTCCGATCAAGATTCGATCCGCGGCGAGGAGAGCCTCGTCACGCTGATGACTCTCCACAATGCCAAGGGCCTGGAGTTTCGCGCCGTCTACCTGATCGGGATGGAGGAGGGGATCTTCCCGCACAGCAGGTCGATCGAGGAGCAGGGCATCGAAGAGGAACGCCGGCTCGCGTACGTCGGCATAACGCGTGCACGCGAGCAGCTGACGCTCACACATGCGTCGTCGCGCTCGCTCTGGGGCTCACGCGGCTACAACCTCCCGTCGCGTTTTCTCGACGAGCTGCCGAGCTCGATCGAACGCGAACGGCTGCGCCCTGCGTCCTGGTCGTCGTACGGTGCGCAAGGGATCGCGCCGCGCGAGGACATTCCTTCACTCTCCACGGGGGACTCGGTTCGCCACGGCACGCTCGGAGAGGGTGTCGTGACGCAGATCGAGGCCGGCGGCGTAGTCACCGTTCGCTTCGCGGACGGAAGCGAACGCCGGCTGATGCTCGACTACGCGCCCCTCGAACGCATTCCGTAGGGTCTGGACATGTCCGTAGAGATCCGGAATCCGGCGGAGGACGAGCTGCGCAACGCAATGAAGGCCGTCGAAGCCGCGTTCGGCGAAGAGCAGAAGGAAGAGGACCTGGACCGGCACCAGAAGGCGATGGCTCGCGATCGCTTCTTGGTCGCCTACGACGGCGCTGTCCCCGTCGGAACGACCGCGTCTTTGCCGTTCGAGCTCACAGTGCCGGGTGGCGAGCTCGGAGCGGGCGGCGTCACCTGGGTGGGAGTCCTCCCGAGCCACCGGCGCCGCGGAATTCTCACGCAGATGATGACGCATCAGCTTCACGATCTGCACGAGCGCGGCGAGGCCTTGGCGATCCTCTGGGCTTCGGAGGCGGCGATCTACGGCCGGTTCGGGTATGGAATCGCTGCGCCCATGGTGCAGCTGGACGCCGACCGGTCGCGGTTCTCGCTTCGCGACGATCCCGGGCCGCGCGGCGCGGTGCGCCTCATCGACAGGGACGAAGCCGCAAAGGTTCTGCCGCCCATCTATGACGCCGTTCGTCGACAGGTGCCCGGCTTCACGAGCCGCAGTGCACTCCTCTGGGACCTCTACCGCCTCGCCGATCCGGAACATTGGCGCCGTGGTGGCGGGCCGAAGTTCTATGCGGTGCTCGAGTTCGACGGTGAACCTGTCGGCTACGCCATCTATCGCATCAAGCTCGACTGGGAGGAGGGATTCGCGAAGAGCCAGGTACGAGTGTTGGAGACGTGCGCAACGTCTGCCGCCGCCGAGCGGGAGCTCTGGCGATTCCTGTTCGGGATCGACCTCGTCGTGCGGATCCAGGGACGCCACGACCCGGGATCGCCGCTCTTCCTGATGGTCGTCGACCCGCGGAGCCTCATGCTCCGCGTGACCGAAGGTCTGTGGCTTCGAGTCATCGATCTCGACGCTGCTTTGACCGGCCGCACGTACGCAGTCGACGACACGGTGGTCGTGGAGGTGCGGGACGAGCTCTGCCCATGGAACGCAGGGAGGTGGAAGATGGGAAGCGACGTCGGGCGCACCGAGGACGACGCAGAGCTCGAGCTCGACATCGCCGACCTCGCGTCGGCCTATCTCGGCGCGTTCGACTTCGAGCGACTTGCGGCGGCGCAGCGCGTACGCGAGCTGAAGTCCGGCGCGCTCCGGCGCGCGACCGACCTCTTCCGCACGTCACGCCCCCCGTTCTGCCCGGAGGACTTCTGACCGCTTTCGACGTTCGCCGAGTCGAGGACCTCGACGAGTTCACCCGCGCAGTTCTCGCAATCGGCCAGTACTTCGGCATGGTCCCGAACGAGGAGCGCATGCAGCGCTTCACGAAGCTGCTGCCGCTGGATCGCATGTACGGAGCGTGGTCGAACGAGACGATCGTCGGTGGTGCCGGATCGTTCCCGTTCGACTTGACCGTGCCGGGCGGCGACCTGCCGACCGCCGGCGTCACTGTCGTCGGCGTCCTGCCCACGCATCGGCGGCGCGGAGTCCTGCGCTCCCTCATGCGCGCGCAGCTCGACGATGCACACGAACGTGGCGAGCCCCTCGCCGCACTGTGGGCGTCCGAAGAGTCGATCTACGGCCGCTTCGGCTACGGGCTCGCATCGTTCTGCGGCGAGATCACGCTCGGGCGCGAGCACACCGCGTTCGCCCAGCCGTTCGACCCGAAGGGGACGCTGCGGTTGATCGATCCGGAAGAGGCTCAGGAAAGGATCCCGCCGATCTACGAGCGCATCCGACCCCAGTGGCCCGGCATGTTCTCGCGGAACGATGTCTGGTGGCAGAACCGCGAGATCGCCGATCCCGAAGAACGCCGCGACGGAGCGGGCCCAAAGAGCTGGGTCGCCTACGAACGCGGCGGGTCGATCGAGGGCTACGCCGTGTACCGGCACAAACCTGGTTTCGAGGCGGGGACGACGAACGCGGAGCTGCGAGTCCTCGAGGCCCTCGGCACGTCGCCCGAGGCGTTGCGCGACCTCTGGGCCTATCTGCTCGCAGTCGACTGGATCGCCACCGTCAAGTCCTACCTGCTGCCGCCCGACCATCCGCTGTTCCTACTGCTCGCGACCACGCGCCGCATGCGCTACCGGATGGGCGATGGAATCTGGGTCCGTCTCGTCGACGTCGGCGCGGCGCTGTCAGGGCGGAGCTACTCGGGCGAGGGCTCGATCGTGTTCGACGTCGCGGACGAGTTCTGTCCATGGAACGAGGGACGCTGGAAGCTCGAAGGAGGCCGCGCGGAGCGCAGCAAGGACGAGCCCGAGCTGTCGGTGCCGGTGCAGTCGCTCGGCTCCGCTCTGCTCGGAGGCGTCTCTTTCGCTGCGCTTCGCCGTGCAGGCCGTGTCGTCGAACTGAAGGAGGGGGCGATCGATCGGGCGGACGCACTCTTCCGCTGGGATCGTCATCCCTGGTGCCCCGAGATCTTTTGACCCTCGAGAGCCTCGGCTAGACTGGCCGCTTCACCAGGGCGGTTAGCTCAGTTGGGAGAGCACCAGCTCGACAAGCTGGGGGTCACTGGTTCGAGCCCAGTACCGCCCATTTCGCCGATCGAAGTCCGCTCTGCTTCGCAGAGCATGATGACTTCGATCGGCTTCCTGTTTCGATCCATGCGTTAGCGGCCGACGCCGGCAAAGCCGGCATCGGCGGAAAATGTTCGGTTGCAAGGCTGATCCGCCTCTGACGAAACACGACGAAGCCGCCGGAAGCAGCCTCGCCGTGGGTGCGTCGCCGTTCACCTCGAGCACGACTTGGTTGCCGTCCGGCCCGACGAGCGATCCATTTCTCGCAGCAGTGGAAGCTCTCGCCGACGCGGAACGGCCGGCCTTCGCCATAGCGAACTGACCGATCGAAATCCGGCCTGCTTCGCAGGCCATGATGATTTCGATCGGCTTCCTGTTTCGATCCGAGCGTTGGCGGCCGACGCCGGCTCAGCCGGCATCGGCGGCGAGATTTTCCTGCTTGAGCAGGTCGAAAAAGGATTTTCAATCCCGGCACCCGAAAGGGGTAGAGCCTTTCTTGACATGAGTTTGGATCTCGCCAACGATCCGATGTGCCGAGGGGGGTCTCGGTAGCGCTCGGACACCCATCGGATATTCAACAGGAGGAAAGTTGAGCAGGTTTCTGCGGCTCGCGGTCACGCTTCTTTTCATTACCGGTCTTGCGGTCGCACCGGCCGGCGCCGGAGACGGCTCTGGCTCGGCTCCGATCGGCGGCGCGGCCAACGAGACGGCCACCAAGTGGTTTGTCGAGCTCTCCAGCCCGCCTGCGGTGAAGGGGACAAGCAAAGCGACCCTCAAGGCCGAACGCGACGCGTTCAAGGCCAATGCGGCTGCCGTCGGCGTCAAGCTGACCGAGCGCTACTCGTACGACTCGCTCTGGAACGGCGTCTCGGTGTCGGTGGCACCGTCACAGGTCGCCACTCTCCGCTCGGTCACCGGCGTAAAAGCGGTGTATCCGGTCGAGACGCTGTCGCTTCCTCCGTCCGAGAGCGCCCCCAACAACAACATCGATTTGAAGAATGCGGTCGGGCTCACAGGCGCTGACATAGCCCAGACAGAGCTCGGCCTCGACGGCTCGGGCGTGACGATCGCGATCATGGACAGCGGTCTCGACTACACGCTGCCCGAGTTCGGCGGCTGCTTCGGACCGGGCTGCAAGGTGCGCGGTGGATTCGATCTCGTGGGCGACGCGTACAACGCGACCCCTGGTCCGGCTTTCGATCCAGTCCCGCACCCGGATGCCGATCCTCTTCCCTGCGATCCCGACGTCGCCGACCGTGCGGAAGTTCTCGGCGCCGGCGCCTCCGACGCGGCCCACGGCACGCACGTGGCGGGCATCGCCGCAGCGGACGGCAGGGGCCATACGGACGACGGTCAGGTCGTCGGTGTCGCTCCGGGCGCCCAGCTGCTCGCCTACAGGGTCTTCGGCTGCAACGGCGGCACGGACAGCGACGTAATGGCGCACGCGATGGAGCTGGCACTCGCCGATCATGCGGACGTCCTCAACATGAGCATCGGCGCGGCCTTCACCAACTGGCCGCAGTACCCGACGGCTGTCGCGGCAGACAACCTCGCTGCGGCCGGCGTGACCGTCGTCGCCTCGATCGGGAACAGCGGCGTCAACGGAGGGCAGCTCTGGTCGGCCGGGGCGCCCGGCGTCGGACGCAACGTCATCGGTGTGGCCTCGTTCGACAACCGGAAGGCGACCCTGCCGGCATTCCAGGTCGGCACGACCTTGTACACGTACAACCGCGCGTCGGGCTCGCTTGCGACCGTGCCCCAGTCCGGCAGCGCCGAGCTCGTCGCGACGGGAACACCCGCGACCGTGAACGACGGCTGCAACGCCCCGCTGTCGACAGCTCTGGCGGGCAAGATCGCTCTCATCCGCAGAGGGACCTGCGGGTTCTACAACAAGGCCATCAACGCGCAACACGCCGGCGCGATCGGTGTCGTGCTCTACAACAACATCGCCGGAGCGCTCAGCCCGACGGTCGCGCCAACGCCCGCAGGTGCGGAGCCCGTCGCGATCCCGGTCGCGGCGATCACCGCGGCCGACGGCGCATCGATCTTCAGCGGCCTCGCTGCAAATCACACGCTGACCTGGACCGATCAGGTCCTCGAGACTCCTCTTGCAACCGCGGGCCTGGTCTCGGACTTCAGCTCGTTCGGCACTGACGCCGAGCTTGGCCTGAAGCCGGACATCGGCGGGCCAGGCGGCCAGATCTACTCGACGTGGCCGCACCAGCAGTTCGGCGGCCACAACACGATCAGCGGCACGTCGATGGCAGCTCCGCACGTCGCCGGTCTCGCGGCGCTGATCCTTCAGGCGAAGGACAAGAAGATCTCACCCGCGATGGTGCGCACGCTTCTCATGAACACGGCGCTGCCGAAGGCCGTCAACATCGCACCGACCTCGGGGCTCCTCGAGCCCACGTGGCGGCAGGGCGCAGGTCTCGCGCAGATCGTCAACGCGGTCACAACGCCGGCCTGGGTCACCCCGGCCAAGATCTCGCTCGGTGAGGGCAACGGCGGGGCTTCTCAGCTCACCGTTACGAACGGCGGGACCGCGCCGGTCACGTACGACCTCTCCGAGATCACGACGATCGGCACGGGGCCGTCGACGACGGCCGGGGCGGTGTACCCGTTCAACTTCACGTACCTCGGCGGAGCCGACACGGCGACGTTCAGTTCGCCGAGCGTCACGGTTCCCGCAGGCGGCAGCGCAGCGGTCAACGTCAACATCCAGGCGGGCGCCTGGCGCGACAAGAGCCTCTACGGCGGCTATGTCGTGCTGACCCCGCGCGGCGGCGGCGTGACACTACGTGTTCCGTACGTCGGGTTCTTCGGCGATTACCAGTCGCTGCCGGTCTTGACCGCAGCCAACTGCGGGCTGCCGGCCGTGTTCCAGATCAAGGCCGGCTCCGCGGATGGGTGCCTCGGCCCCGGCGTCTCGCGCCTCGGCGCCGCGGGCGCGACGTTCACGCTGCAGGGAAGCGACTTCCCGATCCTGCTCTTCCATCTGAACCATCAGGTGCGCAGGCTGAACATCCAGGTCTTCAAGACGGACGGCTCCGCCGTTCACCCGGTGTTCAACTACGTCACGCAGCAGGAGTTCCTCGGCCGCAACTCGACCGCCACGACGTTCTTCGAGTTCGACTGGGACGGCACCCGATCGCAGGACAACGGCGTCGGGAACGGCGATCACCGCAAGGCCGTCCCGAACGGTCGCTACATCCTCAAGCTCAGCGCCCTCAAGGCGCTCGGCGATGCGGGCAACTCGGCCGACTGGGAGACCTTCACCACTCCGCCGATCACCCTGGCTCGCCCCTAGCGACCAAGATGTGCGGCAAGAAAAGGGCCCCGCCTGCGCGGGGCCCTTTCCGTTCTGCTGAGCTTCCAGCTACCGCGTCTTGCGTCGTGTCGTGCGCCGGCGCGTGCCGGTCTTGCGCGTCGCCGTCGAGCGGCGGGCGGTGCTGCGGCGCTTGGTGGTGCTGCGCTTCTTCGCCGTGCCCCGCTTCTTGGCGGTGCTGCGCTTGGCCGTGCTGCGCTTCCGCGACGTCGTCTTGCGCTTGGCGGTGCTGCGCTTCCGCGACGTCGTCTTGCGCTTGGCGGTGCTGCGCTTCTTCGCCGTGCCCCGCTTCTTGGCGGCGCCGCGGCGCTTCGCGGTACTGCGCTTCTTTGCCGTGCCCCGCTTCTTGGCGGCGCCGCGGCGCTTGGTGGTGCTGCGCTTCGCGGTGCTGCGCTTCCGCGACGTGGTCTTGCGCTTGGCGGTGCTTCGCTTCTTGGTCGTGCCCCGCTTCTTCGCGGTACTCCGCTTCGCTGTGCTCCGCTTCCGCGAAGCGGTCTTACGCTTGCGGGTCCCTGTGGACTTCTTGGCCGCCGTCTTGCGCTTGGCCGTCGACCGCTTCTTGCGCCGTCCACGGCTCGAGGACTGGACCTTCGAGATGCCTTCCTCTTCCTGCTGCCGCTCTTCGACCTGGGGCTCCTGGCCCAACAGGCTTTCCACCTGCGGTTGTTCGTCGTCCACCTGCCTTGGGAACTGCCCTTCGATGCTTGACATCCGTCCTCCTGATTCGGAGATTTCCTCTACGAGCTGACCCGTCTGCCTGTCGTCACCTTCTCGCGCGATATCTGCTTGCGCAACGACACCTACGAGCCGACCGTCTTCCTCGACTACCGGTAGACGGCGTACCTGATGCTGCGCCATCATTCGCAGCGCCTCGTCCAGATCCTGCCCTGGATCGATGGTGATGAGCTGCTTCGACGCCACGTCGCGAACCTTCACCTGATCGGGGTCTCTCCCCTCTGCTGCGACCCGCGTAGCGATATCGCGGTCGGTCAGCATCCCGATCAACCTGTCGCCCTCAACGATCGGTGCGAGGCCGACATCCTCCTGGAGCATCATCTTCGCGGCGTACGCAATGGATTTCTCTGCGTCGATGGTGCACGGATTGGAGGTCATGACGTCTCGTATGTTTTGAGGCATCTCTCCTCCTAGCAGTTTGAATCGCGCGTTGCGTACCCCGCACGATTCCTTACGAAACGATGAAACTACAACACATGTCGTACGGACAACGCATTCGCGAGCTCGCATTGTCCTTTCCCGAGACATATGAGGACTCGCCTTGGGGACATCCAGTTTTCAAGGTTGGCGACAACAAGATGTTTGCAGCAATGTCAGACGGAGAAACTTCGGTAACGCTGACGGTGAAACTCACGCCTGAAGAGAGGGAAATTGCGCTGCATTTCCCGCATGTCAGCGTTGCGCGCTACGTGGGTCGCTACGGGTGGGTCACGACGGAGGTGTCCGACGAGGAGACACTCGAAAGTGCACTGGAATGGCTCCGAGAGAGCTATTGGCTCAAAGCGCCGGCGAGACTGCGAAGTGCGGTGGAAGAGACTTGACAATTCGCAGACTGGGCCCCGGCGACGAGGCAATCGTCGTCCAACTCGGCGGCGAGCGGCCTCTGACACACGCGCAGGCGGCCGGCCTGGTGGCCGACGAACGGACGGTGTACCTCGTCGCATTCGACAACGAACAGCCCGTCGGATACGTCTTCGCTCATCAGCTCCCCTGTCGCGACGGCGACCCGTCGCAGCTCTTCGTCTACGACCTCGAGGTGAGCGAGTCGCATCGCCGCCGAGAGATCGCGACAGCGCTGACGCGCGAACTGGAACGGATCTCTCGCGAGCACGGAATCCAGACCGGCTTCGTCTTGACGAACGCTTCGAACGATCACGCGATGAGCTTCTACCGATCGCTCGGGGGAGTGCGCTCAAACGAGGACGACGCCATGTGGGCGTTCGACTACCCCGCCTAGTCGGCCTCCGGGTCGTCCTCGGCATCCCCGGGCTTCTCCGGGTCCGGAATCGGTGACTGGTCGAGCTCGTCGTTGTGGTCGTCCTCGCGGGGATGTTCCTTATCCTGTTCTGTCATGAAGGTCCTTCTGCCCGACGATTCCGAACTCGAACTTCCCGACGGCGCGACTGGGCTCGACGCCGCCCGGGCGATCGGGCCGAAGCTCGCCGACGAGGCGGTCCTCGTCCGTACGAACGGACGGGTCCAGGATCTGCGGCTGCCGGTCGAGGACGGACGGCCGATCCAGATCCTCACGACGAGGGACAAGGACGACCCGGACGCGCTCTCCGTTCTGCGGCACTCCTCTGCGCATCTCCTCGCCGAGGCTGTCCGGCGCCTCTACCCCGGTGTGAAGGTCGCGATCGGCCCTGCGATCGAGAACGGCTTCTACTACGACTTCGAATTCCCAGAACCGATCGGCGAGGATGACCTGCCGCGGATCGAGGAGGAGATCCGCCGCGAGCTCGAGGAAGGTCGCGAATGGACCCGGGAGGAGGTCTCAGCCGACGAGGCGCGGAAGCGCTTCGAAGCAGAGGGCGAGCCGTACAAGGTCGAGCTCGTCGGAACGGCAGAGGGCCCGATCTCCTTCTACACGCAGGGCGACTTCACGGATCTCTGCCGCGGCCCGCACCTGCAGAACTCGAAGCCGATCAAGGCGATCAAGCTCACGAGTCTCGCCGGCGCCTACTGGCGCGGTGACGAGAACAACAAGCAGCTGACGCGCATCTACGGGACCGCGTTCTACTCCCAGGCAGACCTCGACGCTTACCTCGAGCGGCTGGAAGAGGCGCGCCGGCGCGACCATCGCAAGCTCGGGCAGCAGCTCGACCTCTTCCATCTCGCCGAGAACTCGCCGGGCTCGCCGTTCTGGCACCCGAAGGGAATGGTGATCTGGAACGAGCTGGAGGACCTGCGGCGCCGTGAGAACGCGAAGCGCGGCTACGTCGAGGTGAAGACGCCGCTCCTCTACGACGTCGACACCTACATCACGTCCGGACACTACGAGAACTACGAGGAGAACATGTTCTTCGTGAAGGGCCACGGGGACGAGAAGCCGATGGCGCTGAAGCCGATGAACTGCCCGGGCCACATGCTTCTCTTCGGCAGCCGCCGACGCAGCTACCGCGAGCTGCCCCTGCGCTATGCGGAGTCGTCCACGCTGCACCGGGACGAGCGGGGCGGGACGCTGCACGGCCTTCTACGGGTCAGGCACGTGACGCAGGACGACGCCCACGTGTTCGTCACGGAGGAGCAGATCCAGGAAGAGATCCACGGGATGGTGGAGTACGCCCGCTACCTCTACGACCTTTTCGGCCTGACGGCGCGCGCCGAGCTCTCGACGCGACCGGATAAGCGACTCGGCACCGACGAGCAGTGGGACCGTGCGGAGGCGGCACTCGAAGCCGCCCTGAAGAGGCACGAGATCGACTACGTCGTCAGTCCGGGCGAGGGAACGTTCTACGGCCCGAAGATCGACCTGCACATGACGGACTCACTCGGGCGGTCGTGGCAGATGGGAACGATCCAGCTCGACTACCAGATGCCGACACGGTTCGGGCTGACCTATTCCGGGGCCGACAACGCCGACCACGATCCGGTCGTGATCCACCGCGCGCTGCTCGGGTCGCTCGAGCGCTTCACCGGGATCCTGATCGAGCATTACGCCGGGGCGTTCCCCTTCTGGCTCGCGCCGGTGCAGATCCGGATCATCCCGGTGGGCGAGGATCACCGCGAGGCGGCCGACGCGCTCAAGGAGCAATTCGGCGACTACCGGGTCGAGATCGACGAGCGGGACGAGACCGTGGGCAAGCGCATCCGCGACGCCGAGCTCGAGAAGGTCCCGTACGTGATCGTCTACGGGGACAAGGAATCCGACGGGTCGCTGGCGGTGCGGAAGCGGGGTGGGGAGCAGTCGACCCTCAGCCTGGATGGCCTTCGTGCGGAAATCTCAGAGGTTGCTAACCTGTAGGTCTGCAAGCAGGAGCGCCCACGTTCCTCACCTCGCGAGCTTGAGCTCAGCGTGGTTCAACCGAGTCGTCAGGACGAGGATTTGGGCCGCTGCGTGCAGCGGCTTTGTTGTTTTACAGAAAGGATCGAAGTTAGCTTGGTGATAGCCCTTTGAGGCCGAGGCGCACGGTCGAACCGCCCTCGAGGCCCGCTCCGCAGGCACGGATCAACGACTACATCCGCGCCTCGCAGGTCAGGTTGATCGACGACGACGGCTCACAGCTCGGGATCAAGCCCACGAAGGAGGCGATGCAGTACGCCTTCGACAAGGGGCTCGACCTCGTCGAGGTTGCCTCCCAGGCCGATCCGCCGGTGGCCCGGGTGATGGACTACGGGAAGTACCGGTACGAGCTGGAGCAGAAGGCCAAGCTCGCCCGCAAGCACCAGACGCAGATCAACGTCAAGGAGATCAAGCTCAGGCCGAAGATCGGGGTTCACGACTACAACACGAAGAAGGGCCACGTCGAGCGCTTCCTGAACCAGCGCGCCAAGGTGAAGGTGACGATCATGTTCAGGGGCCGCGAGACCACCCATCCCGAACGCGGCCGCGATCTGCTGATGCGGCTCGCGGAGGACGTCCAGGCGATCGGAATGGTGGAATCGCAGCCACTGCTCGACGGCAGGAACATGACCATGGTGCTGGCGCCGACGAAGAACGCAGGAGTCAAAAGAGATGCCCAAAACGAAAACATCGAGCAGCGCGAAGAAGCGGTTTAAGGTCACCGGCAACGGCAAGCTCCTGCGCCGCCAGGCGATGAAGAGCCACAACCTGACGAAGAAGACCTCGAAACGGAAGCGGCGCTTCAGCAAGGACCAGCCGGTGGCGGAGGCCAACGTGAGCGCCCTCAAGCAGATGCTCGGCAAACGGGCGAGGCGGTCCTAATGCCACGCGTCAAGCGATCTGTCGCCTCCCGCAAGAAGCGGCGCAAGGTTCTCGATCAGGCCAAGGGCTACTGGGGGCTGAAGAAGTCCTCGTACAAATACGCGAAGGAGCAGGTCGACCACTCGCTCACGTACGCGTACCGCGACCGCAAGAACAAGAAGCGGACCTTCAGGCGCCTCTGGATCATGCGGATCAACGCGGCCGCACGAGCAAACGGTCTCTCGTACAACCAGTTCATCGCCGGGCTGAAGCAGGCGGAGATCGAGCTCGATCGCAAGGTGCTCGCCGATCTCGCCGTCAGCGATCCGCAGGCGTTCGGTGCGATCGCGCAGCAGGCAAAGGCTGCCCTCCAAGACTGAGGCAGGCGATCGTCGCGAGGTATTCCTCGCACAAGTCCGTTCCGCAGCAGGTCGGTCCGCACTGTACGAGGAGCTCTGGAGATCGCTCGCGGACGAGCCGCTCGTCGACTCTGTTGTCGACGAGTATCGCTGGGACACGCCGCTCAGTCTCGCTGCGGGCTTGCACTACCTCGTGTTGGAAGGACGCGCTTCCTGGGACGACGTCTTGGGCGCGCTGGACGTGCACCGTGCGTTTCTGAACCGCTTCGTGGCGGAACAGGGGGTCCAAACGAACGAGGTCCAGCGATCGTGGATGTTGCTTCCCTGCTTCCTCGAGGTGGCACGACGGACCAGGGCAGCGGCGTTGGACATCGTCGAGCTTGGGCCGAGCGCGGGCCTCAATCTCGTCTGGGATCGCTATCACTATCGGTACCAGCGCGGGACCTGGGGTCGCGCAGGCTCGGAGCTCGAGCTCAGCGGCGAGGAGCGTCGGCCGGTGCCTGCCGCGCTTCTAAGCGTCCACCCGCGGGTGAGGGAGCGTGTCGGAATTGACCTCGCTCCGATCGACGTGAGCCGCGACAAGGGTGATGCTGCTGCTTAAGTCCTTTGTCTGGCCCGATCAGGCCTGGCGGCTGGAACAACTCGACCGGGCCATTGCCAGCCTGCGCGTCGATCCCCCGCAGATCGTCGACGGCGACGTCATCGAGGAGCTCCCCCGTGTTCTTGCCGCTCGGCGCGAAGGGGCGATTACGGTCGTATTCGAGACTGCTGTCCTCGGCTACCTCCCCGACAAGGGGTCCCGCAGGGTGCTCGAGACACTCGAGGACGCAGGGCTGGAGCGTCCCCTCGCGCTCATCTCGACGCAGCGTCCTGCGACGGATGTGCACGACTACTGGGGACTCTTCCTCACCACGTGGCCCGGCGGGGAGCGCGAGCTGCTCGCGCACGCGGACTTCCACGGCGCCTGGCTGGAGTGGCTCGTTTGATCACCTCACGCGAGAACGAGAAGCTGAAGCTCGTCCGCAAGCTGCACGACCGCAGCTGGCGCGACAAGCTCGGGCTCTTCGTCGCCGAGGGTGAGGATCTGGTGGACGCGGCCTCCGCGGCCGGGATCGAGCCTGTCCAGCTGCTGGTTGCGGGCGACAACGTCGAGCCGGCGCTGCTCGCGGAGGTTTCGACGCTGGCCCATCCGCCGCGGGTGATCGGCATCTTCCGGCGCGATGATCTGCCGCGCACGCCTGTACCGGAGGTCGGGCTCGCCCTGTGGATGGTCGCGGATCCCGGGAATGTCGGAACGCTCGTGCGGGCCGCGGACGCGCTTGGCCCGGCGTTCGTGGCGCAATCGGAAGGCTCCGCAGATCCGACGGGACCGAAGGCGCTGCGGGCTTCGATGGGTGCGCTGTTTCGCGTGCCCTTGGTCGGTTTCGCCGACGCGCCCGGCCGGCGGGTTGCGCTCGTCGCTCGCGGCGGCCGGCCGCTGGACGAGCTGCGGCTCTCGGGCCCCACGACCTTCGTCCTCGGCGCCGAACGCGAAGGCCTTCCGGACGAAGTGCTCGCGCGGTGTGACGACCAGGCGACCATTCCGCTCAGGACGGACGCCGACTCGCTGAACGTCGCCGTCGCCGGCGCGATCGCTCTCTACGAGCTCTCGCGCCGGCGAAGGTCGACGACGAGTGCTTAGCGCAGCGCAGGAGCCGGAGGCATCTGCATGTCCACCTCAGGCACGGACCGGTCGGATTCGGCTGCGGTCAGATAGGGACGATCCTCGAAGCTCGTGAACCAGGCGACATACGCATTCGGAACCGTGTCGACGGTGTTGTTGTACGCCTGCACCGTGAGGTTGTATGCCTGGCGCGACATCGAGATCACTTTCTCGAGCTGGGCGAGCTCTTCCTCGAGACGCTGAAAGCTCGCCTCTGCCTTCAGGTCCGGGTAACGCTCGGCGTTGGCGAACAGCCGGCCGAGCGCGCCCGTCAAAACGTTCTCCGCCTGCGTCTGCTCGGCAGAGTTCGTCGCTGCCATAGCCCGATTGCGGGCGAGCGTCACCTCGTCCAGGGTCCCGCGCTCGTGCGTCGCGTACCCGGAGACCACCGCAACGAGGTTCGGGATCAGGTCGTGGCGGCGCTTCAGCTGCACGTCGATATCGGCCCACAGCGCGTCGGCGCGATTGCGGAGGCGGATCAGCTTGTTGTAGACAGAACCGATCCAGAGCGCCGCCAGCGCCAGGAATGCAAGCAGCAAGAAAAAGGAGATCGTGAGGGGGTCGTGTGTCATGAGATCGTTGTCGGCTCGGGCTGGGCTCAGCTTGAGCGACGCCGGCCGATCCAGACGGTGTCCTCCCGGCCCCGATAGGGGCTCCGGTCGAACCAGCCGTAGCAGGCCTCGATCTCGAAGCCGGCTCGCTTAAGGAGGTGGCGCCACTCGTCGGGCGAGAGCCACGCGAGCGCCATCGTCGTCTCCCGTTCGTCGTCTCGCACCGTCAGCGTCAGCGTTCGCGCCGGTTCGTCCCATACGGCGTGCTCGAAGATCCCCGGCTCCCGTTCGAGCCAGCGGTCATGCGTCTGGGCGATGTCGGCCGCGTCGGGTGCGAACACGTCGAAGACGAGCCGACCGCCGGGCACGAGCAGGTCGTGCGCCGCGCGGAGGACGCTCAGGCGATCCTCGTCCGTTTGCATGTGGAGCAGCGAGCGGAACGGACAGATCACGAGGGGGACGTGCTCCTTGACGGGCGGCTCCCGCAGATCGCCCACCCGCAGGTCGAGCTGGACGCCGGCGAGCGCAGCGCGGCGTGCGCACACGTCGAGCATCGCCCTGGAGGAGTCGACCCCGATCACGCGGATCCCGTCGGCGGCGATCGGAACCGCGATCCGTCCGGTCCCGACACCGAGCTCCAGCACGGGCCCGCCGGACCGGCGTGCTTCCTCGAGATAG
>Ga0137372_10003621_pt1 | contig 15045 bp, 9 predicted proteins | sample SagtaG_6_FD_104911 | JGI IMG/M metagenome (GOLD analysis project Ga0137372, IMG submission 104911) | Vadose zone soil microbial communities from Sagehorn Ranch, Mendocino, California, USA - Sage1_R_60_16 metaG | ecosystem: Environmental > Terrestrial > Soil > Vadose zone | place: USA: California...
GACGTCGTCGTACGGGCGCGCCACGCCCATCATGTGGGCGAAATTGCCGCCGAAGTCGAGCTTCGGATCCGGCGCGATGTGCGTGTCGCCCCGGTACTTCATCCGGTAGATGTACGCGGCGACTTGCGGCAGCCGCGCGAGGAGGTTCATCGAGTCCTCGTACATCGCGTCCCAGTAGTCGTTCTTCTTCATGCCCTCGGCGTAGCGGTGGGCGAAGATCGACTCGCGCTGCATCGCCAGCACTGCCGAGGACAGCATCGTCATTGGATGCGCGTCGCGGGGCATCGCGCGGAGCACGTCGAACACGTACGCCGGCACCGCCGCGCGGGAGCGCCAGTCCTCCTCGACCTCGCGCGCCTGCTCGACGGTCGGGATGTCGCCCGTGAGGAGGAAGTAGAAGAACGACTCGACCGTCGGCTGCTCGAAGCCGGGAACGCGCGGGAGCGCCGCGAACGTCTCCGGGATCGTCTTGCCCCGGAAGCGGATGCCCTCCTGCGGGTCGAGATACGAGATGTCGGTGACGAGACTGCGCACGTCACGTGCGCCGCCGATCGCCTGGCTGATGGTCACGTGGTCGATGACCACGTTGCCGTGCTCCTTGTTGAGCTTCGTGATTCTCGGCCGAAACGCCTCGATCTTCTCGAAGAGCTTTGCCTTCAACGCGGTCGTCTTGGGCTTCGCGGTGGCCATGCAGACTCCGTGGACGGGGATTGAGAATTACAGCGCGCGGGTGAACCGGGACGGAAATCCTACATGCGGGTTGGTTGAGGACGCAACGGGCACCTCGCCCGTAGATCATCGACTCCACGACTCTATTTCGGCGATCTTATAGGGCGATACGCCGCCGGGAACAGAGGGGGCGCGGCGACCGGACGCACGCCCGGCGAGCGCACGCGCTCACCCCGCGTGCCGCTCCAGCGCGGCGCGCATCATCCCCTCTGCGGCCTACCGCCTGCCGCCGTGCAACGCCGCCACGACCTGCGCCGCGAGCGTGCCCGGATCGACGATCTTGTCGGCGAGGGGGGCCTGCGGAACCGGGGACTCCCCCGCGACGGAGGAGTCCACCAGACCTGCCGAGTCCTGGGCACCCTTCTTTCGCTTGGGATTCTCGGCGCTCGCGCCCGAGCGGCAGGTGCGGCACCAAGGCTGGTTGCGGATGGCGCCGTCGGCCATCTTGCGGAGCCCGAATTGCGAGAGCGGCCGCATCTTGTGGCACTTCAAGCACAAGAGGGTGATGAAGACCTCGTTCCCGTCGGCGTCGTAGACGCTCGAGCGGCGGCGCTTCGGCTTCGCCTCGCCGGCTTCGCCGCGCGGCTTCTTCTCGGCAGCGGCAGCGGCGTCGCGCTTCTGGGCGACGGCGGGGGCGAACATCACCTTCACGGCCATGTCGGTACCTCGCGTGCGTGGAGCGATCCCCGCGGGCAGCGACCCGGGGAGCGCAGCGTGAACCTAGCAGCGCGCTCTGACACCCAAAGCCGGAGCGGGCTGCTCCTAGGCTGCTCCTCGACGGCGTCACCATCATCGATCACTCGCAGTCTCACGACCTCGCGTCGCGGTCGGTCCAAGAAGACCTACGGGCGCGACGCCTTCCGCATCCACGGGCGTGCGCTGGCGGGCACCGGCACGTCCGCACGCCAGTCGGGACGCCAAGAGGGCAAGGCGTCCCACATAAGGCGCACGGGGCGTTGCGAGCGCGTCAGGTCTGGACAAGATCCATGGAAGTCCCGCGTCAGGCTCGTTGCCCCCCGAGCGCTCTCCTGAGACGGTCCCCGCGCGGCGCGCAGGAAGTAATGGGCAACCGATGGCGATGCGGGCGGCTGGGATCCTCGTGGCTGGACTGCTGGCGGGCTGTTCCCGTGCGCCTGCAGGGTCGGTCTCCCAAAACTCCGTCACGCTTCCTCGCCCGTCCGGCGGCTCGCCCGATCAGCCTCCGGTCTCCGCGGTCGTACCGGGCAGCGCATATCTCGGCGAACGCATCCGCTGCGTCGATCGAGAGCTGGTGCGTCTCGGGCTGAACGCGTACGGAGACCTCGAAGGAACCACCTATGCGAGGGGATCGCCGCTCTCGAGCGAGGTGACCGGAACGAGGACGAACCGATACGACTACGTCATGAAACGGCGCCCCGACATTGCCGCCAAGTGCAGTCGCCCCTCCACCGAGCCGGCGCGCTGACCCCGAGGGCACGCGCCTCCCCCGGCCCGGCCTTCAGGAACGCTGGTGCACGTGCGGCGACCGGATCGAACTCGATGTCCAGGACAGGACAGGCCCGAATACACGAAGGGCCCTGGCTTGTCGCTCCAGAGCCCAACGCGGTCGGCTGTACGCCGTGCCGCTCACCGCCCTTTTGGAGAGCGACAATCGGACGCGGTGGCCGGACCGCCAGCAGCTCCACACAACCGGCAGAAGTGAAGAGTTGCTGCGATTCGGCGATCGATATTAATACGCATGAATCGGCATGGTGCAAGGTCCCGAACGGGCCTTGCTGTGCTGGACGTGCTGCCGCAGCCGCCAGGCCTTTGCTCGATCTCCTACGGTCGCGGCACCGGGATTCCGGCCTTCCTCCTCGCGCGCAAGGAGGAGCACGAAGAGGAGGAGATGGAGTGTTCGCAAGAGGGGCAGGAGCGCGGATCCGTGGGCCCGCTCCCCTCGGCGAGACATTGATGGAAGGCGATTCTTGGGCGCCGCTCAGTGCGGCGGCCAGAGAGCGGCGCGCTGCTGCGCGCTCGAGCAGCAGCTCGTGCTCGCGTGCGTTTCGCGTGAGCGATGCAGCGCGCTCGAGCTCCACACGGGCCTCGTGAGCCAGCGTCCTTCGGCCGCTCGCGTGGCGCGGAACGCCTCGCCGAGGAGCGAAGCGACCCGCTCCGGAGCGCGGATGGCGAGCTCGCCCCGCGCGCACATCTGCGCATCGTCCTCCGCCTCGATCTCGCGGCGCAGGGCGATGCAGGTCGTCTTCTCGGCGCGGACGATCCAGCCCTCGAGCGTGTCCCCGTCTGCCGCGTCCGCGACGAGGCGCGCCTGCTCGTACGAGACCCGCCCCGCCGTCATAGCCTCCCGCAGCCCCGGAAGCGCGTAGAGCCGGCGCTCGAGCCGGATGCGCTGCTCGACCGTCCGCGTCGCCATCCCGAGCCGCTCCTCGCATTATGCCGAAGGAGGCGAACTTCATGTCGCGCCAGAGGCCCAGCTCGCGGAGCAGCTAGCGCTTACACCGAAAGACGCCGCTCCCCTCACCCCCTCCCCGCGATCTGCCGCAGCACGTACGGCAGGATCCCGCCGTGGCGGAAGTACTCGACCTCCACCGGCGTGTCGATGCGCAGCGTGAGCGGGACGCGCTCCTCGCGACCGTCCTTCCTGTGCACCACGAGCGTCACGTCCTGCCGCGGCGCGAGCGTCCCCCCGGCGCCGGCGAGGTCGTAGGTCTCCGTCCCGTCGAGGCCGAGCGTCTGGGCCGACACGTCGTCCCTGAGCTGGCAGGGGAGGACCCCCATCCCGACCAGGTTCGAGCGGTGGATCCGCTCGAAGGACCGCGCCACCACCGCCCGCACGCCGAGGAGCCGGGTGCCCTTGGCCGCCCAGTCGCGCGAGCTGCCGGTGCCGTACTCCTGCCCCGCGAGCACGACGAGCGGCACGCCCTCGCGCGCGTAAGCGAGGGCGGCGTCGTGGATCGACATGCGGCGGCCGTCCGGCTGGTGCACCGTCACGCCGCCCTCCACGCCCGGCACCATGAGGTTCCTGATGCGCACGTTGGCGAAGGTGCCGCGCACCATCACCTCGTGGTTCCCGCGGCGCGCGCCGTAGCTGTTGAAGTCGTGGACCGGGACGCCCTGCTCCTGGAGGTAGATCCCGGCCGGCGACGAGGGCCTGATCGATCCCGCCGGGCTGATGTGGTCGGTCGTCACCGAGTCGCCGAAGATGGCGAGCGCGCGCGCGCCGCGGACCGCGGCGGCGGGCGCGGGCTGCATCGAGAAGGGGATGAAGTAGGGCGGCTCGCGGACGTACGTGCTCGTGGCGTCCCAGGCGTAGGTCTCGCCGGTGGGCGCGGGCAGCGCGTTCCAGGCGGCGTTCTGCGCCTGCACGTTCTGGTAGTTCCTGCGGTACTCGGCGGGATCGCTCGCCGCCTCGAGGACGCCCTGCACCTCCTGCGCGGTGGGCCAGACGTCGCGCAGGTAGACGTCCCGGCCGTCCTGGGCCTTGCCGAGGGGCTCCTTCGTGAGGTCGACGGCGACGTTCCCCGCGATCGCGAAGGCCACCACGAGCGGTGGGCTCATGAGGAAGTTCGCCTTCACCGATTGGTGGATGCGCGCCTCGAAGTTGCGGTTCCCGGAGAGCACCGCGGCGCAGACGAGCTCGTTCGTCCCCACCACCTCCTCGACGCGCGGATCGAGCGGGCCGGAGTTGCCGATGCAGGTGGTGCAGCCATACCCGACCACGTTGAAGCCGAGCCGGTCGAGGTAGGAGAGGAGCCCCGTTCGCTCGAGGTAGCTCGTCACGACGCGCGAGCCGGGCGCGAGCGAGGTCTTCACCGTCGGCTTCACGCGGAGGCCCTTCTCCACCGCCTTCTTCGCGAGGAGGCCCGCCGCCAGCATGACCTGCGGGTTGGAGGTGTTCGTGCAGGAGGTGATGGCCGCGATGACGACGTCGCCGTGCCCGAGCACGATGTCCTTCATCTGGAGCGGCGCCCGGCTCGCGTCGAACGTCACCCGATCCGGCGTGGGCCGGTTGTTGATCATCTCGAACTCGGTGTGCGGGTTCGTGTTCATCGCCGCCATCGCTGCCGGGGCGGCGTTCACCTCTTGCGATCCGCCGCCGGGGCGGGCGTCCTTCGCGTCGGTCGCCGCATGGCGCTTCCCGAGCTCGCTCGCCGGCCGGCCGAAGCCGCTCGCGTCCTTCGTGGAGAGGAGCGAGACGAAGCGCTCCTTCAGGCCGCCGAGCGCGACGCGGTCCTGCGGCCGCTTCGGACCCGAGACCGACGGCTCGACGGAGCCGAGGTCGAGCTCGACCACGCTCGAGTAGTCGCACGCCCCCTGGCGCGGGACGCCGAACATGCCCTGCGCCTCGTAGTAGGCGCGCACGGCGCGGACCTGCTCCGCCGTGCGGCCGGTCGTCTCGAGGTAGCGGAGCGTCTGGTCGTCGAGCGGGAAGAAGCCGATGGTGGCGCCGTACTCGGGCGCCATGTTGCCGATGGTGCAGCGCAGCGGCGCCGGGAGCCGGGCCGCCCCCTCGCCGTGGAACTCGACGAACTTGCCCACCACCTTGGTGCGGCGCAGGAGCTCGGTGATGGTGAGGACGAGGTCCGTCCCGGTGACGCCCTCGCGCAGCGCGCCCGAGAGGTGCACGCCGACCACGTCCGGCATGAGGAACCCGCTCGGCTGCCCGAGCATGGCCGCCTCCGCCTCGATGCCGCCCACGCCCCAGCCCACGATCCCGAGCCCATTCACCATGGTGGTGTGCGAGTCGGTGCCGACGAGCGTGTCGGGGAAGAGCACGCCGTCCGTCTCCATGACCCCCTTCGCCAGGTACTCGAGGTTCACCTGGTGGCAGATGCCGAGGCCGGGCGGGACGATCTTGAACGTCTGGAACGCCTGCGTCCCCCACTTCAGGAACTCGTAGCGCTGCCGGTTGCGCTGGAGCTCCATCGCCATGTTCTCGGAGAGCGCCGCCGGCGATCCGTAGACGTCCACCTGCACCGAGTGGTCGATGACGAGGTCGACCGGCACCTGCGGCTCGACGCGGGCCGGCGGCTTGCCGAGGCGCTCCATGGCCGAGCGCATCGCCGCGAGGTCCACCAGCAGCGGCACGCCGGTGAAGTCCTGGAGGAGCACGCGCGCGACGACGAACGGCACCTCGCCCGTCCGCTCCTCCACGGGCTTCCACGCGGCGAGCGTCCGCACGTCCGCCTCGTCCACGCGCTGGCCGTCGCAGTTCCGGACGAGCGACTCGAGGACGACGCGCAGCGAGACCGGCAGGCGCGAGACGCGCCCCAGCCCCGCCTGCTCGAGCTTCGCGAGCGAGAAGTAGCGCGCCGTCCTGCCCGCGCCGAGATCGAGCTCCTGCAGCGCGCCGAAACGGTCGGTCATGGTTCGTCCCTCGCGGGGTTTACATACGCACCGCGGGAGGCGACGCAACCGTCGGACGGGTGCTCTGCGGCCGGGCTGGGCTGGACGCTCGAATCGGCCGGAGGGTCGGCTCGTTCGAAGGTCCGCTCGCCCTGAGCGTAGCGGCGCCGCAGGCGACGCGAAGGAAGGGCGGGCGCACCCCGGGGTCACGCGACCCAGTAGAACCGGCTCCACGCGAAGAAGAGGAAGGCCTGCGCGGCGGTGAAGGTGATGACGACGGCGCGGTCCACCGGCTCCCGCCGCCCGAGCCAGGCGAGCGCCGCGAACGCGGGGAAGGCGCCGACGAGCAGGCGCGTCGCGCTCATGAGCGTGCCGGAGAGCAGGATCGGCGCGAGCGACGCGAGCGTGAAGAGCGCGAGCGGCGCTTGCCGGAGGGCGACGAGGACGAGGCCGAGCGCGAGGACGAGGATCGCGGCCGCGCGCTCGAGGTGGCCCATGTAGGGATGGAACGCGCTCGGGTCGAGGAGGGTGCGCCAGGGCGTCGCGAGCGCGCGCCCCCACGCCGCCTGCGCGTGGAACACCGCCAGCGGATCGCCGGTGAGGTGCGCGAGGTGGACGCCGTGCGCGGCGAGGCCGAGGGGCGCGCCCAGGATCGCGAGCGCGTCGGGACGGAGCCGAGAGAGCGATAAGCCGCGCGCCTCGAGGTACATCCAGGCGAGCGGCAGCGCGACGACGACGCCCGAGGGGCGCGCCAGCCCGAGCAGGATCCCGCACGCTCCGGCGAGCCACCAGCGGCCGCGCCCCGCGAGGAGGAGGGTCGCCGCGGCGAGGAGGAGGAAGAGCGACTCGGAGTAGGCGCAGGAGAGGAAGAAGCTCGCCGGGAAGAGCAGGAGGTAGAGCACCGTCCGGCGCGCCAGCGCCTCGTCGCGAAACGCGTCGCGCACGAGCAGGAACACGGCGGCGAGCCCGGCCACCGCGAGCGCGTTCGAGAGCGCGACGGCGACGAGGAAGCGCGCCTCGTCGCCCTGCCACGCGCGCGGGAGGAGCGCGTGGAGCCCGCGCACGAGCCAGGGGTAGAGCGGGAAGAAGGCCAGGTTGGACATCTGGTGCGCGAGATCCGCCGGAGGCGCGTAGCCGTGAGCGGCGAGGTCGAGATACCAGCCGGTGTCGTACTTGCCCCAGACGTCGAGCCAGCGCGCGCGCGACCAGCTCCACCCGCGGGTCGCGCTCACCGGCGCCGGGTAGGTCCAGCTCGACGCGAACTGCGTCGCGTACCAGGAGGTGAGGAGGAGGGCCGCGCGGGTGAGCGCGAAGGGATAGAGGACGGCGCCGAGGAGCCAAGCGCCGCGCGTGGCCGGGCGGTGGGTGGGCGGTGCGGGCGGTGCGTCCGGCATCGCCGGGTTCTACACCATCGCGGCCGCAACTCCGCGGAGAAGCAATTTATTTCACCGCTGAATTGATCGCGATCAAGGACGACACTCTCCCCCGAAGGCATACGCTGAGCGCGTCGCGCAAGGCTCAGCGCCGACGGCGCAGAACGGAGCTGTCGTGAGATCTCTCTTGGTCTTGGCGCGGCGAGCGACCCTGCTCGCGGCGCTCGTCGCCTGGGCGCCGGCCCTCGCGAACGAGGCCCCCGCCGGCGAGGCGAAGCCGCCGCCGGTCCCCGAGAAGCCGGGGCACTTCGAGGCGCAGCCGCCGCCCTTCTCACCCGGCATCTTCCCCTGCACCGGCTGCCACACGGGGCCGGGAGACAAGACGCGCCGCGAGCTCGCCTTCCACGACGACGTCAAGTTCGAGCACGACGCCGAGCACCGCTGGTGCCTCGACTGCCACTCGAACGAGAACCGCGACGTCCTGCACCTGTCGAACGGCGATCCGGTGCCGTTCACCGAGTCGTACCGGCTGTGCGGCCAGTGCCACGGTGACAAGTACCGCGACTGGCGCGTCGGCGTGCACGGCAAGCGCGTCGGCATGTGGGACGGGCAGAAGACCTATTTCCTGTGCGTGAACTGCCACAACCCCCACTCGCCCCGCTTCAAGCCGCTCACGCCCGAGCCGCGGCCGCGCCGGCCCGAGGAGATGCGCCGATGACCGCCCCGCGGAAGAGCCTGCCGGTCGTCCAGGGAGAGGCGCAGGGGGAGCCGGAGCCGGCGCCGGGCGGGGTCACGCGGCGCGGCTTCATGCGCACCGCCGCGGCGGGCGCCGCCATGGCGGCCCTCTCGGCCTGCGGGATCGAGGACTTCTTCCGGAAGAGCTTCCGCGAGCTCTCGAAGGAGGACGTGAAGGCGCTCCTCGCGCGGCTCGAGAAGAAGCACTCGGCGAAGTACGGGAAGGCCGTGACGATGGCGGGGACGCCGGTGCTCCCGGGCGTCGAGTTCGGCTACGGCCTCGACCTCTCGCGCTGCGTCGGCTGCCGCCGCTGCGTCTACGCCTGCGTGAAGGAGAACAACCAGTCGCGCTCGAACCCGCAGATCCACTGGATCCGCGTGCTCGAGATGGAGAAGGCGCACGGCGTGGACCTCGCGCACAGCGAGATCTACTACGAGGCGGCCGAGGTGCCGCGGCCGGGCCACTTCTACATGCCGGTGCAGTGCCAGCAGTGCCGCAACCCGCCCTGCGTGAAGGTCTGCCCGGTGCAGGCCACATGGAAGGAGCCCGACGGCATCGTCGCCATCGACTACGACTGGTGCATCGGCTGCCGCTGCTGCATGTCGGCTTGCCCCTACGGCGCGCGCCAATTCAACTGGGCCGAGCCGGCCCTCCCGAAGGAGGAGATGAACCCGGTCACGCACTACCTGGGGAACCGGCCCCGCCCGAAGGGCGTCGTCGAGAAGTGCACCTTCTGCGTGCAGCGCACCCGCGCCGGGCGCTACCCGGCGTGCGTCGAGGTCTGCCCGGTCGGCGCGCGCAAGTTCGGGAACCTGCTCGATCCGCAGAGCGAGATCCGCCGCGTGATGGACACGAAGCGCGTGTTCGTCTTCAAGGAGGAGCTCGCGACGCAGCCGCACTTCTACTACTTCTACGCGACCTAACCCGGAGTGACTCGATGAGCGGGATCCTCGACTTCCTGGGCGGGTGCGCGCGGCTGGTGGCGCGCGGCAATCGCGCCTACTACGCCTGGCTGGCCGCGCTGGCCGTGGCGATCCTGGTCGGCGCGGTCGCCTACGCGCACCAGTTCTCGACCGGCCTCATCGCCACCAACATGCGCGATCAGGTGAGCTGGGCCTTCTACGTGGGCAACTTCACGTTCCTGGTCGGCGTCGCGGCGGCGGCGGTGCTGCTCGTCATCCCCGCCTACGTCTACAACTGGGGCCCGATCAAGGAGGTCGTGATCCTGGGCGAGCTGCTCGCCATCTCGGCCATCACGATGTGCCTCCTCTTCGTCCTCGTGGACATGGGGCGCCCGGACCGTTTCCTCCACATCCTCCCGCTCCTCGGGTCGCCCAACTGGCCGCGCTCGATGCTGGCGTGGGACGCGCTCGTACTGAACGGCTACCTGGCGCTGAACCTGACGGTGGTGGTCCACATCCTCTACACGGGCTACCGCGGCCACCACTACGACAGGTCCTTCGTCATCCCGCTCGTGCTCTTCTCGATCCCGGCCGCCGTCTCGATCCACACGGTGACGGCGTTCCTCTACAACGGGATGGCGGCGCGCCCGTTCTGGAACGCCTCCATCCTGGCGCCGCGCTTCATCGCCTCCGCCTTCTGCTCCGGGCCGGCGGTCATGATCATCCTCTTCCAGGTGCTCAGGAAGACGACCGCCGTCCAGGTGAAGGACGAGGCCATCTTCAAGATCGCCGAGCTCATGGCGTATGCGATGTTCGTGAACCTGTTCCTGCTCGGCGCGGAGGTGTTCAAGGAGTACTACTCCGCCACCGAGCACCTGCTCTACACGCAGTACCTCTGGAGCGGCATCGGCGAGCACAGGGCGCTCGTGCCGTTCGCGTGGCTCGCGCTCTTCTGCAACGTGACGTCGTTCCTCCTCTTCCTCATCCCGCGCACCCGGAAGAGCTTCATCACGCTCAACCTGGGCTCGCTCCTCATCTGGGCGGGCTGCTACATCGAGAAGGGGATGGGGCTCGTCATCCCCGGCATGACGCCGGACACGCTCGGCGAGATCTACGAGTACCGGCCCACCGCGACCGAGTGGTCGATCGCGGCGGGCGTGTTCGGTGTAGGGTTCCTCGTCTTCACGATCCTCGTGAAGATCGCCGTGCCCATCATGACGGGCACGTTCCAAAAGAGGGAGCGCGCCGGCGAGCCCGAGCCCGCGCCCGCCGCGGTTCCATGAGCGACCTCACGGTCGCAAGGAGACACGCATGAAGCGCATCGCCGTCGCCCTCGCCGCCACCTTTGCCTTCGGCCTCGCCGCGCCCGCGCGCGCCGAGGACGGCAAGGCCCTCTTCGCGCAGAAGTGCGCGAGCTGCCACGGCCCGGACGGCAAGGGCAAGACGAAGATGGGGGAGAAGCTGGGCGCGAAGGACCTCACGAAGGAGACGAAGGAGCCGCTCGCCGAGATCGTGAAGGACATCGAGAACGGCAAGCCGCCGAAGATGCTGGCCTACAAGGGCAAGCTCACCGACGAGCAGATCAAGGCGGTCGCCGAGTACATCAAGGCCGGCCTCAAGTAACCCGAGTCCACGGGGGCAGGACCCCAGGGGCGGCACCGCGCTCGCGCGGGGTCGCCCCTCTTTCTTGGCGTGCGGCGGGGCGCGCGGGTCCGCGTCGAGGCGGATCGCGAGCAGGAGGGTGAGCCATGTTCAGGAACCACCCGAGGTGAAGAGCGTGATGCACGGCGAGTCACGCGCCCAGTGGGGCGCCTCCGGGCTCCGCCGACGGCGGAATCGCCGAGCCGGGGTGACGCTCGCGGCGGATGAGCGCCTCGTCGAGCTTCGCGAGGAGGGTCGCCTCGGTGAACGGTTTCGAGAGGACGACGGTGCCGTCGTCCCAGACGCCCTGGCGGTCCGAATAGCCCGACATGAAGACGACGGGGAGGCGCGGGCGGACCCGCTGCAGCCTCGCCGCCAGCTCCGGGCCCGACATCCCGGGCATGACGACGTCGGTGAGGACGAGGTCCACGTGGGCGTCCTCGAAGCGGAGCAGCGCCTCGCTCGCGTCGCAGGCCTCGATGACCCGGAAGCCGCGCCGGGAGAGCAGCCGGCTCGCGACCCTCCGCACGCCGGGCTCGTCCTCGACGAGGAGCACCACCGCGCCGGCCCCGTCCACGGCGCGCGAGGGCGCCGCCGGGGCGGCGTCTCGGGCCTCCCCGTCGCACGCGGGGAGCTGGATCGTGAACGTCGCTCCCTTCCCCGGCTCGGACGCGACCGCGATCGTCCCCTTCGCCTGCTGCACGATCCCGAAGACCGTCGAGAGGCCGAGCCCGGTCCCCTTCCCTCGCTCCTTGGTCGTGAAGAAGGGGACGAAGATCTTGGAGAGCACCTCCGGCGCGATGCCGCAGCCGGTGTCGGACACGCGCAGGACCACGCTGCGCGAGAGCGGCTCGCCGGCGCGGCCCTCGGCCGCGGAGACCTCGTTCGACGTCTCGACGAGGAGGCGGCCTCCGCCCGGCATGGCGTCGCGTGCGTTGACGACGAGGTTCAGGATCACCTGCTCGAGCTGGCCCGGGTCGATGCGCAGCGGCCAGGGTTCCGGCGCCAGCGCGAGCGAGACCTCGACGCTCTCGGGAATGGCGCGGCGGACGAGCTTCTCGATTCCCCTCACGACCGCGTTCAGGTCGGTGCGGACGGGAGCGCCGAGGCTCTTGCGGCCGAAGGCGAGGAGCTGCGCCACGAGGCGCGCGGCGCGCTGCCCGGCTTCGTGGATCTCGACCGCGTCGGAGCGGCGCGGATCGCCCTCCGGCAGCTCGGCCAGGAGGAAGTCGGAGCAGCTCAGGACGGTGACGAGCAGGTTGTTGAAGTCGTGGGCGATGCCGCTGGCGAGGAGCCCGACCGCCTCCATCTTCTGCGCCTGCTGCAGCTCCGCCTGCATCTTCCGCTCGCTCTGCTCCTTCGCGAGCGCCGTCGTCACGTCGGAGATGACGAGGATGACCCGCTCGACCGCCCCCGCCTCGACCAGCCGGTAGGCGAGGTCGTAGGTGCGCTCTCCGCGCTGGAGCCGCGCCGGCAGCTGCGCGAGGCCCAGCTCCAGCGGCCGCGCGTCGTCGAAGAGCGACCTCCACGCGCGGCTCATCCGGCCGGCGAACCCGTCGTCCTCGCGCCCGAGATAGGTCCACACGGGCTCGTCCGGGCGCGCCTCGCCGAACCACTCGCGGAGGACCGCCGATCGCTCCTGCGACATGGCGCCCGCCGCGTCCATCGCGAGGAAGCCCTGGCCGACGTTGTCGAGCACCTGCTCGAGGTCGCGGTTGCGCGCGCGAAGGCTGTGATCGCGATCGGCGAGCGTCCTCGCCATCGAGCGGAAGGCCTGGGCGAGGCCGCCGAGCTCGTCCTCGGCGGCGGGGGCGCCGCGCTCGCCTCGCTCGACCGGGAAGTCGCCGCGCTCGAGCGCGGCCGCGGCGCCGGCCAGATCGCGGATGGGGCGGACCACCTTTCGCATGAAGAGCGCACCCCCGGCGAGCGCCAGCGCCAGCCCGAAGAGGCCGGCCGGCACGACGTGCGGAAGGAGGCTGCTCACCCGCACCTCGACCTCGTGCTCCGGGACGTGGGCGACGAGCGTCCAGCCCAGCGCGGGGAAGTGGCGCGCGACCGCCAGGTTCCACAGGGAGTTCGTCGGCGAGAGGCGCCGGAAGATCTGGCGCTCGCGTTGCTGGATCTCGTGGAGCGGGAAGGGCACCACCGCGGCGAGCAGCTCGGCCGTCCGCTCCTGGAAGCGGCGCTCGGACAGCATCCGGCGCGCGACGTCCTCGGCGACGGGCGTGGAGGGATGGAAGACCAGCTTCTCGTTGACGCTGTGGCCGATGCGGAAGCCGTGCCGGTCGAAGAGGGCACAGAAGCTGCCCTTGCCGGCGGTGCCGTTGAGGGTGCGCATCACGTCCCAGAGCATCTGCGCCCGGAGATAGAGGACGTAGACGCCGACCACCGCGCCCTCCCGCGTGCGCACCGGCGCCGCGTAGGCGACGGTCGGGACGCGGCCCGTCGCCGGCACGCTGAGGTAGACGTCGGGGATCGCGTCGGCGCCGGCCAGCGCGCGCTGGAAGTACTCGCGGTAGGCGACGTTCGCGCCGACGAGCTGCGGCTCGGTCGCGGCGAGGATGGTCCCGCCCCGGTCGATGACGCCCAGCCCGCGCACGCTCGGGTCGTCGACGCGCAGGACCTCGAGCCGCTCGTCCAGCGAGCGAAGCGCGCGAGCGCGCTCCTCGCGCGCGGCCGCGCAGAAGCGGACGATCTCGGGATCGCGCGCGGCGCGTGCGGCCGCCAGCACGTAGCCGTGGTGGATCGCCTCGAGCGTGTGGCCCACCTCGTCGACGCGCGCCTGCAGGAGCGCCACGTTGGCGGCGCGGACCATGGTCCGCTCGCGCTGCAGGAGGAGCGCGGTGACGACGAGCGGCGGGAGCACGCCGCAGACGAGCAGGAGCGCCGACGCCTTGCGCCGCAGGGGCCAGGCGCCGACCGCGCGCCAGGCCGAGCTCAGCCGCCGGCGCCGAGCCGTGTGCGATGCGTCCTCGCGCGTCATGGCGTCCATGTGCGTGTCGCGTCCCTCGCGACAGGAAGAGAGCACGGGCCGTGCCGCAGCGGGCGCGGGCGCCTGGGCGCTTCCGGGCGCGGGTCCGCTCCTCACCATGGGTCCGGATCGACAGGCCGGGTGGACCTACCGATCCGTTTACCGGCGCCGCGCCGCGTGGAGGGCCGGGCGCGGCGCGCCGAGCCCATGGGGTGCGCCCGCCGACGGTTCGCTTTACACCCCGCCTGCCGGCGGTACAGCTACCCGGCAGCGCTCGGAGGAGCGCCCCATGCACGTGCCGACCGACCTGTACCGCCCCTCGCTCGCGCTCCTCACCGACTTCTACGAGCTGACCATGGCGGCCGCCGCCCTGAAGCGCGGCGTCGCCGGCGAGGAGGCGGTCTTCAGCATCTCCTTCCGCCGGAACCCTTTTCATGGCGGGTTCACGATCGCGGCCGGCCTCGATCCCGTCATCGACTACCTCGAGCGTTACCGCTTCGACGACGGCGACCTCGCCTTCCTCGCCGCGCAGCGCGACGCCAAAGGCGGGCCGCTCTTCGAGCCGGCCTTCCTCGACCACCTGCGCCGGCTCGAGCTCGATATCGACGTCGACGCGGTGCCGGAGGGCACCGCCGTCTTCCCCTGGGAGCCCATCCTGCGCGTGAAGGGGCCCATCATCCCCTGCATGCTGCTCGAGACGCCGCTCCTCACGCTCGTGAACTTCCAGACGCTCGTCGCGACCAAGGCCGCCCGCGTCTGCCTCGCGGCGCGCGGCGAGCCCGTCCTCGAGTTCGGCCTGCGGCGGGCGCAGGGCTTCGACGGCGGGGTCTCCGCGTCGCGCGCCGCCTACATCGGCGGCTGCGCCGCCACCTCCAACGTCCTCGCGGGCAAGCTCTTCGGCATCCCCGTCAGGGGGACGCACTCGCACGCCTGGGTCATGCTCTTCGACGACGAGCGCGAGGCCTTCCGGGCCTACGCCGAGGCGATGCCCGGCAACTGCGTGCTGCTCGTCGACACCTACCACTCGCTCGAGGGCGTGGACCACGCCATCGAGACCGGGCGCTGGCTGCGCGCGCACGGCGGCGAGCTCTCCGGGATCCGCCTCGACTCGGGCGACCTCGCCTGGCTCTCGCAGGAGGCGCGGCGGCGGCTCGACGCAGCGGGCTTCGACGGGACCGCCATCCTCGCCTCGAACGAGCTCGACGAGATCATCATCGACAGCCTGAAGGAGCAGGGTGCGCGCATCGCGGTGTGGGGCGTCGGGACGCGGCTCGTCACGGGCGCCGACGACGCCGCGCTGGGCGGCGTCTACAAGCTCGGCGCGGTGCGCCGGCCGGGCGGGCCGTGGCTGCACCGGGTGAAGCTCTC
>Ga0137372_10003623_pt1 | contig 15039 bp, 12 predicted proteins | sample SagtaG_6_FD_104911 | JGI IMG/M metagenome (GOLD analysis project Ga0137372, IMG submission 104911) | Vadose zone soil microbial communities from Sagehorn Ranch, Mendocino, California, USA - Sage1_R_60_16 metaG | ecosystem: Environmental > Terrestrial > Soil > Vadose zone | place: USA...
GGGGGGGATTCGAACCCCCGAGGGGCTCACACCCCAACCGGTTTAGCAAACCGGCGCCATAGACCGGACTAGGCGACCTCTCCGGGCGGCCCGAGTGTACCGAATCACATCCTCGGTCACGCCGCCGGGGAGGGCGCCATCCGATCGTCGTTTGCCATGTCTAGCTAATTCGGACTAGTTTACCTACCGACGGGTAGGAATCCTCCACCGAGCCCGCGGGGCGCCCCGGCGGCTTCGTCGAGCGTGAAGGGGAGGAAGAATGCGAGCACGAACGTTCGCCTCACTGGCCCTGGCCCCGCTTCTCCTGGTCGCCTTCGCCGGGGGCACCGCCGTCGGCGCGCCCTCGCACGTGCTGCTGGTGGGGTCGTGGCACGGCGTCAACGGACAGTACCGGACGATCCAGTCGGCCGTCGACGCGGCGCAGTCCGGGGACTGGATCCTGGTCGGACCCGGCGACTATCACGAGTCGGCGTGGGACGACCTCGCCGGGGTCTACATCACCACCCCCGGCCTCCATCTCCGCGGCATGGATCGCAACCGTGTGATCGTCGACGGCACGCTGCCCCAGGCGACGAAGCCGTGCGATCCGAACCCCGCCCTGCAGGACTTCGGGCCCATGGGCGAGGAGGGCTACGCCGAGGGCCGAAACGGCGTGTGGGTCGATGAGGTGAACGGCGTCAGCGTGGAGAACCTCACCGCGTGCAACTTCCTGTCGAGCAAGGAGGGGGAGAACGGCAACCAGATCTGGTTCGACGGCGGCGACGGCTCGGGACACCAGAACATGGGCGCGTTCACCGGCCGCTACCTCACCGGGACGTCCACCTACTACGTCGACGGCGACCCGCGCCTGGCCCAGTACGGCCTGTTCGCCGACAACACGTACGGCCCCGGGCTCTTGTCGCAGGGATACGCGTCGAACATGGCCGACAGCTCGATCTACATCGGGGCGTGCCCGGACTGCAACGTGGTGGTGGACCACGTGATCGCGCGATACAGCGCCATCGGTTACTCTGGAACCAACTCCGGCGGGCACCTCATCATCCAGAACTCGGAGTGGGACCACAATCGCTCGGGCATCGTCCCGAACAGCCTCAACAACGACGACCAGCCCGCGCCCCAGGACGGCGCGTGCCCGGACCAGGAGCCGGGTCCGTACGGAAACGGCTCGTGCACGATCTTCAGGAACAACTACGTCCACGACAACAACAACCCGAACACGCCCACCAACGACACGTCTGGCCTGGTTCCGATCGGGACCGGCATCGAGACGCCCGGCGCGTCGAACGACACCTTCGTCGGAAACACCGTCGTGAACAACGGCGGATGGGGCATCGTGATCTTCGACTTCCCCGACTCGGAGACGCCGCCACCCGGGGTGAACTGCCAGGGCGGGGTCGGGTACGGGCAGGTGTGCTTCTTCGCGGCGTCGGGGAACGAGGTCGCCCACAATCGCCTGGCGCACAACGGCTTTTTCGGCAACCCGGGGAACGTCGACCTCGGGAACGAGGCCTCGTCGGTGATCCCGGGCAACTGCTTCCATGGGAACACCGACCCGAAGGGCCTGACCAGCGACCCGCAGGACATCGAGACGGTGGACGGCACCTGCGGCGGGCCGGCCCCGGGCGATCTCACCCTCGCCGGGCAGCTGGTCTGCGCGTCCGGGCTGCTGGACATGGGATATCCCGGGTTCCAGTGCCCGGGCCCGGCCAACTACCCGCAGCGAACCCAGGTCCGGATGTCCGGGATCGAACCGCAGCCCTCGATGCCCGACCCCTGTGCGGGCGTTCCCACCAATCCGTGGTGCCCTGCGGGCGGGGGCTCGCCGCATGGCCCGGGTCCCGCGTCGCAGGGGCCGGCCACGTTTCCGGTCCGCCCGGTCCGAACCGGGGGGGCCCGATGATGCGTCGGCGCGGGTGGCTCGCGCTCGCCACCGCGATGCTCATGGCGGCCGTCCCCACGACCCGGGCCGCCGGCGACGGAACCGCGGGCGCGAATGGCCTGTTCCTGAACATCCTCCCCTCCGGGCAGGGCAAGAGCGTCAACGCGGTGGAGGCCGCGGAATTCGAAGCGACCGGCAAGTACCCCGCCCACTTCGTCGACCAGCTCGGCATGTACGACTCGCTCCCCACCCAGGCCGACCAGGTCACCGACTCGAACCTCAGGGACTACTTCAAGGACGAGTCGTTCGGCGTGGCCCCCGGCAACATCGAGCGCACCGAGACGCCCGAGCCCGGCCTCACCATCGCCTGGGACACGTGGGGGGTCCCCCACATCCAGGGCCAAACCCGCGAGGAGGCCATGTTCGGCACGGGCTACGCGGCCGCAGAGGACCGGCTGTTCATGATGGACGTGCTGCGGTACGTAGGCCGGGGACGGCTCTCCGAGCTCCTCGGGCCGACCGACGACGACTTCGCCATGGACCGTGCCACCTATCTGGCCGCCGGGTACTCGGAGTCCGAGCTCAAGACGCAGGTTCGCCGGTTGACGAAGTTCGGAGCCGTGGGGCGGCAGGTCATCCGGGACGGACAGCAGTACATCGCCGGGATCAACCAGCGGATCCAGGAGGACCTGGCCGACCCGGACAAGATGCCGGCCGAGTACCCCGCGCTCCAGATCCTCCCCCAGAACTGGGAACCCGCGGACCTGGTGGCGGTGGCGGTAGTGATCCAGGCCGAGTTCGCCGGCGGGGGCGGCAACGAGCTGCTCAACGCGGTGTTCAAGACCGACGCGGAACAGACCCTGGGGACCAAGGAGGGCGACGCGCTGTTCCAGGACCTCCGAGAACGGGAGGATCCCGAGGCCCCCACCACCGCCGACACCGCCTTCCCCTACATGACGCCGGGCCCGGTGGATCCGAACGCCGTGGCCGTGCCCGACGCGGGCACGGTGGCCCCCTATGACCCGCTGACGCTGACCCCGCAGGGCGGTGGGAGCGGGCCGAAGTCTGGTCGGCTGACCCCGGGGAGGCTGAACCCGCACGTGGCCTTCCGGCAGGCTCTGACGCGGATCGGCCTGAAGATGCCTGACGCCGAGAGCAACTGGCTGGCGGTCAACGCCGACCGCACCAGAGACGGGCATCCCATCGCGGTCATGGGACCGCAGGTGGGCTACTTCATCCCCCAAATCCTCATGGACATGGACGTCCACGCGCCGGGGCTGGACGCGCGGGGAGCCACCTTCCCCGGGATCAGCCTGTACGTGCTGTTGGGCCGTGGGCCGAACTTCGCCTGGAGCGCCACCTCAGGGGAGTCCGACGAGATCGACGTCCGGGCCGAGAAGCTGTGCGATCCGGGCGGGGGCGACCCCGGCCCTGATTCGACGTACTACGAGTTCAACGGGCGGTGCGTGTCCATGTACACGCGCCAGGATCAGTGGGTGTCGAAGCCGACGCCCGGCGGTCCGGGGCAGCCCACGTTGGTCCAGGCGAACGTCCAGCGCACGGTGCATGGGCCGGTGATCGCCCGGGCCCAGGTGGCCGGAGCGCCGGTGGCGTACGTGAGCCAGCGCTCGACGTTCGGCGCGGAGCTGGACTCGGCCACCTCGTTCGAGATGCTGAACAGCGATTCGGTCCACGACGTGGCGTCGTTCCAGCGGGCCATGAGCCACGAGACCGGCTCGTTTAACTGGCTGTACGTGGACGACCAGCACGTCGGCTACTACCACTCCGGTCTGTATCCGGTTCGAGCCGCGGGCGTTGACACGGACCTCCCCTCATGGGGAACGGGCCAGTGGGAGTGGCAGGGATTCGTTCCTCCATCGCAGCATCCACAGGCCGTCGATCCGAGCAAGGGATGGATCGACTCCTGGAACAACAAGCCGGCGCCGAAGTGGGAGGCGTCCGACGCCAACTACAACTTCGGCCCGGTGCATCGGGTGCAGATGCTGTCGTCGCGCCTGGCCGACCGGGTCCCCCAGGGGAACATGACGCCCGCCGACATGGTGAAGGTCATGGCCGACGCGGCCACGGTGGACCTTCGCGGGCAGGAGGTGATGCCGGCCGTGCTGCGGGCGATCGGGAGCGACCCCGGATTGCAGCAGTACCTGGACATCATGCGTCAGTGGGTCGACTCGGGCGCCCACCGGATCGACCGGGATGGGAACGGCCAGTACGACGATCAGGCCGCGGTGGCGCTGATGGACACATGGTGGACCCCGATGGTCACCACCATGTTCTCTTCGACGATGGGCCGGGGCGACCTGTTCGAACAGTTCCCCATGGCCTTCGACGACCAGAACCGGACCCTGGGGTTGGGCTCGTCGTTCCAGGACGGTTACTACGGCTACGTGCAGAAGGCGGTCCGAATGGCGCTTGGAGAGGGGGTGGCCCAGCCCTATCAGGTCCTGACGTGCGGCGACGGGACGCTGGAGGGATGCCGGTCCGCACTGATCGACAGCCTCCAGCAGGCCATCGACAAGCTGGGGCCGGATCCGAGCACGTGGAACGCCGACGAGGCCGGGGACGCCATCGTGTACGAGGCCGTGGGGCTGATCACGCTCGACCCGCAGCCGTGGCAGAACCGTCCAACGTTCCAGCAGGTGGTGCAAGTGGGCGGGTAGGCCGAACTTAACCGGCTGGAAACACCGATGTCATTGCCCGGAAATGCGCATGCCCTATAACCCCTGCAACGCGGGCGGACCTTGGGAGGTGCGGGGTGGCGATGACCTCGAACGGCGGGGTGGCACCGGACGGCGGCGGGACATCGAACGGCGGCGGGACATCGAACGGAGCCCGGGCGAAGGCCAGAGCCCGGATGAGCCGGGGCAAGACACTGGCGGCGCTCTCGCTGCTGACGCTGCTGGGGTTCATCGTCGTGGGGCGGCTGACCCACACGGGCGACGCCGCGGGCACCAGCACCGGCGGGGTGAGCGACTTCCTGGGGGCCACCGGGGCGAGGACGGTCCCCGTGTCGCAGGTCGGGCTGAACCAGCTTGCCGCCGAGGCCGGGCACGCCCGGGTGGCCATCAACTTCACCTGGCTCCTGATGACCGGGTATCTGGTGCTCTTCATGCAGGCCGGGTTCGCGCTGCTCACGGCGGGGCTGACCCGGGCCAAGAACGCCGGCCACATGTTCATGCTCAACTTCGCGGCGTTCGTCGTGGCGCTCATCGCGTACTACGCCGTCGGGTTCGCCTTCCACTTCGGCGGGGTGGCTCCCATCGCCAACCTGGGCGGCGTGGGGCATCTGAGCGCGCTGAAGGGTCTCGGGACCAACTGGGGGCTGCTGGGGTGGAAGGGGTTCTTCCTCCAGAGCGGGGGGACTTACGACGTTGGCTCGATGGCGCTGTTCCTGTTCGAGGTCGTGTTCATGGAGACGGCCGGCTACATCATCATCGGGGCCATCGCCGAGCGGATCACCTTCGCCGGCCTGATCTTCTCCGAGCTGGCCATCGGGGCGGTGATCTACCCCGTGTTCGGCAACTGGGTGTGGGGCGGGGGCTGGCTGGCCCACCTGGGGCAGACACTCCATCTCGGGCACGGGGCGGTGGACTTCGCCGGCTCGGGCGTGGTGCACGCGACCGGCGGGTTCGCCGCGCTGGCCCTGGCCATGGCCCTCGGTCCTCGGATCGGCAAGTTCAACGCGGACGGGACGCCCAACGCCATCCCCGGACACAACCTGGGATACGTGGTGACCGGAACGTTCATCCTCCTGTTCGGCTGGATGGGTTTCAATCCGGGCTCGACCCTTGGGGCCACCGACCTTCGGATCTCGGTGGTGGCGGTCAACACGCTGCTGGCGGCGTGCTTCGGGGCGGCCGCGGCCATGGCGTGGACGAACTGGAAGTGGGGGAAGCCGGACGTCTCGATGGCGTGCAACGGGATGCTGGCCGGCTGCGTGGCCATCACCGCCCCGTGCGCGTTCGTCGCTCCATGGGCGGCGGTGCTGATCGGATCGGTGGCCGGAGTCATCGTCTGTTATGGGGTGTGGTTCTTCGACCACCGGGCTCGAGTGGACGACCCGTGCGGGGCCGTCTCGGTGCACGGCCTGTGCGGCGTGTGGGGCGTGCTGTCGGTGGGGCTGTTCGCCGACGGGACGTACGGTGGCGGGTGGAACGGCGTGGACGGGACGGTCAGGGGCCTGCTGTATGGGAGCCCGGGCCAGCTGTTCGCGCAGGTGGCGATGATCGTGGTGAACCTGGCCTGGGCATTCGGGGCCACGTTCCTGCTCATATCGGTGGCCAAGCGGTTCATGGCCATCCGCGTGTCTCCGGAGGTCGAGCTGGAGGGCCTGGACATGGCGGAGTTCGGGGCGGTGTGCTACCCGGAATTCGTGCTGAAGGCCGGCCCGGGCCAGGCCCACACCACCGAGCGGGTCGGGCCGGCTACGGCGAAGCCGGGCCCGATGGTGAAGCTCGACGCCGAGCTCGCCGAGTCCCTGGTGGAGGAGACCACCCGCCGGGTGCTCGAGCTGGTGCGGGCGGGCGAACGCCCTCCGGACTGAGCGGCGGGTTCACCCCTGAGCAGGTGGCTCGGTCCCCAGCGCCAGCTCGAGCGCGTCCGGGTACTTGTACACGGTGCCGGTGTTGATCAGCACGATGCGATCGTCCGGTCCCAGTTCGCCCCGCTCCCGAAGCCGGACCGCCGCGGCCAGCGTCGCCGCACCCTCGGGCGCCGCCGCCACCCCCGCCCGCCCCAGCTCGACCATCATCTCCGCGATGAGCTCGTCGGAGACCGCCACGGCCGTTCCCCCGGTCTCCCGAACGGCCCGAAGGACCAGGAAGTCGCCCCGGGCCTTGGGCACCCGGAGGCCCGCGGCGAAGGTTCGCCCGTCGGGCCAGGACTCCGACTCCTCCCGCCCCTCCTCGAAGGCGTTCACCAGGGGAGCGCAGCCTTCGGCCTGCGTGACAATGAGACGCGGAGTGTCACCTTGTAACCATCCGATCCTTCGGAGCTGGTCCAGTGCGCGCCAGATCCCGATCAGGCCGACTCCCCCGCCGGCCGGATAGACGATCGCGTCGGGCATCGTCCACCCGAACTGCTCGGCGAGCTCCAGGCCGAGGGTCTTCTTGCCCTCGATCCGGTAGGGCTCCTTCAGGGTTGAGACGTCGAACCATCCACGCTCCGCGGCCATCCCGTCGATCAGCGCGCCAGCCTCGGAGATGAGCCCGTCGACCAGCATCACGTCGGCCCCGTGGAGCCGGCACTCGAGAAGGTTCGCCGGCGGCGCGTCGCGCGGCAGCGCCACATGCACCCGGACCCCCGCGGCCGCTCCGTAGCAGGCCCAGGCTCCGCCCGCGTTCCCCGCGGTGGCCAGGGCCACGTCCGCCACGCCGAGCTCGCGGGCCCGGGCCACCCCGCACGCCGCGCCTCGAGCCTTGAACGTCCCGGTCGGGTTCAGGCCGTCGTCCTTCACCCAGAGCCGCGGCAGGCCGAACCTCCTCCGCAGCACGGGGGTCGGAACGAGCGGCGTCAGACCCTCGCCCAGGGAGACAACACGGCCGGGGTCCTCGACGGGCAGGAACTCCCGGTACCGCCACATCGTGGGCGGGTGGCCGGAGAGCGCCTCCTTGCTCGCGGCACGCGCCACCGACTCCAGGTCGTACTCGACCAGCAAGGGCGAGCCACAGGGGCAGAGGCCGTGCAGCTCTCGATGGTCCAGCGCGCGCCCGCAACGAGGGCAGGACAGCGAGGTGACGAAGGAGCCCACGCCGCGGCGTCAGGCCGAGTCGGTGACCTGCCCGCGGACGGTGCGACGCTCCTCCAGCCGCCGCTGGAACCGCTCCGCCAGCTCCGGGTTGGTGGCGAGCACCTCCTCGAACGAGTCGCGCGGGATGATCATCAGCTCGGCGTCCTCGAGCGCCCGAGCGGTCTTCGAGTGCTGGGTCCGCAACAGCATGGAGAACTCGCCAAAGGACCCGCCCGGGCCCACGCGGGAGATCTCCACCTGCTCACCGTCCTTCGCCTCCAGGATCACCACCTGTCCCGAAAGCACGATGTAGAGGGCTTCGGACTCGGAACCGGGCTCGAACACCACGCTTCCCGCGGAGAAGGCGAGGTTCGTCGACGCCCCCACGATCTGAAGCAGTGTTCGGTCGTCCAGAGGGGTGAAGTCCGGCACGCTCCTCAGGGCCTTCACTAGGCTGTGCGAGACCGGACCCGAACCGTGCTGCGCCATCGTTCCTCCGCGGTGAGCAGGTCGAAGGTATGGTACGGGAAGAGCGTCCGGGAAGAGCGCCGAGGAAACAAGCGCCGAGGAGGCACGATGAGTATCGCCAGCATCCCCCTTCGCATCGCACAGATCAGCGACCTCCACTGCGGGGAGCTCACCTTCCAGCCCGAGGTGATGCGCTCGATCGTCGAACGCATCAACCGCATGAGCCCGGACGTGGTCGTGGTGGCGGGCGACCTCACCGCCGCGGGCTACGAATGGGAGTTCGAGGAGTGCGCCGATTGGCTCGCGCAGATCGCGGCCCCCCAGGTGGTCCTTCCCGGCAATCACGACTCCCGCAACGTCGGCTACATCCACTTCGAGCGATTCTTCGGGGAGCGTTTCTCCCGATACCGTCAGGCCTTCGACCCGGAGCGGGCCGAGCGCCTGAGGGCCACCGGATTCACGGTGGTGGCGGCGGACTCGAGCGACCCCGACCTCAACGAGGGACACATCGGGCGGGAGCACTATCCCTGGATCCGCGAGCAGTACGAGTGGCCGGGGGACATCAAGATCTTCGCCATCCACCATCACCTTGTCTCGATCCCGGGCACGGGACGCGAACGCAACATCATCACCGATGCCGGCGACCTCCTGGCCGTGCTGACCCAGCTCGACATCGACGTCATCCTGTCCGGCCACAAGCACGTCCCGTTCTTCTGGGGCCTGAACGGCATCCTGGTGGCGAACTCCGGCACCGCGGCCACCAAGCGGGTCCGGGGCCTCACCCCGTCGAGCTGGAACGAGCTCCAGGTCGACGCGTCGACCACCAAGGTCTACCTGCACTACGCGGATGGCCGGCGGGAGCTGGCGGTGATCAGGAGCCGGACCACCAGGGCCATGGTCCGGGAGGCCTTTTACATGACCGAGGACTTCCTGGCCTCGAATCGGGTGCTGACCGCGTAGCGGGAGGTTTCGTCCCGGCGCTCGCGGGGCATGCAGAGCGAGTCGGCCCTCCAAGGCCGGCGACGAAACGACCAGAACGACTGACACGGCCGAAGCCGGGACACCGAAACGGCGGAACGCCGGGACGAGCATCCGCAACCAGTGAGTCGAGCCCCCACACCACTCAGCACCCCCCGGTTCGGGCGGGCAGTCAGACGGCCCCCCTACGACGGGCCGCTGCTCCTGGGGCGCTTCGTTGCGCTGGTGGCGATCGCGTTGTTCCTCCTTGGTTCGTCCGCGCTCGCCTTCGCCGCTGCGTTCGGCCGCATCACCCAGACGGTCGAGCACTACACGGACATCCGGATCCCGAAGATCCCGGTCGGGCCACAGACCACGTTCGTCTACGACGACTCCGGGAACCTGGCCACGACGCTGCACGCCGAGGTGAACCGGACCATCGTGCCCCTGGCGCGGATCTCCCCTCACCTGAGGGACGCCGTGATCGCCATCGAGGACCGGAACTACTACCACCACGGGGCGCTGGATCCCACGGCCATCGTCCGGGCGGCGTACGAGAACGCAATCAACGGCCGGATCGAGCAGGGCGGCTCGACCATCACGCAGCAGCTGGTGAAGAACCTGTTCACCGGGGACGAGCGCACGTTCACCCGCAAGATCCATGAGGCCGTGCTCGCGGTGAAGCTCGAACACGTGTACTCGAAGAACGAGATCCTGGAGAAGTACCTGAACACCGTGTACTTCGGGCATGGGGCGTACGGGGCCGAGGCGGCGGCCCAGACGTACTTCGGGGTGGCGGCGAGCAAGCTCGGGACGCTCAGGGCGGCAACTCTGGCCGGGCTCATCGCCGCCCCGGGGGCGTTCGACCCGGCGGAGCATCGGGGGCTGGCCCGGTCGCGGCGCAACGTGGTCCTGGACAAGCTGGCCGAGCAGGGCTACATCTCCGCGTCCAGGGCGGCCCATCTGAAGGCCCAGCCGCTTCGGGTGCCGGGGCTGGCCCGGCCCGATGAGCCGCCCTACCCCTACTTCATGCAATACGCCACCCAGCAGCTCCTCGGGATCGAGGACTACGACCGGACGTTCGAGGGCGGCCTGCGCGTCCAGACCACCCTCGACGTCGCGGACCAGCAGGCCGCGGAGAAGGCCGTGACCACGCATCTGCCGAGCCCCCACGATCCCTCGGCCGCCCTGGTGGCCATCGACCCGGCCACGGGCGCGATCCGGGCGCTGGTCGGAGGGAGGGACTTCTCGAAGGTCAAGTTCAACCTGGCCACCCAGGCCCACCGCCAGACCGGCAGCGCGGCCAAGACGTTCACGCTGGCCGCGGCGATGGAGCAGCACATCTCGCTGAACTCCATCTGGAACGGGCCGCCGCAGCTCACGATCCCGGACCCCCGGTGCCTCGATCCGAAGACCGGGAAGGAATGGGACGTGTCGAACTTCGCCGACGAGTCGGCGGGGACGATGACGTTGAAGGACGCCATCGCGAACTCGGTCAACACGATCTTCGCCCAACTGGTCCTGGACGTCGGACCGGACCAGGTGGCGGACATTGCGCATCGACTGGGCATCCGGAGCCACCTGGAGGACGTCTGTTCGATCACGCTCGGCTCCCAGGCGGTCACGCCCCTCGAGATGACCGACGCCTACGCCACGCTGGCGGCCCGGGGGATCCACCACAACCCCACGGTGATCTCCTCGGTCAAGGACGCGTCGGGCCACGTGCTGTTCAGGGCGCGGACCAAGGGCAACCGAGCGCTGGACCAGAACGACGCCGACCTGGTGTCGTACGCCCTCCAGGGCGTAGTGGAGCACGGGACCGGAACGGCGGCGGGGATCGGCCGTCCGGTGGCGGGGAAGACGGGGACCGGCCAGAACTTCCAGGACGCGTGGTTCTGCGGCTATACCCCTCAGCTGGCCGCCTGCGTGTGGGTCGGGTACAAGGCGGGGGAGATCCCCATGCACAACGTGGAGGGCTTCCCTGACGTGTTCGGCGGGTCGATCCCCGCCGAGATCTGGCACGACTTCATGTCCACGGCGTTGGCCGGCCGGCCGGTGGTCGACTTCCCGACCCCGGACTTCTCGCAGAACACCGTGAACCCGCAGCACTCCGTGACGCTGCCTCCGCCGCCGCCCAAGCCGTCCCGGTCGCCGTCACCGTCCCCGACCAAGTGCCCGTTCCCGAACCCGAGGCACTGCCACCACCACGGCCCCAACCCCTCTCCCTCGGGGGCGGGCGCCGGGCCGGCGTGGACCCTGACGTCGAGCGGAGGCGACCCCATCCGGGCATCGGCCTCGATCGCGTCCATGCTGCTTGGGTCTCTCTTGGTATTGGTTGGGGCGACGCTTCGGCGGCGCCCCTATCGAGGGAAGCACCGGACGGGCTGAGCTCGGTCCGAGCCTGAACAGGATCGGGGCCGGGATCGCTCCCGGCCCCGATGTGTACCTTCATCGTCGTCCCGCCAGCGCCTTCGAGGCCTTTGCCTCGCCTCGGGTGACCAGCCCGGGACTCGCGGGTGCGGTGAACTGGTTGGATTCTGCCGGACTATCCGGCGGACGAGAGCGGTGGTGGCCCGCCCTCGGAGGGACGGCTCAGCAGCCAGTCACCTCGGGGGTCGCCTGCCGTTTATCGCTCAGTCGGACCACCTCCTTTCTCCCGTGCCCCCATAGTGCAACCGCGGCTCGCGTTTGGCAAACATCCGGGCCGCGGGGATTCCTCACGCCCGCGGAAGCGGCAGCATTGCTAGCATCGTCGGGTGCCGAACGACGCACCCGTCGAAGCGGTCGGCGGCGCGGCGCTGGAGCGCCCAGGGCGTAGCCGCGCGCTCGGTCTCATCCGAGCGTGCCATCCCGGTCCAACTGCCGTGGTGACGGTGCTGATCACCGCGCTCGCCGCGGCTTCCGGCCGCGGAGCCATCGGGTGCGCGATGGTCGCTCTAGCCGTGCTATCCGGGCAGCTCTCAATTGGCTGGTGCAACGACCGCGTCGACCTCCGGCGCGACATCGCAGCGAACCGCCGCGACAAGCCGCTGGTGACCGGCGAGGCTCGCCCCGGCGACGTGACGATGGCAGCAGGCTGCGCCCTGGCTGCATGCCTCCCACTGTCGCTCGCGAACGGGCTGCTCGCCGGCGCAGCCCACCTCACCGGTGTTGCCGCCGCTTGGTGCTACAACCTCGGGGTCAAGCGGACGGTTATCTCATGGCTGCCCTACGCCATCGCGTTCGGCCTTCTTCCCGCGTTCCTCACGCTCGCGCTGCCGGGCCGTCCATGGCCCCCCGCCTGGGCCGTGGCTGCGGGCGCTCTCCTCGGCGTGGGAGCGCACCTCACCAACGTGCTCCCCGACATCGACGCCGATCTTGCCGCCGGAGTACGCGGGCTGCCCCAGCGACTGGGACGACGCCGGGCCGGCGCGCTCGCCGTGCTTCTGCTGCTCGGCGCCTCCGCGGCGCTGGTCCTTGGGCCACCCGGCGCCATCGGTCCCGCCGGCTGGAGCGGCCTCGCCGCCGCTGGCGCCCTAGCGATCGCCGCCGTCACGCTGCCGGGCACCGGCGGAGGCAGCCGCGCCCCGTTCGTGACCACCATGGCCCTGGCCGCGGTGGACATCGCAGTGCTGCTTCTTCGAGGCTCCGCCCTCTCCTGAGCGCAGCCGAATGCCCCAGGTAGATCGAAAGCCCGGACACCGGGCCTTGATGGTTTGACCGGCCACATTGAGGCGGCCGATAATCTCGCTCTCCGAGACAAAGGCTGACCAACATGACGCACCCCAACGAGAATCTCGCCCGCGAAGGGTATGCCGCGTTCGGCGGCAGCGACTTGGCGAAGCTGAACGACATGTTCGCCGACGACATCGTCTGGCATGTGGGCGGCCGGAGCTCGCGATCCGGTGACTACAGGGGCAAGGGGGCGGTGTTCGCCTTCTTCGCCAAGTCGATGGAAGTCTCCGGCGGCACCTTCCGTATCACACCGCGCGTCATCCTGGCCGACGACGAGCACGTCGTGGCCCTGGTGACCGTCTCCGGCAGCCGGAAGGGCAAGGCGATTCAAGACAACGGGGTGCAAGTGCTCCGGGTCGCCGACGGCAAGGTCCTGGAAGCCTGGTACCACCCGGCCGACGCGTATGCCGTCGACGAATTCTGGTCCTGAACGGCGACGCAGCGCTGGACCCAGCATCTCGCTTGTCCGTTGGGCGGACCGGCCTGATTTCAAAAGCTGCCGGGACGGATCGGGAGGCGTCATTCGACTTGGCCGGGGACTAGGCTGAGCCGGATGAGGGAGATCGAGCTCCGTCGTCACGCCAGGCGGCAGTCGGGGGCAGACGCGCTGAGCGCGGAGGGCCGGGCCCAGGCCGAAGACGTCGGCCGCACGCTGCCCGCCGACTACGCGTCGATCTTCGTGTCCCCAGCCCGCCGCGCCGCGGAGACGGTGGCCTGGTTCCTCCGCGCCTCCGGGCAACAGCTCCCCGGTCACGCCATGGTTCCCGGCCTGGCGTCCGAGCGGGAGGACGAATGGCGATCCGTGGCGAGCGCGGCCGGATCCTCGCGGATCGATGCCATGGCGGAGCAGGATCCGGAGATGGTGGGCGCGGAGTCCCGCCGGCTGGCCGAGACCCTGGAGGAGCTGTTCGACCGGGTCCCGGAGGGTGGGCGGGCCCTCGCCGTGGGCCACACCCCGCTGATCGAAGCGGCCGTGTACGGGCTGACCGGGGTGATCGTGGAGCCCCTCGACGAGTGCGAGGGCGTCAGCGTGATCCTGGAGGACGAGGGTCGCTACCGGATCAGGGAGTTGCGGCTCTCCCCGGGAGCTCCGTCCGGGAAGGTTTGATCGGCCTCGGCCTCGCTTCGCGCCGAAACCCCGATGGGATCGCCGCTGCGGATGGTGCCGCCCCGAACCACGTTCGCCCGCAACCCACCGCGATGGACCAGGGCGCGCACCGCCCCTTCCGCTCCCGCCAAGCGGGCCATGTGCGCGCAGGGCTCGCACAGCCGGATCCCACGAAGAAGCACCTCGCCGACGGTGAACTCCCTGCCGCCAAGGTCGTTGAGCGCCACCCCAACGGTGACGATGTTCCGCCTGGTGGCCCCGGGCCCGAGATCCACGCCGTGGTCGCGGCGGGCGGCCTCCAGGGCCTCCCACTCGATGAGGGTGACCTCCCTGCCGCCCCCGGGCCTCTCGGAGAAGCTTCCGGCGTGCTGGAAGTAGCGGTCGCCTTCCAGGCCCCTTCCCGACACGGCCCGGACGGCACCGACCGACGACATCGGGCCCTCCGCGACCGCTCCGATGAAGATCCCCTGGACCCGCCCTCCGTCCAACGCCGCCTCCTCCGCTCGACTCGCCCAAGCGTACCCCGCCCGACCTGGCCCGCGGGATACGCTCGCACATCGTGCAGGGCCGATACCGGATCCTCGGTGGTGGGTTCGAGCTGGTCGAATCCTTCGTGGCCGCGGCCGGTCCGGCCGGGTGGCGCTATTTCGGGCGGGTCCACCGGGCCGACACCGGCGAGGAGACCTACCTGGTCGACCACGTCGTCGGCCTGGACTGGACCCTGGTCAGGTTCCGGATGGCCGGGGCGGACGGCTCGGAGATCGTGGCCCGTTCCGGACCCCACGGGCTCGACGTCCAGGTGGCCGGGCCGGACGGAGGCCGCTCCCTCTCCATGCCGGGAGCCACCGAGGTCTGGTCCCCCTCGCCGGTCTCGCTGCTGGTGGCGCATCGCCGGCTCGGCGGCTTCGGCACCGACGCGTTCCCGGCGGCTCAGATCGAGCTCCCCTCGGAGATCCGGCCGGTGCAGGTTCGGATCGAGTCCGCGGGCCAGGTCACCGTTCGAACCTCCGGCGGCGCCGCGACCGCCGAGCGGGTCACGGTCACCGTGGGGGGGCGTGCCTTCGACGCGCTGGTCCGGTCCGACCTTCCGCTTCGGGCGGATGGGTGGTTCGAGCTGGAGGCATGACCCCCGCGACCGATCAGCCGGCGTCGTTCGCCGCGTACACC
>Ga0137372_10003630_pt1 | contig 15023 bp, 19 predicted proteins | sample SagtaG_6_FD_104911 | JGI IMG/M metagenome (GOLD analysis project Ga0137372, IMG submission 104911) | Vadose zone soil microbial communities from Sagehorn Ranch, Mendocino, California, USA - Sage1_R_60_16 metaG | ecosystem: Environmental > Terrestrial > Soil > Vadose zone | place: USA...
TGAGAAGTGCTCCATCCAGATCGGCTCCGCGCAGGTCTGCTTTGCTGAGATCTGCCTGCTTCAGGTTCGAGCGACAGAGCCTGGCACTACGTAAGTCTGCCCAACGTAGGTGTGCCTTCACTAGATTGGCGTCGCTCAGATTGGCATTCCTTAGATCGGCATTGCGCAGGTCTGCTTCCCTTAGATCTGCTTCGCGCAGATCTGCTCCCTGCAAATTTGCCTCGGTAAGATCAACCCCATAGAAATCAACTCCGTGCAAATCCGCTCCATGCAGGTCTGCTTCATGTAGGTCTGGCTCTAAAGCCTGTACATCAGCATATTCTCGTCGCCACTGGTTCCAAAGAGTTTTCCCTGATGAAAGAAGATCAAGAAGCTTCTGACTAGCCATAAAGTTCACTTCCTTATTCATTAGACCCGATCATGGTATCGGTTCCGTTTCTTTTCTATTGCTCGCCTCTCGGCGTTACTCCGATATGTGGTGTAACCAACATATGCGACAACCACAAGGACGAGGAACAGAAGTAATAACATTTGCATAGTGCTCTCCTTTGCTATTGTATTCCAGACACTCTTCTTGCTCGCGATGCCAGAAACACACGATCGTTTTTCTGCGAGACGCGCTAGATGGTCATAAAAGGGCGTTGAGGGGAGGTTTCTGATCCACCTTGGCTCGTGAGGGGAGCAGCACATGTACTCACCTCGCATGCCCTTACCGCTTGTAGGTTGCCGTGAGCCATACGCGCAGGAAGATATCCCGCCCTGCTTCTGTACAAGAGATCAGTTGCCAGCCCCGTTCGGTGTGACGCTTCAAGTCGCGTTCATACTTGCGATAGGATGAACGGAACATTCCGGGTCTGTAACTCTTACATTCGTGATGAGTCGTGGTTGGCTGTGGCATTGATTTTTGCACACCGGGTACGGCGACATCTACGCCTGCCGTTGGTGCACCGGTCTCTCCTCTTACCATCGGTGTTGATCCTTTCTGGCCCTCAGGCTAACTCTTGCTGTGATGGGTGTTTCGTGCAGAGAAACGAATGAAACCCAGCCAAGCTTTCTCCTCTTCTGTTATATTGCCATGTGCGTGTCAAACACCATCATGGAGAGCGTTGAACCAAACGCGTCATGTGCGCCCCAGTGTTCCACTATCTTGCCGTGTGCGATGCGGAAAACGGACACTCCTGAAAATGTAACCTTCTTACCGGTGGCTGGTGCATGCATGAGCGAACCTGTGTTTGTACCTCGGAAGGAAAAACGCTCTACCACCTGATCTCCCTCCGCAATCAGATCTTCGGTGGAGACATGACCATCGGGGAAAGCGGCCAGGAACGTTCGATGGACCGCCTTGCCTCCCTCAAGGCCGGGAGGAAATCCTGGCATGCCGTTGTTGCTCTTGATGTGTGCGGCAACAACCTCATCTAAGAGAGCCGGATTGTTCGTGTTATGGACCTCGCGATAGCGGCGAACGAGAACCTTGTTTGCTTCAGTTGACATAGAACATGTTCCAGCCTGTTGAAAAACTCCGAATAGACTCATCAGTTTGTATTTATATCTCCAAACCTGAGCGTAAATGAAGAATTTACGATGTTCTAACCTCATCAGTATAGGCTTTTTTCAACAGGCTGGTTCCTTATATGTGTAGTAAGGAAGGGATGATCGTGCGGTCTCTGGAATGTCAGAATATCGTGGTCATATCCCTGGCTCCTCGTCAAATCGACAGAGGGGATGTTCAGTGGCAATTACTGGGAAAGCGCAGAAGCAGGGAAGTGCCAAAGCTGATCCTGTGGGGAGAGAAGAGTCATACTCTACTTTCCCGTAATCATACTATATCACAATAAATGAATATAAGTCAAGTATATTTAAAATTAGAGTGATATGAATAGTAAAAATGACAAGGCCCCCAACAAGTACCTCGCTCCAAAGCACATGCATCGGCTGGAGCCTTTCTCGACGCATAGATGCGCAACTACCGCTGCAAGCTCTGGAGATGGCTTTGGGGAAGCCGCCAGCCCCTTACTGGATTGATCCACCAACCAGATCGCGGAAGACAGTACTGTAGCCATGTGTATGTGGAGCACCTGCTCGATATCGGTACATGCGTCAGCATATCCACTCCTGGACAGCCAACCCAGACGCCTTCGAGGATATGTATAATGCCAAACGTCTCCTTTCGTCTTTGGACTACGTGCCTCCCGACGAGTTTGAGTTGAAATACTCGATGTGTTAACATCTTAGTGGTCTGGACTTTTTTGGGGCACTCCAAGCGGACAGGCGTCAATTACTCTGTGCTCCGGGTTCAGGCGCATTAACAGCAGGGTATAGCTATACTGGAAGATGAGGGACAGATGTTGTCCCTCACCATCGGGTGTACTAGAGAAAGCACTTGACGACGTACGAGGGCAAAGAAAAGGAAAATGGAGCACACAACGCAAGGAGGTTCTATGGCGGACAATGAACTAGAAATGATTGCAGTCATCGGCAAGATCGCAGCTGCGCTCTCACAAAGTGCAGGCCACACTGTCGAGGTGTACAAAGCTGAGGAGAGCTTGCCGAACTTCAGGGTCTTTGTGACGACCACAGAGGAGGGCGATCACGCGGTTGTGATGCTGCGTGGCTCGAAGGTCACGGTGATTCCACTCTTCAGGGAGGTACCGGAGAAGCTCGTGTGGCATATTGAGATCTTACGCAAAGAGATCCCTGCCATTGAGGTAGAGGTGATCACGAGAGAAGCGGCTGAAAGTGACGTGTAGCGTCGCACCCATAGGCTACACTACTCATGAGTGCAATTGGCCTTTCCGCGAGCCGGGTGGACAAAAAACAACGTTTGGCTTCAGCTTCGTAGTATCGCGGCAGATTTGCCTTGCTCCTGAGCAGGAAAAAGCGCATGATCAACAGTTGAGCATACAAACCACCGTGAATAATCAGTACTATCGGCTGTGCTGGCTACTTGGGGCATCCGACCGCCAAATGAGACCCTTGTGAACACCCAATCAGGTCTTGCTCCTTGCCGACTCCTACGGGGAAGAGTACAATCTAAAGCAATCACCTGCTCATCTTCGCAAAGGGGTAACGTACACTGTGCATGGGATTCTCACCTTCATCAAACAGTTGACAGACGTTTGTGTTCAGTCACTCCACCACCGCTTCGTCGTCTGGACAAAACCGGGTACTACCTCTCTTATGCTGGGGACGCTGACAGACCTTGCCAGAAGCAAGACCGAACTCGTGGCAGAAAACGCGCTCCTCCGTCAGCAACTCGTTATTCTTCGTCGACAGGTGAAACAACCCACCTGTACCAAAACGGATCGGATGCTCCTGGTGATGCTGGCCAGGATGGTGCGGACCTGGAAGCAAGTGCTTTTCATCGTTCAGCCAGAGACGCTCCTCCGTTGGCATCGCCAGGGATTTAAGCTGTATTGGAAATACAAGTCCAGAGCGGCTTCTGCCAAACCGAAGATTTCCGCAGAGGCTGTGGCTTTGATCAAGGAGATGGCAAGCAACAATCGGCTCTGGGGAGCCGAACGTATTCGTGGCGAATTACTCAAGCTGGGTATTCACGTCTGCAAGCGCACGATCCAGAAGTACATGAGACCCGTGCGCACCGCAAGGCCACGAGGACAGAAGTGGAGCACCTTCGTACACACTCATGCTGAGCAGATCTGGGCCTGCGACTTTCTCCCAGTGACTTCCCTCTTCTTCCGCTCGCTGTTCGCCTTCTTCATCATCGAATTGCAATCTCGCAGAGTGATCCACGTCGGCGTCACAAGAAATCCTACTGATGCCTGGACTGCACAACAGCTTCGGGAAGCCACTGCCTATGGTGAGGGGCCGAAGTATCTCATCCGGGATAATGATAGTAAGTTTGGGCAGGGCTTCGAGCGGGTTGCGAAGACAAGTAGAATCGAGATTCTCAAAACACCTTATCACGTTCCGCAAGCGAATGCCACATGTGAACGCTTTCTCGGAAGTGTACGACGCGAGTGTCTCGATCACCTGCTCATCTTGCATGAGATGCACCTTCAGCGGGTACTCAACGCTTATGTACGCTACTTCAACCGAGCCAGGCCGCATCAAGGGATCAGACAGCAGATTCCCGAGCAGAAAGCTGGATCAGTGCCACCAAACCACGAAAGTGGCAAGGTCATCTCCTTCCCAGTCCTTGGCGGTTTGCACCATGACTATCGCAGAAGTGCATGAGTTTTTTCTGAGACGAAGGTCTGAATGCCTGAGGCTTGCGCGAGATGCTTCAGGATTCACTCGTGTCGTTGTGTTGAAACCCAGCAAGCAGTTTCTTAGGTTTACTTTGAGAGCGGTCGGTGTCTTGGTCAGTGAGTTGCTGTCCGGGATGACAAGAACATACCCCCGAGCCTCGCTCAATGGGCTTATCAGTCGTCAATAAACTAGTAATTGATGAGGTAAACTTTCATTTTGCTCGGCGGATAGCATATGTAGCCAGCACAGCCACAACCTCGGTATGAGTGTAAAATAGAGCCCCGAGTTTGAGAGCCGCTTGCGCGAATGCTTGCACGAATTGTACAGGGACTACTTGCGCCTCATCCGCGATGCTGATAGCACCTTGTAATCCTGTATAGAGAAAGGGCTCGCGCTTATAAGCCTCCTCCGGTGTGAGCACTTCGATGTGGTAGCCAGCATGCCGCCACGCTTCTGCCCATGTTTGTGCAGGAACAATCTTCTCGGCAGGCAGGAGACGCAGGGTTCCAGTCTTCTCGTAACCGATGTTCATCCCGCTCACTTCTTCCAATTCTGGGACGAATGAAGAGAAACGTGTGAGGCCAGCAAGTTGGAATGCTTTGAAAGAATCTCGTTGCGAGAGGGGTCTGATAGGAGCTAGCAATCCTGCTGCAGCGCTTGATGCCTGTGCTCCTATATCACCTTTCTCAAGGACGTTGACCTCTACTCCTTGCTTTCTCAAGAAGTAGGCAATCGAGCAACCTATAATCCCTCCCCCCACAATGAGCACGTCAGCAGCGTGTTTCATGGGATTCTTGCCCCTCTTTGTCCAATATCCATGCATCTAGGGAATGAGTGCCTATTGAATGTTTTGCTGAGGATAACGGCTATCCTCACTGAAACGGCGATTCGCATGCTCTCTTGAAATCCTCTCATTCAATGGATTCTTGTTCCTCATTGCACATCTGTTTCTCATCAACTCCCACCCTTTCAACAACTGCCCAATTAACAAATAATAGTTCCTTAATCAAACTCTTCTTCAGGGTTGCATCTTTGACAAGGGAGACAACTTCCCATACTGACTCAGCAGAAAGCATGGGTCCAATAGAAGAAATACATCGTGAACATTGGGATACGCAACCATGCATTCAGTTTCTTTCCCATTTGGAAACGCTTATATCCCTACCCAGTTTTGAATGCTCCTTTTTGCTGTTCAGCGTCTTGATACCATTGATCATCTTCCTCGGGTCATGACTCCTTTGCTTTGTTTTCTTGCTCATACTGCCACCATACGTGGGTCTCCCAATCCTTTTCACATTCAGGATAGCTATACCCCAAAAACGGTAAGTCATTCCATGTATCTGGTAGAAGTGTGAGCTCTACTTCATCGCGTATTACCCCAATAAAAAAAATATCATCATTTTCAAAGCGTTGCACGACTGCCCAAAAGTCAAGCTGGTGCTTCTCTATTCTGCTCTTTTCTACTACTTTATGGTATTTGCCATACACACCATACCAACTCGGTTCAGCAGGCAGAAGTTGAAGGAGTCTCCCAATTGGAGGCTGATAAAAACGATAATCGAAATACATGTCTTTCTAATTCCTTCACCGTTTAGGATGTTTCCCTATCAACCAATTACAGTTAGCTGATGATGAGTATATCACGAAATTAGGTATTTTTGAAAATACCTAATTATACAGCTTAGTCAAAAAATACCAATAATAATTAGACTACGAATATGCGTAATGAAAATGATCAGCCGGGTGTTCCGGGTTACATTTCAATTAAGGAAGCTGCAGAAAAACTCGGTCTTTCACCGAGCAGAGTGTATGAATACGTTGAAGATGGACGCCTTTCCTCTGTGCGAGCTGCCCATGTGATTTTGATCCCCCAAGAAGAGGTAGAAAATTTTAAACCAAAACTTGCAGGACGCCCGAGAAGGAGTATTCCACACTGGCGAATCTCTCCTAAAGAGAACAGGTTGCTCTCGACGACAATCTATGTGCAAATACGGGCCAACCGCCAGGATGAATTAATGAAGAGACTAGAGAAGATAAGACAGGAAGATCTGTATCTCTTTCCTGGTACTGTCTCGCGCTCCCTTATCAGGAGTGAGACAAATCCTGGCCAGCTTGAAATTTTATTGATTTGGAGAAGTACCATCATGCCCCACCAAGAAGCACGCGAGAAGGCATTAGAGAACTTTCAACGCGCTCTAAACGATGTACTTGATTGGAGTACTGCTCAATACAACAGCGGGCAGGTATTGATGCATACGTAAGTGATTACCCTAAACAGATCCCAAAAGACTTGACTATTTCGCTCCCTGTAGCTGATTTTCAACAATAATCAAAGCAGCTCTAGGTCTTGTAGATATACTTTGCTCGAATGAAAGATAAAAGTTGAGTAAAAAACAGGGAGAGCTAAATAATCAAAGCCACATTTGCATTGGGTATAGAAAACAGTGTATTCACCCAGCAAGAGGTGAATCCAGTAACTGGAGTGAAAAAGGACGACCAAGCTCTACCAACGGGGAACGAGCTGCTTGGAGGGTTGCGTTTGCAATCTGACAAGGATGGACATTTAGAACTCGAAAGTTTCGATCTGAACGTGGGTAGTAATCTCCAACTGCTGCTTTCCCAGCAGTTGTGCAAGGATAAGAGCGGCCACAAGTTGCTGGAGCATTAGCAAAGAGATAACGAATCATCGTAAGAACAATCCCAGTAGCCAATTGTGCAGTTTGAGGGCAAGCTAGTGGTCTCATGAGTTCATCAAATCCAGCGATATTCCCCATGAAGAACAATGCTGGATCAGCACGTTAATCAGAAAACAACACTTGAATATCACCTCAGTAAAAGTAAAATGTCACAATTGGCTAGCTACCTAATTTTTGCCCAAATTAATGACATATTATTTGAGACGCGGTGAAAAGCGGCCTCTACAATACCAGCGTGGACCTCATTAGAGGAGGTTGGCTCTACTCACTCACGATCCTGCTCACAGGATTGGGCTTTCAAGCCATCTGAATAGCTTGTCGCTAATTTGGGCGAAATTTAGGTAGCTAAAGCTCAATTGCATTGAGCGTAACGTCACACATATTTGGCCTAACACAATCCTATTTCTCAAGTATTTGCAAATAATAACAGCATCGTTTGGCATCCAGATCTACCGCCAAATATGTATCAAAAGGCTACCAAATATGTGTGACTCTGAGTAGAGAACAAGCGAGTATACCAGACCTAATGCGAATGGAAGAAATGTTTGGCCGCTTTGGCCCCGAAAAAGGGCAAATTTTACTGAGAAAACATCAGGAAATTACAAGAAAGTTTGGCCGTCGTGTCCTAACTGACAGAAAAGTTTGGCCGTAATACAGCAAAGTTCGTAAATGTGATAATTCGATGGCCGATGGCCACTCTTGGAGCTTACTATCTGCTTGTTGATCTCAGTTAATGTTTAGTATTGAGCGCAACAAGCGAGCAGTAAACACAAGAATGGCCATCAGCCATCGAATTATCACATTTGTACAGTCCAGTTACAAAGGCAGAGACCAGAATGATGCGATTTAACGCCGACTACCGGTGACCTATACAATTGTGCTGGCGCAACCAACTCCACCCAAATAAGGAACGGGCTATTGCTTTCCGTTCGTCTCTTCGTCAGCCTTATCCGCTCGCTGCTTAGCTTGGGCCTGCATTTGGGCAACGAATTGGCTGTAGGCTCGCGCTTGATCGCCTCTCATTGGTTCCCGCTTCCACTCATCAATCTTTGCCAGTTGCCGTACTTCGTCTCTGTCCAGTCCAAAAAATGTATTGATGCTTTCTACTGGCCCTCCGCCTTTTAGGGATGTTAGGCGAACGGCTTTGATCGTTTGGAGCAGTTGGCTCATTTTCGCTAAGTAGAAAGATGCCTCAATAGGATTAAATGCCTTAGTAACCTCACTGATGGGGATTTCTTTTTCGCCATCAACTTCCCTAACTGGCTCTTTTTGCAAATAGGTAACTGAATCTTCTGATGCCTGAATGACATGCATGGGTCCTGTGGTAGCACTATCAGGCTTTTGCAGCCCAATACGTAATTGATGTGGACCTGTCATGACACGCAATCCATGTTTGTAGGAGTTGTAGGCGCGATCATATTTGAAGAAAAACTCGCCAATACGTTTGACAAGCCAGGCTACGTTGTCAATGTTCTCGTCCCATCGTTTTGTCATCTGAAGGTCTGCCGCCATGACTTCACAATATACTGCGAACTTGATAAAATCCTGAATAGTGGTGATTCCGCCACCCGTAATTTCAGTTATCTTGTCGGCTAGAATAAGTTCAACTACCTGCTTAATTTCCTTCGTTTCGTATATTGTCAGGTAGAGCCAATGCGGCAGAGGTTGAAATGGGGCAATGAGCAAGGCGAAAAAGGTTTCGCATTGATGGAGGGCAGTAAAAAATATCTCTGCTCGTATTGATTCCAAATATCTCTCCGAAAAGCCGCCCCCGCCGTTCTCCATAAGACGCTTCTCTATTTGTTTGATGGCTGGCTCCCCCTCGTCAATGATGTACAGGAAGGTAGCCACTTTGTTGAAAAGGAAATTTTCGTCATACCGCTCGTAGAACCGAAGGTTCATATCGTGGTCACTGCCAAGAATAGCATATGAAAGCGGGTCCTTGTTCGTCTGCTTAGCCATAAATTTCTCGCTTTCTATAGACTCAAAAACTGAGCGCATCACTCAGATCAATGCCCTACCTACATGATCGAAAAAATCGCCTAAACTCTGCCTATTCTACCATAGGTGCCCAAGGCAGCTCAATGGCATCGCGTCGGGATACCACGTCAGATCGATGGGTTGTCGAGACCCGCCTGCATATAAGTGATCCGGATTGATTGGTCTATTAATAGTTTTCGGTGCGCAATGGAATTGGCCTGGAAAGAGGCAGCTATTCGGGTGGCTCACCATCGACTTTCACATCACCTTCCTGGGACACCGCTTCAAATCGGGCTAATACATACATTGACACTGTAGCCCAATTTGTTTGGCCGATTCGGCCAAACATTTCTTCCATTTGCACTAAATTCTCTCAAATCCATATTTGGATAACCCCACCAGGGTCGGGGTAAATCTCTTCCAGATTCATAAGTTGAGGAGAGACGATTTTTTTGTGAGTACCTTCGGGATTGACAATCTTGAATAGGTGAATCTCTGGTAGATGTCAAGGCCAACTTACATTTGAATCCCCCGCAACTCCTGGTCATGAAGGTTTATGGATGAGTTTGAATTAAATGAAGATATATTCAGTGATCCAACCAATTGATACAATTTTGTCACACCTTTGTGAATTAGCCTAAGAGATGCGGGAGACCATTCAATTGGCTCAAGCTCTTTTATTGTGAGAATCAGGCGATATTAAGCATATCTGCTAGACTCTACCAATCATTTTTAATCAAGGGTCACAAATGTATGCCTACCATGCCTCTCTTAACGTTTAGGATGAACTAGCCATTATATTCATCATTGAAAACTCGGAAGAACTGCTCACCCACATCACTTCCAAATTGCTTTAGCTCACCTTTCTCGGTATGCTCTACTCTATTTTCTGACATCCTAGATCCAACCGAAGGAAACCGCTGGATCTCCTAATACACTGGGCAGACCATCCGATTACTTTATTCGATGCGAAAATTCTTCTGCCGATTCGCAACTTTTCTGCCTAAAATCTTGACAGGACACCTTCCAGAGTTGATGTGCTTCCTGCTCGTGAGGTTGAGAGCGTCAAGATATTGTGAGTAGCTCATCCAGAAGTCGAGCTGGTGAACGGGCATCGAGGCTGCTTCAACGCAAGGACCACTCTCCTGTTCCCAAACCAACTCCTCTCATGGAGCAAGCCAAGCATTCCAGAAGGCTGAAGCTTGCACTAAGAGGAGGTCCATTCTTAACAGAATTGTGACCACCGACAGGTACTCTAGCAACGAACCCAAGCATTGCATCATGAGGAATAAAGACTTCCCATCATTGCGAAACCCTTTGGCATAGCTTTGCATATGGTACACAGCTAACTAAAAACTGGATGGATGGCAAGTCTTGCTCATCCAATCCATCGTTCGCTTCTCGATCTATACAGCGTCTATCTGAGATATGCTGGATGCAGGAAGAGGACAATGGCAATTATCTAACCCGTGAGATCGTATCGCATGGATATCAGGACGGTCATATGTTGATACGCGAGATCAATACACACCTTAAATCTATCCAATTGTGGCAATGTAGCCGCGAAAAGTTCCAGCTCGCGACCTGCACCGCCACCGTGCAGCTTTCTACCCAATCCTCACTACGCACAATCCGTTGGTTGCAAACAAAAAAGCACGAGGATTTGCTAAAAGAAGAGTTAACCTAGCTTTCCCGCTTATTGGAAGAATCAAAGGAGGTTCACTCGATCTATCAATTGCTACCAGCGTTCTTAAGATTGTTTGTGAACAACATGCTGAACACCTCAATGCGCGGATTAAGTGAGCACGATCATGTTGAATCAGAGAACTACACAGTTTTGTCTCAGAAATTGAACCGGACTATGACACATTGAAAGCAAGGCACTGTTTCTCTTACAGTCAATGGCCAGTAGAGGAAATGGTGAACGAGCTGAAGGTGCATTAAAGACTCGTATCTGATTTAGCTGGCCTGAACTGACTGCTCCGGAAAATGCTGCATTGCTCCTGATCGTTGTTTGATTGATGGTGTGAGGAAAATGAATTTAGTTGGGCTCTCCAAAAACTTGCTTGAGCTATGATCTCAGCGTTAATGGCATAGCAATCTTTTCATAATGCTACATTTGTTGTTACACCTGTACACACATGTGAACTTCTGAAAGAAAAATAAACTACACACAAGTATTTTCCCTATTAGAATTTTTGTCAAAACATGCAGAACATGCAAATAACGCATTTAAGGCTAGCAACTGGAAAGATTTATCGTTGAAGGCTGAAAAATATTAACATATGTCACTCCATGATTGTACAAATGTAAACTATATATCGTGTTAATATATTATGAAATATATTGTAATAGTTGACAAAGAAGTGAAAGCATTGTAAAATTCGGAGAAGTGAATATCTTCTATGAAAATCAAGAAAGGAATTTGTAATGCTTAGCGAGCAAGAAGAAACATTACTTTATCAGTATCTTGAATCCGAGGAAGCGCAGGCCATAATTGAAAATATACGCACCTCGGAACCCTCTCGCAGAGTAACTGGCCGAGCGGGCAACGTTTGTGTTCGTTACGCAAGCCATAAAATGAGAAGTACTAGACAAGCAGAAAGTCATCGTAACGAATTAGCTGCTATTTACGAGATGGAGCATGACGAAAATGTACTGGAGTACTATGATCAGCCACCCCCAATAAAGATTGAGTATTTTACGAAAAGCGGGAAAAAAGTGGCTCCTTTTTATACTCCGGACTTCTTTATCATCCAAAAAGATCCTAAAGCACAGGATGAACGGAAACTATCTTTTGGCTGGGATGAATGGAAGATGGAGGAGGAATTGATACGGCTTGCTGAGGATAACCCAAACCGTTATGTGAAGGGTGAAGACGGTCGATGGCATTGTCCACCAGGAGAAAAGTATGCCGCTCAATTTGGCTGTTTCTTTCGTTTACGTTCGTCCGCCGAAATTGATTGGGTGTTCCAACGCAATATGCGTTTTTTAGAAGATTATCTCCTGCAAGAGAACCCAATTGTGAGTCAAGAGGCGTCTGAGGAGATCTTATCGATAGTTTCGCTAGAGGCTGGTATTACTTTGGATAAACTTCTCATGAATCTGAAGTATGCCAATAGCGATGATATCTACACGTTGATAGCAACAGAACAAATATTTGTTGATGTGCGCATTGCCCCACTGGCTGAACCAGACCGCGTACACCTCTTCCGGGACGAGATTACGGCTTCAGCGTATGTCTTACTGAATTCTAAACCGCCCCCGAGAGGATATAGCATCGTCCTTCCCATCACAATAGCCATCGGCACGTCAGTCATGTGGGACGATAAGGTGTGGGTGATTGTCAATGATGGGAACAAGAATATCTCTTTACTGGCTACAAGCGGAGAACTCATTGAGTTACCTCGTGATACATTCGAGGGACTGATCAAAGTGGGGAAGATAACAGGTCTCGATGATCCCCAACCTGCTAGCGCGAGTGCAGAGGAAGTCCAAAAGATTCTGACTTCGGATAAGGAAGACCTGGAAAAAGCGCTCGAACGTTATTATAGGATTAAACCTTACCTGTGGGGGTACTCGCCAGAGAACGAAACAACTTCTGATCGTACAATTCGTCATTGGAAAGCGAAATATCGAAAAAGCGAACAGTTCCACGGTAATGGGTTTATTGGTCTCCTCTCACAGCATCTCAGTAAGGGTAATAGGCAGCAAAAGCTTCCACCAGATGTGCTCAAGTTCGTAGACGACTATATCTCGGAAAATTATGAAACGCTCAAGCAGCAGCCGCGCATAGCTGTATATCGAAGCCTAAAGAAGAAGTGCAAAAAAGAAGGGAAATTAGTTCCCAGTTACAAGACCTTTACCCTCAAGGTGAAAATGCGCGATTCGTATCAACAAAAGAGAAAGCGCAAAGGAGATAAGGCAGCTTACCCGGAGAAGCCGATCTATTGGGAGTTGGAGGTGACAACACCTCGGCATGGAGACCGCCCTTTCGAGATTGTGCATATCGATCATACGCAATTAGATATCGAACTCATCGACTCCCACACCGGGCAAAACCTTGGGCGCCCCTGGCTGACGATCATGGTAGATGCCTTTTCTCGCCGCATTCTCGCTGTCTATCTGACCTTTGACCCACCTAGCTACCGATCATGCATGATGATTCTGCGAGAGTGTGTCCGCAGACACGGACGACTTCCTCAGAGCATAGTTGCAGATGGCGGAAAAGAGTTCAACAGCGTTTACTTCGAGTCTTTTCTAGCTCTTAAGGGCTGTTCTCTTTACAAAAGGCCCTGGTCCGAACCTCATTATGGATCGGTATGCGAGCGTCTTTTTGATACTGGGAACACAACTTTCGTACATAATTTGATAGGCAATACGCAAATTATGAAAAACGTTCGCCAGGTCTCAAAATCTGTCAACCCGAAGGAGTTAGCTTGCTGGACGTTGGGCAGCCTCTATCAGGCTTTAATCCTATGGGCATACGAGGTCTACGATAACTCAGAACACTTCACCCTGGGCCAGACCCCAAAGAGGGCCTTCAATCTTGGGCTTATTCAAGGAGGGATACGGCCTTTTAAACACATTCCGTATGATCGGAATTTTCTACGTGACACACTTCCATCAACGCAGAAAGAAACGGCGAAAGTTCAAGACATGGGAGTGAAGATTAAATACATTTACTACTACTGCGATGCGTTCAGATCCCCTGGAGTAAAAGGTACTGAGGTCCCTGTACGATATGATCCTTTTGATATGGGACAGGCAAATGCATTTGTGAAAGGGGCATGGACGCCATGCATTTCCCAGTACCATGCCATTTTTGCCGGGAGATCTGAGCGCGAGATCGAGCTTGCTTCGAAGATTCTACGAAGACGTCACCAAAATAGCGCGAAGCGCTATACCATTACTTCGTCGTTGATTGCGGGATTCCTGGGTTCGTTGGAAGCCGAAGAAGCCTTATTATTGCAGCGATTGCACGACATGGAGTTAAAAGGCATTCTTGCGGATATTAATGGGCAAGAAACTAACACCTCAGAGAGCCTGAATACACTAAAAACCGATGAGCCTGGGGAAGATACCGAAGATGAGGAATATGAGGAGGAGGATAGCGAGGGTGAGGAAGCGCCGGATTCTCATGCCGGCAAAGTTGTAAAAGAGAACGGTCGTACCTATACGATTTATGAGGACTTTTAGTAAATGACAGAACACAATAAACCTCCGGAAGATGCTGGCTTCCCATCCGAAATCCTTTCGCAACCGAAGGCCGCAAAGCTTGCATATTTTGAGAACAAGCTGATCGCTCACCCTCTTCTAAAAGATGCGTACGATAAACTGCTCCATACTATTTACCATCCTGCAGGCTCATCGATCATTTGGCTAGTTGGACCTACCGGAGTGGGGAAAACAACGCTCCTAAGAAAAATCGTGCAACAAATGATAGAGAACGCCAGGCAAGATATGGAGGACGATCCAGGTTTTTTACCCCTGGTGAACGTTGGATTGCAAGACGTATCAGCTGAAAGAGGCATCTTTGATTGGAAAGATTTCTTGAAATGCCTGCTTCAGGCCCAAAATGAGCCGTTGATTGAGCACAAGATTAATTATGACCCCTCGTTGGGACCTTTACAGAAGTCATTGAGGCGGACGAGTTCACTGGCAGACCTGCGGGGAGCAGTAAAAGAGTGTTTTCGTAACCGTCGGCCAAGGGCCATTTTCTTAGATGAAGCTCAGCATTTCAAAAAAGTTGGTAGTGGATACAGTTATCTGAATCAGATGGATAATATAAAGTCTTTAGCAGAAATGACCAACGCCGTTTACATCCTGGTGGGAACCTATGAGTTACTTGATCTCACACGGCTAAGCGGCCAATTATGTCGACGAAGCACTCGCATTCATCTTCCACGATACCGATGTGAGAAACCTGTAGATCTAGAGGCGTTTACAAATATGTTAATGGTGTTCCAGCGTTCCCTGCCACTTTCCAAAGCTCCAAACCTTGTCGATCATTATTGCGACTAATCAGAAGGATTGTCCTCTGAAAAGCACAAAGATTGACCACTCACAATGCTTTTCCACGCTTACCTGATACCTTTGACTCCGATTGTGGAAGCATGAAGATTGGCCGAAAGTCCA
>Ga0137372_10003633_pt1 | contig 15017 bp, 14 predicted proteins | sample SagtaG_6_FD_104911 | JGI IMG/M metagenome (GOLD analysis project Ga0137372, IMG submission 104911) | Vadose zone soil microbial communities from Sagehorn Ranch, Mendocino, California, USA - Sage1_R_60_16 metaG | ecosystem: Environmental > Terrestrial > Soil > Vadose zone | place: USA...
CACGCGATGTTGTTGATCAGGACGTCACCGCCGCCGAACAGCACGGTCGGCCGAACGATTCCGTACCGCAACGGCGATTCCATCACCAACTGCTCGGCACGCGCCTTCCCGGTGAAGTACGGAAGCGACGACGCCTCGGGGTTGGTGATGCTGAGATGCACGATCCTGCGGGCACCGGCTTCAACCGCTGAATCGACGAGCCGGCGGGTGTTCCGAACAGCCCGGTCAAACGTGACGTCTCCACGCGCAAACCGAATCCAATACGTGTTGTAGAGGACATCCACGCCGCGCAGGCTCGCAACGAGCGCAGGCCGGTCGTCGAACGCGAGCCGAGCCACTTCCGCCCGCTCACCGAACGGGTTCGGCCGATCGGGGTGGTCGGTCAAGGTGCGCACGACGCTCGCCGACTGCAGCAACCGCCGGGTGATGAACCTGCCCGTATATCCGAACGCTCCCGTCACCGGGGCGCTGCCCTTTACGACTTCAGGTAACTGAATTCGCCAAAACGTTGCGCGCGCATCGTTTTGGCAGACGACTGCCTCCGCCCATAGGCGCGAGGGCCAGCGCGCTCGCGGGTGCCTTCGGTCTCACATGGCAGGGGGCACGATCCACCTTGGGCAATGTGATGTTCAAGGCGCAAGAACCGCTCTGGGGTGCGCAACTGGACCTTGCTGTCGCTCGAGCTCTGACCCAGCTTCCCGACGCGCAAGCCAAACTCGACATCCCCGTGGCCGGTTGGATGGCTACAGCCGGCGTTCGCTCCGTTACACCGCCCTCTGTGGAACTTGAGTGAGCGGCGCTGTAGGCGCATCGTTTCGACAGACGAACTGAGCGACCCTCGCGCCTGAGGGTGCGGACCCTCGAGGAATATCGGCTGCGCTGGCATGCGCGCCGTCGGCAGGCTCGTGTTGGCTGCCCGGTGAATCGGTCGCTGAGACTGAAGGTCGATTACCGATCGCTGCGTTCGCCGCCGTCGAACCCTTAGCCTGAGTCGCGCATCTCCTCAAGCAACGCCTCGATCTCCGTGTCGAGGCGCGTTCGGTATTCCACGGCGTGCGCACTCTCCACTCGCATGTGTCGATCCAACCCAAGCAGCTTGGCTCGACGACCCATGATTGCGAGTTCGCGATCCACGGCCGAGAGGAGCGGACCCTGATCCGCCGCCCCGGCGAGCGCCTTAGGTAACACGCTGCGCTCGAGCTGGTCGAGCTTGGCGAGCTCCTCGGCGACGTGAGCGTCGAAATCGTGGTTGGCTCGGCGCTTCCATTCCTCGCGGATCACGGCGGCGTCGTTGCCGACCGTCCCGTGGCTGACGCCAAGCTGATCAGCGATCTCCCGGTAGGTCCGATACGCCGCGAGCAGCGCTGCCACCTTCGCTCGGCGCTCCTCGGTTGAAGGCGTTCTCCAGCACGGCGAGTGTTCTTGTCCATACTCAGGGGTCCAGGCTTGCCCGGGTGACGAACGCCGGCGTATCGGACTCCGTCCAATCACGACCTGCCCTCCGAGAACACACAAGGCGTTGGCGGCCGCGCCCTCCCTGCCCTTAGGGCGCGGCGACGACGCGGGATTGTGTGCCGGCGCCCGGCGCATGGCACGCGTAGTCGGGTACGCGTTTTCCGGGTGGACCCTTAGGATTGCCCGGTGGCCGCTCGCTTGCCGCTCGTGGGTCGGGACGAAGAGCTTGACTTCGTGCTCGTGGCGATCCGGAGCCCCGACGCCGGAGGGGTGGTGATCGCAGGCGATCCCGGGGTCGGCAAGACCCGTCTCGCCCGGGAGGCGGCGGTTGCCCTCGGATGCGGCTTCCACCTGGAGTGGACAGCGGCGACCGCGGCCTCGGCGTCGATTCCGTTCGGGGCGCTCGCGCATCTTCTCCCCGACCTCGACGGCGGTTCAGCCGGGGACCGGTTGCGGCTCCTGCGAGCCGCGATGGCGGCCCTCGTGGAGCGGGCAACCGGCGCGGGGCTGGTGCTGGCCGTCGACGACGCGCAGTGGCTCGATGCCGGCACCGCCGCCCTCGTGCACCAGCTGGTCGTCACCGGCGTCGGGCGGGTCCTGCTGACGACCCGAACCGGCGACGAGGTGCCGGACCCGGTCGTGGCGCTATGGAAGGACGGGCTCGTCGAGCGGCTCGCGCTGCAGCCTCTGAGCGTTCGCGACGTGCAGATCCTCGTCGGCTCAGCACTCGATCACCCCGTCGGCCGTTCGACCTTGGGGCGATTCTGGGAGCTGAGCCGAGGCAATCCCCTGTTCGTACGGGAGCTGCTCCTGAGCGCGCTCGAGACGGATGCCTTCACGGTCAGCGACGGCGTGTGGAGCTGGACCGGCAGCTTCGATCCCTCCACCCGCCTCTCGATGATCCTCCAAAACCGGCTCCGGCGAGTGCGCTCCCGCGGCCGTGCCGTCCTCGACCACTTGGCGGTGGGTGAGCCTCTGGAGCTAGCCGTGTTGACGGACCTCTGCGACGCCGAGGGTGTGGCGGAAGTCGAGCGCGCCAGCTTGGCCGTCATCGACGAAGGCACGGGGCACCCGGTCCGCCTCGCGCACCCGCTCTACGCCGAGGCGCTCCGCACCGCCATGCCCACCCCCGAGCGTCACCGCGTCATGGACCGTCTGGCCGACGCCATGGAGAGCGCCGCGCGAACGTCGCGTGCCGACCTGCTGCGGGTGGCGGCCTGGCGCCTCGAGAGCGGCGGCCACGCCGACGCCGCGTTCTTCACCGCGGCAGCCGAGATCGCCAACACGATGTACGACCATGTGCTCGCCGAGCACTTGGCACGGCGGGCATTAACCGAGGGCGGCGGGTTCGGCGCGTCGCTCGTGTTGGGCGACGCCCTGAACCGCCAGGGCCGGAGCGCCGAAGGGCTCGACGTCCTCGAACCGCTGGCGGAACGCGCCGGCTCCGACAAGGAGCACGTCGACCTCGCGATCGCCCGGCACTTCGGGCTCACGACCGAGTACGGGTTCCGACCCGAGTTCGACTCGGCACTCCTCGACGCCGAGCAGCACCTGCACGACCCAGAGTTACGAGCGTTCTTGCGCTCGCAGCGGGCCACCCTGCTCTGCCTCGCGGGCCGGCTCGACGACGGCATCGCGCTGGCGTCCGCGCGAGGAGATGGACCGCCCGACGAGGCCAGCCAGCTGCGAGCGGTACCGGCGTTGGGTGGGGCGTGGCTGTGTAGCGGGAAGCCAGACTCCGCATGCGCGTTGGCGGAACGCATGCTCGAGCCCGCGTTGCGCAACCAGGAACAGCTCCCCCAGGCACCCTCGTGGGTGCTGTCCACCCAACTGCCCGCGCTCGTAGCGAGCGGCCGGCTCGACGAGGCCGACGAAGCGATCACGTTCGTCGACACGGCAACCGCGCCCGGTCGCGCGAACACCGCTACCGACAGCTTCCTCGCGCTCGCACGAGGAATGGTGGCGCTCCACCGCGGCCTCGCCCGAACCGCGACTCGGTGGCTGCGGGAGAGCGTGGTTGGCATGCGGGAGATCGCCCGCTGGCGCCTCCCGTTCCCGCTCGTTCAGCTGGTCGAGGCGTGCGCCCTTGCCGGTGACGGCGATGGCGCCACAACCGCCAGCGCCGAGGCCGACGACCTGGTTGCTCACGCTGCCGTCTTCGAAGGCATGGCCCGCCGAGCGCGTGGCTGGGCCGCCCTGGCCCGGGGCGAGCGGTCGAGGGCCGTCGAGCTCCTCCTCGATGCCGCGGCCTGGTCCGGCACGCACGGCCAGCACACCGCCGAGCTGTTCGCGCTGCACGACGCCGTGCGCCTCGGCGGCGACCGGCGCGCGGCGGCCCAGCTGGTCTCGCTCGCCCCCGACGTGGAGGGCCGGTGGGCACCTCGCTTCGCCGCACACGCGGCCGCCGTCGCCGACGACGACGACGGGCCTGCCCTCGAAGCCGTGTCTGCGGACTTCGAGGAGCTCGGGGCGCTGTTGCTGGCCGCCGAGGCGGCCGCTCGAGCGAGCGCCGCGTTCGAGCGAGCCGGGCTCATGAGCCGCAACGAACGCAACTCGGCCCGCGCCCGGGTGCTCGCCGCCGCTTGCGAGGGGGCGCGCACGCCAGTGCTCGACGAGCTCAAGCAACCGCTCCCGCTCACCCCCCGTGAGCGCGAGGTCGCTTGCTTGGCGGCCCATGGCTTGACGTCGAGCGCCATTGCCGAGCGCCTCTTCGTCTCGACACGCACCGTCGAGGGCCACCTCCACCGCGCGTACACGAAGTTAGGCGTCAGCAACCGACGCAGCCTCACACGCCTGTTCGACGTCACCGACCACACCTAGTTGGGTTTACGCCCTCGCGCCTGGGGGTGCGCCAATTCGCCAAGACGGTCCGCGCATCATTTCGGCAGGCGAATGGCGCCGCCCTTAGAAGCACCGCACGTCGACATCGCCAGCAAGCGCGTCGCGGACGGACCGTCCGATCGTGCCCGCCCTCGCCAGCGCGCACGGCACCGCTGGTCGTATCGGACGAAACGATGCGCGAGAGGGAGCCTCGTCGAACACTGCAATCAGCGATTGGAACCCCGCGGCGTTGTCGCCACTGAAAGGCGAATCGCCGAACCCACGAATTAGGGGCCCCGCGCTGATCTCATCGGCTCCGTCCTCGAGCCGACGCCGCTCCGCGTGCATGGTTTCCGCAAACGGAAAGAATACGGTGCGAGATCGGGCCGGCCCGGTACACCTCATGCCACCACCATCACAGAACCACCGGGCGCGGCCAATCACGCCGCTATCTACGTGCTCGACTGATACCGCCGCCGAACGGCGTGAGCGTTGTTACCCGCCGAAGCAGGCGTCCACTATTAGCCCGGACAAGATGCCGTTGGCGGTGTCCGAGAAGTGGAGCACCGCTTGGCCACCCGGACCCGTACCGGGATTCGTCGTGACGGCCGCGCAGCCGTTTGCGACGTTGTCGTTCGGTTGCACAGGGAACGTTGTTCCAGGCGCGCCGGCATCGGCTAGAGCCGGGCCGGCCCCAAGAGCCAACGCGCCAGCCACGACGGCTGTCCCTACGCCGAGACGGATTCCGAGTCTCATGCCATGCCCCTTCCGTCGTCGTCCACCCACGAGAGCGAGTGTGGCGCCGGTCGAGGGTCGTGTCACCGGGCAAAGCTGCCGGGCCTCCGTACGGCTTCGGGTTCGGACGGTCCCCGACGCAACGAAATACGAGGCCCGGAAACCCTTATACCGTAAGGGATTCAGGGAGGGACATAATCGACAAGCCGGGCATGCCCCGCTCAGAGGCCCGAAGAGCGCCTCTGACGGCTGTTCGCGAGAACCCCCCGCCATAATCGGGGGGCAGGGTTCCCGAAAACAGCGGGGGGGGTAGGAACTCTATTCAGCGCCATAAGCGCCTGACGATGTTCCTACCCATCAGCTTGTTTGGCTATGCGCTTCCCGACCCGGCTGTTCTTCACGGCCTGGTAGTCGCAGAGAAGTGCGCAGCGGTACCTAAAGGTGTTGGGGGGTAGGCAGGCCGCCCACCCCCCAACGAGTTGGAGCCCTACTGGCTCAGCAAGGGAACAGAGTAGGCAAGAACGATCGGCACACGTCCCCCGGCGTGGCCACCACGTTGTTTGTCGTATCAGTCAGCACGATGTTGCTGTACGTGACCTTTGCCAGTTCCAGGCGCTGGCCGTTGGGACAAGAGAACCCCGACGGCAAGTCGAGCGGGCCCGCCGTGAGGCTGGCTCGCACGCGGCCGTTCTTGGCTTGGAACGAGCCCCCGGCGGATACCTGCCCTGCACTGGTCTCCTTGTTGGAGGCCTTCGGGTGGTTGTTGCCGCCGTTGATACAGGCCCAGACGGCAGTCGCGTCAGCCGTCAGGGTGTAGTCGATGTTCTCGTTTCCGAGTCCTGCCTCATCCCAGCTGACGACGAGGGCGCCGCTGTTGTCGACACTCGAGGTGGCCGACATGAAGTGCGCACCCGAGGTCGAAGCGAGCGCCGACGGAACCGCAAGTGCTCCTACCGCCATGCATAGGAGTACTGCGAAGAAAAGCTTGCGCATGTTTTACCTCCATAAACGTATAAGCGCGGTTCGTCTCGCAACCAAGACGGTGGACCGCGTGCACGCAACAACCGGCGTCGTCCAGGGCCAGGCCGACGGTCCGACAATGGACGGCGACCATGGAGACGCAACGAAGCGCGACTCAAACCCGCAGAAGAAGCGGTCAGTCTGCCCTTGCTCACTCGACCCCTACCCGAGGACCGCAACGGTTGCCTCGTCGACGAGCGCCCCTGCCCTCCGGGCCGCCCGCCGGCCCAATAACCACATCACCGTTACCAACTAGCCCCAGCGCGTCCAGGCGGGTAAACGCCCGATGCTGGACATAGGCGAGGAAAGGGCCCGCGGGGCGTCGGGTGCGCGCCCCCCCGATCTATTGGCGATCAGTCCTCGGCGGCGAGTTCCCGAACGCGTGCCACGAACGCTCGCCACGCTTTCGACTCGGCCGCGTCGAGGCGTCGGAGGTTATCGGCGAGCCTTCTTTGGAACGCTAAGATTCATGCCCTCGCGCCTGCGGATGGGCCAATTCGCCAAAACGTTGCGCGCGCATCGTTTTGGCAGACGACTGCCTCCGCCCATAGGCGCGAGGGCCACGAGGTGGTGCCCGACGCGTCGACCGCGTCTCGGATGCGGGTTTTGACCGCGGCGAGCTCACGATCGAGGCGGCGCACATCGGCGGGGTGCGCCGCCGGCGACGAGCTCCCGCATCACCGCATGCAGCCTGCACGTGGCCTGTGTGCGTAACCCGATCAGGTCGTCGTAACGGCCGGCCAGCAACCGAAACACGGTCGAGTGATCGTCGCTGCGCACCGCCCGGAGCCCACAATGACGCAGCCCTGCGATCGCGGTCGACAACGCATCGTTGCCGTCGTTCTTCGCCGCCTTCTGCGAACCCATCAGCCGCACCCTCGCCGCGAGCGTGGGTGGCACGTCCACGACGTGCTCACCCGCGGCGACCAGCTCCTGGGACAACAGCTTGCCCAGCCCACCAGCAGACTCGATCGCCCAAGTACGTTCCGCTCCCAGCGGCGCCGCCCACGCCAACAACCGCTGCGTCTGCGCCCGATCTGCTCTCACCTCGAGACGCGCGATGGCTTGTTCGTCGCCATCGATCGCGACTGCCATATGTGTCGTCTTATGCGGGTCAATCCCGATCATCGCCGTCATGGAAGTCCTCCTCGTCAACGAGTGAACGCCACGACGGGCACTCCTGATGAAGGTGCTGCTCGCCTCTTTCGAGCCACGCCGTGACCGGACCCGGCCGGCTGACGCTTCGTTCGAAAGCCAACCCGACGAGCGAGCAGCAGGCAGTTCGAGAGCCAGCCGACCGAAACCCGAGGACGCTACGAGCACAAGCTCAACGCCCGCACACAGCATCCATCAGGCATCTCTGAAGGAGCGGGGGCCGTGTCAATAACGCCCAGCGGGGCCGGGGGCGCATATCGCCGGATCTGGCGCGATCACGAGCTTTGTCTGGCGTGTTGTTATGTGCCACCTCGGAGCACGATCGGCCAGCAGGTGACGAACCTGCGGGCGGTGGCGCGGTGCGAGGCGCGGTGCGTCGGCGTCGCATGCGCCGTCGGCGTTGAACTGATTACTGACGCGGGGGCGACGGCATCTACCTGAGTGACGGCACGACGGGCGGTGTGCCGCCCGGCGCGTTGGCGTAGACGCGACGCCTGTCGTCATCCCTGCGGTCTGGCTTCGACGCTGGCCGCGGATACCGAGCCGTCGGAGCTGCTGGCGGCGAAGTCTGGGCGAACGAGCACTTGGAGGCCTTGGGCGAGGTCACTTTGTTGACCCGGGGCGGTTTTGGTGATCTGCGTCTTGTCGGTCAGCGTGACCTTGACTGTTCCGGCGCGCGTGGACAGGGTCAGGGTGTTGCCGTCGATCGATTGAATCGTGCCTTGGAGGCCTCCACCGGCGCCGCGACCGTTGCCGCCACCGCCGGCCGTGCCACCTCCGCCACCACCGACGCGACCTTGCCCGTTGCGGTTGCCGAGCGCGCCGAAGCCACCGCTGCTCCGGAGTGCGGTCGCGACGTCTCCCCGGGCGAGCTTCCCTTGCGCTGTGAGACGGATGGCGTCAGCAAGCGACGAGGGGCCGCTGCTTGCGGTGCCGCGCCCGAGCGCGAACCCGCCGCCGAGGCCGATCAGGAGCGCGGCGGCTGAGATGCCGATCAGGAGGCCGCGGCCCTTCTTCGGCTCCGGACGGTCGTAGATGGGGACCGCTCGCGGTTCGGAAGACTGAGGGGCTGATCCGGCCTCCGGTGCGGTGGGCTCATTGTTGGTTTCGTCGGGCATGGTGCTCCTTCGGTGTGGGTCACGCGGCGGCGAGACGGCCGTCTCGGAGAACGAACTGCCGGTCGGCTCGCTCGGCGAGCTCGGCCTCGTGCGTGATGAACACGATCGTTCGGCCCGCGGCGTGAAGTTGCTCGAACAAGCCGATGATCTCCTCGCCTGTGGCTGCGTCGAGGTTCCCGGTTGGCTCGTCGGCCAGAATCAGGGCGGGCTCGTTGATCAGAGCCCGCGCGACCGCGACGCGCTGGATCTCGCCGCCGGAGAGCTCGGAGGCGTCGTGGTATATGCGCTGGCCGAGACCGACCGCTTTCAGCGCAGCCCGCGCCCTGGCAGCCCGTTCGGCGCGTCGAACGCGCGCGTACAGCAGGGGGGTGCTGACGTTGTCGAGCGCACTGGTGCGTGGCAGCAGGTTGAACGACTGGAATACGAAGCCGATCTTTTCGTTGCGCAGCTTAGCTTGCTCACCTTCTGGCACATCCGAGACGTCCTCGCCGTCGAGCTCGTAGATACCGGCGTCAGGCTGATCGAGGAGACCCACGAGGTTCAGCAGCGTCGACTTGCCCGAACCAGAGGGCCCCATGATCGCAACCCACTCACCGAGCTCGACTTCGAGATCCACATCCTGGAGGACGGGCACGGTGACGGCACCGCGTCGGTAGGTACGCGCGAGCCCCCAGAGCTTGACGATCTGCTGAGCCACACGGCGGACAGTACGGACCGTCGGATAAGGACGACGTAAGGCCGGCCGCGTTCCTTATCTCGTCCTTACATGTCGCTCCGTAGAGTCGGACCAACGACCCGAAATCGCGAGGTGACAGCGATGGCCAGACTCCGCCTCCATCGCAGGCAACTCGTCGTCGTGGGGAGCGCGCTGCTCGCCGTCGTTGTTGCGGTCGTCGTGTACCTCCTGGCTCGGGATGATTCGGCCAGTGGGGACAAGCTGCAGACCGCGACCGCGCAACGCGGCGACCTCACCGAGACGGTCGACGCGTCCTTCACGTTCCAGTTCGCGTCGACGTCGACCTTGTCAGCGCCCACCTCGGCCGCGACCTCGTCGTCGAGCTCGAGGACCACCTCGCAAGGGAGCGGTGGTGCCGGCGGCGTGGTTACCGCGGTCCCGCTCGTCGCCGGTCAGCAGCTCAACGGCATCGTCCAGCTGTTTGCACTCAACAACACCCTCGTGTACGGGATCCCGAGCTCGGCTCCCTTCTACCGGGACCTCGTGAGCGGCGACCAAGGCGACGACATCCACGCGCTACAGCAGGCGCTGACCGCGGCCGGCTACGACACCCAGCAGGACACGGACGGGACGTTCGGGTCGCGCACCCTGAACGCGCTCGAGCGCTTCCAGGTGGACAACGGCCTCCCGGAGACCGGGAGTCTGTCGCTCAGCCAGTTCGTGTCGTACCCGCCGGGCTCCACGGTGATCGATGTGAAGGCCGCCGTCGGCCAGACGCTCCAGAGTGGCGCAACAGTCGCGGACCTCGGTGTGGGACCGATGGTGGCGAACGCGCTCGTGAGCCAGACCGATTTTCCCAACGTCAAGCTCGGCCAACTGGCGACACTCGCCATCGACTCGGCGCCGGGAACCGACGTGGCGGGAGCCGTGCTCGGCCTCGGCACCCAAACCGCGACCCAAACGCAAACCGCGGGGTCGTCCTCCCCGGTGCAGCTCAGCGTGACCGTGGCCCCGACGGCGCCACTCCCGCCCGACACGCGCGCCGGCATGACCGGCCAGGCTCACATCGACATCGTCAACCGCCAGAACGTCGTGATCGTGCCCACGTCCGCCGTTCGGGGCACCGGCAACAGCCCGACCGTGCAGGTCGTGAGCAACGGCAAGCAACAGACACGTCCGGTCGTCACTGGGCTCACCACCGGCTCGCAGACCGAAATCGTCACCGGCCTCCAGCCCGGTGAGGTCGTGGTCACCGGGACGATCGCGCCCGCCCAGACGGCGACCACCACGACGAGCGGGCTCGGCGGCGAGCGCGGCGGCACGGGCGGCTTCGGCGGCGGAGGCGGCCGGGGCGGCGGCGGAACTGGCAGCCAAGGCGGTGGCGGCGGCGGGCTCGGCCGATGATCCTCGAGTCGGTCCGCCTGGCGCTCGGGCGCCTGCAAGCCAACGCAGCGAGATCGGCGCTCACGATCATCGGAGTCGTCATCGGCGTCGGCGCGATCGTGACGCTGGTCGCCGTCGGGAACGGCTCGGCAGCCGACGTAAACGACCAGTTCGCGGCGCTTGGCGCCAACACGCTCACGGTGTCGGGCGGCCGCGGGTTCTCGCGTGGACTGCGAGGCGCCGCCGGGAGCGGGACACCGATCACCATGACCGACGCACAAGCGCTGGCGCACGCTTCGACGATTCGAAGCGTCGCGCCGGTCGTGCAGGGTCAATACACCATCAGCGCGAACGGCACGAGCCAGACCAGCGCCGTCCAGGGCACGACGCCCGAAGTCCAGTCCATCGACAGCCTCGACCTGCGGTCGGGAACCTTCTTCAGCGCCTTCGCCAACGCTCGGCGTCTCCCCGTCGCCGTCATCGGCGCCACCCTCGCCGACGACCTGGCTGTCGACCCCACGAACGGTGCCGGCACCGTGGTGGACGTGAACGGCTCGCGCTTCGTGCTCGTGGGCGTGCTCCAGCCGAAGGGCGGTGTGGGCTTCCTGAACCCGGACGACGACCTCATCGTGCCGCTGGGATCCATGGAGGGGCGCCTCGTCAGCAGCGAGCCCAACCTCAACCAGATCAGAGTGGCGGCGGCGCCGGGCAAGGAGAAGCAATTCGGCCAGCAGGTCACCGACACCATCCGCGGCACCCACAAGCTGGGCACCAATGACGCGAACGATTTCCTCGTCATCGATCCCACCAGCCTGGTGCAGGCACGCAAGGAGTCGTCGGCGACGTTCACACGCCTGCTCACCGCGGTCGCCGGCATCAGCCTGGTGGTCGGCGGCATCGGGATCGCCAACGTGATGCTCGTCGCGGTCCGCGAGCGCACCCGGGAGATCGGGATCCGCCGGGCCGTGGGCGCCCGACGGCGCGACGTATTGCTCCAGTTCCTGACCGAAGCCGCCATGCTGAGCCTGGTGGGCGGGCTCATCGGCGTCGCCGGCGGCACCGTGGTCGCGTACCTGGTCCCGCACTTCTCGTCGCAGCGGACCGTCATGTCGTGGCCCGCCGCGATTCTGGCCTTCGGAGCCTCGGGCCTGGTGGGTATCCTCGCCGGGCTCGGCCCAGCGAACCAAGCCGCCGGGCTCGAACCCGCGGCCGCGCTCCGATACGAGTGAACGGATGCGAAGCTGAGCGCATGCGCGTGCTCATCGTCGAGGACGAGGAGCGCCTGGCCAACGCAATCGCCCGCGGACTTCGCCGAGAGGGAATGGCCGTCGACCTCGCCTACGACGGCGGCGGGGCCCTCGACCGCATCAACACGGTCGACTACGACGTCGTGGTGCTCGACCGCGACCTGCCGGTCGTCCACGGAGACGATGTCTGCCGAGCGCTGCGAGACGAGGCTTCCAGCGCGCGCGTCTTGATGCTCACCGCGTCCGGAGCAGTTGACGAGCTGGTCGACGGTCTGAACCTCGGAGCCGACGACTACCTCGGCAAGCCCTTCGCGTTCGAGGAGCTCGTCGCCCGCCTTCGTGCACTCGGCCGTCGTATGCCCGTCCCAGTGACGACCGTGCTACGCCGCGGTGACATCGCAGTGGACCTCAGCCGCCGGCTGGCCACCCGCGACGGTCAGAACCTCGATCTCAGCCCGAAGGAGCTGCTCGTGCTCGAAGTGCTTTTACGCGCCGACGGTGCGGTCATCAGCGCCGAGGATCTGCTCACCCGGGCTTGGGACGAGCACGCCGACCCGTTCACGAACGCCCCTCGAGTAACGATGATGACCCTGCGGCGAAAACTCGGCGACCCGCCGGTGATCGAGACCGTCGTCGGTGCCGGCTACCGCATCCGATGAGACGCCCGCCCAACGGCACTGAAGCGGCGAGCGACGCGTCGCCGCGTCCTCGCAGCAAGCACGGTCTGACGGTTCGCCTTCGATTGACCCTCACGTATGGCTTGCTGTTCCTCGCCGCCGGAACCGTGCTCCTCGCCTTCAACTACTTCCTCGTGCGCCACAGCTTGACTGACAGGCCCAACGAAGTACGCGCCGCAGTCGCGAGACGGCTCGGCTTGTCACCTGACCAGGTTCGAGCCGACCGCCAAGTCGCTCCCCCGTCGATGCCGGACAGCTCTCGAGCGCTGTTGTTCCGCGACGCGCAGCGGGAATTCGTGAACGAGAGCCTTCATCAGCTGCTGGAGAAGTCCGGCATCGCGCTCGGCGCCATGGCACTGGGCTCCGTCGCGCTGGGCTGGTACATGGCGGGGCGGGTCCTTCGACCCGTCAAGAACATGACCGCCACCGCCAAACGGCTCTCGGACCAAAACCTGCACGAACGCGTCGCGCTCCCCGGACCCCACGACGAGCTGACCGAGCTCGGCGACACCTTCGACGAAATGCTGGAACGCCTCGACACCGCGTTCGACACGCAACGACGATTCGTCGCCGACGCGTCCCATGAGCTCCGCACCCCCCTGTCCGTCATCAGAACGGAGGTCGACGTCACCCTCGCCGACCCCGACGCAACGAACGAGGACTTGCGGAACATGGCCCAGGTCGTTCGCGAGTCGACGATCCGCACCGAGCGGCTGATCGACAGCCTGCTCACCCTCGCCCGCACCGACAGCGCCGTCGTACGCCTCGACCGCGTCGACCTTGCCGCAATCGCCCGCTCCGCGCTCGAGCGCACCGCATCCCAGGCCGAGGACAACGAGCTCGGTTTAGACCTGAGCCTCCAACCGGCCTGGGTGCGAGGCGACCGTACGCTGCTGGAGCAACTGGCCCGCAACCTGGTCGACAACGCAATCCGCTACAACATTCCATCCGGGTTCATCGCAATGGCCGCCGGCACGAACAATCACACGACCACGCTTCACATCACCAACAGCGGCCCGATCATTCGCAAGCACGACGTCGACCGACTCACCCAACGGTTCCACCGTGGCACACGCACAAGCCACGACTTCCCGAACGGCTCCGGCCTCGGACTCTCCATCGTCGACGCAGTCAGCAAAGTCCACGACGCGCACTTGACGCTCAACGCCCGCTCACAAGGCGGGCTCGATGTCCTCATCGAGTTCCCAGCGGCACCGAACGGCGACCAGCCGACCCACGGCGTCGCGGCCAACCGCGAGGGCTGAACACCAGGTCCTCGGAGCCGCTTATCTGGAGCCGAGCCGACAGGCGCCGGCCCCTCGGCGGAGCCCTTAATCGAGCACCGCACTCACTCAGCCCGGCTGTCGCGACGCAACGTCAGGGGGAGGGCCTCGCCCCATTCGACACCGGTCGAGAGGATCGCCGCGTCCCCTGGTTGGACATCCGCGTGCGGCGCAGTGGGATACGTGGTCTCGGTACTGCGGATCAATTGATCACCGAACATCAGGTCCTGGCACCAGATCGTCGTGTCCACTCGGCCCGGTTGGCTCACCGGAAGGGTCACCGAGGGCGGATATGTCGAGGCGGTCCTCGGGTTCGTGTAGTCGATCTGGGTGAAAAGCTCTCTTGCGGTGAGCAGCCTAAGGGAGCGCCGATCCGGATATCCGAAGCGAGCGGTGAGACTTCCCTGCGAAAGCCATGGCACGTCGCGGCCGAGTCGACTCCACCATTCCCGGTCGACGAGCCGCCGCGCCACCGAGAACGTCACCCCGGTCTGGCCCTCAACCCGGCGGATGTTGTCCTCCCAGTCTCCTTGGCGCGTGTAGCCAGTCGTGTCCGAGGTGGTCGAGTCGTAGGCGGCGACCGTGTAGCGCACGGTGTCCGGGATGATCGCTGTGTCGGCGTGACCGAAGCGCTGGACAAGCGCGGACATGAGCTGCTGCTGGGGAAGGTCGCGCTTCGGATCGTTGTTGTAGATCATCCCAACGATCACGTCGAAGGTCCCGACGGAATCGTCGAGGTCGGCCAGATCACACTCGACGAACCGAACTCGGTCCGCGACGCCGTTCTCTTGCGCCAGTGCCCGCGCCACACCGAGCCGACCGAAATCGACGCCGACGACGTGTCGGGCGCCGAGCTTTGCCGCCATGATGGCCAGAATCCCAAGCGACCCACATCCCGCGTCCAGCACCGACGAGGACGGTTGCACGACCGACGACAGCGCCAGCCGGAGCGCCCCGACGCGCTCAGGAGCGTGGGCCAGTAACGACATGTGGATGAGCGGGACGTTGCCCTCGCCGTGCTGTCGCTCGTACGCCACAACAACTCCCTCAGGGTCGTACGCGAGTGATAAGCCAAGGTCGAGTATCCCTCGTCCGCTGGAATCATCGACCGCGACGGCTGCAACGGTCCAACACCGACTTCGTTGGTCGAGCGCTGCGTAGCCGGGCCAGCGGCATGCTGAGGCGACTCGATGCAGGGCGCCCAGAACTGCCAATCCGCGCTCATGGTCGCAGTACAGAACGTCGCGCCAGAACGACGCTCCCGACCTCGAGTCGGCGCGCACATATCGATTTCCTCTTTGTTGTCAAGACCCGTTGGTGCTTGCTGTTCGAGGGCGCGATGACTTCGGCGTTCTCGGAGGGACACGACGGGTTCTAGCGTTGGTTGGGGTCCGGGAGTGGCTGATCCGAAGAGCCGGCCGTCGGGGTGTGGAGCCGGCCACGCTGGA
>Ga0137372_10003645_pt1 | contig 14998 bp, 11 predicted proteins | sample SagtaG_6_FD_104911 | JGI IMG/M metagenome (GOLD analysis project Ga0137372, IMG submission 104911) | Vadose zone soil microbial communities from Sagehorn Ranch, Mendocino, California, USA - Sage1_R_60_16 metaG | ecosystem: Environmental > Terrestrial > Soil > Vadose zone | place: USA...
CTGGCCCTGCTCATCGCCGCCCGGCTCGTCCAGGGGATGGGTGGCGGCATCCTCGTGCCGGTCGGCACGGCCGCGGCGTCGCACCTGTTCGATGGACACGTCCGTGCCCGGGCGCTCGGCGTCATCGGGGCCCTGACGTTCCTGGGCATGGCGGCCGGGCCGTTCGCCGGCGCCGCCGTCCTCTCGTCGATCCATCCCGACTCCGCCCTGGCCAGTCTGGGCATCACCGGTGGGCCGCTCCTGTCGGCTCTCGATCCGGCCTGGCGCTGGGTCTTCTACCTCAATGTCCCGATCGGCATCGCCGCGATCGCCCTGGCCTGGGCCGCCGGCGCCGGCTGGGACACCCCGCGCCGGCCAGGCGCCGTGGACGTGCCCGGGGCGCTCCTCTTCTCGACCGCGCTGGTGGCCGGGCTCGGCGCCCTCACCCTGCTGGGCAGTCCGTCGGACGCGGCCGGCCCGAATCCGTGGCTATTGGCCGCCGCCCTGGCCGTGACGTCGATCCTGGCGGCTGTTGCGTTCATCCGCTGGGCGCTGCGGCGGCCCGACCCGTTCCTGGACCCGCGACTGTTCGGCGACACCACGTTCGCGTCCGCGGCGGTCGTCTCCCTGCTGACCGGGTACGCGTTCGCCACGGCAATCGTCGGCGGCGCCCTCTTCGTGGACCGCGTCCTCTATGGCGGCCCGGACGACCAGCGCCTGGCCCTGGGCGCGCTGGCCGGGGCGACGGCCGTGGGCGCCCTCCTCTCCGGCTTCGCCATCCGGGTCATGTCCCTCCGGCTCGTCTCGCTCGTCGGCCTGGCGGCCAGCGTCGTGGCGCTCGTCCTGATGAGCCGCTGGGACGCCACGGTCCCGATCGCCGCCGTCGCCGGTCTCGCGGCGCTGTTCGGGCTGGGCTTCGGGTTGACCGTGACCCCGCGGTCCACGGCGGCCGTGGAGGCGGCCGGCCGGCGGGCGTTCGGGATCGCCTCGGCGACCGTGACGGTGGCCCGGATGACCGGCATGGCGATCGGCCTGGCGATCCTGGCGGCCTATGGCTCGACCGTCATCTCCCAGCTCTATGCCCGGGTGGTCCAGACCTCGGACGGCTACAAGACCGTCATCCCCGTCGAGCTCCGGGATCGACCCAGGAACGACGGCCTGGTCGTCGAGGCCCTCGAATCGTGGGCCGCGGGCCAGGCGGCCGGGGTCATGGTCGGGCTGTTCGTGGTTGCCGCCGGTATCAGCGCGGCCGCGGCGCCGGCGGCGTTCGCGCTGGGCGCACGGCCGCGTATGCTCAGCGCGGTGGCGCCCGAGGCCGCCACGGAAGCGGGATCGAGCGCGTCTGACGCGACAAACACGACGAACACGACGCCGATGGCGGGAAGCGCGGCGCGCGGGGCGCCGCTCGGTCAGACGGAGGAAGACCGTGGCACGGACGAGGAGCCGGCGACGATCGCGCTCTGAGGAGATACCGCTCGCCCATCGCCCCGACGAGGATCCGGGCGAGCGCCGCGCCGATCCGGAGGGTCCGGACCTGTGGGCCGAGGGCGATCGTCGCTCCGGCCCGGCACGCGGCGTCCTCCACGTCGTCACGCTGCACGGCGACAAGGTCGAGGAGGCCGAGGGCACCGACGCCCTGCGCTCAGCCCGCGCGCGGGAGCAGGGGAAGACGTGTTGGATCGACCTGCGCTCACCGAACGCCGAGCAGGTTGCCGCCGTCACTGAAGCGCTGGGACTCCACCCGCTCATCGCCGAGGACATCCTGGAAGGCAACCAGCGGCCGAAGATCGAGGTCACGGACGACCTCGTCCACATCGTCATGTTCGCCCTGCCCCGAGAGACCATGGAGCCGACCGAGCTCGACTTCGTCCTCGGCGAGGGGTTCCTGCTGAGCGTCCACGATGCCAACTGGGAACCCCGGGCGGCGGGCGCGCTGCGAATGGGACTCGGACCGGTCATGGCCCACGGCCCGGACCACCTGCTCTGGGCTCTCGTCGACGAGGTGGTCGACGCCTATTTCCCGTTCATCGACCGTCAGGGCGAGACGATCGAGGATATCGAGGACCGGATCATCTCCCACCCCGACACGGAGACCCTCGAGCGCCTGTTCACCCTCAAGCGCGAACTGCTCCGCGTTCGGCGAGCGGCAACTCCGGTCCGGGAGATCTTCAACCAGCTGACGAACCGCGATCTCGCCCTGATAGACGACGACGAGGTGCTCTACTTTGGCTACGTCTACGACCACCTGAGCCGGCTCACCGACGAGCTCGACAGCCATCGCGAGCTGCTGTCGGGCACACTCGAGGTCTACCTCTCGACCGTCAACAACAACCTGTCGCTCATCATGAAGCGGCTGACCGGCGTGACCGTGGTGCTGACCGGGATCGCCGCGATCGCCGGCATCTTCGGCATGAGCGAGGCAGGCACCGCGCTCGGCGGGAAGGAGTCCATCGGGTTCTGGCTGGTGACGGCCATCACGATCGGGCTGGCATTCCTGATGGCCGCCATCCTGCGCCGGATCGGCTGGATCTAGCGCTCGATGGTGCTGGCCTGGCTCGTCCGTGCGATACGCACCGCCGATCGCCGGTCCGGGATCTTCGCGCCGCACGGCTCGCGGGCGTACGCGGCCGTGGCGCCGCGCGTGCTGCGCGGCTTCTACCGGCGGGTCGCCGCGGACGCCGCGGCGTTCGTCGGCGGTCGGCGGTCCGCCGACGGGCTCCTGATCGTCGACCTCGGCTCGGGCCCCGGCCACCTGGTCCGCGATCTGCGCCGGCGAGTGCCGAGGGCGCGGGTCGTGGGCGTCGAACCGTTCGATGAGATGCGCGGCCTCGCCGCGGCCCGCGGCGGCGAATTCCTGAGCGGCGCTGCGGAGGCCATCCCGCTGGAGGACCGGTCGGTCGACCTCGTCGTGTCCACCCTGTCCGCACATCACTGGTCGGACATGCCGGCCGCGTTCCGGGAGCTTGATCGCGTGCTGCGACCGGGCGGCGAAGCCTGGATCTACGACCTGCGTTTCGCGGCGTACGGACCGAAGGAGATCCGGGCCATCGCGGCCGCGGCTGGAGTCGATGCGGCTCGCGTCACGAGAACGGTGATGCCGGGCCGCTTCGTCCGCCCGTACGCCGTCATCCGCCTCACCAGCTGATCACGGCAGTGCCTGGCACCCGCCGACGCCCGGACGCTGCGCGGCGCTCATCTCGACCGAGTCTCGGGCCGGGCTGGCAGGCCTCAGCCGCAGATGATGGGGTGGGCCTTGGGGTGGGCGGTCCGATGGTCGGCCGGGCCGCTCGTGAGGAGCTTGGCCACCACCTGCAGCTTGGTCGAGCTGGTCAGGGGTCCCTCCGACGTCTGCAACCACAGCTGGTTGTCCTTGACCGGCAGGCCAGCGAGGCTGTTGCTCGCCGGGTAGTGCCGGCGGATCAGGAAGATCCGGTACAGGAAGAGCTGGTCGTCGCTGGTGTAGACCTGGACGATCATGCCGATCATCGCTTGCCCGTTGTCACGCTGCGATTGGGTCAGCAGCGGCAGGAACATGCCCGTGCGGGCGTGGGCAAAGATGTACGTGGCGCCCTTCTGGCCGGGCTGCGAAAAGATGTCGAGGTACATCGCGACGTTGCAGTACGGGAAGCCCCTGGGCGGCTTGACGACCGGCAGGTCAATGCTCAAGGCGGGGACCGTCACGCGGGTGACGACCCGTTGAACGCTCGGGGAGCTCGCGGCGGACGGGCTCGGCGAGTCGAGCGGCGGAAATGTCAGGAGCGCGGACGTCGGTGACGGCTCGCTGGAGATCGCCGGCGTCTCGGTCGCGTCCGGCGGCTCCGCCTGGGCGGGCGTGGAGTAGCTCAGCAGGCCGGCCGCAATGAGCGCGATGCCGGCCGCGGTGATCACCGCCGGGACGAGGCGGGTGCGGAGCCGTTCGATGACCGAGCCGAGGAGTCGTCGCATGGAGCGGCCATGCTAGCAGTGGACCGGTCCGGCCGCCCCCGGCCAGTTCGTACTGGTACGCTCCGGCGATGCTCGGCCGCTTGACGCTCATCCTCGCCCTCGTGGCGGGTATCGCCACGGTCGCCGTCGCCGCGCTCGCGATCGTGGCGCTCGCACCAGAGGCGCGGCGGTCGACGCCGACGCCGCCGCCCATCGTGCTCCCGGCCCCGTCGCCATCTCCGACGCCGGCTCTCGCCAGCGCCTCGCCGAGCGCCTCACCGGGCGGATCGCCGAACGGCTCGCCGGCCAACGCGCTGCATGTCGGCGAACCGGCTCCGCAGCTCCACGTCGTCCGGGTCGGCGGCGGAACGATCGACCTGACAGCGCTGCGCGGCAAGCCCGTCTGGGTGAACTTCACCGGCACCTACTGCTCGCCCTGCCGCGACGAGTTCTCGCTGATGAACGGCTTCCAGGCCCGATATGCGTCGGCCGGGCTGGTGATCGTCGCGGTCGACGTCAACGAGGAGGAGGCCACGATCGCCTCATTGGCCAAACAGCTGAACGTCACGTTCCCGATCGGCCTCGATCCGGACGGATCCGCCTCGCAGGCGTGGGGCGCCGTCGTGCTGCCCGTTCACTACTGGATCGACGCCGGCGGCATCGTCCGCGCCGGCGCCGACGGTGGAATCGGGGCCGACGTCATGGCCCAGGCGCTGTCGAAGATTCTGCCGGGCGTGACCGTCTCGCCGTGAACCATGGCGCCTCACGCGCGCCTGGTTCATGGCAACGCAACCGGCTGAGGCCTATGACAGCGCCCTGGCGGCGTCCGTGACCACCTGGAAGACGGGGCTGTAGAACAGGCCGAGCCCGATCGTGAGGATCGTGGTGGCCAGCAGGCCGGTCCAGACGAGCGGGCTGTGGCGGAGCGGCTGCGTCTCGGTCGTCGACTCGCGCATGAACATGTACACGACGACGCGCAGGTAATAGAAGGCCGCGGCGGCCGCATTGAGCATCGCGATCACCGCGAGTACCGTCAGCCAGCCGCCGGCCTGGACCGCCGGCAGGATGACCGAGAACTTGGCGAAGAAGCCCGCCGTGGGCGGGATGCCCACCAGCGACAGCATGAACAGCGTCATCAGCCAGGCCAGCGCCGGCTCGCGCCGGATGAGGCCGGCGAACGTGTCCAGCTGGCTGGTCACGCCCGGCCGCCGCTGGACCGCCGCCACGACCGCGAATGCGCCGAGGTTCATGAACGTGTATGCCGCGCCGTAGTAGAGGAGCCCCTCCAGGCCCTCGATCCGGCCGCCGGCGTAGGCCGCCAGCCCGACGAGCATGTAGCCGGTGTGGGCGATCGAGCTGTAGGCGAGCATGCGCTTGACGTTGTTCTGGGTGAGGGCGACCAGGTTGCCGAGCGTCATGGTGGTGGCCGCAAGGATGGCGACGACGATGAACCAGTCGGCCTTGAGTGGATCCAGGGCGCCGACGAAGAGCCGGAGGATGAGCGCGAACGCGCCGATCTTGGGGCCCACCGACAGATAGCCAGTGACGGGCGTCGGCGAGCCCTGGTAGGCGTCGGGCGTCCAGTAGTGGAACGGGACAGCCGCGATCTTGAAGGCGACGCCGGTGGTCATGAAGGCGAGACCCATCGCCAGGCCGGGCGACAAGGGCGCGGTACCGGCGACGAGCGCGGCGAGGTGTGCGGTCACCGCGGCGACCTTCGTCGTCCCGGTCATGCCCCAGACGAACGCCAGGCCGAACAGGAGGATCGCCGAGCTGAACGAGCCAAGGAGGAAGTACTTGATCGCCCCCTCGGTGGAGAGGGCGTCGCGCTTGGCATAGGCGGCGAGGAGGTAGCCGGGCAGGACCATGAGCTCGAGGCCCAGGAAGAGGACGAGCAGGTCGGTCCCCGCAGCGAGCAGCATCGCGCCGGTCATGGCGAACACGAGCACCGCCGCGAACTCCGCGATCGGCAGGTCGCGCGGCTCCAGGTAGTCCGGCGCGAAGAGGATCGTCAGGGCCACGATCGAGATGAACAGCAGATCCAGGAACGTCGTGAGCGGATCCACGGCATAGGCCCCGCCGAACGCGGCGGCCCGGGTCTGGCCCGTCGTGACGACGAGGAGTGCGACGATCGCCAGCCCGCCGAAGGCGACGGCCAGGGCCGGCCCGGGCCGGCCGGGCACGATGATGTCCGTCACGATGATCGCCGCGGCCACGAGGATCGCGGCCACCAGCGGCGCCGCGGTGACGAGATCGGCAGAGGTCATCGCCGGCCGCCGCTGCCTACCGGCCGAGCGAGAGGTGGACGGCCGTTGCGCCGTCGACGCCGCTCAGGACGGAATGAACGGTTCCCGAGACGAGGTCCAGGACCAGCCCGGGAAACAGCCCGAACACGACGATCATCGTCCCCAACGGGACCAGCGTCATCGCCTCGATCGGATTCATGTCCGTCAGGTGGTGGCCCAGCCCGCGCAGGAAGTCCGACAGCTCCCCCGTGAAGAGGCGCTGGAACATCCAGAGCAGATAGGCCGCCCCGAGGACCATGACGAGCGACGCGATCGCGGCCACCGGCGGGCTGTACGCCCACGAGCCAACCAGCACCAGGAACTCGCCGACGAAGCCGGCCAGACCGGGCAGGCCGGCCGACGCGAACGCGAAGAATCCGAAGGCCGCCGCGTAGACCGGCGTGGCACTCGACAGGCCACCCATCTTGGCGATGGTCCGGTCGTGGGTCCGCTCGTAGATGATCCCGACGAGGAGGAACAGCGCGCCGGTGATCAGGCCGTGGTTGACCATCTGGAGGATGGCCCCGTCCAGGCCCTGCTCCTGGAAGATGAAGATGCCCAGGGTCACGAAGCCCATGTGGCTGACCGAGCTGTAGGCGACGAGCTTCTTGAGGTCCGGCTGGACAAGGGCCACGATGGCCCCGTAGATGATCGCGATGAGGCTCAGCACGATGATGGCCGGGCCGTACGTCCGGGCGGCGTCGGGGGAGAGCGGCAGCGCGAGCCGGATGAAGCCGTAGCCGCCCAGCTTGAGGAGGACGCCCGCGAGGATCACCGAGCCGGCGGTTGGTGCCTCGACGTGGGCGTCCGGGAGCCAGGTGTGGAACGGGAACATCGGGACCTTGATCGCGAATGCCAGGAAGAAGGCGGCAAAGGCGAACAGCTGGAGCGTGTCCGAGAAGCCCGCGGTACCCGCGTACTGCCGCAGCGACAGGAAGTCGAAGGCGCCCAGCCACTGGCCACCGTGCCCGGCGGAGTAGGCGAATCCCGTCGCCAGGATCGCAACCAGCATGAGGAGTGAGCCGACCAGCGTGTAGAGGACGAACTTGATCGTCGCGTAGATGCGGTTCGGGCCGCCCCAGATCCCGATGATCAGGTACATCGGGACGAGGACGACCTCCCAGAAGATGTAGAAGAGGAAGAGGTCCAGCGACAGGAAGACGCCGATCATGCCGACCTCGAGGATGAGGAAGGAGACCATGTATTCCTTCACCCGCTCGGTGATGGAGCGGAAGCTGGCCAGGATGCTGATCCAGGTCAGGGTCGTGGTCAGCACGACGAGGACGAGGGACAGGCCGTCCACGCCCAGCTTGTACTGGATCCCGAAGGCCGGGATCCAGTCGGCCTGCTCCACGAACTGGAATCCACCGGCTGCCTCGCGACCGGGGATGAAGCCGAGCAGGAGGAACAGCGAGAAGATCCAGGTCAGGCCGGCCGTGCCGAGGGCGACCCAGCGGACGAGATCCGGCCGGCCGCGCGGCACGAAGGCGATGGCGATCGCGCCGGCCAGCGGCAGGAACGTGACGATCGAGAGGATCGGCAGGCTGCTGACCGTCATCGGGGGGTCCCGACGATGATCAGGTACGAGCCGGCCATGACGATCAGGCCCAGGGCGATGCCGAGGGCGTAATTCTGGACGCGGCCGGTCTGGACTCGCCGCAGCTCGCGGCCGCCGAGGATCGTCAGCGATCCGATGCTGTTGACCGTGCCGTCGACGATGACCCGATCGAACCACCAGAAGCCGGCGGCGACGCGGCCCCCGATCCGGATGAACAGCAGGTCGTTGAGGTCGTCGAACCACCACTTGTTGAGCGAGGCGCGATACAGGAACGGCACCCGCGTGCTCAGCTCGCGGACGGCCTCCGGATCGGGCGCTCGGCGCAGGCCGTCGAGCTCCACCCCGAACAGCCGCCAGGCGATGACGATGCCGACCACCGCGACCGTGACGCTCGCCAGCAGGAGCGCGCCGTCGATCCCCAGCAGCTGGTAGGTCTCCTCGTGACCGGCCAGCCTGGTCGATTCTTCGAAGACCGGGCGCAGCCAGCCGGCGATGAGGCCATTCTCGGGCGGTAGCCCGATGAGGAGGCCGAGCAGGGCCGACGGAATGGCGAGCAGGATCAGCGGCACGGTCATCGACCGTGGCGACTCGTGGATGAGCGGCTCCACGGCCGGGTCGACCCGACTCGGGCCCCAGAACGTGAGGCCGATGAGCCGGAACATGTAGAAGGCCGTCATGCCGGCCACGATGAAGCCGACCGCCCATACCCACAGGAACCCGTTCTTGTAGGCGGAGGCGAGGATCTCGTCCTTGCTGAAGAAGCCGGCCAGGGGCGGGATGCCGGCGATCGCGACGGAGCCCACCAGCATCGTCCAGTAGGTGATCGGGATCTTCCGCCACAGGCCGCCCATCCGGCGCATGTCCTGTTCCTCGTGGACCGCGTGGATGACAGACCCCGAGTCGAGGAACAGCAGGCCCTTGAAGAAGCCGTGGCTCATGAGGTGGAAGATCGCGGCCGTCCAGGCGCCCACGCCCAGGGCCGCGAACATGTAGCCGAGCTGGCTCAGCGTCGAATAGGCCAGGACGCGCTTGATGTCCGTCTGGGTGAGGGCGATCGAGGCGGCCAGGATCGCGGTGAAGATGCCGATGCCGGCGATGACCACCATCGCTTCCTGGGCGTGGCTGAACAGCGGGTTGGCCCGGGCCACGAGGTAGACGCCGGCATTGACCATCGTCGCGGCGTGGATGAGGGCGGACACGGGCGTCGGGCCCTCCATCGCGTCGGGCAGCCAGACGTGGAGCGGGAACTGCGCGCTCTTGCCCGCCGCCCCGCAGAACACGAGCAGGGCGATGAGGACGACGAGCCCGTGATTGGTCGTGTTGAGCTGGCCGAGGCGCTCCAGCGAGTCGTGGATGTTGAGGGTGCCGGTGTTGACCCAGATCGCCGCCAGGCCCAGGGCGAAGCCGACATCTCCGACCCGGTTGACGAGGAAGGCCTTCTTGGCTCCCAGCGCCGCGCTCCGACGGCGGTACCAGAAGCCGATGAGGGCGTAGCTGCAGAACCCGACCAGCTCCCAGCCCGCGAACACCACCAGGAAGTTGTCCGCCAGGACGAGCAGGAGCATGGAGAACATGAACAGGTTGAGATAGGCGAAGAACCGCCAGTAACCGCCGTCGTGGGCCATGTAGCCGATCGAGTAGACGTGGACCAGCATCCCGATGGTGGTGACCACGATGAGCAGGCACGCCGTCAGCTGATCCACCCGAAAGCCGACCTCGACGTTGAAGGCGCCGGCCGGGATCCAGTTCCAGAGGGTCACCGACCCGCCAGTTTCGCCGAAGCCGCCGGTCAGCGCGGTGAACGCCACGGCGGATGCGATGAGCCACGTCACGACGATGAGACCGACCGGGACCAGGCTGGCGGCCGGCCTGCCGTATGCGTACTGCAGCCGGCGCCCGAACAGCGCGGTGAACGCAAATCCGGCGATCGGCAGGAAGACGATGAGCGGGATCAGCTGTTCCATGACGTCGTCCGCGCGGCCGGCGGCTACTGGCGCATCGCGTCGTACTCGTCGACGAGCGGGGTCCGGCGGTTGCGGTAGATCGCGATGACGATGGCCAGCCCAACGGTCGCCTCGCCGGCCGCGACGGCCATGACGATGAGTGCGATCACGGAGGAGTTGGCCCTGAGCGGCTCCACGAACGAACCGAAGGCCACGATCGCGAGGTTGACCGCGTTGAGCATGAGCTCGATCGACATGAGCATGCTGATCGCATTGCGGCGGGCCAGGAACCCGAAGGAGCCGATCGCGAAGAGGAGTCCCGACAGGACGAGGTAGCTGTCCAGCGAGTTGCTCACGGCGGGCCACCCTCCTCGTGGCGCGCCAGGAAGATGCCGCCGATCACGGCCGCCAGGAGCAGCACGCTGACGACCTCGAGGGGCAGGACGTAGGAGTTGAATAGCGCCCTGGCGACGTCCTTCGTGGCGCTCTCGATCCGGATGGCGACGGCGCCCCAGTCCGTTGCGGTCACCGTCAGGCCGATGACGACGGCCAGGACGAGCGCGGCGATCGCGGCGGGCAGGGCCTGCGTCTGGAAGACGAGCCGGGTCGGGGCCACCTTGTCCTGGGTGAGCATGATCGCGAACAGGATGAGCACGCTGATCGCGCCGATGTAGACCAGGACCTGGGCACCGGCCACGAGGGGGGCCCCGACGACGACGTAGATGCCGGCCAGCGCGCCGAAGCACACGATCATCGCCAATCCGCACTTGATGATGTCGCGCATCGTGACGACCAATAGGCCGGCGATGAGCATGATCTCGGCGAAGAGGACGAAGGCGACATCGTCCCAGCTCACGCCCCGAAAGCCCAGGATGTTGAGGACCACGACGAGTCCCGGCGGAGCGCCGGCCACGGCCAGGCCGAATGCCAGCAGGATGAGCGAGCGGAGACCCACCCCGATCTACCCGTGTCCGCCGGCGCTCGGTCCGGAATGCCCGGGCCCGGCGACCAGAGTCGGGTGCGGCGCCGGTGGCTGGCCATCGCCGTGATCGTGGCCCTGCCCATGGTCATGGCCGTGCCCGTTGCCGTCGCGGACCGGCACGCCGCGTTGGGCGAGTGACGGCGGCAGGACCGGGAGCAGGCGGGAGGCCGTCGAGCGGCCCTCCGCCATGGCCCGGGCGACCCAGTCCCGCTCGCGCCGGATGTAGCTGACCTCCGTCTCGCGATCGATGGCGGCGAGTGCGATGAGGTCGACCTCGGGGTCGGCGCGCCCGGCGTGCGACAGCTCGAAGTCGGCCCCGTCGCGCAGGGCGTCGTACGGGCAGGCATCGACGCAGATGCCGCACAGGATGCAGCGACTCTCGTCTACCGCGTATTTCTGGAGCACGCGCGGCTTCGGCATGAGCGCGCCGGTCGGGCATGTCTCGGCGCAGCGGCCGCACGAGACGCAGGGCGTGTCGTTCAGGCTCATGTCGAGCGGCGTCGTGACCAGCGTGTCGAAACCGATCCGCATGAAGTCGTAGCAGGCCGCCCCCACGACCTCCGCGCAGACCTGGGCGCACCGTCCGCAGTCGATGCAGCGCGACGGCTCGCGCAGGATGAAGGCGTGGGAGTCGTCCCGGATGTAGTCGTGATTCGTGCCGGTGAAGCGATTCTCGGTGACACTCCGGTAGCCCGCGCCCTGGTGGTACTGGGGCTCGAGCGTCTGGAGGGTGGTCCCGTACTCGATCCCCAGGCGACGCAGGTCGCAGTAGCCGATGGCCTCGCAGGTGCACTGCAGGCAGCGCGTCGACTCGGCGATCGCCTCGGCCGGGCTGTAGGGAATCTCGTACTCGATGTAGCTCCGGTTGCGCGTCTCGGCGTCCATCGCCTTGAGCCGGTAGCGGGGCTCCTTGACCTCGCTCGTGAACGGCACGATCGACAGGAACTCGGGCTGCGGCTCTGCCAGCTGCTGGCGGGCCTTGATCGCCGACAGGTCGACACCGCGCAGGTGGGCGTCCACGGCGTAGGCGGCCCGCCGGCCCTCCGCGATCGCCTGGACGACGGTCGCCGACCCGACCCGGACGTCGCCCGTCGCGAACACGCCGGGCCGGCCGGTCTCGAAGGTGACTGCGTCAGCCTTGACCCGCCGCTGCTTGGTGGCTTCGACGCCCTCGCTGCCCGGACCGATCCAGGACAGGTCGGGACCCTGGCCGATCGCCAGCAGGACCCTGTCGCAGGGGATCGTGAATTCGGTCCCCGGCGCAGGAGCCGGTCGGCGGCGCCCGGAAGCGTCCGGCTCGCCGAGCTGCATCCGGATGAACTCCACGCCGCTGACCTTGCCGGTCTTCTCGTCGACGATGACCCGCGTTGGCCCGGCCTGGAAGATGGCCGTGACGCCCTCCTCGATGGCCTCGTGGACCTCGTTCGCGGCCGGCATGTCCTTCATATCTCGGCGATAGACGAGGGTCACGTCGGCGGCGCCCTGGCGGACGGAGGTCCGCGAGCAGTCCATCGACGTGAAGCCGCCGCCGATGACCACGACGTGCTTGCCGACGTGACCCGGATAGGGCAGCCCCAGGGTGGCGGTCCGCAGGTAGTCAAGGCCGTCGATGACCCCGTCCGCGTCCTCGTTGGGGATGCCCAGCTTGTTCGTGTCGTAGCAGCCGATTGCGATGCAGACCGCGTCGAAGCCCTGGAGCTGGAGATCGTCCAGGGTGAAGTCGCGCCCGAGGCCCTGGTTCGACTCGAGCTTCCCGCCCAGGCGCCAGACCGACTCGTACTCGGCCTCCAGCACCTCGACCTTGGGCAACCGGTACTGCGGGATGCCGTAGCGGTGCATGCCGCCAGGGGCCGGATCCCGTTCGAACACGGTGACATCGTGGCCGGCCAGCAGCAGGTAGTAGGCGGCTGCCATGCCTGCCGGCCCGGAGCCGATCACCGCCGCCCGCCGACCGGTCCTGGCCTGTGGCTCGAACGGCAACGGCGGGTCGATGCCATCGTCGAGCATCTGCCTGACGACCTGATCGCCAGCGTAGCGGTGACTGTCGCGGATGGCGATCGCCTCGTCCACCTCGTCCCGGCGGCAGTGCTCCTCGCAGGGAGCGGGGCAGACCCGGCCCAGGATCGACGGGAAGGGAATCGTCCGCTTGAAGATCCGGGTGGACTCGCGCCAGTTGGCCTCGGCGTTCGCCTTGAGGAACCCGGGGTTGTCGATGTGGCTGGGACACTTGTTCTGGCACGGCGGCAGGCAGTACGCGTTGTGGTCGCTGAAGATCAGCTCCAGGTTGGTCGCCCGCAGCTGGCGGACCATCTCGGTCTGGGTCTGGACCTTCATGCCACCGGCGGCCATCGCCGAGCACGAAATGGGTGGATGCTCCTCGCCCTCGACCTCGACCACGCACATCCGGCAGGCGCCGAAACCGGGCAGCTTGGGCTCGTAGCAGAGGGTCGGGACCTCGATCCCGTTGTCCCGGCAGACCTCCAGGATCGTCTGTCCCTCACGGCCCTCCACGAGCCGGCCGTCAACCTCCAGGCGGATGACCGGCGCCGACAGCGGGCGCTGCGGAGCCTGAGTCGTCACGAGCTGCTCGGCGAGCGAATCGTCGAGGGGCCTCGTCGTGTCGACCACAGCCTTCATGCCGGGAGCGTCATGGGGACGCTGCGGGCCTTGCGGAGGGCGGATGATCAGATCGGTCATCGGTTCGTTGCGGGCATCAACGGGACCCGGCGGCGGTCGCCAGCGCGATGGGACGGCACACCCCCGCCGGACAGGAGCTGCGCAGGATGTGATCGTCGAGCTCCGCGCGGAAGTATCGCATCCCGCTCGCCAGGGGGAGGGTCGCCAGGCGTTCGTGATCGCACAGTGCGCTCTCCACGATGTCGTGCGACAGGTCCACGAGCAGCTGCGGGTCCGTGGGTCGCGGCCGGCCGGTGACGATGCGATCGCTGATCTCGAACAGGCGCCGGGTCCCGATCCGGCACGGAATCGTCTTGCCACACGCCTCGTCGGCGCAGAAGCGGGTCAGGAGACGGGCCAGGTCCACGATGCAGGCGCGATCGTCGGCGACGACCACGCTGCCCGACCCGACGTGCGCGCCGGCCTGGCGCAGGGCGTCGAACTCGTACCGCGTGTCCAGCGCCTCGGCGGGCAGCAGGCCGCCGGACGGGCCGCCCACGAGGACCGCCTTGAGAATGCGGCCGGGCGTGGCCTCGCCGCCGAGGGCGACGATGTCGTGCAGCGGCGTGCCGAGCGGCACCTCGGCGATGCCGGAGCGCTGGTGGCCGCGGACCTGGACCAGCATCGTGCCGGGGCTCGCCTTCGAGCCGATGGCGGCGAAGGCGCCCGGCCCGTTGATCACGATCCATGGCACGGCCGCCAGCGTCTGGACGTTCTGCACGACCGTTGGAGCGTCGAACAGCCCCTCCTGGCTGGGATAGGGCGGCCGCTGCTCGGGTTGGCCGCGGCCTCCGGCCAGGGCCTTCAGCAGGACGGTCTCCTCGCCGAGCATGTAGGCGCCCTGGACCGTCCGCACGGTCACCGTCAGGTCGCGGCCCGGGCCGAACGCATCGGGGCCGATGAAGCCGGCCTCCTCAGCCTCGCCGACGGCGGCGGTCAGCGCCGCGACCGCTTGGCTCGCCTCCGATCGGATCGCGATGATGCCCTCGCTTGCGCCGACCGCGAACGCCGCGATCGCCAGGCCTTCCACGACCGCGTAGGGGTCGCGCTCCATGAGGGTCCGATCGGTCTGGACTGCCGGGTCCGCCCCGTAGCCGTTGGCCACGACGAAGCGACGCCGCGCCTCGGTGGAGGCGGCCGCCCGCCACTTCTCGCCCGTCGGGAAGCCGGATCCGCCCCTACCGCGCAGCCCCGACGCGGCGATCGTCGCGATCGTGGCGGCCGGGCCGAGCTCATCGATCGCCTTGCGGAGGCCGGCGAACGCCCCGGCGGCGGTCGCGCCGTCGAGGTCGGTCGGGTCCGTGCTCGACCCCCTTGCCAGCGCCCGGGCGAGCAGGACCGACGGCCAGCGCTTCCCCTTCGGCGCCGCAAGAATGTCGGTCACCGTCAGGCCTGCGACCTGCGGCGGCGCCGGCCGTCGGCCCGGACGGCCGTCTTGCGGCCGGCCGTCCTGCCGCCGGGCGAGCCCGTCAGCGCGTTCTCGAAGGCCACCAGGTACGTCGCTTCGGTCGGGCGGCGTGCAGCGAGCGCGGCGGCCTGGGGTACCGCCGCGGCCGGCTCGAAGCGGAGATGGCGGTAGTACGAGGCGGTCCCGTAGATCATCGCGTACCAGGCACCCGTCCGGTGCGAGATCCGCTTGAGCGCGCCGACC